>ENA-OQOA01000046-OQOA01000046.1-human-gut-metagenome-genome-assembly--contig:-NODE-46-length-68411-cov-5.983730_pt1 | contig 68411 bp, 64 predicted proteins | sample MGYA00242633_ERZ504888 | MGnify/ENA primary metagenome ERZ504888 (study PRJEB26092, sample SAMD00036372) | human gut metagenome | host: Homo sapiens | study: EMG produced TPA metagenomics assembly of...
GAGGGCATGGGGCGCGAGTCGCTGCTCGCGCTAGGCTTCGTCGAGCGCAGGGAGGACCTCGTGCTCATGGGCGACGTCGGCACCGGCAAGACGCATATGGCGTCGGCCCTCTGCGCGCTAGGCGTGCGAGAGGAGGCTCGAGGCGCGCTTCTTCACGGCGTCCTCGCTCGTGATGCGGCTGGGGCGCGCCCGCGACGACGGGAGGCTCGACCGGGAGGCCGCGCTCATCGGCAAGGCCCGCCTGCTCGTCATCGACGAGCTCGGGTTTCTCCCGCTCGACGCGGACGGGGCGAGGCTGCTCTTCCAGATCTTCGCCGACGCATACGAGAGGCAGTCGGTGGTAATCACCACGAACCTGGAGTTCAGCAGGTGGGGGTCGGTGTTCGGGGACGACCAGATGGCCGCCGCCGTGATCGACCGCATCGTCCACCACGGGAGGCTCGTCCAGTTCCGCGGCGAGTCCTACCGCGTCCGCCATGCCCTCATGCAGGAGGGCTAGCCGCTCAAAAAGCGTGCGCGCTTCCGATGCTGCGACTGCTCAATTTCCGATGCTCTTTTTGCTCAAATCCTCTTGACGAGACACACTTCGGGGGCGCGGGCGGCCGGCCTCGGCGTCCATCACGGCGTTCACGACCTGCTCGGCGAGTCTGCGGAGCAGCTCCTGCATGTCGATGGCGCCGTCGTCGAAACGGGGCATGGCGAGCATGTCCGGCGTCGGGTCTGATAAGATTCCCATAGAGGTCTTCGTCCTTTCCTAGAACCTGTTGTTGTGGTGATTTCAGATTCTAGGACGAAGGCCGTTCTTCGTTAAACGGGCGTTAGGGCGTCACCCTTACACCAACATTTTCGACGCGATCGGAAAAGTGAAGAAAGCAGCCGTATGAAAGTACGGAAAAGTGTCAAATTCGAGCCGTTCAAACTTCGAAAAAGTGTCGAAATGAGCGCTTAATAACTACGGAAAAGTGTATCCTAGTGCTAAAACAGCACGTAATAAAGGGTGCGCTTATGCTGCAGAGAAAAGCGAAAGCACAGTTTGAATCTTGGCTTGCCTCGTCGCCTAACAAGGCTCTTTTGGTCGAGGGTACCCGACAGGTAGGAAAGTCATATTTGGTCAACGTCTTTGCAAGCGAATCGTTCGAAAACGTCGTGACGTTCGACCTTATCGCCGACGCGTCCGTGCGCGATTCGTTTTTGGCGGCGAAAAGTGCGGACGACCTGCTCATACGCATGTCTATCGCTGCGACGCAGCCGATGGTTGCGAATAAGACCGTCGTGGTTATCGATGAGGCGCAGCGATGCCCCAACGTGGTGACGTTTATCAAATACCTGGTCCAGCGCGGCGACTTTCGATACATCCTTACCGGATCGCTCCTTGGCGTTGAGCTCGAGGGCATCGACTCCCTGCCGGTGGGGTATGTCGAGCAGATCCAGATGTACCCGCTCGACTTTGAGGAGTTCTGCTGGGCAAATGGCGTTGGTGCCAGCGTGTTTGACATGCTCAGGGGCTGTCTAAAGGATGAGGGGGAGCTCCCTGGCTACCTGTATGACCGCTTGCTCGATCTGTTCCATCAGTATGTGGTGGTGGGAGGCATGCCCGACGCGGTCAATTCCTTCTTGGCGACACGCAATGTCGACGAGGTTCGGAACATCCATCGCGATCTTCACGCCCTGTATCGCGATGACATCGCAAAGTACGCTCCGCCCGAGCTACGCTTGGTTATTCGCGATATCTATGATTTGATTCCCAGCGAGGCCGGCTCCAAAAACAAGCGATTTAAACTGTCATCGATTAACGGTGTCAAACGTTTTTCGCAGGTGAAAGACCATTTTCTCTGGCTCTCGGAGGCGGGCGTTGCGCTTCCCGTGTATAACGTAACGGCGCCCGTGGCACCCCTTTTATTGGGGGAGCAGCGAAGTCTTTTTAAGCTGTTTTACTTGGACACCGGAATGCTCATGTCGTCGTATTCCAAAAGGGTCGCCCAAGGCGTATTTGATGGAGAGGCGGAAGGCGCCTTTGGCATTAACATGGGGGCGGCGTTTGAGGGCTTTGTTGCCCAGGAGCTCAAAGCCCATGGATTCAGATTGCGCTACTTTACGTCGAAAAAGGTCGGCGAGCTCGATTTTGTCGAGGAGACACTCGATGGGGAAGTGCTTGCCATCGAGGTCAAGCCGGGCAAGAGCTTTAGGTCCCATGCGGCGCTCGACAACGCGCTCGTGACGAAGAGTTACGGAATCGACCGTGCTCTGGTGCTTGCTGAGTGCAACCTGCACCGCGATGGAGAGGTGTTGTATCTGCCCATCTTTATGGCGGGCCTCTTGGAGCCGTAACGCGTTGCCGGCTCTTCCGGCCCTCCTTTAACCTTCGCTACTCGTCTCCGTCGTTGGGGTCGCCCTTGGGGGCGTTGATGTCCAGGTGCTGGTTGTCGTCCTCTTTTTGCTGCGTTGCCGATTCGGGCGCGGTGGGGCCACGGAACAGCTGGAATCCCTCAAACGCGATCACGCCGAGCAGAGCGATGATGATGGCGATAAAGACAACCTTTGCCGCTTGGGGAAACTCGGAGAAGTGCGGCGGCTCTTCCTCGGTGTAGTAGTCGGCAAAGCGCTCGTCATCGGTGCCACGGGTATACGACGATGCCGATGCGTCCTTTACGCCGGTCTTGTTGTACTCGGGAGCCGTGTATGCCGACTGCTGCGGGGCGTCGTAGCGAATCGTGTTGTCTGCCGTGGGGTGCTGTGCCGCTGCAGCGAGAAACGCCGCCGTCTCGGATGGATCGCTGATGGGGTGGGGCGCAGGGGCGGCTTTACGCGTCGTCTGCACGATGGGACGGGTGGCAAAGTCGTCCGCGGGCACGGATGCCGGTGCGGGTGTGGCGGAAGGTGCGGGCTTTGCACTTGTCGGGCGAGCTCCGCCGCCCATGAGTTCATCGGCGGTCCAAGGTCGGTCGCTCATCACGTCGTCGAGGCTCAACGCAAACAGATCGTCTTCGCCCTCGTCAAACGCGTTTTTCGCATGCCTGGCGGTAGGCGCGGTGCCTCCGTGGCTGCTGCGCGATGCGTTGCTCGACCTCATCTTGTCCCATCCTTTCGAACCGTCTAGCCCTTCGATTATATGGAACTTGCCTTGTCACCGATGCCCGGATTCGCGCATTCAAGCACTCGTACTAAGGGGAGGATGGTTCAGGCGGGTCGTTTACTTGTCGTCGGACTCTGCCTTGGCCTCATTGAGGTAGCTGTAGAAGCTGTACTTGGAGATGCCAAAGAACTCGCAGGCGCGCTCGCTCGATTTGGAGATAAGGAAGGCGCCGCGGCGGTCGAGGTATCCGATAGCGCGAATGCGCTCGTCCTTGGTCATGAGGGCCGCAGGCTTGCCCACGTACTGCTCGCACTCGCGCAGCAGATCCTCGAGCAGGTCGCCGATGTTTTTGGTGATGGGATCGGGCTCGGTGTATCCCTTGTCGCCCGTGCCGGTGAACGCTTCGAGCGAACGCTCAAACGCCTTCATGAGCGTGATGTCAAAGTTGATGCCCATAATGCCAACGGGGTTGCCGGCGTCGTCGCGAATGAAGATGGTCGACGATTTGAGCAGCTTGCCATCGGCGGTCTTGGTGAGGTACGGCGCGCGGTCGTGGACCTCGGCGGCATCCTCGTGCATGGACTCGAGCACGATGTGGCTGGGACCGTCGCCCAGTTTGCGTCCGCTGACGTGGCCGTTTTCGATCACCACGATAGAGTGGTCCATGTCCTCGGTCTCCAGATCGTGGACGACGATTTCGCAGCTGGGGCCAAACTGTAGCGCCAGGCTGTGCGCGAGACGCTTGTAAAACTCAATCTGTGCGGGGGTCATGGGTGCCTTCCTAAAAATAAGTTTGGGCTCACTGTGCCACAAATGCCACATGGTCGCAAATAACGAAAGCGTCGCTGCGTTATAAGGCCGCCAACGGCCAGGACACCATCTTTATGCACCCGCGGCGCGAGTTATGGGTACGATGGCTTCAGGGGAGGTATCACCATGAAACTTGGTTGCGTCATTATGGCTTCGGGCGAGGGCAAGCGGTTTGGCTCTAACAAGATGCTTGCCGATATCTGCGGAAAGCTGCTGATTCAGCGGACGATTGAGTCGGTGCCCAAAGGATTTGACGTTGTTGTTACGACGCGCTGGCCCCAAGTTGCCGAGATTTGCCGTGAGCTGCGCTGCGCGTGCGCGCTGCACGATGGCGCGCTCAGGAGCGAGAGCGTGCGCGCCGGCCTTGCCTGGGGAGCCGATCGCGGTTGGAGGGGCTGTCTCTTTTTGCCGGGCGACCAGCCGCTCGTGAGTTCGGATTCCTTTGAGGCACTCGCCGGTGCTTTTAAGGCCAACGGCGGTGTCGCGCCCGTGCGTCTTGCCCTAAACGGTGAACCCGCCTCGCCGGTGCTGTTCCCTGCGAGTCTCTTTCCCGACCTTATGGGGCTTAAGGGCAAGGATGGCGGATCGTCGCTGCTGCGCGGCCGCGCCGATGTCCAGCTGGTCGAGGCGCGTGCCTACGAGTTGTGGGACGTCGACACCGCCAAGGGCCAGCGCCGTGTCTCGGAGCACATCGCGGCCTGCTACGCGCCTCGCTAGCAGAAAGGGCGCCAGGGTAGCGTCGGCTACTTGAGGCTGGTGGCGACGATGGGGCGGCCGAGGGCTGCCTCGAAGCGGTCGGCCATCGTGGGGTCGCTGAGCGTGTCGAGTTGGTTGAGCATGACGCGCGCGTCGTCGAGCCTAAGCGCCTGCATCTCGGCCTTGAGCACCTGGGCGACGCGCTCGGGCGTGGCGACGTCGGTGGACTCGCAGCCGCAGCGCTCGCAGAAGAGCTCGGGGCGGTGGACGGCTTCGTTGATGGGCTTGCCGAACCCCGAGGCGCCGACGAGCCAGACGACGTTGGCCGTGCCAGAGGGAATTACCGGCTCCCAGGCGGCGTGGGCCTTGAGCGGGAGTCGCTTGCTGCCATCTGCCTCGGCCAGGACGTAGTCAAAGCGCTGCGCCAGCTGGTCGAGCGGCTCGGCGGGGGAGGAGAGCTTGCCCGTCTGGGGGTCCAAAACACCCGCCTGGCAGATACTTCCGCGGCTCATGCCCGCGCATGCCTCGCAGGTGCAGCCTGGGGCGTGTAAGGCACCTGGCTTCCAGGGTGCAGCGTCCAGGCGACGACTCGACCCGTCCCATGGCACGCCGGCGACGGGGAACATGTGCGTGGTGGTGCAGAGGAGCACGCGGCTGCCGGCGCGCATAAGCTCAAGGCCGAGCGTCTTTAGCAGGGTCGACTTGCCACCGCTGCCGATGATCGCGGTGATGCCCGGCTCAATCTTGAGCGTGGAGGCAAGGCCCCCGTTAATCGTTTCCATCTGTTCACCGCCGTATAATGCTGTGATAAGAAATAATCATTAGCGTAGCGGCAGAACCGCTTTTGCTCTGATAAACCGTAGCACAGGGAGGTGCCCCGGGAATGCTCGTTTATGTTCGCGGCGCCGGCGATATCGCCACGGGCGTGGCTGCTCGTCTGGTGCGCGCCGGCGTGTCGGTCGTCATGGCCGATATCGCGGTCCCCACGTGCATCCGTCGCACGATCAGTTTTTGCGAGGCCATTCGCTTGGGCGAGGTCGAGGTCGAGGGCATTCGCGCTCGCTTGGCGCAGACGCCGGCCGAGGCGCTTGAGATTGCCGAGGCGGGGGATGTCGCCGTCGTGGTAGACCCCCAGGCCAAGATGCTCGACGAACTGAAACCCGCGGCCGTGGTAGACGCGATTCTGGCCAAGCGCAATCTGGGCACCACGCGCGACATGGCTCCTGCCGTCATCGCGGTAGGGCCGGGCTTTACCGCGCCGGTTGATTGCGACGCCGTGGTCGAGACTATGCGCGGGCATTTTTTGGGCCGCGTGATTACCCAGGGCTCGCCCCAGCCCAACACGGGCGTGCCGGGCATGATCGGCGGATACGGCAAGGAGCGTGTTATCCACAGCCCCGCCGCCGGCGTGTTTAGGTCCGACCATGCGATCGGCGATATCGTGAGTGCCGGCGAGTGCGTTGGATATGCGGGCGATACGCCCATGTTCACGACGATTGACGGCTGCTTGCGCGGCCTTTTGGCAGATGGCGTCCAGGTCACCGAGGGCTTTAAGTGCGCCGATGTCGACCCGCGCGGCGACGCCAGATACATCAACTATATTTCGGACAAGGCGACATCGGTCGGCGGCGGCGTACTCGAGGCGCTCGCCATGCTCACCGACGTTTTTTAGGGGATAGGAAGCGACGATGGAAAAGCTCGATGTGGTGAATGCTGCGCTTGGCGCTCTGAAGGCTGGTAAGACGTGTGAGCTCGTGGTCGTGGCCGGCACGGCAGGGTCATCGCCGCGCGGTGTGGGCGCCTGGATGGCCGTCTTTGCCGACGGTAGCCAAGCGGGTACCATCGGCGGCGGCAAAATCGAGCTCTTTGCACTGGGCGAGGCCCTCGAGCTGCTGGCCGCGGGGCAGTCGCGCCTGGTCCGCTATACCATGGGCGGCGAGAGCTCCGATACCGGCATGATCTGCGGCGGAGTCATCTGCCTGTGCTATCTGCACCTGGACGCGACCCAGGCGCCATTGTTCCAGGAGATTGACGATGTACTGGCGTATCGACGCATCGGCGACTTCGCCATCGACTTTGAGCCGTTTATCGCAAGCGCGCTCGAATGCGACGCTGATGAATACCATGGCGAGGAGTCGCGCCGCACCATAATGGGCTGCCCCGAGCTTTCGCTGGTGGAGGAGGGGAGTAAGGTCACCTACACCAACGCGGCCTCCGAGATTCCCGCGGCGCACATCGAAACGCTCTGCCCCGAGGGCCTGACCCTATATCTTTGGCTGCGGGCACGTGGGCGCTGCGACGGCGCGGGTGCTCACGGCGGCGGGCTTTGCCGTCGTGGCTTGCGACGACCGCCCCGGCACGCTGACCCCCGATTGGGTGTCCGGTGTCTACGACCGTCGTCTGGTCGACTACAAGAACCTGGACGAGCTGTGCCCCATCGGCCCGCGCGACTTGGTGGTCGTGGCCACGGCGGGTCATAAGTCCGATATCGATGTGGTGATTCAGGCCATGCGCGCCAAGCCAGCCTATCTGGGTTGCCTGGGCTCGCGTCGCAAGACGGCCTTTGTGCGCGCCCGCCTGGAGCAGGAGGGCTTTACGCAGGAACAGATCGACGGGCTGCACCTGCCGATCGGCGTTGCCATCGAGGCAGAGGATCCCGAGGAGATCGCCATCTCCATCGCCGCCGAGATGATTCACCTGCGCCGCACCAAGCTGTCCCCCGCAAGCGCTAATCGCATCCCCATCAATAAGTTGCGGTGAAATACGGACTGTTTAAGCCGGTTAAGCCGTCAAACAGTCCCTATTTCACCGCAACTGCTTTTTGGGATCAATATGTGCGGGGGAGTTGTGGAGTTGTGCAGGCAGACGAGGTTTTTCTGGAAATACGCTCCCGATGCGCGTATAGTACCGATTGTTTTGTCGGCTCCTGCTGCGTCGAGTCCAAACCGCGAAATGCCATGAGCGGCGCGGATGCAGCCAGGAGGCACGAGGACAACCCATCGTGGCCACGCCCCGTGCTTAAAACCCCAAGAAGGAGTGAACAATGGCAGAAGAGAAGTATGTGCCGCGTCTGAAGACCAAGTACAACAACGAGGTCAAGCAGCAGCTTCAGGACAAGTTCCAGTACGAGAACGTCATGATGATCCCCAAGTTTGAGAAGATCGTCGTGAACATGGGTGTCGGCGAGGCCGCTACCGATTCCAAGGCCATCGACGGTGCCGTGCGCGACCTGCGCGCCATCACCGGTCAGCAGCCGATGATCACCCGTGCCCGCAAGTCCATCGCTACCTTCCGCCTGCGCGCTGGTATGCCGATCGGCTGCAAGGTTACCCTGCGTGGCGACCGTATGTGGGAGTTCTTCGATCGTCTGACCTCCGTCGCGATCCCCCGTATCCGCGACTTCCGCGGCATCTCCGCCAAGAGCTTCGACGGTCGTGGTAACTTCTCCATGGGCGTCACCGAGCAGCTCATCTTCCCCGAGATCGACTTCGACTCCGTCGATCACCAGCGTGGTATGGACATCACTTTCGTGACCACCGCCAACACCGATGAGGAGGCCAAGGCCCTTCTGGACGCCTTCGGTTTCCCGTTCAAGAAATAGGTTCACCTGCCCTATGAGCGCCGTTCCCAGAAGGGGGCGGCGCTTGGGGCGAACAATACTCTATGTGAGGAGGATATAAGTGGCTAAGACATCGATGATCGTCAAGTGCAATCGCAAGCAGAAGTTCTCTACTCGTGAGTACACGCGCTGCCAGCGCTGCGGCCGTCCGCACTCTGTGTACCGCAAGTTCGGCCTGTGCCGTGTCTGCTTCCGCGAGCTTGCACTCAAGGGCGAGCTTCCCGGCGTTAAGAAGGCCAGCTGGTAAGTCACTACCAGCGTTTCAAGCATCAGTTTGGAACAGGGAAAACGCGCTAAAAAGGCTTTGCCGTTAAGGGCGGCGAAGAACCAAGAGCACGTGTTCATCAAGAACGAAGGAGAATCTGTATGAACCTTACAGACCCGATCGCAGATATGCTTACGCGCATCCGTAACGCTAACTCTGTGAACAAGGCCACGGTCTCCATGCCGAGCAGCAAGAAGCTCGTCGAGATCGCTCGTGTTCTGCACGAGGAGGGCTACATCGAGGGCTACGATGTCGAGGACACCGTTCCCCAGAAGACTCTGCACATCACGCTTAAGTATGGTCCCAAGAAGGCTAAGGTCATCAACGGCATCCGCCGCATTTCCAAGCCGGGCCTGCGTAAGTACACCGGCGTTGCCGACATGCCCCGCGTCCGCGGTGGCCTTGGTACCGCCATTATTTCCACCAGCCATGGCGTCATGACCGACCGCGATGCTCGCAAGCACAACGTCGGCGGCGAGATCATCGCTTACGTCTGGTAATTCGCTCGGTAGGTAGAAGGAAAGGAGATCACCGTGTCTCGTATCGGTAATAAGCCTGTCCAGATTCCCGCCGGAGTCGAAGTGGCAGTCAACGGCAACAACGTTGTCGTCAAGGGCCCCAAGGGCCAGCTCGAGCTCGATGTCTTTGAGAAGCTCGCTATCAACGTCGAGGACAACGTCCTCACCGTTTCCCGTCCCGACGACGAGCGTGAGACCCGTGCCCGCCACGGCCTCACCCGCGCCCTCATCCACAACATGGTTGTTGGCGTTTCCGAGGGCTTCGAGAAGAAGCTCGAGCTCGCCGGCGTCGGTTACCGCGTGCAGCAGAAGGGCAAGAACCTCGAGTTCTCCCTGGGCTTCTCGCACCCCGTGATCGTCGAGGCTCCCGAGGGCATCACCTTCGAGGTTCCCGACAACACCCACGTGAACGTCAAGGGTATCAACAAGCAGCAGGTCGGTCAGATCGCCGCTGAGATCCGCGGCCATCGTCCTCCCGAGCCTTACAAGGGCAAGGGTATCCACTATGTTGGCGAGCACATCCGCCGCAAGCTGGGTAAGGCCGCCAAGTAGTCGTAACCGACTCACTCGCATAAGACCAGCACCCCGTTAGGTGCTGGCAAGATCAACCTTTTTAGGAGTTTACGTATGAACAAGCATAAGGCGAAGCTGGAAGGCCTCAAGCGTCGTCAGCGTCGTGTTCGCGGCAAGGTCTCGGGTACCGCCGAGCGTCCGCGTCTTCGCGTGACCCGTACTAACGCCAACATCTATGCCCAGATCATCGACGACAGCAAGGGCTCCAGCCTGACGCTCGTCTCTGCCTCGACCCTCGAGGCCGAATTCAAGGGCACCCACACCTCGAACAAGGAGGCTGCGGAGAAGGTCGGTCAGCTCGTTGGCAAGCGTGCCATCGAGGCCGGCATCACCAAGGTCGCTTTCGATCGTGGTGGCCGTATCTACCATGGCCGCGTCAAGGCCCTCGCCGACGGTGCTCGTGCCGCCGGTCTCGAGTTCTAGGAGGTATGTAGCACATGGCTCGTAATCAGAAGCAGCAGCGCGAGGCCTCCGAGTTCGAGGAGCGCGTCGTTTACATCAACCGCGTGTCGAAGACCGTCAAGGGTGGTCGTCGCATGAGCCTCGTCGCTCTCGTCGTCGTTGGCGACGGCAAGGGCAACGTCGGCGTTGGCATGGGCAAGTCCGCTGAGGTGCCCATGGCCATCTCCAAGGCGTCTCTCGATGCCAAGAAGAACATGTTCCACGTGCCGGTGACCGAGCAGGGCACCATTCCGCACGAGGTTCTCGGTCACTTTGGTGCCGGCCGCATCATCATCAAGCCCGCTGTCGAGGGTACCGGCGTTATCGCCGGCGGCGCTGTGCGCCCCCTCTTCGAGCTTGCTGGCATCAAGAACGTCCTGTCCAAGTCCCTCGGTACCGACAACGGCCTCAACATCATCAAGGCTGCCGTCGAGGGCCTCAAGGAGCTCTCCAGCCCTGAGGACGTCGCGGCTCGCCGTGGCCTGACGGTCTCCGAGATGTTCGTCGGTAAGGAGAACTAAGCATGGCTGACACCATCAAGATCAAGCAGGTCCGCAGCACCAATGGGTGCAAGCAGGACCAGGTCCGTACTGTCCGTGCCCTCGGTCTCCACAGGATCCGCGAGGTTCGCGAGATTGCTGACAACGAGTCCGTCCGCGGCATGATCTTCAAGGTCAAGCACCTTGTCGAGATTGTAGAGGAGTAGCAAATGCAGCTTCACGATCTTACTCCCGCGCCCGGTTCCACCAAGAACCGCAAGCGCGTCGGCCGTGGCAATTCTTCGGGTCACGGCACCACTTCTGGCCGCGGTCAGAAGGGCCAGGGTTCCCGCTCTGGCGGCACCAAGGGTGCCGGCTTCGAGGGTGGTCAGACTCCGCTGGCTATGCGCCTGCCCAAGCTTCCGGGCTTCCGCAACCCCCGTCGTATCGAGTACACCGCCGTTAACGTTGAGCGTCTCGAGCGCAAGTTCGAGGACGGCGCTGTGATCGACGGTGCCGCTCTTAAGGCCGCTCGCATCACCAAGAGCGAGTTCGAGCCCGTCAAGGTGCTCGGCAATGGTGAGCTCACCAAGAAGTTCACGGTCAAGGTCGACAAGGTCAGCGCTTCTGCGCAGGCCAAGATCGAGGCCGCCGGCGGAAAGGTCGAGCTGCCGTGCTAAATGGTCTTAAGAATGCTTTCCGCATCAAAGAATTGCGCGAAAAGATTCTTTTTACCATAGCTATGCTCGTCGTGTACCGCATTGGTGCGCACGTTCCTGTGCCCGGCATTCCCTTCCAGGGGATGCTGGGCCTTTTCTCGACCGATAACAATTCGGTCGCCGCAGGTGCTATGGCCCTCCTGAATCTTTTCTCTGGTGGCGCGTTGAGCTATGTTTCGGTGTTCTCCCTGGGCATCATGCCTTACATCACCAGCTCGATCATCCTCCAGATGCTCCAGGCCGTTGTGCCTTCCCTGCATGAGCTTGCCCGCGAGGGCGAGGTCGGTCAGACCAAGATTACGCAGTATTCGCGTTACCTCACCCTGGCTCTGGCAATCCTCAACTCCGTGGGTTACCTCTTCCTCTTTAAGAGCTTCGGCATCAGCTTTACTGGCGCCGGCGCTCCCGAGATCATCTTCGACCTCATGATCGTCGGCACGCTCACCGCGGGCGCCATGCTGATCATGTGGATTGGTGAGCTCATCACCCAGCGCGGTATCGGCAATGGCATGTCGCTGATCATCTTCGCGAACATCATGGCCGGCCTGCCGCAGGCGATCTTCTCCAGCACCGAGGGCAATGCCGGTGGCATCATCACCATGGTGATCATCTGCGCCATCATCTTGCTGGTTATCCCGCTGATTGTTTTCCTTGAGCGCGGCCAGCGCCGCATTCCGGTCTCCTACGCTAAGCGCGTCGTGGGCCGTCGCATGATGGGTGGCCAGACCACCTACCTGCCCATCAAGGTCAACACCGCGGGTGTCGTGCCGATCATCTTCGCTTCGGCGCTGCTGTACTTCCCGGCCCAGATTGCCGTGTTCTTCCCCGGCATCGGCTGGATCCAGGCAGTTGCCTCTGCGCTTTCGACCGGTTGGCTCAACTGGGTGCTTAACGTTGTCCTCATTGTGTTCTTCGCGTACTTCTACACCTCCATGGTGTTCAACCCCGATGACACGGCCGACAACCTTAAGAAGCAGGGCGGCTTTATTCCGGGCGTCCGTCCGGGTAGGGCTACCGCGGCCTACATCAAGAACGCGCTCAACAAGATCACGCTTCCAAGCGCTGTCTTTTTGGCGCTCATCGCCATCGTGCCTTCGATCATCTTCTCCTTCACGGGTAACCATCTGATCCAGGCATTTGGCGGCACGTCCATCCTCATCATGGTCGGCGTCGTGCTCGACACGGTCAATAAGCTCGAAGGCCAGATCAAGATGTATGATTACGATGGATTCTTTAAATAGGCTAGAGGAGGATTGCTCATGAACCTCGTATTGCTCGGAGCTCCGGGTGCCGGTAAGGGCACCGTCGCACAGGAGCTCGTCGCCGAGTTTGGCGTCGCTCACATTTCCACGGGCGACCTGCTGCGTGCTGCCGTCAAGGGTGGCACCGAGCTTGGTATTCAGGCTAAGAAGTACATGGACGCTGGCGAGCTCGTTCCCGACCAGCTCGTGATCGACCTTGTCAAGGAGCGCCTTGCCGCCGATGACGCCCAGCAGGGCTTCATCCTCGATGGCTTCCCGCGCAACACCGCCCAGGCTGTGACGCTCGATTCCGAGCTCTCCGCCATGGGTCGCGAGATCGACTGCGCCCTTCTGGTCGATGTGGCCCCCGAGGTCATCATCGATCGTCTGTCTTCGCGTCGCACCTGCCGCGCCTGCGGTTACACCGGCACCGCTGCCGATGCTACCTGCCCCAAGTGCGGCGGCGAGATGTATCAGCGCGACGACGACAAGCCCGAGACCATCAAGAACCGTCTCGACGTCTACGAGAAGTCCACGAGCCCGCTCGTCGACTACTATCGTGGCCAGGGTCTGCTCAAGTCGGTCAACGGTGACCAGGCTCGTGAGACCGTGTACGGGGATGTCAAAGAGGCTCTCGGTCTATGATCAAGATTAAGTCTGCAACGCAAATTGAGCAGATGAAGAAGGCAGGAGCGCTATCTAAGATGGCGCTCCGCCACGTTGGGGCCATGGTTCGCCCCGGCGTGTCGACCTTCGAGCTCGATCAGCTCGCGGAGCAGATTATCCGCATGCATGGCGGCACCCCGGCTTTTAAGGGCTACGGCGGGTTCCCCGGAACCATTTGCGCATCAATCGACGATGCCGTGGTCCACGGTATTCCCAACCCCGATATGATCCTGCGCGATGGCGATATCATCTCCATCGATACGGGAGCCGTTCTCGACGGTTGGGTCGGCGATAACGCTTGGACGTTTTTCGTCGGCACCCCCACGCCCGAGGCCAAGGCCCTGTGCGAGGTTACGCGCGATTGCCTAAAGGCTGCCATCGAGCAGGCTGTTCCCGGTAACCATATCGGGGACGTCGGGTATGCTGTTCAGTCCCTCGCCGAGTCTCACGGTTACGGCGTGCTTCGCGATTACGTGGGGCATGGTATCGGTCGTGTGATGCACGAGGACCCCAACGTTCCAAATTATGGAAAGAAGGGGAGAGGCGTTCGCCTTCAGGCTGGTATGGTTATCGCTATCGAGCCGATGGTTACGATGGGTTCCAATCATGTGAGCACAGGCTCCGATGGTTGGATCGTTACGACCAACGACCACCTGCCCGCCGCGCACTACGAGAACACCGTCGCCATTACCAATGACGGCCCGGTGATTCTTACCACGGATGCCCAAGGTGCTTGGTGCTCCTTGCAAGGCGGAGAAATGTAACAAGTTCCACTTAGATGTGGAGCCATTACGAAGATATTACGATACGTGCATGCGTATTGTAGAATACTCAATCGCTGTCGTTTTCTAGAGAAAGATGATTGCTTGTGAAGAAGGAAGACGCAATTGAGCTCGAGGGTACGGTAAAGGAACCGCTGCCCAACGCCATGTTTAAGGTCGAGCTCGAGAACGGTCATTCGGTTCTGTGCAACATTTCTGGCAAGATTCGAATGAATTACATCCGCATTCTCCCCGGTGACAGGGTTGTCGTGGAGCTTTCCCCGTACGACCTGACCCGCGGTCGCATCACCTATCGCTATAAATAGCGACACGCATACACGCTCTTTTCCGACTGCAGGCTTAGCTCAACCTACGGTCGGTTTGCGTGTGAAGACCAGCCATAGTTTTAAACGCCTGCGGCTGGGCGAGTAGATAGTAGGGAAGTAGTTTGAGCGCTACCGAAAGGAAGAACGATGAAGGTACGTCCTTCGGTCAAGAAGATGTGCGATAAGTGCAAAATCATTAGGCGCCACGGCAAGGTCCTCGTCATTTGCGAGAACCCCCGTCATAAGCAGCGTCAGGGTTAAGAGAGGAGACTACGTTGGCCCGTATTAATGGTGTCGACCTCCCGCGTGAGAAGCGCGTTGAGATCGGTCTGACCTACATTTACGGCATCGGCCGCACCACTGCGACGAAGATTTGCGTCGAGTGCAACGTTAACGTGGATACGCGCGTTAAGGACCTCACCGAGGATGAGGTTAACGCCATCCGCGATTATATCGATAAGAATCAGATCATGGTTGAGGGCGACCTCCGCCGTGAGCGCAACCAGAACGTCAAGCGCCTCATGGACATCGGCTGCAACCGCGGCCTTCGTCACCGCAAGGGCCTCCCGGTCCGCGGCCAGCGCACCCACACTAACGCTCGTACCCGCAAGGGCCCGAAGCGTCAGATCGGTGCTAAGAAGAAGAAATAAGGAGCGCTAGATAGATGGCTACTGCTAAGAAGAACGTTCGCGCTGCCCGTCTGAAGCGCGCGGACCGTAAGAACATTTCCGTGGGCCAGGCTCACATTCGTTCTACGTTCAACAACACGATCGTTTCGATCACCGATCCCCAGGGCAACGTCATTTCCTGGAAGTCGGCTGGCCAGGTGGGCTTCAAGGGCTCCCGTAAGTCCACGCCGTTCGCTGCCCAGATGGCTGCCGAGGCTGCTGCCAAGCAGGCCATGGAGCACGGCATGAAGAAGGTTTCCGTCTTCGTCAAGGGCCCCGGCTCCGGTCGTGAGACCGCCATCCGCTCCCTCCAGGCTGCTGGCCTCGAGGTCTCGAGCATCCAGGACAAGACCCCCATTCCGCACAACGGCTGCCGCCCCAAGAAGCGTCGCCGCGTGTAACTGAAAGGATCGTATCAATATGGCAATCGACAGGACTCCTGTTCTTAAGCGCTGCCGTCAGCTCGGGATCGATCCCGCTGAGCTCGGTTACAGCAGCAAGAAGGAATCTATCCGTCAGCCCAAGCGCCGTCGCAAGGAATCTGAGTACGGCATGCAGCTGCGTGAGAAGCAGAAGGTCAAGTTCATCTATGGCGTTCTGGAGAAGCAGTTCCACGGCTACTTCAACAAGGCCCGTAAGATGAACGGCGTCACCGGTGAGAACCTCATGATTATCCTTGAGTCTCGCCTCGACAACGTCGTCTTCCGTCTTGGCTTTGCCCGCACCCGCAAAGAGGCTCGTCAGTCCGTCCGTCACGGTCACTTCACCGTGAACGGCAAGCGCGTGGACATCCCGTCCTACCGCGTCAAGGCCGGCGACGTCGTCGCTGTCGGCGAGAAGTTCCGTGACCTCCTCCCCATCAAGGAGGCCCTGATTTCCTCCGAGCGCTTTGAGGTCCCTGGCTGGCTCGAGGTCGATATCGAGAAGCTGTCTGGTAACGTGCTCGCTCTGCCGACGCGTGAGCAGATCAGCGGTGATATCAACGAGCAGCTCATCGTCGAGCTCTACTCTAAGTAGTCCATCCGGGCTGCTGAGGCTGGAGGTAATACATGTCAGAATTCATTAGGCCTCAGGTTCAGGTCGAAGAGATCAACGAGACCTCTGCTCGTGTCTCCGTCGAGCCGCTCGAGCGTGGCTACGGCGATACGCTGGGTAACTCGCTTCGTCGTGTTCTTCTGTCCTCGCTCGAGGGTGCCGCCGTCGAGGCCATTCAGATCGATGGTGCGCAGCACGAGTTCATGACCATCCCTAACATGGTCGAGGATGTCACCGATATCGTCCTGAATGTCAAGGGTCTTGTCTTCAGGGCTCTCGGCACGACCGACGAGGCAACCGCCACCATCTCGGTTGACGGCCCTTGCGAGGTCACCGGTGCGGACTTCTTTATTCCGTCCGAGTTTGAGCTGGTCAACCCCGAGCAGCACATTGCTACGCTCACTGAGGGCGGCCATCTCACCATGAGCATGCGCATCGGCTATGGCCGCGGCTATGTTTCTGGCGAGGCCAACAAGCGCGACAACGATCCCATCGGTGTGATCCACGTCGACTCGCTGTACTCGCCGGTTTCCCGTTGCGCCAAGCTCGTTGAGGCTTGCCGTGTCGGTCAGCACACCGACTACGACCGCCTTGTCCTCGAGATCGAGACCAACGGCTCCATCGCCCCTCGCGACGCCGTGGTCCAGGCTGCCAATATCATCAACCAGCATATGGCCGCCTTTATGAACCTTGCCGAGACCCCCGAGGTCGAGGAGGAGGCTTCGATCTTCGCTCCCGAGGTCACCAACGACAACGCCGAGCTGGACAAGCAGATCGAGGATCTGGACCTTTCCGTCCGTTCCTACAACTGCCTTAAGCGCGCCAGCATTCACTCGGTCCGTCAGCTCGTTGAGTTCTCGGAGAACGATCTGCTCAACATCCGTAACTTCGGTGTTAAGTCGATCGAGGAAGTGAAGGACAAGCTTGAGTCCATGGGCCTGAGCCTGAAGGCTTAATGCTTCGCATATTTGAGGAGAAACTAGACCATGCGTCACAACGTTAAGAAGGGCCTGAAGCTCGGCACCGATGCGAGCCACACCAAGGCCATGAAGAAGAGCCTTGCTAAGGCCCTCTTCGAGAACGACCGCATCAAGACCACCGAGACCCGCGCTAAGGCGCTGCGTTCGGTCGTCGATCCGATCATCACCTGGGCCAAGAAGGGCGACCTGCACTCTCGTCGTCTGGCTATCGCCAAGCTCGGCGATAAGCAGCTCGTTGCCGAGATCTTCGACAAGGCTGCTCAGGGCATGTGGCAGGACCGCAACGGCGGTTACACCCGCATCATGAAGCTCGGTAACCGCAAGGGCGACAACGCTCCGATCGTTATCATGGAGCTCGTCACCGAGCCTTGCACGCCCAAGGCCAAGAAGGCTGCTCCGGCCCCCAAGAAGGCCGCTGCTCCCAAGAAGGTCGAGGCTGTCGAGGAGGCTCCTGCTGAGGAGACTGCTGAGTAGACATTCCGTCTGCATAGGCTATATTCGAGGGGTACGTTCGCGTACCCCTCTTTTTTTGTCGCAATACCGTTGCTTGTTTGTAGGGAGCGCCCATGACTGCGCCGTCTGATTTCAATTCGACCCCCGAGCTCGACGCCACCCTTGTATTTCGTGTGGCCTATGATGGCTCCTCCTATAGCGGATTTGCCGAGCAGCCGGGCCAGACGACGGTTGCGGGTGAGTTGCGCCGTGCAATCGAGACGTTGCTGCGTCGCCCAATCGATCTGACGTGCGCGGGACGTACCGATGCCGGCGTGCATGCGGTGGCCCAATACATCAGCGTGCCCGTAACGGACGCTGAGCTCGCCTTGACGCGCCGTAGGTGGCTGCGGGCTATGGATGCTCTGCTGCCCAAAGATATCGCCATAAACGAGGTCTACAGGGCCCGTAAAGGCTTTTCTGCACGTTTTGACGCGCGTTCTCGCACGTACACTTATCGCATCGCCGACCGTGATGCGCGACCCGTGCTGTCACGCGGTGCAGTGTGGTGGCATCGCTATCCCCTCGACGTCGATGCGATGGCGGCCGCCTGCCCTGCGCTTTTGGGCGAGCAGGACTTTAAGAGCTTTTGCAAGGTCGCTTCTGCCGTGGGCAAACCTACGCACCGCTGCGTAATGCGTGCCGAGTTTGGCCATGAGGTCGCCTTTGGCGAGGACATCCTCACGTTTACCATCGAGGGCAATGCGTTTTTGCATTCGATGGTTCGAACCATTGTGGGCACCCTTGTCGAGATCGGCATGCATCGCCGCGATCCCGAGTGGATGCGCGAGGTAATTGATGCCTGCGATCGCTCCGCTGCCGGTCCTACGGCGCCCGCATGCGGTCTTACCTTTATGGGCGTGGACTACGACCCCGCCGAGCTTGTGGTGCTCGATTAGGGAAGTGGCTGCCTGACGGCGATCTTTGTGTGCGGCGCCTGTGGGCGGGGCGTGTGCAACATCTGTTCTTGACGTGCATCGCGACGGGCGACCGCCCGCATTAATTAACGGGGTGTACCATGAACGACAGTTTGTTACTAGCTGTCGAGAGGACGGAAAACTTGGTTCGACGTGGTTCGCATCCGCGACTTTCGGTGATCCTGATTGTTGAGGGTTCGCCCAGCTATGCGATGCGCGCACTCGAGAGCATCCAAAACCAAGACCTCTACGATTTGCAAATTGTCGTCGTTTGCCGCGGCGTGGTAGCCGGTGTGCGCCATTCGCTCGAAGTTGCCGCCGACAGGGACATTCATATTGATTTGATTGATGTTGAGGACCCAGCGCCTGGTGCCTGCCTGCGTGCCGGCTTTGCGGCTTCGCGCGGCTCCCAGATCATTGCGATGAATGCCAATGAGTGGTTTGCGCCGCAGTCCCTTTCGCAGATGGTCGAAAGCTCCTGCGACGCTTCTGCTGACATCGTGTTTCCCTCTGTTTCGCTCGATCGCTACGATGTTCACCGCGAACGTCATTCCCGAGTTTTGGACGCGACATCCGTTTCTGAAGATGAGGACCGGGCGGCTTGCCTGACCCAATTGGTTTCCTGTGGTTTAATCCGACAGACCTCTGGCGTGCTGTATGATCGCGCCCTTTTTGAGGCGTGCCTTGCGCATGGCGATGCGTTTCGCACGGTGTCTTTTTTGACGTTCGCGCTTTCGCAGGCAAAGCGCGTTTCGGGATGTGGCCGTGCCCGTTTTCATGCAGTGGCGCCGTCGATTACGGAGACGTTTGACCCCACGATGTTTGCCAGGCTTTCTGATGATATCGGGGCGCTCGACAGGCTTGCCGACTCGCTTGCCGTCGCGGGCGGTGGCGATCAGTTGAAGCAGGTCTGCCAGCGGTATTACTACGCCGGCCTGGTTGCCTGCATCGAAAATTTGTGTCTGAGCCCCCATGGGGTGTCTTCAATAGAGCGTTCGGCCCGTTTGCATGATATGCTCGAAGCGCAGCGTACCCGTCAGATGGTTGTGGCTCTTAAGGGCAATCATCGGGGCTTAGGTCTGCTCTATGGTTCGATAGCTAGTGCCAAGCCTATGCGGTGTGCGTTGTATACGCATCTGGCGGCCTTTTTCAATCGTTCGGGCGTCAGGACTGTCCAGTAGCGTGATTTTCGAAATAAATTGCATGGAATTGTTTCGAAATGCGTTCTTATTCACTAAAACCCTCAAATAGCGCTAAACTATTCAATTACTAAGTGATTGTCTCCGCCATCTTTTGGAGTGAGGTTTTGTATGGCCAAAAAACGCAATGGGCGCCAGGATGCCATCAGAGATATTGTTCGCAATAAGGACGTACGTACGCAGCGCGTTTTGGTAGACGAGCTTCGCGCCATGGGTTTCGATTGCACGCAGGCGACCGTTTCGCGCGACATCGCGGACATGGGACTGCGTAAGCTCCCCGAGGGCATCTATGTCCTTGCCGAGGACCTGCATCTGCAGCGCATGGTTTCCGAGCTGGTTACCGGCGTACTGCGCACCGATAATCTGGTTATGATCAAGGCGCAGCCCGGTACGGCTTCTGGTATTGCCGCAGCGGTCGATGCCGCGGAGCTGCCCGACGTACTCGGCTCGCTTGCCGGCAACGACACGATCTTAGTCATTGCGCAGACGGCCGAGGACGGCGAACGCCTTGAGGCGCTCATCAACAAGCTGAGTAACTCTCACAAGTAGGGGATGCGTGGCACTGCTGCTGTGCCGATTGTTGCTATAGGTAATTGCCGAGGGCGTTGACGAAGGTCAGCGCCCTTTTGCATGCCGGCACCCGTTGCTCTATCGGTCCTGCAGCCGGGGCCGTCGTGGCATCTTGTGACATCTGCCGAAATAAAGAAGCGCCCGAGCAGCGTACGTGCTGCTCGGGCGCCTTGGTGTCAGATGCCGCTTTGCGTCTACTGGCCCGTAGAGGGGTCGGGCGTGGGCGTAGGATCGGGGGTAGGCGTCGGCGTGCCACCGTCGCCACCCGTGCCACCGTCGCCACCCGTGCCACCATTGCCACCCGTGCCACCGTCGCCACCTGTCGTACCGCTATCGCCGGTGGTGTTGCCGCCCGGGGTTTCAGTGGTCGTGGTTGTCGTTGTCGTTGTGGTGGTCGTGGTCTCTTCCTCTTCTTTTTCCTCGTCTTTTATCCTCTTCGTCTTTCTTTTTGTTGTTTGTGCCGTAGAACTTCCAGACGTTATTGTTCTTGTACGTGGGAGCCGTTCCGGTCTGGAATTCCTCGCGCTCGGTGCCCGCAAGAACGGTGTTCATGAACTTCTTAAAGACGGGCAGGTTGGTGCTGTCGCCCAGCAGGTCCGAACCGTACTTTTGGATGGGAATCTCGCCTGCGGAATAACCGGTCCACAGGGCGCATGTCAGTTGCGGCGTGAAGCCGCAGAACCACAGGTTGGTGGTGTTGTCAGTGGTGCCCGTCTTGCCGGCATAGGGCTGGTTGACGTTCAGCGCGCCGGCGGCACCCGTGCCGCTGCCCTGCATGACGCCGGATAGAACATCGGTAACCGCGGCAGCCTCGCCTTCGGTGAGCACCTGCGTGGGATTGTCGGTGTGCTGGTACAGAACCGAGCCGGTACGCGAGTCGATCTCGGTAATGGCGATGGGCTGACGGTAGTAGCCACCGTTGGCAAACGTTGCGTAGGCAGATGCCATCTCGAGCGGTGAGATGGACCCGGTGCCGAGCGTCATGACGGGAACGTCCTCAATATTGTCCTTGGCGGGATCGATGCCGAGCTTTTTGACGAGCGACATGATCTTGTCATTGCCGATGGCTTCGGCCACCTGAATGTAGCCGGTGTTGGATGAGTATGCCGTTGCCTGCTTGAGCGTGATGTTGCCATAGCTCTGGTTGCCGTAGTTTTGCACCTCGGTCGTGGTGCCCTTGGCCTTGAGCGGCGAGTTGCAGTTGAGGGTGACGTTGGGGTTCATGCCGTTTTGGATGGCAGTTGCCAGCGTAAAGGCCTTAAACGTGGAGCCCACGGGGCGCTTTGCCGTAGCGTGGTTCACGTGATTCTCGTCGGCGTTGTAGTCGTAGCCGCCTACCATGCACTTGATGTAGCCGGTCTTGGGGTCAACGACGACCATGCCCATGTCCAGGCCGTCGAGCGAAAGCGTGTCGAGCTGCGAGCGCACAGCCTCCTCGGCCACCTGCTGCATGGTGGGGTCGATGGTGGTCTTGACGGTCAGACCGCCCTTAAAGAGCACGTCGGTGGAGAACTCCTGCTCAAGCAGCTGCTTAACGTAGGAGACAAAGTAGGGCTGAGAGTACACATCGACGCCACTGCCCGAAATCTCGGTCACGTTAAGCGTGATGGGCTCAGCCTGTGCGGCATCGTGCTCTTCCTGCGTGATGTGGCCCAGACGCAGCATGTTGTCCAGAACCTTATTGCGGCGGGACAGCGCCAAGTCGGGATTAACCGTGGGGTCGTACTGCGAGGGCGAGTTGGGAAGGCCGATGAGCAGCGCGGCCTCGCTCAGGGTGAGGTTGGCGGCGGTCTTGGACAGATAGGTCTCGGCGGCGGCCTCGATGCCATATGCTCCATGGCCGTAGTAGATGGTGTTGAGGTACATCATGAGGATCTCGTCTTTGGAGTACATATCCTCCATCTTGATGGCGATATAGGCCTCGCGCACCTTACGCTCGATGGTCGAGTCGAATTGTTCCTCCTGCAAGATGGTGTTGCGAACCAGCTGCTGGGTGATGGTCGATGCGCCCTCGTGGCCGCCGGTGAGGGTTGCCACCGATGCGCGTGCAATGCCCCAGAGGTCGATGCCGCCATGCTCGTAGAAGCGCTCGTCCTCAACGTCAACGGTGCCCTGCAGCACGTACGGGGACACTTGGTCCTTGGTGATGGACTTGCGGTTTTGCGTATAGAAGCTAGCGATCTTGTTGCCGTTGCAGTCAACAATTTCGGTAGGCTCGCTGACCAGATAGGCGTTGGCGTCGGTGTAGTCGGGCAGGTCGGACAGCCAGCGGTTGACGTTGCCGATCATGCCGATGCCAAATGCTACGCCCGCGATGAGCAAAAAGCCCAAAAGCGAGAGCAGGATGACGGGCAGGGCGTGCGTCTTAGAGCGACCGTGTCCCTGTCGTTGGCGAGGACCCATATATTGACCTCCAAGTATGTCGTGCCAGGCGGCGGGTATGCGTCGGGCAGGATGGACATAAGTTATTACACGATAAACCAATCGGGCCGCGCGAGGCCTCGTGTATGCTGGTTGACGGCAATTAACAGAGTGATTGCATACCTTGGTAAGGAGTTTGCCGATGGCGATTTGGGCGACGGAATCGAGCGAACAATGCGAAAGCGAGTTGGCGGCGGCTGAAGTGGCGCTGCCCGAACTGCTGGCGCCTGCTGGCGGGCTCGACCAGATGCTCGCGGCGATTGCGGCGGGTGCCGATGCCATCTATGCGGGGCTGGACGGATTCAACGCTCGAGTGAGCGCGCATGGCTTTAGCGATGATGAGTTCGCGCGCGGTTGTGCCGTGGCCCATGCCCATGGCGTGCGTGTGTACGTGACGCTCAACGTTTTCGTGTTCGATGATGAGTTTGCCGACGCCGTGGCGTTGGGGGCGCATGCGCGCGCGTTGGGTGCCGATGCGTTGATTGTGGCCGATGCCGGGCTGGCCTGTGCGCTTCGTGCGGCGATTCCGGGGGTCGAGATTCACCTGTCCACTCAGGCGGGCGCTCATAGCGAGGGTGCCGTGCGGTTGGCTGCCAAGGAGTTGGGCGTTGAGCGCGTGACGACTGCGCGCGAGCTGAGCGTTGCAGAGATTGAGACGCTTTGTGCTACTGGCGTGCCCATCGAGGTGTTCTGCCACGGCGCTATTTGCATTGGATACTCGGGTGCGTGCGGGTTCTCTGCCCTTCGACGTGGCCGCTCTGCGATGCGCGGTGATTGCACGCAACCGTGCCGTCTATCCTATGACCTGGTGGACGAGGCGGGGCAGAGTGTTGTCGCTGTCGAAGGGGATCGCCTGCTTTGTCCGCGTGACTATCTGGGCATCGCGCATCTGCCCGAGCTTGTTGCCGCCGGCGTGGCATCGCTCAAGATCGAGGGCCGCATGAAGAATCCCGACTACGTCTTTAACGTGGTGAGGGTGTGGCGTCGGGCGCTCAATATGCTGCGCGACGGCACATGGGATGCCGATGCGGTGCCGGCGCTTGAGCGCGAGCTGGGAAGGTCGTTCAACCGCGGCTTTACCGATGCGTATCTGCGGGGTCGTTCGGGCGCCGAGCTCATGAGCTTTGAGCGCGCGATCAACCAGGGCGTGCGCGTGGGCCACTTGGTGGCGGTGGGTCACGAAGAGGTGACGGTTGAGCTTGATGCCGCCGTGGCGGCGGGCGATACGCTCGAGATCCGATTTTACCCGGGTGCCGACGCGCGTCCCGATGTGCCCAAGCGCTGGCCACAGGTGCCTTGCCCCGTGGACGCCGCTGCGGGAGAGCGCATCGTCGTGCATTGCAAACGCAAGGTGGACGCGGGCTGCGAGGTCTATCTGATTCGCAGTGCCGGCGTGCTGGGGCAGACGGCAACGGTGTTGGAGCGCATGCGGGTCGAGGCAGATGCGGTCGCGCCTGTTGAGCAGTCCGTTGGGGTACTGCCGTTTGAGGGCGTTCTGGCAGATGGCGGTGTACCGACGGAGTTGGCGGGACCGGCGGAGCCGGCAAAGCATGAGGCTTTTGCTCGAATGGTCTTTGCCTGGGAGCTGATGGATTTGGATCCGCGCGATGAGCGGGATCTGTCCGATGCGACGGTGGTGCTCGACGAAGTGTGCCGCGCAGGCGATATCGAGCGGACTCGGGCGCTTATGCAGCGTGCCGGGCGTGTGGTTTGCCGCAACCTGGGGCAGGTGGCGATGGCCCGCGAGCTGGGCACGGCGTTTGACGTGGCGGCGCCGGTGTTCTGTGCCAATCGGGCCACGCTTGCCTGGCTGCGCGGGCTTGGCGCGGGGTGGGTATACTTGCCTGCCGAGCTGCTCAGCAATGATAGGGAGCGTATTGCCGAGCTGGCTGCTGAACCCGGCGTCTTGGGTCCGGTCGACGCCGACCGTCCCGAGCTCATGGTGTGCGAGCACTGCCTGCTGACCGCCGAGGGCGTCTGTGCCACCGATGCGACGGGGCAGGTCCGTTGCCGCGACTGCTTGCGTCGTCGGCAGGTGCGATATCTGGTCGAGCGTGACGGTACGCGTCTGCCAGTTGCCATCGACGCATGCGGCAGGACGAGGATTTTCCTGTCGTAGATGCTGCGTCGCGTCAGTTTGTTATCATAAGAGAGTTTATGGACTTCCAGCACCGCCGTTTTCGGCGAGGGTGCTATAGCAAAAGGAGGATACCCAATGCTGTCTGTTGACGAGCAAATGCGTATCATCACCTCGGGCGCCGCGCAGATCGTTCCCGAGGCCGACCTTCGCAAGAAGCTTGAGAAGGGCGAGCCCCTCAACATCAAGCTCGGCGTCGACCCCACCAGCCCCGATCTGCACTTGGGCCACGCCGTGCCGCTGCGCAAGATGCGTCAGTTCCAGGACCTGGGCCACAACGTCACCCTCATCATCGGCAACGGTACCGCGTTGATTGGCGACCCTTCGGGCAAGAATTCCACCCGTCCGCAGCTTTCGCAGGAGCAGATCGAGGCCAATGCCGAGACCTACGTGAGCCAGGCCATGAAGATCCTGGATCCCGAGAAGACCACCATCGTGCACAACGGTGACTGGATCTTGTCGATGGATCTGGCCGGTCTGCTGCAGGTGTGCTCCAAGTTCACCGTCGCCCGTATTCTCGAGCGCGACGACTTTACCAAGCGCTACCAGTCTCAGACGCCGATCGCCCTGCATGAGTTCCTGTATCCCGTGATGCAGGCTTTCGACTCCGTGCAGATCAAGGCCGACGTGGAGATGGGCGGCACCGACCAGCTCTTCAACCTGCTTGCCGGCCGTGAGCTCATGGAGAAGATGGGCATGGAGCCACAGATCGCGCTCACCATGCCGCTGCTCGAGGGCACCGATGGCGTCCGTAAGATGTCCAAGTCCTACGGTAACTACATCGGCCTGACCGACGCGCCCAAGGATATGTTCGGCAAGACCATGTCCATCCCCGACGAGATGATCGGCAAGTACTATCGTCTGGCGAGCTCGCTCACCCCGGCCGAGGTCGATAAGATCGACGCTGCCCTGGCCGACGGCTCTGCCGATCCCTATGAGCTCAAGCGCGCTCTGGGCCGCGACCTGTGCGACACCTACCACGGCGCCGGTGCCGGCGACGAGGCTCAGGCCGAGTTCGACCGCGTGTTCAAGGAGGGCCAGCTCGCCGACTTCCCCGAGAAGCATGTTGAGCTGACTGTTAACGACGAGGGCCAGATCTATCTCGCCGGCCTGCTCAAGGACCTGGGTCTTTCGGCCAGCGCCGGCCAGGCCCGTCGCGACATCGACGGCGGCGGCGTCAAGATTAACGGCAAGGCCGTGGCTCCCAAGAGCTACAACATCGACCCCAGCGCCCTCAAGCTGGGCGACACCCTCTCCGTGGGCAAGCGCAAGGGCTTTAAGTTGGTCTAGCAAGTAGGTCAACCTAACATGTGCAATAGGGCCGCAGCCGGGATTCCCGACTGCGGCCTTTTTAGATGATCCCTTGGGGACGGAGGAAAACGGATCACCGAGGGGGTCGGTTTGGCCCGGTGATCCGTTTTCCTCCGTCCCCAAGGGATCATTTGGCAGTGCCGTTAAGCGGAAGGGGTGTTATCGGCGGCCTCCTTTTGGGCATACAATGGCTATTGGTTTGCTGCGGTGAAGGCATGTCCGCTCCGCAGCTTTTTTCTACGGTTAAAGGAGTATGTATGTCCGTTGAGGTCATGAGGTCTGTGATCGAGGCCGCCGAGGGTCGCGTGCCCGTTGACACGCTGTTTGCCAACGCACAGATTGTCGATGTGTACGGTCAGCGCGTGGCGCCCGGTAGCGTTGCCGTCAAGGATGGCGTGATCGTCGGTGTGCTCTACGATGGTCGCGACGATGCCGCCGGCACCTACGAGGCTGCCGAGGTCATCGATTGCCAGGGCCGCTATCTTGCCCCCGGTTTTATTGACGGACACTTGCATATCGAGTCTTCGAACATCCGTCCTGCTGAGTATGCGCGCATGGCGGCGACGCGCGGTACCACTACCGCTATTGCCGACAGCCACGAGATCGCTAATGTTTCCGGCTTGGACGGCCTGCGCTTTATGATCGAGGACGGTCGTCGTGCTCCTATTTCCATCAAGTACATGATGCCCTCGTGCGTGCCCGCACTGCCCGACGAGCAGGCTGGTGCCGTCATCACCGCTGCCGATATGCAGGCGTTTTTTGCCGAATATCCGGGTGATGTCTTTGGTCTGGGCGAAATGATGAACCTGCCGGGTGTCTTTATGGCCGACCCCGAGACCTGTGCTCGCATCGATGCCGCTAACCAGACGCCGTCCAAGCAAGTCGACGGCCATGCGCCGCTCGTTGCCGGCAAGGACCTCAATGCCTATGCCGCGGCGGGCATTATCGCCGACCACGAGTCGACGATTCCCGAGGAGGCGCTCGATAAGCTGTCCCGCGGCATGTATGTGATGCTGCGCGAGGGTACGTGTAGCCACGACCTGGCCAACTTGTCGCCGATGCTGCTAGAGAACCCCGCCCGCGCCCGTCGCTGCTGCTTTGCGACCGACGATCGTGCTCCTTCCGACGCGCTTTCGACCGGTATGATCGACAATGCCTGCCGCGTGGCTATCGAGGCCGGTATTGACCCCGTGGTCGCTATCTCTATGGCGTCCCTCTCCACGGCCGAGGCGTTTGGCCTGGATCACGGCTGTCGCGACCCGCACGAGCTGCGTGGTGCGATTGCCCCGGGCAAGCGTGCCGACCTGCTGGTGCTCAATGACCTGACGTTTGCCGCGGCTCCGCATCGCGTATATGCCGCCGGTGCTCTGGTGGCGCAGGACGGCACCTTTGTGGGCGAGATCGCACCCGAGATGGCCGAGGTTGCGGCCCTTGCCGATGAGCTGCGCGCCTCCGTTAAGCTGCCGAAGCTTTCGCTCGACGTATTCGACTATGCCTTTAAGCCGGGCGAGGCCGTGATTGACGTTGTGCCGGGTAAGGCCATCACGGGCATGGTTCGCCCCGAGAACGCCGAGGGCCTGCGCCGCATTATGTTGATCGAGCGCCATGGCCGCGGCGTGTCGCTGCAGGCCGAGGGCGCCGACGGCGACGGCCCCGCTGGCCTGGGCCTGGTCGGTAAGCATATCGGTCGCGGCTGGGTGCGCGGTTTCACCATCACGGGTGGCGCCATTGCCTCCACGATCGGCCACGACTCGCACAACGTGTGCGTGGTGGGCGACAACGCCGCCGATATGATGGCTGCTGTCGAGGCCGTGGGCCAAGGTGGTCACGTGCTGGTACGCGATGGTGAGGTCGTAGCACGCATCCCGCTGGCGCTCGGTGGCCTGATGAGCGAGGGCACGGCTGAGGATGTCGCCGCACAGCACGACGACTTTATGGTCAAGGCGCGCGCTATGGGTATTGAGCCGCCGCTCGACCCCATCATGGGCATCATCTTCCTGCCCCTGCCGGTCATCCCGACGCTCCGCATCCGCCCCGAGGGCATGTTCGACGTCACGACCTTCACCTACGCCGACTAGTCATCGGGGACGTTCTTTAACGATTAGCCATCGGGGTGGCGTGTCGCCTGGCGCCGTGACCGTAGGACCTCTGGCATGTGTGAGCTATTTGCCAGGTCCTTGTAACGTTTACGCCCGCGGAGTCTTATTTGAGCTCCCTTTGGGTACGTTGAAATCGGATACACGTTCGATTCCATCAAGCCCGAAGGGAGCTTTTCTATGTTTAAACTGATTGCATCCGATATGGACGGCACACTGCTTGACGAAAACGGCCAGGTGCCTCCCGAGACCTACGAACTGATTCTGGCGCTACACGAGCATGGCGTGCATTTCGCCGCATCGTCAGGTCGTCGCTACGATCGCCTGTGCGAGTTCTTTGCGCCCGTTCGCGACAAGATGGACTTTGTCGCCGCTAACGGTGCCCAGGTCTTCGCCGACGGCAAGATGGTAGACCGTGAGGTGTATTCGCACCTGGCGATTCGAAGGCTCGCCCAAGCCGTCAGGACGTTTCCCAATCTGCATCTTGCGCTTTTTGACCGAACCAAGTCCTTCTTGCTCGATGACGAGTGCAAGTTCGTGCGTGAGGTCGATAAGGACCTTCCCAATGCCGAGCGTATTTGGGAGCTGCCCGATCCCAGCGTAAATATCATCAAGGCGAGTATCTTTTGCGATGACGGCGCCGTTATGGACAGCGCTTACGTACTGCAGCGCGAACTCGGTCAGCTCTTTACTTTTGCGCCTTCGGGTAACGCGTGGATTGATGCCATGCAGCCCGGTGTGTCGAAGGCCTCGGGCATCGCACAGCTCATGGAGCACTATGGCGTCGAACGCGACGAGGTCATGGCGTTTGGCGACTCGATGAACGACTACGAGATCATTCGCTTTGTCGGCACGGGCTGCGCGATGGGAAACGCGCGCCCCGCGCTCAAGGCAGTCGCCGATCGCGTGGTGGGGTGCAACCGCGACCACGCCGTCCAGCAGGAGCTCCGTCGCGTGCTGGAGAGTCTCGCTTAATCCGGCAGATGGGGACAGTCCTTGCGGTGCCCCGCGAAGAGTGCCCCCAACGACTACTGCGACCAGGGTAGCTGCTGCTAGGCGAGGGCGGCCATGATGGTGCGGGCGACGCCGTCGTGGTCGTTGTCGTATTCGGTGATGGCGTCGGCGGCCTTGCGGTCCTCGGGCTCGGCGTTGATCATGGCCATGCCGTGGCCCGCCGCCTGCAGCATGGGGATATCGTTGATGTTGTCGCCGAACGCCCAGGCGTCGGTGAGAGACTCGCCCAGGTGCTCGCATAGCCACGTGAGGGCCGTTCCCTTGGTGGCGCCCTCGCCCATGACCTCGATATTCATGGCGTACGAACGCGTGACCTCAATGCCTCCGAGCGTGTTGAGCTCAGCCGCGATGGCATCGCGATCGGCCGGGTCGTGCCAGTACATGGCGATGCGTTCGAGCGTTTCGACCTCGTCGATCTTGCTGTCGATATCCATGTCGATCGGTGTTCGTGTGCGCTTGAGCGAAGCCGCGATGTGGGGGTCGCCACCGCAGAATTCGTCCAGGCGCGTGTAGAGCGAGCGGGGGAGGAAGCACTGCCCATCCGCGAAGATATCGAAGGTCACATCGTGGCCGGCGGCGATGCGATGGATGCGATAGGCGATGCCGCGATCGAGCGGACGGCTCAAGATGCGCGTGGCGCGCGAGACATCGGTGGGCATATCGTCGTCGAACTGCCAGACACTGGCGCCATTGGCACAGACGGCATAGTGCACAGCGGGATGGGCGAGGATGGGCTCAAAGATGCCCGACAGCGGGCGTCCCGTGCAGGGCACAAATTCAATCCCGCGTCGAGCGAGCTCGTCGAGCATCGCCCAGGTGACATCGCTCATCTGCTTATCGCTCGTCAGCAGCGTTCCGTCCATATCGGAAAACACAATCATTTGATGCAGCCCTTTCTGCTGGCATAAAAAGCGTGGCCGAGGGCGGTGATGCCCTGGCCACGCTCGAGTTCTATAACGGTCCGCGTCCTAGCGGTCGGCGAGCGGCTTGTACTCCAGCGGCTCGATCACCGGACGATAGGCCGGGCGAATAATACGGTGCGCGCAGAAGAGCTCTTCCATGCGGTGTGCGGACCAGCCGGCCATGCGGGCGACGGCGAAAAGCGGCGTAAAAAGCGTCTCGGGCACGCCGAGCATCTTGTAGATAAAGCCTGTGTACAGGTCGATGTTGGCGCAGATAGGCTTGGTCATGCCGTGGTCGCGCATCACCTGCGGTGCCAGGCGCTCGATGCGCTCGATGAGTGCGAACTCATCGCCCAGGTCCTTCTTGGCGGCAAGTGTGCGCGCGTAACGGCGACACACCTCGGCACGCGGGTCGCTCAGCGTGTAGACGGCGTGGCCCATGCCGTAGATGAGACCCGTGCCGTCGAAGGCCTGCTTGTCGAGAATCTTACCCAGGTAGGCTGCGACCTCGTCCTCGTCCTCCCAATTGGAGACATGCGCACGGATGTCCTCGTGCATGGACACGACCTTGGCGTTGGCGCCGCCGTGGCGCGGACCCTTGAGCGAGCCGATAGCTGCGGCGTAGGCGGAATACGGATCGGTGGCCGAGGAGGACAGCACGCGGCAGGCAAACGTGGAGTTGTTGCCGCCGCCGTGCTCGGCATGCAGCATGAGCATCACGTCGAGCAGCATCGCTTCGTCGCGGGTGAACGCCATGCCGCCGCGGAGTACCTGCAGAATGGTCTCGGCGGTGGAGAGACCGGGTGTGGGGTGCGGTACATGAACCTCGGAGCCGCGGCGCTTGGCGACCGAGGCCATATGCGCGAAGGCGGCGATGCGGGGGAGACGGGCGAGCATGGAGATGGCGACGTCGATTTCGTGCTCGGGTGTAATGGCGTCGGGCTCGGCGTCGAAGGCGTAGAGCAGCAGCACGGCGCGCTGAAGCACATTCATGATGCTTGACGACACCGTGGTCATGGGGAACTCGCGGACGTATTCGTCGCTCAGGTGCCTAAAAGCACCCAGGCGTTCGCAAAAACCGTCAAGCTCTTCCTTGGTGGGCAGAGAGCCCGTAATGAGCAGATAGGCGACCTCTTCGTAGCCGTAGCGATTCTCGGCCTGGGCGTTGTTGACCAGATCCTCGATGCTGTAGCCACGAAGCGTGAGTTTGCCCTGATCGGGCACGACCTTACCGTCGACCTTGTTGTAGCCATGCACATCCGAGATGCGAGTGAGGCCCGCGACCACGCCCGAGCCGTCCGCATTGCGCAGGCCGCGCTTGACGTTGTGCTCTACGAACAAGCCCTCGTCGTACGGGGCAGTCGGCAGGCCGTGGTAGAGGTTTTCGCTTTCGGGCGAAATCTGACGGCTCGCCTCGTAATCCAGAACCAGGCGGCTCAGGTGATCGTCGAAGCGGTAGTAGATTTTCTTGGCGTCGTAGGCCATGCGCGCTCCTCTCCGGTCCGCTTTGGGGCCGCGCGCTTGGACGATATGACGTCAAGCTGCCCCGAGCGGCTTGTTCGCTACAGACGGTACATAAAGTTAAAGACGTCCTCGCGCTGAATGGACACGTTGACGCCCGAAAGCTCGCCTGCCTCGGCCAGGGCCTTCTGCAGCTCGGCGAAGTCGAGCTTGGACTCGGCGGTATCGGCCAGCATGGTCATGGTGAAGATGTCCTCGATAATGGACTGCGTGATGTCGCGGATGTCGACGTTGGCCTCGCCTAGGACACGGGTGACGCCGGCGACGATGCCGGGGCGGTTCTTGCCAAGGACGGTGATGACGATACGGGAGGACGAGATCTCGGCCATGGGAAACCCTTTCGCGTGATTGCGGCGCGCGCGGGGCGCTCCGCTACGGTACAGTGTTCATCATTGTACCTGTCTGGCGCAAAAAAGGGCACCTTTGCTGCGGCGTTACACGTCTGCAACATGGGAGAGGGGGCAAAGGCGCCCGTTTGCCGCGATTCGTCGTGTCGTCTGCTGTGTCTTGGGCGCGATGCACAGCGCAAAGACCGTGAACCTTTTGTGGGATGCTCGACACCGTGGTACCATAGCCGAGTTTGTTGTCTTGGTCGGAAACCAAGACGCCTTATGCGCTGATCGGTAACCAGCGCCTGACCAATAAGGAGTCCTACCATGAAGCAGGGTATCCATCCCCAGTATGTCGAGTGCACGGTGACGTGCTCCTGCGGCAACACCTTCAAGACGCACGCTACCGTGTCCGAGATGAAGGTCGAGCTTTGCAACGAGTGCCACCCGTTCTACACCGGCCAGCAGAAGTTCGTCGACACCGGTGGACGCGTCCAGCGCTTCGCCGACAAGTTCGGTGGCGCCGCTGCCGCTCAGCTCAAGAAGGCCGAGGAGGCCAAGGCTGCCAAGGCCGCCAAGGCTGCTGAGGCCGAGGCCGCTCGCAAGGCCGCCGCTGAGGCTAAGGCTGCCGAGAAGGCCAAGCGTGCCGCTAAGTTTGCCGAGGAGGCTGCCAAGCAGGCCGCCGAGGCTCCCGCAGAGGCTCCCGTCGAGGAGGCCGCTGCCGAGGCCGAGACCACCGAGGCTGCTGAGTAAATAGCTCGCCGCGGAAACACTCGCATTCATGGCAAAAGGGCCGCGCATCCATTTGGGTGCGCGGCCCTTTTCTTTTTATTGGCGCAAGCTAACCCGTCCCCATTGCATCAGGTTGGTGCGTAAGGGTCGGCTTGGCTTGCACCAAATGGCAGAGAGGCAGCGTTTTCCCAGATAAAAGCTGCCAAAATAAACCAGTCCCTTTTTGGCAGGCTGTCGTAGTTATTACGTGGTCGAGCGTGTCGACCGCATAGGCGGCGCCTTGTTTGGCTAAAGTACAAATATCTGTGTTTAACTCGTCCAAGGTTTCATGCCGCGGGCGATGGCCAAAAAGGAAAACCACATGGGATTCATGTCAAAGCTGCTGTCCTTTGGATCCGATAAGGACCTGAAGCGCTACTACAAGATCGTCGACAAGATCAACGGTCTTGAGCCCCAGTTTGAGAAGATGACCGAGGAGGAGCTCCGCGCCCAGACCGATAAGTTTCGTGAGCGCTACGCCAACGGCGAGTCGCTCGACGACATGCTCCCCGAGGCCTTTGCTACCGTGCGCGAAGCTTCCAAGCGCACCATGGGCATGCGTCACTTTGATGTACAGCTCATCGGCGCCATGGCGCTGCACGAGGGCCACATCGCCGAGATGAAGACCGGCGAAGGCAAGACCCTCGTCTCCACGCTGGCCGGCTATCTCAACGCTATCGCCGGTAAGGGCGTGCACGTCGTCACCGTCAACGACTACCTGGCCAAGCGCGACTCCGAGTGGATGGGTCGCATCTACAAGTATCTGGGCATGACCGTCGGTCTGCTGCAGAACAACATGCCGCTCGAGCTGAAGCGCCCAGCCTACCAGGCCGACGTCACGTACGGCACCAACTCCGAGTTCGGTTTCGATTATCTGCGCGACAACATGGTTACCGCCCCGAGCAGCGTGTTCAGCGCGGCCACAGCTACGCCATCGTCGACGAGGTCGACTCCATCCTGATCGACGAGGCCAGAACGCCGCTCATCATCTCGGGCGCCGGCACCAAGTCCGCCAGCACTTACAAGGACTTCGCGCGCGCCGTGCGCGGCCTTGAGCGCGGTGAGGACGTCTCGCACGACATGCTCACCGCCACCGAGGACGTGGAGCCCACGGGCGACTTCGTCATGGACGAGGCCAAGCACACCATCGCCGCCACCGAGCGCGGTCTTAAGAAGATTGAGCGCCGCCTGGGTATCGATGACATCTATGCCGATCTCTCCGGCCAGCTGGTCAACCACCTGCAGCAGGCGCTGAAGGCCCAGTACATGTTCCACCGCGACAAGCAGTACGTGGTCACCAACGGCGAGGTCAAGATCGTCGACGAGTTCACCGGTCGTATCATGGAGGGTCGCCGCTATTCCGAGGGCCTGCACCAGGCCATCGAGGCCAAAGAGGGCGTGCTCGTGCGCGAGGAGAACCAGACCCTTGCCACCATCACCCTGCAGAACTACTTCCGCCTGTATGATAAGCTCTCCGGCATGACCGGTACGGCGCTCACCGAGGACGCCGAGTTCCGCGAGATCTACAAGCTGCCCGTCGAGGTCATTCCCCCCAACAAGCCCGTGCAGCGTGTTGACCACGAGGACCTGGTCTACCGCACCATCCAGGCCAAGTACAACGCCGTTGCCGACGACGTTGAGCGTCGTCACGCCAAGGGCCAGCCGGTCCTGGTGGGCACCGTCTCCATCGAGAGCTCCGAGAAACTGTCCGCCGCCCTCACTAAGCGCGGTATCGCGCACGAGGTCCTCAACGCCAAGCACCACGAGCGCGAGGCCCATATCGTGGCCCAGGCTGGTCGCTATGGCGCCGTGACCATCGCTACCAACATGGCCGGCCGTGGTACAGACATCTTGCTGGGCGGCAACCCCGACGAGCTGGTGCGCGAGCGCCTGGAGCACGAGGGCCTGACCATGGAGGACGTGACGCCCGAGCAGCTCGAGCAGTTTAACGCCGAGGCCAAGGAGACCTGCAAGGCCGAGCGCGAGCGCGTGCTTGCCGCCGGCGGCCTGACCGTTATCGGCACCGAGCGCCATGAGTCCCGCCGTATCGACAACCAGCTGCGTGGCCGTTCCGGTCGTCAGGGCGATCCGGGCGAGACCCAGTTCTACCTGTCACTCGAGGATGACCTCATGCGCCTGTTCGGCGGCGACAGGATGGACCGCGTCTCCAAGATGATGGTTACGGCCGACATGGGCGACGACATGCCCATCCAGCACAAGATCATTTCCAAGGCCGTCGAGAATGCCCAGCACAAGGTCGAGAGCATCAACTTCTCCATGCGTAAGAGCGTTCTTGAGTACGACGACGTCATGAACAAGCAGCGCCAGGTCATCTACGCCGAGCGCAACAAGATTCTGGACGGCAAGGACCTGACCGACCACATCACCGAGGTCATGCACGATACCGTGTACCGCTGTGTGCAGGAGTTCTGCACCAAGGACAGCCACGAGGGCGAGCGCGATCTTGAGGGTCTGCGCAAATGGGTCGTCGAGCTGACCGGGCATATCGATACCCCTCAGTTCCCCGACGAGGACTTTGAGGCCCTGGCCGCCGATGTCTTGGCTTATGTTGAGAAGTGCTACAACATGAAGGCCGAGCGCCTGGGCGAGGACCTGATGCGCGAGCTCAATACCCAGGTCATGCTGCGCGTAATCGATACGCGTTGGATGAACTACCTGCAGGAGATGGACTACCTCAAGACCGGTATCGGCCTGCGCGGCTTTGGCCAGCGCGACCCGCTGGTTGAGTACAAGACCGAGGCCTACGGCGCGTTCCAGATACTCGTCGATACCATGTACGAGGATTACCTGCGCACTGTTCTGCGCATTGAGCTCAAAGCTGCCCCGCAGGCTGTGGAGCACAAGGAGGACCCCGCCCTTAAGGGTGCGCGCTTCTCTGGTCCCGCCGAGGTCGATGGCGACAACAGCGATTCGGTACTGCGCAAGCAGGCTCAGGTGCAGGCCCGCACCGCCGTCCAGGGTGGTCCGGCTGCCGTTAACAACGGTGGCAAGGTGACGACCTATCGCAAGTCCGAGAGCGATGACCCCTATGTCAACGTGGGCCGCAACGACCTGTGCCCTTGCGGTAGCGGTAAGAAGTTTAAGTACTGCCACGGCAGGAATCGTTAATGGCCGAGACTCTAGAGGTAACTCCCGCCGAGTTGGACGCGTTTGCGGACCGACTCGGCGAGGTCGAGTCGTATCTCCATTTGGACGAGAAGCGCGCCCGCGTGGCGGAGCTCGAGGCCAAAAGCGTCGCCCCGGGCTTTTGGGACGATGCCGATGCCGCTCGCGCCACGATGGAGGAGATTGCACGCGCCAAGGAGGACATCGCCGCCGTGGATACGGCGCGCGGTGAGCTTTCCGATGCTCGCGCCGCGCTGGAGCTTGCCGAGGAAATGGGCGATGACCCCGATGCTGCCGCGCTGCGTGAGGAGGCTGCCGCCACGGCGGAGCGGCTTTCCCGCGCCATCGACGAGCTTGAGCTTGCGAGCTGGTTTACCGGCGAGTTCGATCACGGCGACGCAATTGTGACCATCAAGCCCGGGCAGGGTGGCTTGGAGGCCCAGGATTGGACCTTCATGCTCTTTAAGATGTACATGAAGTACTGCCAGCGCCGCGGTTGGAAGGTCACCATCAACGATTGCCCCGCGGCCGAGGTTATCGGCATCGATCGCGCGACCTTTACCGTCGAAGGCAAGGATGCCTTTGGCATGCTTCGTGCCGAGGCCGGTGTTCACCGCCTGGTGCGCATTAGCCCCACCGACGACAAGAAGCGCCGCCAGACTACGTTTGCCGGCGTCGAGGTCATTCCGGTGCTGCCCGACGATATCGATATCGAGATTAGCCCCGATGACATTCGCGTCGACGTGTACCATGCAAGCGGCCCGGGCGGCCAGGGTGTCAACACCACCGACTCCGCCGTGCGCGTAACGCATTTCCCCAGCGGTATCGTGGTCACGTGTCAAAACGAGCGCAGCCAGATTCAAAACAAGGCCGCGTGCATGCAGATCCTCAAGGCGCGCCTGTACGAGATTGAGCTCGAAAAGCGCGCCGAGGCCCTGGATGAGATTCGCGGGCCCAAGACCACAATTGGTTTTGGCAACCAAATCCGCAGCTACGTGCTCTACCCGTACCAGATGGTTAAGGACCTGCGCACGGGCGTGGAGACCAGCAACGTCGAGGCCGTTCTTGACGACGGCGATCTGGATCCATTTGTGATTGGCTATCACCGTTGGGCTACCGGCAACGCTGACGCGGAGGCCCCGTCTGCATAAACCGCTCAGTTTATGTGGAAATGGATTAAAACCCTCCGAGCAGGGTGGTTTTGTATCCAGAACATACCCTGCACAGGGGTGGTTTTTGTTTGGCGAATCGGTAGAATCGAATACATGAAGAAGTTCAAAGCGCATCCGATGGGGTGCGCTTTTTTGAAGGAGGCAGCATGGCATATCGTCTGGACATCAAGCGCATTCTTTCGATGAACTTCTTTCACGATCTACCCCAGATCATGTTGGGGTGTGCCTTGGCCGCCATCGCGACCGACCTGTTTTTGATTCCCAACGGTCTTGCAGCCGGTGGCGTTACGGGCCTTGCGACGATTATCCAGGCAGTCGGCGCAGCGCGAGGCGTGTCGCTTCCTGTCGGTATCCAGACCATCGTGATGAATGCCTTGCTGCTGCTGATCGTTATGCGCGAGGGCGGCATGTTCTATGTAGTGCAGACGGCGACGGGCTTTGTGCTGCTGGGCTTCTTTACCGATCTGTTTGCCCCGTTTGTAGCGCCTCTGGCACATGCAGACCTGATGCTTCCCGCTATGTGGGGCGGCATTATCACGGGCATCGGTTACGGCATGGTGTTGCGCGCCGGCGCCAACACCGGCGGCTCGGACACGATTGGCCAAATCATCTCGCGTAACACCTCGCTGCCGGTGGGCTCGACCGTCATGGCGATCGACGTTGCCGTGTGCGCGCTCTCGGCCCCGGTATTCTCGGTCGAAAACGCGCTGTATGCAGGCCTTTCGATGGTCATTAGCGGTTATGTGATCGATGCTGTGGTCGATGGCGGCAATAAGCGCCGTATGGTACTTATCATCTCGGAGAATTTTCCCGATATCGCGGCCGACATCATGTATGGTCTGGGACGCGGCTGCACCAAATTAAAGGCGACTGGTATGTATTCGGGCGTCGAGAAGCCGGTGATCATGGTGATCGTTAGCCGTCGAGAGCTCAACACCCTCAAAACGATCGTGCGTGAGCGCGATCCTCGCGCAATTGTGACGGTCGCCGACGTTACGGAAGCCTTCGGTGAGGGATTCAAGGATATTAACGCGTAGGGCCGACTACGTTCCATCCAAAAGACGTTCACATTGGTAAACCGTTTCATCAGCGATTCTGCCTGCTCAATTGTTCAAATAATGATAAATACTCTGGTAAAGCCATCGGTTTCCAGCATAATGAATGACGTACGTGCATTGCGGCTGTGTTGGGATTACCTTTCCGTGCCGTGCGCATCTTGTCTTAAGAGGATGAAAGGAAGGCACAATGAGCGACGAAGAGCTCAAAAAGGTTGCCAACGAGGTAAGGAAGGGCATCGTCACCGGCGTGCACGCTGCCAAGTCTGGCCATCCGGGCGGTTCGCTCGGCGCTGCCGACATCATGACCTATTTGTACTTTGAGGAAATGAACGTCGACCCGGCCGATCCCCGCAAGGCCGATCGCGACCGCTTTGTGCTTTCCAAGGGCCATTGCGCTCCGGGCCTGTACGCCGTGCTCGCCGAGCGCGGGTTCTTCCCCAAGGAGGATCTCGAGACGCTGCGCCACATCGGCAGCCACCTGCAGGGTCACCCCAACATGAACGACACCCCGGGCGTCGACATGTCCACTGGCTCGCTCGGCCAGGGCATTTCCGCCGCCGTGGGCATGGCCGTTGCCGCTAAGCACTGGGGCGATACTTACCGCACGTACGCCCTGCTGGGCGATGGTGAGAGCGAGGAAGGCCAGGTCTGGGAGGCCGCCATGTTTGCCGGCAACCAGCAGCTCGACAACCTCTGCGTGATCGTCGACCACAACGGTCTGCAGATCGATGGCCCCGTCGAGGAGGTCAACGACCCCATGCCGCTCGCCGACAAGTTCCGCGCCTTTAAGTTCCATGTGGTGGAGCTCGCCGACGGCAACGACTTCGATCAGATTCGCGCCGCTTTTGCCGAGGCTCGCGCCACCAAGGGTCAGCCGACCGCCATTATCGCCGAGACCACAAAGGGCAAGGGCGTCTCCTTTATGGAGAACCAGGTTGGTTGGCACGGCAAGGCCCCCAACGATGAACAGTTTGAGCAGGCCATGGCAGAGCTCACGGCCGCCGGAGAGGAGCTCTAGGATGGCAGACGTCAAGAAAATCGCCACGCGCGTAAGCTACGGCGAGGCCCTCGTCGAGCTCGCCAACGAGCACGATGACTTTGTGGTCCTCGACGCCGACCTGGCCGCCGCCACGCAGACCGGCAAGTTTAAGGCCGCCTGTCCCGATCGTTTCTTCGATGTGGGCATCGCCGAGAGCAACCTGATGGGTGTTGCCGCCGGTATCGCAACCACCGGCCGCGTTGCCTTCGCGAGCACCTTTGCCATGTTTGCCGCCGGCCGCGCCTTTGAGCAGGTCCGCAATTCCATCGGTTACCCGCACCTCAACGTCAAGATCGGTGCCACACACGCCGGTATCTCGGTGGGCGAGGATGGCGCCACGCACCAGTGCTGCGAGGATATCGCCCTTATGCGCGTTATCCCCGGCATGACCGTGATCGTTCCCGCTGACGACGTAGAAGCCCGCGCCGTGACGCGCGCCGCCTACGAGTGCGACGGCCCTGTGTACATGCGCTTTGCCCGTCTGGCCTCGCCGGTCATTAATGACCCCGAGACCTACAAGTTTGAACTGGGCAAGGGCATCATCATGCGCGAGGGCGCCGACGTTACCATCATTGCCTGCGGCCTGATGGTCGGCGAGGCCCTCGAGGCTGCCGAGCAGCTTGCTGCCGAGGGTATCGACGCCGAGGTCATCAACATGCACACCATTAAGCCCATCGACGCTGACCTGATCGTCAAGAGCGCCACCAAGACCGGTCGCGTCGTGACCGTCGAGGAGCACTCCGTGATCGGCGGCCTGGGCAGCGCCGTTGCCGATGTCCTGTGCGAGCAGTGCCCGACGCCGCTCAAGAAGATCGGCGTCAACGACACGTTCGGCGAGTCCGGTCCGGGTGCCGAGCTCCTGCACAGGTACGGCCTGGACGCCGCCAACATCGTGGCGACCACCAAGGAGTTCCTGGCATAAGGCAAGGCGGATCTCAAGGACTGCTTCGCCAGTACTATGGAAACCCGGCAGGGGCGCTCTCTTGGAGAGCGCCCCTGTTTCTGTTGCGGTGAAATAAGGACTGTTTTGCCAGCCTAAAGGCTCAATTAATCTGTATTTCACCGCAACTTCCGAAGGCGTTCCCGCTTGTGCTGGCTCCATCGCGACGATTGATTGCGGCTTGGCACAGTGCGGCGACATCGGGGGCATCGCTGTCTCGGTATGTCATGGCGAGCAAAGCGGCATCATAGATTTCATCATTGGTCACATCGGCGGCATCAATGGGGCAGAAGGCGAGAATCGAATCCTGTTCTGCAAGCTCGGCCAGATCGATCGTTTCACCCATGGCAAAGGCATCATCGAGGACGAGTGTGGCACTCGTGCATGGAATTTGATAGATCGTGCCATCCGCAGCGATAGGGGAACCTGCTGCCTCGAGCGTGTAGACACCTTGTATGAGATTGATGCCAGAGCCATCGGAGGCGACGAACTCAATCCTGTCGACCGTTATTCCGTCGATGGTCTTGCCCGTAATATGTATCGGAACGCGCGATGCCCCGTTATCGGTGTCCCAGCCCGCAGCCGCGACATCCAGCACAATGGCGTGCTCCGAATGGGCGGATACGAAGTGCGACAACACCTGCCGCAGATGAAGGCCCATACAGCTACCGCCGACAATGCCAATTACCAGCATGCAGGTAAGGATGACCGCAACGTGGTTCCGAGGCTTTACCCGAAGCTCAGAATCAGCAGAGATGCCATTGACGGCAGCCCCGCACGCTGTGCAGTACCTCACGCCATCGCGCAACTCAGCTCCACAATAAGGACAATTCATACTGGCCCCCACAACCATAGATGTTCCTATCGAGGCCACTGTAAATCGACAATCCAAATCCAAGTTGCGCAACAATCAAATCAAGCCCATTTCAAGCAAGAGCTTCCTCCGGGAAGCGGGCCCATCCCAACAAAGTGCAATTCAGACCCTCCCAAGCATGCATTTGCTGCACCTAATAGAAACGCGGCGACTCCTTAGTAGCCGCAGGCCACGCACAGGGTTACCTCCCAAATCTTTCCGCAGGACGGAGGAGTCCCCGCAGCGCGAAGCGCACAGCGGGGACTCCGACATGTCCGAGGACGATTTGGGAGGTAACCCTGTGCGCGGCCGGTGAGACCAAAACCCCGCCATGCTTCTTATGTGCAGCGAAGTTAATGCTGCTAAAATACAAAGCGCTCATGTAGTTTAAACGTACGACGATAAGGAGCACCAGTGGGTAACCACTTCCGTACCTCCGGTGCGGGCGATGACGCCCCCAAGACGCAGCCAGGCGCCGCGGGCACTCGTTTCGCCACCCCGGATTCAGAGGATCAGCTGTTTAGCCCGATCCCCGCACAGCCGGCAGATCAGGCACAGCCGGCGTCAGATCCCTTTGCCTACAATCCCACCAATGATGTCGAGCTTTCCGAGGCCGCGGGTTTTGAGCCCGTGCAGAAGGTGACCGCTCGCGTGGATCAGCCCCAGGCGGACGCTGTCGCGCCGCAACCTGTCATGGCCGGTATTCCCGATCCTATGGCTCCTGCGACTCCGGCGCCACAGCCTGCGCAGTCCGGCTTTTTGCCGGTATTCCCGATCCTACGCAGCCCGCGGCTCCCGTAGTCGAGAGCGATCAGGCCGCCGAGGTCGCAAGCCTCGACAATGCGCTCAACAATCCCGACTTTACGTCGGTGTTTGCGCCCATCGATCCGCAGGCCAGCCGCAAGAAGATGGCCAAGCAGGCCGGTGTCGAGCCCGTCATCCTCATGGAGCACGTCACCAAAATCTACCCGGCACAGCCCAACAAGCCCGCGCTCGACGACATCAACATCGAGATCTATCCTGGCGAGTTTGTCTTCCTGGTCGGTCACTCCGGCTCGGGTAAGACCACGCTGCTTTCGACGCTCAACCGCGACGTCAAGCCGACGAGCGGCCGCATTTTGGTCGCCGGCCAGGACCTCATGAAGATCAAGAACCGCAAGGTTCCGTTCTTGCGTCGCCAGATCGGTGCCGTGTTCCAGGACTTTAAGCTCCTGCCGCAGAAGACCGCCTACGAAAACGTGGCGTTTGCCCTGCAGTGCATTGGCAAGCCCAAGGGCGTCATTCGTAGCCAGGTGCCCGAGGTGCTTCGCCTGGTCGGTCTGGCCGATCAGATGGACTCTCTGCCCGATCAGCTGTCCGGTGGCGAGCAGCAGCGTGTCGCCGTTGCCCGCGCTATGGTCAACCGTCCGCCGCTGCTTATTTGCGACGAGCCCACGGGCAACCTCGACCCCGCGATTTCGCTGGGCATTATGAAGCTGCTCGAGCGCATTAACCGTACCGGCACCACCGTGATCGTCGCCACGCACGACCGCGAGATGGTCGATAGCATGCACCGTCGCGTGATCGCCCTCGAGGGCGGCCACGTAATCCGCGACCAGGAGAGGGGAGGTTACGGCAACTATGGCACCAACTAACGTGGGCTATTCGCTCAAAGAGGCTATCAGCCACTTCTTCCGTAACTGGACCACCTCGCTCGGCGCCGTCATCACGATCTTCCTTTCGCTGTTTATCATCGGCCTGTTCATTATGGGTTCCGCGATGCTGAACTCCGTGATCGGTACCGTCGAGGATCAGGTTGTCATCAATGCCTTTATTAGCGATGACGCCGATCAGGCAGACGTCCAGGCCTTTGAGGCCGAGCTCAAGACGTGGAGCAACGTCAAGTCCGTGACCTATAAGGATAAGGACGACGCGCTGGCCGAGTACACGAGCAAGATGTCGGGCAACGCCGACGCCACCATGAGTGCGCTCGACGGCCAGAACCCGCTGCCCGCCTCGTTTGCGATTGAGATGGACGATCCGTCTCAGGTCGAGAGCACGGCCAAGAAGCTCAAGAAGAACGCCGACTTCCAAAAGATTGCGGACGACGGCGACGTCAACGCGAGCGTGCTGTATGGCCAGGAGGAAGTGAGCCGCCTGTTCCAGGTGACCAACTACATCCGTATCGCCGCCGTGGTGCTCGTCGGCCTGCTGACCTTTATCGCGTTCATCTTTATCAACAACACGATTCGCCTGTCCATTACAGCGCGTCGTCGCGAGATTGCGATTATGCGCCTGGTGGGCGCCAGCAACGGCTTCATTCGCGGGCCGTTCATTACCGAAGGTGTGCTGCAGGCCATTCTGGGCTCGCTGCTTTCCATCGGTGTTTTGGAGCTGCTGCGCAATCTGATGATTCCGCGCCTGCAGGCGAGCGTCGGCTGGATGTCGTTTGCGCTGCCGATGCAGTACTATCTGGTGACCTACGCCGCACTGATTCTTGTCGGCGTGCTCATCGGTCTCTTTGGCTCTGCCATCGCCATGCGCCGTTATCTGCGCGTGTAAGCGCTGCGGATATGTCGTCTGCAACGGGTCGTCCCTTTTCAGGGACGGCCCGTTTTTTGATCCCCTGGGGACGGAGGAAAACGGATCATCGCCGCGCTGGTCTATCTACGAGATCTGCAATCCTGCCGCCCCCTAGGGATCATTTGGGTAGACTCTTGGGGTGTAAACGGCTATCGATAGTAAGGAGGCGCCATGGGGCGCAATAACAAACATAAGCGTAGCGCACGCAATAAACGCGGGCCGGTGCGCAGCGAGCGTCGTCCGAGCATGACTGGCCGCGTGCAGCTCCATGAGCACAGCGCTTATGTCGTGACCGACAACGGCGATTACAAGGTCATGGGTCGCGGTAAGCGTGAGATTATGGATGGCGATACCGTGGCCGTAAGCATCAAGGCGGGCCCGCGCGGCGATCGTCGTGCCGTGATCGAGGGCGTTATCGAGCGTGCCGCCATCAGCGTGGTGGGTACGTATCAGACGGCCGGCCCGCTTGGCGTGATCGAGCCGCTCGATTCGCGTCTCAAAGCCGATTTCTTTGTTTTGCCCGAGGACGCTTCGGCGGAGCGCCTGGGCGTGCATCCTGGCGATGCCGTCGTCGCGCGCATTCTGACCTACCCGACGCGCTTGGAGTCGGGCACGGTGACTCTTGAGCGCCGTATCGGCGGCGACGATGCGCCCGATCTGGGCGTCCAATATGTTATGGCGCGCTATGGCTATACCGACAGCTATCCCGAGGCGGCTCTGGCAGAGGCAGAGGCGCTTTCGCTCGATGTGACTGCAGCGCTTAAAGACCCGCTTCGCCGTGACCTGCGCGATCGCTTTGTCATCACCATCGACCCGGTTGATGCGCGCGACTTTGACGATGCCATCTCGCTCGAGCGCACGCCCGAGGGCGGCTATAAGTTGGGCGTGCATATCGCCGACGTTTCGCACTATGTTGCCTGGGACGGACATATCGACCTAGAGGCCCGCCGTCGCACGACGTCGGTGTACCTTGCCGATCGCGTGCTCCCCATGCTGCCCGAACGCCTGTCGAACGATTTGTGCTCGCTGCGTCCCGACGAGGACCGCTTGGCGTTTACCGTCGACATTGAGCTCGATGCGCAGGGCCGTGTGCGCCATTACGATCCCTATCCCAGTGTGATTCGTTCGCGTGTGCGTATGGACTATGACGGTGCCGAGGCGCTGCTGGTGCGTGCCGGCGCGGTTGAGTATTCCGTGTTGGAGGGCGCCGCGGAGGATGTCGCTGCGGCCGAAGCCTCGCGCGAGGAAGCGCTTGAGCGCGGGCTTGCGTGCGAGGATGCCGCTCGCGGCTATAACGTTGACCTGGCCGATTTCCTGGTCGCCGCAAACGAACTCGCGGAGCTTCGGCGTCGCATACGTCGCGCACGCGGTTCGGTCGACTTTGACACGGCCGAGATTCGCGCGCTGCTGGACGAGGACGGCGTGCCCGTGCAGATCGTGGCGCGCGAGCGTTCCTGCGCCACGTCTCTCATTGAGGAGGCAATGCTGCTGGCTAACGAGTGCGTTGCCGAGTGGCTGGCCGACCGCGATATCGAGGCATGCTATCGCGTGCACGATGACCCCAGCCCCGACAGTCTGCACGGTGCTGCCGTGGCACTGGCGCAGCTCGGCATCATTGATGATCGCCGTGCGGCGGGCATTGCCCTGGGAAGTCCCGATGAGCTGCAGGCGACGGTTGACGCCGCTGCTGGCACGGCTAACGCGCCACTCGTCAACACGCTCCTTCTGCGCAGCATGCAGCGTGCGTTGTATAAGCCTCGCAACGAGGGCCACTTTGCGCTCGCTGCGCCGTGCTACTGCCACTTTACAAGCCCCATTCGCCGTTATCCTGATCTGGTGGTGCATCGCGTGCTCAAGCTGCAGCTGGCATACGAGCAGCTGGGTGGAAAAGACGCCTTAGTGCGTACGCCGAGGTTGATCGGAAAAGGCAGAGAGTCGCTTCCGCGCATCCTGCCGCAAATCTGCCGCGCGTGCAGCGATGCCGAACGTGCGGCCGACGCCGCCAGCCATGCGACGCAAAAGATCAAGATTGCCCAGTACTACGAGGACCGTCTGGGCGAGCGCTACGCCGGAACGGTCTCGTGGGTCAGCAGCATGGGACTATTCGTGCGTCTCGATCTAACGCAGGTTGAGGGGCTGGTTTCCATTAAGAGCTTGGGCAACGAGTGGTTTGAGTTTGACGAGGACGCGCTCACGTTGACGGGCGCCGACACGGGGACTCGCTACGAGCTGGGGCAGCGCGTGATCATCGAGGTCTCGCGCGTCAACACCACGCGCGGACATTTGGACTTTAAGCTCATTCATTAACCGGCACGCAGTGAGTATCGGCAAAGCAAAGAGGGCGGTCTTTCGGGGCCGCCCTCTTTGCGTGTCTCTTGATTGCCCTGCCATGAGCTCGGCCGCTTCTTCATATGCTTTTGGGAGATAGGACCTACCAAAACAAACCTGTCCCTTTTTTGGCGGGTTTACGAGAGAGCGGGGATGTTGTGGCAACAGTATATGGGTATGCGCGGGTGAGCACGCGTGATCAAAATTTGAATCGCCAGTTGGATGCGCTGAGCGCCTATGGTGTGGAGCCGGCGAATGTCTTTGCCGACCGTGCGAGCGGTAAGGACTTTAATCGCCCGCAGTATCGGGAATTGCTTCATGCCTTGGCTTCCGGTGATGTGTTGGTGGTGCTTTCCATCGATCGGCTGGGTCGAAACTATAGCGAGATACTCGAGGAGTGGCGTCGTATAACCAAGGAACTTGGTGCGGCCATCGTTGTGCTGGACATGCCGTTGCTCGATACGCGTGCGAGAGATTGCGGCGGATCGGATGTGACCAGCACGCTGATCGCCGATATCGTTTTGCAGCTGTTGAGTTATGTGGCGCAGGTGGAACGAGAGAACATCCACCGTCGTCAGGCGGAGGGAATCGCGGCGGCGCGGGCGCGCGGTGTGCGTTTTGGTCGGCCCCGCAAGCCGTGCCCTCCGCAATTTGAACGAGTGCGCGATATCTATGAGGCGGGCAATATTACCCGGAGTCAGGCGGCAAAGCGCCTAGGCGTGTGCGTGGGGACCTTCGATCGCTGGATGCGCGAGACGGAGTAGGGCTGTCGGGGACGCGGGCTCAACGGCTACCGTCGCCCATCCAGACCCACTTGCCCCCGTTTGCATGTGGATGGGCACCAACATCCGTCGTGGCGCCCATACCGTACCATTGACGCCCATGCGAGACGTTAACCTCAAGATGGAAAACCGCGACCGCCTGTACGCCGGCGCTGGCTACAATATCGGCATCGGTCGCAGATGGCCATCGGTGCGCTGTTTGCCAGACACTTGTCTTTTCTAAGAAGGGAATCCCCATGGCAGTATTGTTTGTTGAATATCCCAAATGCTCGACGTGTAAAAAGGCCAAGGCATGGCTGGACGAACATGGGGTTGAGTATATCGACCGCGATATCGTTACGGACAATCCTTCGGCTGAGGAACTTGCGACCTGGATTGCGCGTTCGGGGCTGCCGGTGCGACGCTTCTTTAACTCGTCGGGCATGAAATATCGAGAGCTGGGCCTGAAGGCGCGCCTGGATGCGGGTATGACGGACCAGGAATGCTGCGAGCTACTGGCGACCGACGGCATGCTGGTTAAGCGTCCGCTGCTGGTGGGCGATGACTTTGCGATCCCCGGTTTTAGGGAAGCAGCCTGGGCCGAGGTGCTGCTGTAGCAACTGCGGAAAGCGTGTCCCGTTTCGAGTGCTGATTCTGGGATGCGCTTTCCGCCGGCAGGTTCGCTCCGGTCAGTCCTCAAACTGTGCCCACTTATGCGGGTCGTAGATCTTTACCTGCTTGTTGGGCTTGCCGCTCCAGTACTCTTCGTCCATAAAGGGCAGATATGCCTGAATGCCGGGGCAAATGAACGGGATTCGCTGCGCTTGCAAACGGTCGCGTTGGCATTGCTCCAAATGGGTCTCCGAAATCACGACGGGAATACCGGATAGCTCCACGAGGCCTGCTTGAACTCGCTTGAGGTCGGGTAGCGTCGCGTGCCATGCCATTCGCATCATCAAAAATGAGGCGCCGCGATACGTTGCCTGCATGACTGTGATGGCGGGGCGTAGCGTGGGATGAATTTTGTGTCGATCTGGCCAAGGGATGGCAGTTATCTCGAGGCCGAGGGTCTCCCATAGGTAATCAAGCTCTTCATCCATGTCGTCTCGATATCCGCGCGATAATTGGTGTCCTGATTGTGTCACTATTGACGGCGACCAGGATGCAGCAATCTGCCAACGGCGGCTATGGTGCGCTTGCGGCATTTTGCCCCTTGCATGCGGTTTGGCTTCACAGGTCCTTCATGGGTCGGGGCAAATTGGCCGATTTTCAAAAAGTTAAAAATGGGGCTTGCGCCACCGTAGAACTTCCCGTATATTTCTTTCTTGCGCAAAGGCACAGCCGAGCGCAGCGATGCAGTCATTGGGATGTCGTCTAATGGCAGGACAGCGGATTCTGGTTCCGTCAATGGGGGTTCGACTCCCTCCATCCCAGCCATTGCATTTGCTACATATGGCCCGTTCGTCTAGCGGTTTAGGACGCCGCCCTCTCAAGGCGGAGATCACCAGTTCGAATCTGGTACGGGCTACCACAAAATGAACACCCGGGCCTCGCAAGAGACTCGGGTTTTGTGTATACACCGCATGTGTGGAATGAGCCGCGTTTCACCTGGACCGAGGAGTTGCCATGGACCTGCCCATCAGCCTACAAGACATTACGTATGCCGAGAATTACCTGGCGCAGGGAGACTTGGCCACGGCGACGCCGCTGTTGGAGCGTCTGGTTGAGCTCGCCGAGGAGTATATCGATGCCGAGTGCAAGACGGAGGAGAACCGCCAGTACTTTAGCTTCGATAGCAAGTTTGAGCGTCTGGCTTACCGCCGCGTGGAAAAGGATCCGCGCGAGCTGGTGCAGGTCGAGGTGCCCTTTGATCGCCTGTATTCCGACATGGCGTTTGCCTACATTCGCCAGCAGGATTATGTGAGTGCTCGCAACGCCTTGATGCAGGCCGTTCGCTGGGACCCCATGAACTGCAACTACCGCCTGGATCTGGCCGAGCTGTTCCGTGCACTCGAGGACAAGCAGGAGTGGGCCTCGCTTTCGTTTTCGGTACTAGAGCGTGCGAGCGACGGCAAGTGCGCCGCCCGCGCCTACGCCAACTTGGGCCAGTATTTCCTTGAGCCCGAGACCGAGAACGTCTCGGCGGCTGTGGGTTGCGCGCGCCTGGCGCTGCGCTTGGCCCCTGGTGATGCGCATACGACGCGCCTGCTCAACAAGATCCATACTGCCTATCCCGATGCCGCCGAGGAGAGCGACGAGCACGTGATGGGTGAGTTGGCGTTGCAGGGCGTGCCGACCTCGCCTTCGGCCGAGATTGCCATTTGCCTGATCATGTGTGCGACTGACGCTGCGAGCGACGGCGACAAGCAGGAGGCTACGCGCCTGACGGTCCGCGCCCGCGACCTGGTGGGCGAGGAGGCATGTGCGGCGATCATTAAGCTGGTACGCGAGAGCGATGCCGAGCTCAACGCCGAGCGCAAGGCAAAGCGCGCAGGCGCCGACAAGGGAGCCGACGGCATCAAGGAGGCCGGCGATGCCCAGTAAGCGCGAACGCAAGCTCATTTCCAAGAATCGCTCGGCGCATCACGAGTACTTTATCGACGAGACGTTCGAATGCGGCATTGAGCTGAGCGGTACCGAGGTCAAGTCGATCCGCGAGCGCGCCTGTCAGATCACCGACACCTTTGCACTGATTCGTGGCGGCGAGTGCTGGCTGGTGGGTCTGCATATTCACCCTTATAGCCACGGTGGCGTGTGGAACCGTGACCCCGATCGCCGCCGTCGTCTGCTGCTGCATCGCAAGGAGATTGACTTTCTCGACGGCAAACTGCGCAACCGCGGCTATGCGCTGGTGCCACTGGAGCTCTACTTTAATACCGATGGTCGCGTAAAGTTGCTGTTGGGTCTAGGCCGCGGCAAAAAGCTCTACGACAAGCGCGAAGACATGGCCAAGCGCGACGTTCAGCGCGAAATCGATCGCGCGCTCAAGGAACGCAACCGCTAGGCACATGGCTTGCGGGGAGGTGGTCTACTACGACTGTTCCGTCTTCCTAACTGTTCTGACACATATGTCTCAAAGGCGGCATCCGTTATGGGCGCCGCCTTTTTTGTGGGTACATACATCCATGAGGTTCCAACCCGGGTTAGGGGAGTGATTGTTATGGACAAAACTGCGTTCTTTACCATGCCGAGCGGTCTGTACGTGGTGAGCGCCGCGGCAGACGGGCTGCGCGCCGGCTGCGTCATCAACACTGCGGTGCAGGTGACGTCCATGCCGCCGCGCATTTCGGTTGCCGTGAACAAGGACAACGTCACCTCGGGCGTCATCGCATCGGCCAAAGCGTTCGCGCTGACCGTGATCGATCAGACGGCCGATATGCTCTACATCGGTAACTTTGGGTTCCGCACCAGCAGCGACTATGACAAGTTTGCCAAGTACGAGACTCGCGAGACTGCTCTGGGCATGCCCTATGTGCCCGAGCACGCGGCGGCGCTGTTTAGCTGCCGTTTGATCGACACTGTGGACGTGGGCACGCATCTACTGTTTATCGGCGAGGTCGAGGATGCCGAGCGCCTGAGTGACGAGACGCCACTCACCTACGATTACTACCATAAGGTCCTGAAGGGCAAGACGCCTCCGAAGGCGTCCTCGTATCAAGGCTAGAAATGTTTTAAAAATACTTGCATTATATTATTGAGAATCTATACTGATAAATGAAGTACATCACCAGTCGCGTTCGAGAGGAGAACATCATGGCTGAGGAGAAGAAGACGTATAAGTTCGTGTGCGTCGTTTGCGGTTACGAGGTTGAGGTCGATACGCCCGAGCTGCCCGAGGATTATGTGTGCCCGGTGTGCGGCGTCGGTCCCGATCAGTTTGAGCTCGTCGAGGAGTAGCTCGCAGACACACGGCGAAAGCCGAACATAGCTCTGTCCAAGGGCCCCGGTCGAATTCTCGGCTGGGGCCCTTTTCCTCCGTCCCCAAGGGATCACGGTTGCTGTTGGCCGATCCTGTCTGTTGTGAGTCCGGCCGACCTTTTGTCTTGACCTGCCACACCTAACGGCTCAAAACGGGTCTTCCTGTTACAGATCGAGACGTTTGCCTGGGTAGGTGCTCCGCCCCATTACATCCCGGTCAACAACACGGCGTCGAGTGCCGTTACGACGACACCGATCCCTACGAGCAGCGCGTTGAGCGGGCGCGAGTTGGCGTATTTGCCCATGACGCGGCGTGAGCTGGTGAGCCGTATGAGCACAAAGACCGTAATCGGCAGCTGAAGCGACAACAATGCCTGACTCCAGATGAGACCCTCAAAAGGATTTGGGACGACCAGGCACGCCGCTACTGCGCCAGCGAAACAGGCTGCCATCCCGATCGAGGAATGTCGGTCGTGGATGTCGTATTCCTCGTCGAACATGCCCGCGGTGATGGTGCCCGCCGCCATGCCCGCCGTCACACTACTCGAGAGCCCCGCAAATAGCAGCGCCACGGCAAAGATGGTCGAGCTTGCCGGGCCCAGAATGGGGGAGAGTGTGGCCGCTGCGACGGCGAGGTCGTCTACGACAATGCCGTGCGCAAAGAAGGTCGTTGCGGCCAGGATGACCATGGCCGAGTTGATTGCCCAGCCCACGCCCATCGAAAAGAGCGTGTCGAAGAGCTCGTAGCGCAGACGCTCTTCGATAACCTGCTCGCCTTGGCCTTCGAAGTGCATGGATTGGATGACCTCGGAGTGCAGGAAGAGGTTGTGTGGCATAACAACCGCCCCTAGGACACTTACGATAATCGCGGCCGAGCCGGTGGGCATACTGGGTGTGATCCAGCTTGTGGCGGCTTGCGGCCAGTCGACCTTGACTAGTGCAAGCTCGGCTAAAAACGAAAGTCCCACCACGCCTACGAAGGCGATGATCCAGCGTTCGGCGCGTTTGTAGGAGCTTGTCATGAGCATGGCAATCGATGCCGCCGCCACGATGACGCAGCCCGCGCGCACGGGTAGGCCAAAGAGCATTTGAAGGGCAATCGCACCACCCAGGACTTCGGCCATGGCGGTGGCGATGGTCGCGAGATAGGCACTGGCGAGCACCGTGCGCCCAACGAAGCGGGGGAGATAACGTGTCGTGGCCTCGGCAAGACAGGCGCCCGTGGCGATACCCAGGTGTGCCGCGTTGTGCTGCAGCACAATGAGCATAATCGTGGACAGCGTGACGATCCACAGCAGCGCGTAGCCAAACTGCGAGCCCGCGGCCATATTGGAGGCCCAGTTGCCCGGGTCGATAAAGCCGACGGTCACGAGCAGCCCGGGGCCGATATGCCGCGCAATGTCTAGGCCTCCGTGACCGCCGGTGCGCCGGGAACCAAAGTGTTGTTTGAGATGGTTGAGCATGGTGCGCTCCTGCGTGCTGTTTGTTTGATGTCGCAAAGGATACCCGTTTTAGGCTCGAAAGTTAACCAAGACTAACAAAATTGCTGTATTTGAATAGGATAGCGAAAGGGGGCTGCCGAAATGTCTCGATCTGTAACAACTAGGGATGAAAATTGGGCCTAGCTGTTACAGATCGAGACAGGAAGAAATGGTCCTATGGAAAATCTCGATTTGTAACAGCTGACCGCCAAAACCGGCCCTTCGTGTTACAGATCGAGACAAACCAAAGCCGTCCCGCAGAAAATCTCAATCTGTAACATCTAGGCGCCAAAATCGGCTCCTCCTGTTACAGATTGAGATGTTTGAAGCGGTGAGTTTACAGGTCGAACTTGGGCGCTGACGTACACGTTTGATAGCAAGACGTTGATGGCCGGCGTGCGTTACGCGATTGTTTCGAAACGGGCGGGAAACACAGCGGGCCGGCGATGCTCCTAGTATGCCTAGTCAACTGACTGTCTAAATTTCTAGGGGAGGATCGCGATGCAGGCAGATTCCGCTCAGCAGCAGGGCCTTTATCGCCCCGAATTCGACCACGATGCATGTGGCATCGGCGCGCTTGCCGATATCAACGGTGAGCGCCATCACCAGATTCTGGACGACGCGCTGTCCATTCTGGTCAACTTGGAGCACCGCGGCGGCACGGGACTCGAGAAGAACACCGGCGACGGCGCTGGCATCCTGTTCCAGGTTCCGCATCACTTTTTTCGCAAAGAGGCTCAAAAGTGCGGCCAGATTCTGCCGGCAGAGGGCGACTATGGCGTGGCCATGCTGTTCTTCCCGCAGGACGACAAGGGCGTAGAGGATGCCCGTCGCGTGTTTGAGGAGGGCTGCGCCGAGGCTGGCGTGCCGCTGCTCTTTTGGCGCGAGGTGCCGGTCGACCCGCACGACCTGGGCGAGACGGCCCGCGCCTGCATGCCCACTATCCTGCAGGCCTTCCTGGGCCGTCCGGACGACACGCCCGCCGGCGATGCCTTCGAGCGCCGCCTGTACGTGTGCCGCCGCACCATCGAAAAGAAGGCCGACGCCGAGTTTGCCCTGCGCGACAAGATCTTCTACGTGTGCTCCATGAGCTCGCGCACCATCGTGTACAAGGGCATGCTGGTCGCCACGCAGATGCGCCGCTTCTTCATCGACCTCAACGACGCCGCCGTCAAGACGGCCGTGGCGCTCGTCCACTCGCGCTACTCCACCAATACCACGCCCAGCTGGGAGCGTGCACATCCCAACCGCTTTATCATCCACAACGGCGAGATCAACACCCTCAAGGGCAACGTCAACTGGATTCGCGCCCGCGAGCCCAACCTGTACAGCCCCGTGCTGCAGCACGATCTTGAGCGCGTGATGCCCATCATCAACCGCGAGGGCTCCGACTCCGCGATTCTGGACAATGTGCTCGAGTTCCTGGTTATGAACGGCCGTCCGCTCACGCGTGCCGCATCCATGCTGCTGCCCGAGCCGTGGGACCACAACGACAGTCTGAGCGAGGACCGCCGCGCCTACGACGCCTACCAGTCAATGCTCATGGAGCCGTGGGACGGCCCGGCCGCCATCGCCTTTACTGACGGCCGCACGCTGGGCGCCGCCCTCGACCGCAACGGTCTGCGCCCCGCCCGCTACTATGTGACGCGCGACGGTCGCTTTATGCTGGCAAGCGAGGTGGGCACCATCGAGGTAAGCCCCGAGAACATCCTGACGAGCGGCTGTCTGGGGCCGGGCCAGATGCTCGAGGTCGATTTTGCCCGCGGCCGCGTGATCTACAACGACGAGCTGCGTGCCCGCTATGCCAAGGAAAAGCCCTACCGCGACTGGATTGCCGAGGAGACGCTGACCGTTGACGCGCTTGATGAGCCCGTTGCGACAACGCCCGCCGAGGACGCCGAGGTGCCCGCCGCCGTGCGTATGGCCAAGCTCGGCTACCACTGGGATGACGTTGACGAGGTCGTACGTCCCATGGCCCAGCAGGGCAAGGCGCCGCTCGCCTCGATGGGCATCGATGCGCCGCTGGCCTGCCTGTCCAAGAAGACGCGCTCGTTCTTCGATTACTTCTATCAGCTGTTCGCCCAGGTCACGAATCCGCCGATCGATGCCCTGCGCGAGCATATGGTCACCTCGACCACGCTCTACCTGGGCAACCACGGCAACCTGCTCGAGGACTCCCGCACGGCCTGTCAGCTGGTTCGCTTGGAGCGCCCGCTGCTGAGCGAGGAGGAGTTCGACCGCATCTGCGCCATCGACCGCGTGGGCTTTAAGACCTGCCGTTTCCGTGCCGTCTACCGCCGCGATGCCGGCGAGGGCGCGCTGCAGGCTGCGCTCAAGCAGCTTGCAGAGGACGTTGAGGCTGCGGTCCGCGACGGCGTGAACATCGTGGTGCTGAGCGATCGTGCCGCTGCGGGCGAGGTGCCCGTGCCGTCGCTGCTCGCCGTGGGCTGCGTGCACAATCACCTGATCCGCGCCGGCGTGCGCACCTTTGCCGATATCGTGGTGGAGTGCGGCGATGCCGTGTCTCCGCACGACTTTGCGGCGCTGGTGGGCTACTCCGCGAGCGGCATCTATCCGTACAACGCACATGCGTGCATTCGCGACTTGGCGGCACGCGGCGATTTGGACGTGACGGCCGAGCAGGGCATCGCCAACTACAATAAGGCTGCGACCGCCGGCATCGTCTCCATCATGTCCAAGATGGGCATCTCCACGGTGCAGAGCTACCATTCGGCGCAGATCTTCGAGGTCGTGGGCTTTACGCCGGAGTTCGTCAACGCGTATTTCGCCGGCACGGTGAGCCGTGTGGGCGGTATGGGCGTCGAGGACGTCGAGCGCGAGCAGAATGAGCGCTACGACGCCGCGCTCGCCATCCTTAGGAGCCCGGCTCCCGATCAGCTGCCCACACTGGGCCTGACCAAGTGGCGCCCGCTCGGTGGCGAGGATCACCTGATCGACCCTCAGACCGTCTACCTGCTGCAGACCGCCTGCCGCGAGGACAGCTACGACACCTTTAAGGAGTACAGCGCCCGCCTGCACCGCACCGTCCGTGCCGTGCGCCTGCGCGACCTGCTCGACTTTGACGGCAGCGGCCGCACGCCGGTTTCGCTCGACGAGGTGGAGCCCGCGCTCAACATCGTCCGCCGCTTTAACACCGGCGCCATGTCGTACGGCTCCATCAGCAAAGAGGCGCACGAGTGCATGGCCATCGCCATGAACCGCCTGCACGGCCGTTCCAACTCCGGCGAGGGCGGCGAGGACCCGCGTCGCGAGACCCCGCTGGCTAACGGCGACTCCAAGAACTCCGCAATCAAGCAGGTGGCAAGTGCGCGCTTTGGCGTGACGAGCCGCTACCTGTGCAGCGCCTTCGAGATTCAGATCAAGATGGCCCAGGGTGCCAAGCCCGGCGAGGGTGGCCACCTGCCCGGCAAGAAGGTCTACCCCTGGATCGCCGAGGTCCGTCAGTCCACGCCCGGCATCGGCCTGATCTCGCCTCCGCCGCACCACGACATCTACTCCATCGAGGACCTGGCGGAGCTTATCTTCGATCTTAAGAACGCCAATCCCGGTGCGCGCGTGTCGGTTAAGCTGGTCAGCGAGGCCGGCGTCGGCACCATTGCTACCGGCGTGGCCAAGGGTGCCGCCGACAAGATTTTGATCAGCGGCCATAACGGCGGCTCGGGTGCCGCGGCGCGCGATTCCATTTGGCACGCCGGCCTGCCGTTGGAGCTCGGCCTTGCCGAGGCTCAGCAAACGTTGCTGCAAAACGGCCTGCGCTCGCGCGTGGTGCTCGAGGCCGATGGCAAGCTCATGGACGGCACCGATGTTGCTGTCGCCTGCTTGCTGGGTGCCGAGGAGTTTGGCTTTGCGACCATGCCGCTCATCTCCATGGGTTGCCTCATGCAGCGCGACTGCCAGCAGGACACCTGCCCGGCCGGCATCGCGACGCAAAACTGCCGCCTGCGTCACGGCTTCCGCGGTAAGCCCGAGCACGTCGAGCGCTTTATGCTCTTTGTTGCCGAGCAGCTGCGCGAGGTCATGGCGAGCCTGGGCTTCCGCACCGTCGACGAGATGGTCGGCCATCCCGAGTGCTTGCGTCAGATCGAGGTCCCGGGCAACCGCAAGGCAAACCTGCTCGATCTGTCGCCCGTGCTGGCGAGCGCGACCTGCGAGTTCGGTGCCCATATCCCGGGTGCCGACGGTCGCCACTTCCTGCCGCAGATGGCCGCGGACAGCGAGCTCGACAAAACGCTCGACTCCACGTTGTTTGTGCCCTATACGGCCGATGCCCGTGCACACCTGCGTCCGATTCGCTTCCGCGCCGATATCGCCAACGTCAACCGCTGCGTGGGCACCATCTTGGGCAACGCGGTGACCAAGGCGCATCCCGAGGGCCTGCCCGCCGGCTCCATCACCGTCGATTGCGATGGTTCGGCCGGTCAGAGCTTTGGTGCCTTCCTGCCGCGCGGCATTACGCTCAACGTGTGCGGCGACGCCAACGATTACTTTGGCAAGGGCCTTTCGGGCGGCGAGGTGTCGGTGCGCCCCAATCCGCATGCGACCTACAAGTTCGACGAGAACATCATCGTGGGCAACGTTGCGTTCTTTGGTGCTACGAGCGGCCGCGGCTTCATTAACGGTCTTGCCGGCCAGCGTTTTGCCGTGCGTAACTCCGGTGCCACCGTGGTGGTCGAGGGCTGCGGCAATCATGGCTGCGAGTACATGACGGGCGGTCTGGCGCTCATCCTGGGCGAGGTCGGGCAGAACTTTGCCGCCGGTATGACGGGCGGCGCGGCCTATGTCTTTGACCAATACGGCACGCTCGACGCCCGCGTGAACCATGAGAGCGTGGAGCTCAAGGCCCCGACGGCCGACGAGCTGGCGCAGATTCGTGCGCTCATCCAGGAGCACGTGGACGCGACGCAGAGCCCGCGCGGCATTAAGCTGCTCTACAGCTTTGAGACGATGAGCAAGCACTTTGTGAAGGTCATTCCGACTGAGTACGAACGCGTGCTGGCGATTGTCGCGGCGGGCGAGGCTGCCGGCAAGACGCATGCGCAGGCAGAGGAGCTGGCGTTTGACATTGTGACCGGTCGCGCGAGCGCTGCGGATGTCGCTCGCTTCGATGTCGCAGGCGGCGCTGCGGGCGCTGCGCCCGTGGTCGCTACCGGTTCTGTTGCTTCGACCAAGAAGGAGGCGTAAGTGCCATGGGTAAGCCCGGTGCTTTTCTTGATATCGATCGCGTGACCCACGAGCTTCGCCCCGTGGAGGAGCGCAGCCATGATTTTGATCCGCTGTACGTGGAGCTCGATGACGATGCGCGTCGCGCCCAGGCGAGCCGCTGCATGATGTGCGGCGTGGCGTTTTGTCAGATGGGCGCGAGCTTTGGCAAAGCACGCCCGAGCGGCTGTCCGCTGCACAACCTGATTCCCGAGTGGAATGAGCTGGTGTACCGCGGCCGCTGGGACGAGGCTGCCGAGCGCCTGTCGCTCACCTCGCCCATGCCCGAGTTCACGAGTCGCGTGTGCCCGGCGCTGTGCGAGGCCGCGTGTAACCTGGGTTCGGTCGACGGCCAGCCCACGACGATTCACGATAACGAGCGCGCGATCAGCGACCATGAGTGGGCAAATGGCGGTCCGCGCCGCTTTGAGCCGGCGGGGAGGGCGCACCCACAGTTGCCGTGGTGGGTTCCGGTCCTGCTGGTCTGGTGGCAGCATGGGAGCTTGCGCGTCGCGGTGCCCGCGTGACAGTGTTCGAGCGTGACGACCGCCCGGGCGGCCTGCTCATGTACGGCATTCCCAACATGAAGCTCGAGAAGTCTGTGGTCGAGCGTCGCGTAGCGCTCATGCGCGAGCTGGGCATTGTGTTTGAGCTGGGTGCTGACGCTACGAACCCTGCGGTGGCGGCCAAGCTCAATGGTTTTGACGCCGTTGTGATGGCTGTCGGCGCTCGTGCGCCCCGCGGTCTTTCGGCTACGAACGTGGATGCCCCGGGCGTGGTGTATGCCGTGGACTACCTGACGGCCTCGACCGTCTCGGTGCTCGATGGTGGTGAGCCTGCGGTGAACGCGCGCGGCCTGGACGTTGTGGTCATTGGCGGCGGCGATACCGGCAACGACTGCGTGGGTACCGCGGTGCGCCAAGGCGCGCGCAGCGTGCGTCAGTTTGAGTTCTTGCCGGCCGCGCCCGATAAGCGTGCAGTGAGCAACCCCTGGCCGCGGTGGCCCAACGTGAAGAAGACCGATTACGGCCAGCAGGAGGCCATCGCTGCCATGGGCGGCGAGATGCGTGCCTGGGGCGTGGATATGCTCGAGGTGCTGCTGGACAAGAAGGGCGCGGCAGCGGGCCTGCGCGTGGTCGACCTGGATTGGTCGGCCGGCAAGCCCGAACGCATTGCGAGCTCCGAGCACGAGGTGCCGGCCCAGCTGGTGCTCATCGCCTGCGGCTTTACGGGTCCGGAGCACAGCGTGTTCGATGCCGTCGGCGTGCCTGTTGCCACGGCGGGCCGCCCGCTGCCCGTGATGGCCTCCGAAAGCTCGCACCTTGCGGCCCGCGTGGATGGCGTTGCTGCGGATGCCGCGCCGGTGTATGTGGCCGGCGACGCCCGCAACGGCAGCTCACTCGTGGTGAGCGCCATGGCCGATGCCCTCGCCTGCGCGGCCGAGGTCGCCGAGGCCCTGGCGCTGTAAGACAGTCATTCAAGAGCGTCCCCAACGACTAGTCATTGGGGACGCTCTTGACGTTTGACTGCTCATTTGCTGACGTGCGGGCTCGCGGCGCCTTGCTCTTTTCGTGATGGCTGCGGCTGGCAAGCTCAAAAGCTCTGTTTATTTGCCTATTTTTAACTGGTGTTTTGCTTTGGTATAACGTATCGGTCAAGCGTTCCGTCAAGTATTCGGTCAGCATCTGGTTTGCAACCCGATGCCCATTTCGCCCGCGCTGGCGGCGACCACCGGCCCTCCTCGTAAGCTCAAATTGAGGTTCATCAGTTTGAGGAGGATGCCATGGCTGATCATGTTTTGGACCGGGGACGTCTGGCCGAATCTGTCGGTAACGATATTGCCGATATGGCCCAGTTTTGGATGCTGCGCAAGTTTCAGTTTTTGGAGTCGGCGCGCACACAGTTCGAAGTGATCGTCGATCCATGGCTCAGCTATTGCGAGGAGCCCTCGCAAAATGAAATCATGGCCTATAACATGGCATTTACCGATTGGCTGCTGTTCGAGCGTCCCTATTACCATGACAAGACGCTGCTGGAGCTGTATGTGGACGAGCCGCCGACGTCGCTTTCGCCTGCTTCGCTCAGACGGCTCGAACAGGTGCGCGACACGCAGTATTTCTCGCGCTTTGGCATTTTGGACAAGGATCCTGTGACTGGTATGGTCGCGCTGCGTGACACGCGCACCGACCGACGTTTTGATGTCTACGACCCACATATCGTGCAAAAAGAGCACTGGCGCGATGGTGCGATTGCGGTGCGCATCGCGTGCGTTGATGATATTTGGCTGACGCGGGGCAGCTCTATCTCTACGACATTGCGCGCCTGAGCGATACGGCGGTCGACGGGCCTGGTGCCGTTCATCCGGAAGACCTAGAAGATGGCTTCGATACCTCGTGTATCAGCTTCTTTTTGAGACTGGTCCGCGACACCATGGGTGCCCAGGGGCGGTATGTGAAGTCGCTCAACATCTACGAACAGGAATGGGGGTAGGGGATGGGCAGTTGTCGCCCGCCTTGCCCTCTGCCTTTTTGTCTCGATCTGTAACGTTTAGGGACCTGGAGAACGTCTAACTGTTATAGATCGAGACGTTTGGAACCTGTCTGGGGGAATGTCTCAATCTGTAACATCTACAGGCCAAAATTCGACCTAACTGTTACAGATTGAGACAAAGGTTGGACGCGGTGCCGAAAGATCTTGATCTGTAACAACTAGAGGCTCAAAGACTGTCTTCCTGTTACAAATCAAGACATTTGTCAGCGGAGGCAACGGTGACGATGGCCCATTTGTCTGACGTGGTGGTGATGAAAGTGTCTAATAGCGTTCTCAAACACAAGCATGCAGCACGTAACACCTTGGCGCGGAATAGGATGCTTGCCAGGCTCAGGGAGGCGGCTAAACAAGATGTGCTGCTTGTGACGCACGACAATGCCGAGCTCATGTGGCTGCGGCGCCATGTGGGCACAGATGATATTGCGGAGCCCGAATCGCACCTATTCTGTTTTCAGCATGAATGGGATGCATTGACGCCGCCGGAGCGGGCGCGGTTGACCATCAAGGGGCTTGCCGAGTTTCACCCCGATTGGGCGTTTTGGGGGTATGACGCCGCGCTGATATGGGGTCTTGAGGTGCCGAATGATCTGCTCGGGCCGCGTTACTTGGTCAAGACGGGTTGTTCGGTGGCGTTGAGTACGGGATATAGGCTGCTGCGTCCGCAGGCGGCGGGTGCGCTTGAGCGCGTCGACGGCGTGCGAGTGACGCCGTTTTGGCGCACAGTGGAGGATTGTCTGCTGCGCGCGCCGTTTTCGTATGGTCTGGCAATCGCCGATTCCGCATTGCGGGCGAAGGGCATGTCGCGCGACGACCTGTGCGAACGGCTTCAGGCCGATTGCGAGGGCAGGCGCGGGTATCGCAGAGCTCGGGTGATTGCGTCGCATGCGGACGGGCTGTCCGAAAACGGTGGCGAGTCTCGGTTCCGAGCGTTCTTTATTGCATACGGTTTTCCGGTGCCAGAGTTGCAGGTGGAGTTTCGCGATCCGCTCGATTCGAGCCAGGTGTTTCGGGTCGATTATTTCTGGAGGCTCGAGGACGGGACATGTGTCATCGGTGAGCTCGACGGAAAGGGGAAGTATACCTTGCAGAACGGCGAGGGTCGGGAGTCGGTCGACCCGTTCGTGGCAGAGCGTCAGCGGGAATCTCATCTGACAATGCTCGGGCACAAGGTGCTTCGGTTTACGTTTGATGAGCTCAAGAATCCGGGGAAGCTGGTTGAGAAGATGAGGCTAGCGGGTATTTCGCAGCGGGCCGATTTGGCTGAGGAATGGAAGCGTCAGTGGTGTGGGCACTGAAGCGGACTGTCTCAATCTGTAACATTTAGAGGCCGAAAACCTGTCTACCTGTTACAGATCTAGACGTTTGACGACGGGGCTGGAGAATGTCTCGATCTGTAACAACAAAGGACTGTTTTACCTTCTAACTGTTACAGATCGAGACGGAAGGTTGGCGGCTGACGAAAAATCTCAATCTGTAACATCTGGCGGCTCAAAACCGAGCTTACTGTTATAGATCAAGACGTTTTGCTGGAACGACCGAAGCATCGCTGCACTGGTCTGTTCATCCTCATGCCCTTCTCTTTCTTCCGTTAGCCGATATGTCCGCAGCAACCCTGCCGTACTGGACGATAATGGACAAATGTTCAAGTTAATTGTGAGGGAGGAGCTCGATATGGCGTTTGCCGATCGTCCCACATTGTTTATCAATGCGACCGTTCTGGATGGTTCGGAGCATATGGAGCCGCAGCCCGATATGGCCGTGACCGTCGAGCGTGGCATCATCACCTGGATAGGACCGAGTGCTGTGGCGCAGGCGCCTGCAGGTGCCGAGGTCATCGATCTGGCAGGGGCGTATCTCATGCCAGGCCTCATCAATATGCATGTGCATTTGTGCGGCTCGGGCAAGCCGGTTTCGGCGGGCGATGCGGGCGCGCTGATGAAGAAGCTCGATAATCCGGTGGGCCGCGCCATCGTTCGCCACATCCTCAAGGGTAGCGCCCAGCAGCAGTTGGCAAGTGGCGTGACCACGGTGCGCGGTGCGGGTGACCCGCTGTTTGCCGATCTGGCCGTGCGCAACGCTATCGACGCCGGCAAGTATCAGGGTCCGCGTCTGGTGGCGCCGGGAACGGGCGTCACGGTGCCGGGCGGCCATGGTGCGGGGCTGTTCGCGCAGGTGGCTAACAGTCCCGCCGAGGCAGCCGAACAGGTGCGTGACCTGTATGCGCGCGGTGCCGACGTCATTAAACTGTTCGTGACGGGCGGCGTGTTCGATGCGACTGAGGTGGGCGAGCCGGGCGTGCTGCGCATGCCGCTCGATGTCGCCGCGGCGGCGTGCAAGGCGGCGCACGAGGTTGGCCTTCCAGTCATGGCCCATGTCGAGAGTACCGAGGGCGTGAAGGCCGCGCTTCAGGCCGGAGTCGACACAATCGAGCACGGCGCTCCGCTGACCTCCGAGATTCTGGAGCTGTACCGCGGCGCCGCGGGAACACAGCTCGAGGGACGCGCGCCGAGCGTGACCTGCACCATCAGCCCGGCGCTGCCGTTTGTGTTGCTCGACCCGGAAAAGACCCATTCGACCGACACACAAAAGAAGAACGGCGACATCGTGTGCTCGGGCATTATCGAGAGCGCTCGTGCAGCGCTGGAAGCCGGTATCAAAGTAGGCCTGGGCACGGACTCCAGCTGCCCGTTCGTGACCCAGTACGACATGTGGCGCGAGGTGGCCTATTTTGCCAAGTACGTGGGCGTGAGCAATGCGTTTGCGCTACATACGGCCACGCAGGTCAATGCCGAGTTGCTGGGCCTGGGTGACGAGACCGGTACGATCGAGTGCGGCAAGGCGGCCGACATTTTGGTGACGCGCGAGAACCCGCTCGATGACCTGTGCGCTCTGCGTGAGCCGATGCACGTGATGTGCCGTGGCGATTTGGTGCGCAAACTCAAGGTGAAGCGTATTCCCGAGGTGGACGCCGAGCTCGACGCGATTATGGCCATGCCGGCAGAAGCCCTGCGCGAGGAGCTGGCCCGCGACGGCGTGGCGTAGGTGTGACAAAGGGACGGTCCCTATGCCGCGTTCAAAAAAGCCGAGGTCTCAACGCGAGGCCTCGGCTTTTATTTTTCCTATGGTGTAGCTGCTAGGAGCGTGTCTCCATCTTGGCGTGGCACTTGGGGCAGGTGACGCGGATCTTGCCCTTGCCCTTGGGGACGGACAGCATCTGGCCGCAGTTGGGGCACTTGAGGTATGCCGTGGTCTTGCGACCCTTCCACATCTTCTTGGCCGTGCGCTTGGCGCGCTCAAAGTCTTCCTTGCTGGTGCCGGCCGCACGCGAGGCATTTGCCGCTGCGGTGCCGCCGCCCAAGCTGGCGACGAACTTGCCCAAGCCGGGGACGTTCGCGGTCGCGGCGACAAAGGCCGTGTTCTCCTTACGACGCGCGTCGATGTTTTTGGACAGGCCGCGCAGCACGCCGAGCACGATCACAGCGATGGCGATCCAGCTGAGCCACTGGATGCGGGCCATCGATCCGATCATCGCGATGACAATGCCGGCAAAACCCATCACGATGGTGAGTTCATCGGCACCATTGCGACCCTTCATAAAGTCATTCATGCAAATTGCCTTTCGTTCGATATGCTGCACGCCTTTATACCCGATTTAGAGCAAGGGGGACAGGTTAATCTGCACCAGTGTGGTGCAAGCATACCTGTCCCCAAAACACCAAGACGGTGCAAAGAAGTCTGTCCCCAATGCCCCAATTACTTGGAGAGCTTGTCGACGATGCGTTCGATCTCGGCGAGCTTGGCGGCTTTGAGGTCTTCGTCGCCCGATTCGATTGCCGAGGTCACGCAGCCCTCGATATGCGCCTTGAGCACGTCGGCGTTGATGCGCGCGAGGAGCGCCTGTGTGGCCATGAGCTGCGTGGAGATATCGACGCAATAACGGTCCTCATCGACCATCCGCAAGATGCCGTCGATCTGGCCGCGTGCCGTCTTGAGCATGCGGGTCACCGATTTGTGGTCTGCCATCATGGCGGGTCCTCGTTTCTGGTCGGAGGTGCGTGCAGGTCGTTACGCGGCGGTCACCGAAAGGGCGTGGAACTTCTCGCCCGCGCCCTCGACGGCGGCGGCGAGCTGCTCGGCGGTCACGGTGTCGGCGCACTCCACCTGGACGGTCTGGGTCTCGTGATCGGCGTCGGCGTCGGTCACGCCGGCAACGTTGAGCAGTGCCGTCTCGACAGTAGCATCGCAGTGGCCACACATAAGGCCGGAAGTCTTGATTGTGTAATGCATGGGTATTCCTCTCTGTTGTATCGGCTTTCCCAGGTGCCCGACCTTGACCTTCAAGCCGTCGCTCGCGTACCAAAGTACGCGTCGCTCCTCTTTCAGGTCAATCTCGGGCACCTGGAAAACCCGTTCTAAATGGACTAAATGGTGAGCCTATTTTGCCACTTTAGGCTTAAAGGATTTCAGGCGCAGTGCATTGGACACGACGCACACGCTCGACAGGCTCATGGCCGCAGCGCCAAACATCGGCGAGAGTTGCCATCCCGTGAGCGGGAAGAACACGCCCGCGGCGAGCGGAATGCCGATGCCGTTGTAGAACAGCGCCCAGAACAGGTCTTGCTTGATGTTGCGAATCGTGGCGCGCGAAAGCTCGATGGCCCGCGCAACGTCCATGAGGTCGCTGCGCATGAGCACCACATCTGCCCCTTCCTTGGCGATGTCGGCGCCGGTGCCGATCGCAAGGCCCACGTCGGCGCGCGCCAGGGCGGGGGAGTCGTTGATGCCGTCGCCCACCATGGTGACCTTGCCGCCCGCATCCTGCAGTTCGCGCACGTGGCGCTCCTTGTCGGCGGGGAGGACGTCGGCGATAACCTGTTCGCTGGTGAGTCCCACGCGGCGGGCGATGGCCTCGGCCGTCACGCGGTTGTCGCCAGTGAGCATGCGCACGTCGACGCCGAGCGAACGCAGCGCGGCGATTGCCTCGGCACTCGTTCTTTGACCTCGTCAGCCACGGCAATGGTGCCGGCAAGCTCGCCGTTCTTGGCAAAGAACAGCGGCGTCTTGCCCTCGGCGGCAAATTGCTCGGCAAGGTCCGCGGGCACGGTAACGCCCAACTCGTCCATCAGGCGTACGTTGCCGGCTGCAATGGCGTTTTGCCCCTCGCGCGCCGTAACGCCACGACCGGGCACGGCGGCAAAGTCCTCGACCATGCGCGCGACAATTCCGCGCGCCTCGCACTCGGCCATAATCGCCTCGGCCAGCGGGTGCTCGCTCGAGCGCTCCAGCGCAGCGGCCAGCTTGAGCAGCGCCTTTTCGCTCATGGCGGGCGAGCCGTCAGTGCGCGTGGCTACCACGATATCGGTCACGGCAGGCTTGCCGCGGGTGACCGTGCCCGTCTTATCGAGCACCACGGTGCCCACGCTGCGCAGGCTCTCCAGCGCCTCGGCGCTCTTAAACAGAATGCCCATCTCGGCGCCCTTGCCGGTGCCCACCATAATGGCGACGGGCGTGGCCAGGCCCAGCGCGCACGGACAGCTAATCACCAGCACGGCCACGGCGGAGGTGAGCGCCTCGTTGATGCTGCCGGTCAGTGCCATCCACACCGCAAAGGTCACGGCCGAGATCACAAACACCGCGGGCACGAACACGCCGGCGACCTTGTCGGCCATGCGGGCGATGGGCGCCTTGGTGGCGTTGGCATCCTCGACGAGCTGGATAATCTTGGCGAGCGACGTGTCGGCGCCCACACGCGTGGCGCGGAAGGTAAACGAGCCGGTGCGGTTGACGGTGGCGGCGTTGACGGTGTCGCCGGCGGTCTTTTCCACGGGGATGGACTCGCCGGTGAGCGCACTCTCGTCCACGGCCGAGCTGCCTTCGAGCACCACGCCATCGACGGGGATGGACTCGCCGGGGCGCACGCGCAGGACCTGGCCGGGAAGGATGCTGTCGACGTCGACGGTGGTCTCGCTGCCGTCTTCTGCCACGACGGTCGCGGTCTTGGGCGCCAGGTCGATGAGCGCCTCGATGGCGCCGCCGGTTTTGGATTTGCTGCGCGTCTCGAGGTATTTGCCCACGGTGACGAGCGACAGGATCGTGCCCGCGCTCTCAAAATACAGATTGTCCATGCCCGTCATCATGGCTTTGTGGACCTGACCCGCGGCTAACTGGTCGGCCATGATGAACATGGCGTAGAGCGACCAGGCGATGGAAGCGGTGGCGCCCACGGCAATAAGGGCGTCCATGGTGGGCGCGCCGTGTGCGAGCGATTTAAACCCGTTGATAAAGTACGCGTCGTTGACATAGACGATGGGGATGAGCAGGACGAGCTCGGTGAGGGCGAGCGTCATGCTGTGGGTATGGTCGGTGAAAATGCCGGGCAGCGGCCAACCGAGCATGTGCCCCATGCCTATGTAGAACAGTGGGATAAGGAATGCGATCGAGACGATGAGGCGGGTGCGCATGGCAGAGGCGGCGGCCTCCAGCTTTTTGGTTGGCGACTCCATGTGGGCGCTGCCGGACCTGACTTGTGCGCCGTCGCTTGAGCCGACGGCACCGGTGCCCGCATCGACGGGCGAGGCCGAGTAGCCCGCGCGGTCGACGGCGGTGCAGATATCGTCGGGGGAGACCTGCGCGGGGTCGTAGTCGACCATCATGGAACCGGCGAGCAGGTTGACCGCGACGCTTTGGACGCCGTCGAGTTTGCTCACGGCGCGGTCCACGTGCGCCTGGCAGGCGGCGCATGTCATGCCTCCCACGTCGAACTTATCTTGAGCCATGGCTTCTCCTTTCTGCAGTTCGGTGTTGGAATTGTTAACCTGCCGATACTATACACCCATACCCCCTGGGGGTGTCCAGTGGGGATGAAAATGTATGACATTTCGCTACAGATGCGGGTGGCTGCTCAATCGTTGGCAGCTCATGTCAAACATCTCGATCTGTAACATCTAGCGGGGAAAATGACCTCTAACTGTTACAGATCGAGATTATGTTTTGCGATGTTTGAGTTCGTCTCAATCTGTAACGTGTAGACCCGGTTTTGTCTCGTAACTGTTACAGATTGAGACAATCGGCCCAGGCCCGCCTCGTCCGCCTCGTCATCTGTGGTTTACGTGGGGGCGTACGGAGTACGGGTATACTAACCGGCGGCGAATCTGCTCCATCGCTTAGAGCTGCTGCGTCTGGACGGCGCGTGATATGGCTGCCAAAGCGATCGCCAGCGTGCTGAGCAACGTCCTCTCTGTGCGCACCTGTTTTTGTATGTATTAGCGCACTACCAAGCACGCCCGCGCGGCCGCATGCCGTGCCCGTTGCGCGTGCAGATAAGGAACAACAACATATGCGTAATTCTGTATCCGACGTCACGGACGCCGAGATTCTGGACGAGACCCGCGAGGCCATGACCCAGGCTGCCTTCGATGCGGCCGATGAAGCCAATGCTGCCCAGGCCGTCGAGTCCGCTACCGAGAGCCTGCCCGCCTTTGACGAGCTGGGCCTTTCCGACGAGATGCTTCGTGCTATCGAGAACCTGGGCTACACGGCGCCGACGCCCGTTCAGGCCGGTTCGATCCCCGTGGTGCTCGAGGGCCGCGACCTGCTTGCCGCCGCTCAGACCGGCACCGGCAAGACGGCCGCCTTTTTGCTGCCGACCATGAACAATCTGGAGCACATTGCTCCGCCCAAGCCCGTGCGCGAGCGTGGCGGCCGCAACCGCCGCCGCGGTGCTAAAAAGCCCGAGGGCAACGGCCGCGGTCCCGTGATGCTCGTCATCACCCCCACGCGCGAGCTTGCCCAGCAGATCGACGAGGTCGCGAGCAAGATCGCCGACGTCACCGGCCACGTTGCCGTGACCGTCGTGGGCGGCGTGAGCTACAAGCCTCAGACCGCGGCGCTCAAGTACGGCTGCGACATCCTGGTCGCCACGCCGGGCCGTCTGGTCGACCTGATCGAGCAGGGTGCCTGCCACCTGGACGAGGTTAAGGTGCTGGTGCTCGACGAGGCCGACCGCATGCTCGACATGGGCTTTTTGCCCGCCGTCCGCCGCATTGTGCGCGAGACGCCGGCCGAGCGCCAGACGCTGCTGTTCTCGGCGACCCTCGACGAGGAGGCCGTGGGCGAGATCACCGACCTGGTGAGCGACCCGGCCCGCGTGGAGATTGCGCCCGCCACGTCGACCGCCGACACCGTCGACCAGTTTGTGTTCCCGGTGTCCATCGAGGCCAAGAACAACCTGCTGCCCGAGTTCCTCAAGAAGGAGGGCCCGGAGCGCACGATCGTCTTTATGCGCACCAAGCACCGCGCCGACAGCTGCTGCCGCCGTCTGGAGCGCAAGGGCATCAAGGCCGCCGCGATTCACGGCAACCGCAGTCAGGCTCAGCGCGAGCGTGCCCTTTCGGCCTTCCGCGACGGTACCGTCGACGTGCTGGTGGCAACCGACGTGCTCGCCCGCGGCATCGATATCAGCGACGTGCGCTACGTCGTGAACTTTGACGTGCCGGCCGAGCCGACCGACTACATCCACCGTATTGGCCGTACGGGACGTGCCGGCGAGCTGGGCTGGGCCATCACGTTTGTGACCGAGCAGGATGTCGATGAGTTCTACGAGATCGAGAAGCTCATGGACAAGACGGCCGACATCTACGAGGCCGGCGACCTGCATGTGGGTCCCAACCCGCCCGCGGTTGACCCCGAGCGCGACCCTGCGGCCTTTAAGGTGAAGAAGAAGACCAAGCGCGGCAAGTCCAAGAGCAAGAAGAAGCTTGAGCAGGCGCGTCGCGACGGCAAGCGCAACGGCGATGACTACGGCGATGTGGCCGGTCGTTCCAACCGCGGTCGCGACGAGCGTCGCGGCGACGG
>ENA-OQOA01000047-OQOA01000047.1-human-gut-metagenome-genome-assembly--contig:-NODE-47-length-67672-cov-8.147191_pt1 | contig 67672 bp, 45 predicted proteins | sample MGYA00242633_ERZ504888 | MGnify/ENA primary metagenome ERZ504888 (study PRJEB26092, sample SAMD00036372) | human gut metagenome | host: Homo sapiens | study: EMG produced TPA metagenomics assembly of...
GGCAAGTTCTGCTCCGAGTGCGGCAGCCCCGCACCCACCCCGGCACCGGCCAAGTGGTTCTGCCCCAACTGCGGTAGCGAAAACGGCGGCAAGTTCTGCAGCAACTGCGGAACACCCAGGCCCTAACCCCTTTATCTGGTAATTGGCGGGGGTTCCGCCACCCCCGCATTTGCTTCTATGGGTTTCGTTCGATAAAGGAGGACACCATGAAGACAACGTTCAAAAAGTCCGTACTCGCATTCCTGACATGCGTCCTGGCGCTCGCCTTTGCCCTGACGGGCTGCAGCGGCGGCGGCAAGGACCCCAAGGCCAACTTCGTCGGCAGCTGGCAGTACTCGGGTGGAACCTTGGACGGCGAAGAGCTCACCGATGAGTACATGGATATGCTCAAGGAGTGGGGCCTCAACTGTATCCTGATCCTCGACGAAGACGGCACGGGCGTCCTCGACATGTTCCTTGAGGTCGCCGACCTGAAATGGGAGGCCAAGGACGCCACCACCGTAACGATTACCGCCGAAGATGAGTCGCACGACCTGAAGCTCAAGGACGACAAGCTCGTCCTCGAGGTGGAAGGCGACAAGCTTATCTTTACGAAGTCCGACAAGGATCTGTCAGGTACGGTGAAGAAGGATCGCGAGAACGCCGAGAAGGAAGAAGAGATCGATGAGGCCGTCGAAGACGACGACGTCCAGAGCATCGAAATCTCCCCCGCCGTCACCGTCGCCGATGACGACCTGTGCACCATCACCATCACCGAGAAGTTCAAGGACGACTGGGGCGACATCGGATTTGTCGTCAACATCACCAACAAGAGCGACAAGGACCTGACCTTCTACGCTCCTTCCGGCAAGACCAACGTCAACGGCACCATGAAGGAACCCTGGTTCTCGGCTCACCTGATGCCCGGCACCAACGCCACCGAGGAATTCACGTTCTCGAGCGGCGAGCTTGACAGCCTTGACGACCTCGTCAATACGACCATCGGCATCGACGCCTACCTGACCGATTCCTACGAGGACGTCGCCTCCTACAGCGCAACCCTCGCGTAACGGCACGTAACATCAGCCGCGGATTGGCGGACACATCCGCGCACTTGCCAGGCGGGGCCGCAGGAGATAATCCTGTGGCCCCGCCGCTTTATGCCGACAGCACTGCCCATACAAGCAGGCCGCCCGCCGTTTTCTGATGCAAAACGGCGGGCGGCCTATCTTTGGCGTTGGAGCATGGGCGGCGCACCGACTACGGGCGCTCCATATTGGGGACGATGCTGCCCTCGGTCACCGCATGCACGGCCAGGCGCATGATGTTGTCGTAGCCGGTCTTGCTTAGGATCTCCGAGATGCGGCGCTTGATGGTGCCCTCGCTCATAAACAGCTCGGCCGCGATCTCGCGGCGGCTCTTGCCCTCGCAGGCAAGGCGCAAAATCGACAGCTCGACATCGTCGAGCGCCGCCGTACCCGAAAAAATGCTCTCGGGCGGCTTGGGAAACGTGCAATAGCCCGCCAGCGTGGAGCGCATCACGGCGAACAGCTCGTCGATACCGACGTTCTTGTACACAAAGCTATCGACGCCCGCCTCGCGGGCCTGATCGACAAAGGTGATCTCGGGCATGCCGGTCATGATAATGATGCGGCACTCGGGCAGCTGCTCCTTGATGCGCGCCGCCGCCACGATGCCGTTGGAATCATGCTCGGTGCATACGTCCATCAGTATCATGTCCGGGCGCTCCCTGAGCGCGACACCCAAGGCCTCGGAGGCATCGGCGATTGCGGAAACAACGGCCATATCGGGCTGGTCGCCAACGGAGCGCGCCAGGCTCTCGCGCAGGATGGCCTGGTCTTCGACTATAAGGACGCGGATCATGAGCTTCTCCTTTGGACCGTGGCGTTGGAAGCGAGCGGGATGGATACCGTAAGCGTAAAGGGTGGGGCGGCGTGGACCTCTAGGCTGCCACCCAGATCTTGCGCGACATGCCTCATACCTGGGATACCCGTTCCCTCGCGATACGATACGGGGGCCGGCGCGCCGTCATTAGAGATGGTCATGCGCGCGATGTCGCATCCGTTCGACTCCTCCTGCCACAGGTGCACATGGACCTGGTGGGCCTGCGCGTGCTTGGTGGCGTTGGTCGAGGCCTCGCGGATAATCTGCAAAAAGGCCGCCGCGACACGCGTGTCCTCGGGAAGCGACCCCTCTACATCAATCTGCACGCTCACCAGACCAAAGGCATGAATGATATCGCCGAGCTGCTCCGCCGGCTCGCTGTCGCCGCCGCTGCGTAAGTCGTCGGAGATTGTGCGCAGCAGCGGATCGATCTGCTCGAGCGATTCGTCGTCAAGGCGACCCTCCTCCAGATAGCGATGGAGGATGGACAGGCGCTGACCGATTACATCGTGCACGCGGGCGCGCATGCGCAGGTAGGCAGCATTGTCGGCGACCTTTTTGACCTCTTCGATCTGGGACTGGAGCTCTTGACCCGCAAGCTCAAGCAGGTGGTTGGCTTGCGCCAAGCGGTCATGAGCATGCGCGTACTCTGTCACATCAAGACCGATAATGCGCTCGAACGAACGGCCCGAAACCATAACACGATCGCACACAAATAGGCGAATCTCGGCGGGAGAGACCTCGACCACCGCACGCGCCTCACCAAAGCGGTCCAGATTAATCCGCACACGGTTCCTGCTACTTTCGGGCATTTGCATGCTAAGTTTGCGCAGGTCGTTCCATGTGCTGCTCATGTCGCGCAGATCGGTTGGCATATGAAGTTCCACCAGGTTTTTGCGCATGCAGCGGTTCATGAGCAGCGGACGGCCCCTCGGGTCTAGATACAGGATGCCCACGGGAATCACGTTGATGGTCTCGATCGTCGAGAACGTGGTGATATCCTCCTGGCGGTTACGGACGTCCATCAAGAGCGCCGCGATGGAACGGAACAGGAAGAACGCTCCCTCTGCGATAAGGACAACGGTCCATGCCGAGCCCATGGCAAAAACCACCGGTGGTGTAACGGCGACAACAAGCAGCAGCTCGACCAGCATGACGGGGCGACGATAGTGCACCATAAGTACCACGCCATAGGCAAAAATCGCGGCATTGAGCCACAACGCTCCGCCCATTGCCCTGGCGCAAACGTCAAGCGGCGCCACCAGATACGAGCCAGACGACGCGAATAAGATGAGCGCCGAAATCATCAGGTGAAGCACAAGGCTCGCCTCGTAGGCGCAAATCACCTTACGGTTATAGGACGAGCGGCGCGATGCGATGAGCGGGACGTGGATCGTCTGCAGGCACGCAGCCAGGGCAAAGACAACATCGAGCGCAACAATTTGGGGAAGAATGAGCGAAATCCGCATCGTCACTCACCCGCCCTCGGCATCAAGACGATCATGCGCAGCTGGCCGGGCTCGCCCTCAAAGCGGTATGCCACGTTGCGCCCTTGCAGAGCGCTTTCGAGCTCTTGCGCAGCGGGCGTCTGCGAAAGATCTTCATCATCGTTGGAAAAAAGCGTGGCGCGCAGCTCGACACTGCATCGGTCATGGTCGCCCAAGTGATACATAAGCGCCGGATGGTCGGTGGTGTAGGCGAAAAACGCGAAGTCATACACGCAGTCGTACAGGGCGCTTACCGTACTGGCGTGCAACGGGCGCCGTATGGCGATAATCGAGGCGCAATCGATATCGATGGTGCGCAGGTCACTTGCGAGCTCGTTGGCGATGAGCTGAATGCGATCGCGATCAAAACCGCTCTCCCCGTGCTGTGCCAACGTGAGCGACCCCTTGCGCTTGCAATAGGCGACGAGCATCTTGGCGCGCTGCAGCATGCGGTAACGCTCGTGCGAAGATGCCTCGTCGGTCAACGGCGGCAGCGAGCTCAGCAGGTCGTACATCCCTTCGAGCGCGCGGGCAAGCGCCTGGTCCACGTCTTGGACCAGCAAGGTCTCGGCTTCTTGATCTGCCAAATGCGTCTTAAGGTCGTAGTCGGCGGCGAGCAGCTCGTTTTGACGCTGCAGCTCCATGCGACGATGTGCCAGTTCACGGTTAAGCTCGTCGAGCTCCGACACGTCTTGGGCAAGCAGCGCCGATCCACCCAGCAGCGGAAAGGCACGATACATTACATCGGGATCGGACGCCACGGCAAAGGCATGGGCGCGGCCGTGCTCCTGGGTCCGCAACTCCTCGCGCACACCTACCGGCATTGGCTTTGACACCGGCGTGGCATAGACCTCCTGCAGGTCGCGCGTTAGAACTTTGAGGTCAAGCGGCAAGGTGTCGAAGATGCCGGCGATGTCGTGATACGACGGAATGACACCGCAATCGAGACAGATTTCCATCGCCACCACGCACAGGACGCAATAGACGAGCGAAAAGTTGAGCCTCCATGCCCAGGGCACGCGCAACGCATACGAGATGGCAAAGAATGCGCCACCCAGCAGTACGAGCGCCGCCGTGCCCGAGAAACGCTGGATGCGAAAGGATGAGGACCGACCAACCAGGATAAAAAAGGCCACAAAGTCAAAGGCCGTCCACACGAGGACGGCGAAATAACCCCAGCCGTACGTGTAATCGTTGCTCCAGGTGTCGCTTGTGCGGTCAAAGCGGAAGACCTGCTGGTGAAAATCGTTGGTGAGCACAAATCCGATAAGCAGGATGGCCACAATCCACAGCGCAGCGCAGTAGCGGCGACCCAGACGGTGTTGCTCCAGGCCCGCAAGGCGCAGACCACACAACTGGTAGAGCAGCGGAATGAGCGTCATGGGCACGTAGTACAGGTACCACAGCACGGTGGCATAGAACGGCGTGAACGACTTGTACTTGAGAATGACTTCGATCATCCACAGGGCGCAGATGGTGGCGACGGCAACAAGGCGGCGACGCAACACATAGTCCAAACAGCGCAGATAGACCGATACGCCCCAGATCGAAAATACAATTGCGGCGACAAGCAGCGGGAGAGAGCTCGAATGGGCGAGCGCATCCACGACCTCTTCGGACACCTTGCTATAGGCGGGCACGGCGTTAGAAAGTTTGGGGTCGAAGGCGAACAGCGCCGGCAAGACCGCCAAAAGCATGAGGAACAGCGCGGTGATGGCGCCGGCGATAGCAAAGACGCGATGACGGTACACCTGATGTGTTATGCCAACAAGGAATCGCGGCATGGCGAAGAGCCTGCCACCCCTGGGATCCGCAACTGGCGCGGTCCGGGCGGCCGCGTGGCCGATATGTCGCTCGCGGGTACCCATAGTCCCTTTAGTGTACCGACAGATGGGCCGAAAAAGCGGGCCGCATGTCCCAAAATCCGCAGACGGCAAGGCGCCCGGCGAGCACATACTCGCCGGGCGCCTTGGTTAGGAGACTATGAGGATGAGCACGCGAAATTCACAGCGGTCAGGCCCGCCCCCCCTAAGGGCCTGAGGTGCTCAAGATTGGGAGCGACAAGCCCGACGAAGCGTACTTAGGTACGCGAGGAGGGTTGGAGCCCCAAGGTTGAGCGCCTCAGTGCCCTTAGGAAAGGTCCTCACCATTAGAAGCAATAACCTTCTTGTACCAGTCGAAGCTCTTCTTCTTGGAGCGCTTGAGGGTGCCGTTGCCGGCGTCGTCGCGATCCACATAGATAAAGCCGTAGCGCTTGGACATCTCGCCCGTGCCGGCCGAGACCAGGTCGATCGGGCCCCAGGTGGTGTAGCCCAGCAGGTCAACGCCGTCCTCAGTCACCGCATCGCGCATCGCGGCGATGTGCTGACGCAGGAAGTCGATACGGTAATCGTCGTTGATGGAGCCATCCTCCTCGACAACATCCTTGGCGCCCAGACCGTTCTCGACCACAAACAGCGGCTTCTGATAACGGTCGTACAGGTCGTTAAGGGTGATGCGGAAGCCCAGCGGATCGATGGCCCAGCCCCACTGGCTCTCCTGCAGGTAGGGGTTCTTGGCGCCGGCGAAGGCGTTGCCCTGGGTGCGCTCGACATCGGGGTTATCGGCACCGGCAGAGCAACGGGTGCTGTAATAGCTAAAGCTGATGAAATCGACGGTGTTGGCGGCCAGGATCTCGCGGTCCTCGTCGGTCATGCCCACATCGATGCCTAGACGCTCGAGCTTCTTGACGGCATAGGCCGGGTAGTAGCCGCGGCTCTGGGCGTCGACGAAGAAGTAGTTGTCCTGGTTGTCGAGCTGTGCCTGGCGCACATCGCCCGGACGGCAGCTGTAGGGGTAGTAGCTACCTGCGGCGAGCATGCAGCCGATCTTGACCTCAGGGTCGATCTCGTGAGCGATCTTGGTTGCCCAAGCGCTGGCGACGAGCTCGTTGTGGGCGGCCAGGTACTCGACAGCCTCCTTGTTCTCGCCCTCCTCAAAGACCAGACCGGCACCCATAAACGGCAGGTGCAGAATCATATTGATCTCGTTGAAGGTGAGCCAGTACTTCACCAGGCCTTTGTAGCGGGTGAAGATCGTGGTCGCGAGGTTCTTGTAGAAGTCGATGAGCTTGCGATTGCGCCAACCACCGTACTCCTTGATGAGGTGAATCGGGCAGTCGAAGTGCGTGATAGTCACGAGCGGCTCGATGCCGTGCGCCTGGCACTCGCGGAACACGTCCTCGTAGAAGTCCAGGCCAGCCTCGTTAGGCTCGGTCTCGTCGCCGTTGGGGAAGATGCGGGTCCACGCAAGGCTCATGCGGAAGGTCTTAAAGCCCATCTCGGCAAAGAGGGCGATGTCCTCCTTGTAATGGTGATAGAAATCGATGCCGGTCTGCGCGGGATAGTAATAGCCGTCCTCGAAGTCGAGCATCTTGCGCTGGCCGGAGACCACCGCATAGCGCTCGGGGCCGTGCGGAGCCACGTCCACGTTGGCAAGGCCGCGGCCGTCCACGTTGTAGGCGCCCTCGCACTGGTTGGCAGCCGTCGCGCCGCCCCACAGGAAGTCATTACGGAAAGCCATGCATCAATCCTTTCGCACGCTGTTGTCATAGGCTCAGTATCTCTGCAAACGGGGTACCACTCAACGACAACAGCGCGGGTCGACACTTCTTTTCGCGTGCAGGCGCCCGGCAGCCACCCCACCTGACACTTTTTGATACCCACCTGTCCAATCCACCACAAAGGGGACAGGCACCTTTGTGGTGGTTTGGGACCGGCTTGTCTCGATCTGTAACAGTTAGGCAACCAAAACCGGGCCTGGTGTTACAGATCGAGATTTTCGGGCGGCCCCCTGCAGTTTGTCTAAATCTGTAACAGGTAGAGACGATTTAGCCCGCTAGATGTTACAGATCGAGACAGAAGATTCTAGTCGCAGATGATGTCGAGGTTTTTGCCGATGAGGCCTACGTAGCCGCCCTCGGCAGCCTTGGGGCTGTCGGCGTGGCAGAGAACCCACTTGTCAGCCTTCCAGCAGCAGTAGCTGTCGCCGGCCGCGGGCATGTCAGCTGCAGCCTCGGGACGCGGACCGTTGGTACCTGCCGGCAGTGCGACCATCACCTGGAAGCCACCGTCGTCGACCATGCACGGCGTGTAGTGAAGCGTGGTGTTGAAAACCTCGACGACCTTGCCGGCCGGCACGCGGAACGCCTTGACGCACGCGGTGTCGAGCTTGCCGCCCTCGATCTCCCAACGATGCGCCACGAGCAGGATAAAGTCGCGCGCGCCCAAGTTGAACTCGCTGGCACGGTGATACTCCAGACAGTTGAGTCGTGTATTGTGGCCGTTGCACCAGCCGAGCTGGAAGGGACGGCCGCCGTACATGAGAAAGCCCAGTTTATCGGCACCCTTAACGCCCTCGAGCTCCAGCGCACTTGCTACGTACTTGCAGCCCTCGGGAATGGGCGTGGCAGAGAGCGCCTCGAGCACGGGCGACGCGAGATCGGACGGAACGTTATCCCAAACGTTGCCATAGGACTTGAACTCGGAATCCTCAACAGAATAGATATGCATGTTCGCTCCTGTTCGTAAATGTGACTATACGAACATTCTAGAACAAACATGAGCGATTTTGAACGCTCGTCCCGACCACTCAACAAAAAGGCGCCCCCGCATAAGCGAAGGCGCCCAATGTGCGCGTTTTGGGCGATAAGCCCTTACGCCTGCTGATAGCACAGGTGCTTCTCGTCGATATCGGCCAGGTCGCGGTCGAGGTAACGGCGCGCGAGCCAGTTTGCCATGGGGAGGTTCTGGTCCAGGTAGTTGCCGCACTCCTCGGGAGCGGCACCGGGGACATCGCCCTCGAAGTCGGCGACAAACTCGAACAGCTCACGCACGAGCGGCAGAATCTCCTCGCTCGTCACCTCGCCAAAAACGACGAGGTAAAAGCCCGTGCGACAGCCCATGGGACCAAAGTAGACAATGCGGCTCGACCACTCGGCATGGTTGCGAAGGAACGTCGCGCCCAGGTGCTCGATGGTGTGGCACTCGGCCGTGTTCATGACCGGCTCCTTGTTGGGCGTGGTCAGGCGCAGGTCAAACGTGGTGACGGCAGCACCGGTCGCCGGATCGCGGTCGATGCGGCTCACATAAACGCCGGGCTCAAGCAGTAGATGATCAACGGAAAAGCTCGCGATGCGCTCCATGGCAGATCCTCTCGATAGTCAAATTGGGACGGGGCTCTTTTAGCTGGTTCGAATAGTCGCACCAATCATACCAGTCAAAAAGCCCCATCCAAAAAGACAACTTAGCCAAGGACACGGGCCATGCGCGTCTTGAACTCGGACAGGAAGCGCGGAGCGTCAACAGTCAGCGCCACGAGTGCGCTCTTGTCGGGGTCGGCCACACGGCGCTCATCGCAGATGGTGCGGCCGCGATACTCGCCGAGCAGGTCGACGCGCAGGTTACAGCCGAGCGCGCCCACGAGCGTGGGGTCAATCGCCACGGCGACGGCAAGCGGATCGTGCAGCGCGCAGCCACCAAGGTAGGGGGCGTTCATCTCGTACGAGCCAATATAGTGCTCCACCATGCTCGCAAACGCGCAACCGGCCATGGTGCCCGAGCCCGTCCAGCCGGCAATGTCGCGACGCGTGAGCACCACGCGATGCGTCACATCCAAACCCACCATAGTGAGCTTGCGGCCCGAACGCAGCACGGCGTCGGCCGCCTCGGGATCACTTGCCATGTTGGCCTCGGCGCCCGCGCTCACGTTGCCGGGCACGGTCAGGGCGCCGCCCATAACCACCACGCGGCCGATAGACATCACCGCTGCCGCATCGCGCTCCAGGGCAAGCGCCAGGTTGGAGAGCGGGCCGGTCGCTACGTAGACCAGATCGGGACCATAGGTGCGCGCGGCATCGATCAGATAATCGACCGCAGCGTTACCGTCGGCAGACGTCGCCCCCACCGGCTCGTAGGGCGACGCCGGCACGCTCGCGCCGCCGATGCCGTTCTTGCCGTGAATGAGCACGGTGGACGCCGGCGGCGTATAGGGCTCAGTCGCCTGCAGAGGACGGTCGGCACCCAGGTACACCGGCACCTCGGGACGACCCAACAGGTCGAGCACCGCCAAGCAGTTATGCGCCGACTGGTCGACGCGCACGTTGCCAAAGCACGTGGTAATGCCGACGAGCTCCACCTCGGGGCTCGCGATGGCATAGGCAAGCGCCATCGCATCGTCCACACCCATATCCAGATCAAGGATCAGCTTCTTAATTGCCATTGTTCTACTCCGCTTCTCCGTCTTGTACTAAATCGTCTAAATCAAACACGCGCTCAACTTCGGCACGCGTGGGAATCGACTGCTGTGCGCCCAGGCGCGACACCGTCACCGCCGCGGCGCGTGCGCCCACCGCCATGCACTCAAAGAGCGGCAGGCCCTCCAGACGAGCTTCAGCAAGCGCACCGATAAATGTATCGCCCGCGGCCGTCGTATCGACCACCGCACTCGAAAGCGCCGGCATGCGCAGCAGCTCACCGTCATCGCCAAGCGTAACCGACCCGGCGCCGCCCAACGTGATGACCGCAGCTCCGGCACCCTTGACGAGCAGGGCATTGAGCGCCGCGACGCAGCTCGCATCATCCGCGGGCAAGATGCCCGTCAGCACCTGGCACTCAGTCTCGTTGGGGCAGACCAGGTCGACTGCAGACCAGACCTCCGCAGGCAACTCACAGGCAGGCGCTGGATTAAAGACCGTATAGAACCCCAGCTCGTGAGCGCAAACAAGCACCTCGGCAGTCGCCGCAAGGTCACATTCGCCCTGGGCGATAAAGACGCTTCCGGCAGCCGGGGCAATCTCGCTGGCGTCGCCGTCGAGCTCATCGGCCACCAGGCGTCTCAGCGCGCGGGCAACGTCCTCGCCCGCAAGCGCATGATTGGCGCCCGGCGACAGCACGATGCGGTTGTCGCCCTCACAGCGAATGATGGTCGCCGTTCCCGTCTCCACATCATCGCGACGCGCCACAAAGTCACAGTCCACGCCAGCATCTTGGAGCCCCGCCACGAGCGACATGCCAAACGCATCGCGCCCGACCGCGCCGATCATGCACGTGCGCGCGCCCATGCGTGCAGCTGCCACGGCCTGGTTGGCGCCCTTACCGCCGGCATTGCTGATAAATCCGCTGCCGCCGACGGTCTCGCCCGCACGCGGCATGCGCTCGCACGCCACCGAAAGGTCCATGTTCATGCTGCCGAACACCGCAACGATGCCGCAATCTGCCATGGAAACCTCCTCGTCCGCGGGCTCTGCGCCCGCTGTTGGCCGTCAATCGTGCGCTCTCGCGCCTCTATAACTTTAGTTCACTTTGATGTGAACGCGCGCTTGAGCTTGCACCGGCAGCAAGCATTCACAGGAGCAGGCGGCTACAATGAAGGCGTGCTGATTATTCTCGTCATTGGATGAAGTTTTATGGAACAATTCCCGCGATCGAGCTCACGCAGCTCACGCCACGCGAGCGATCAACGAGCGCCGCACGAACGTTCGCGCGCTAACCGACAAGCCACCGAGCCGAGCCGAGCCGCAGGCTCTCATCGCGTGCCCGCCAACAAGGGTGATCGCACCAACAGCGCTGCAAAAGAACAGGCGCCCACGCGCCCCAAATCTCGCTATATCCCCGCCCTCGACGGCCTGCGCACGCTTGCCGTCGTCGCAGTGGTGCTCTATCACCTCAACCTCACGTGGGCTCAGGGCGGCCTGCTCGGCGTCACGATCTTCTTTGTGCTTTCGGGCTATCTGATCACGCGCTTGCTGCTCAACGAAGTCGCTAAGACCGGCCGCATCGATCTTAAGAGCTTCTGGATTCGCCGCATCCGTCGCCTGGTCCCCGCCGTGGTAACGGTAGTGTTCGTGACCTGCGCGCTGTGCACCATCTTTAACCACGTGATGCTCACCAAGATGCGCCCCGACATCCTGCCGTCGCTGTTGTTCTTCAACAACTGGTGGCAGATTGCCCAAAACGTCTCGTACTTCAATGCTCTGGGCGACCCATCGCCGCTCACGCACTTTTGGTCGCTTGCCATCGAGGAACAGTTCTACCTGATTTGGCCGCCACTGCTGTTTGCCATGGTATCCATGCATGTGAGCAAGCCCAACACGCGCCGCGTGGTTCTGGGCCTTGCCGCGGCATCCGCCCTCGCCATGATGGTGCTTTACAACCCTGCCGCCGACCCCAGCCGCGTGTACTACGGCACCGACACCCGCGTGTTCTCGCTGCTGCTGGGTGCCTGGATGGCCTTTATCCCCGATCGCGACCTGGCGCCGGTGCGTCTCGCTCATCGCTTGGGACTCAATCGCCTGGCTGGCGCCGCCAAGCATGGCAAGAACGCCGAGGGCAAGCCTGGCAAGAAGGTCGACGAATCAGCCGATACCACCCCGGCACAGCCGAGCGCCCTCGTGCGCTTTTGGTCCTCGCCCGCATCCATCAATGTGTTGGGCGTCGTGGGTCTGGTTGGCCTTGCCGCCATGGTCGCGCTCACCAACGGCTACACCGCGTTTCAGTATCGCGGCGGCACGCTGTTATGCTCCATCCTCACGCTCATGGTCATCGCGGCCTGCGTGCAGCCCCAGGGAATGGTTGCCCGCGCGCTGTCCGCCGAGCCGCTCGTGTGGGTTGGCAAGCGCTCGTACAGTATCTATCTGTGGCACTATCCACTGCTGCTGCTTATGAACCCGGTCGCCAACATCAGCGATACGCCCTGGTGGCAGTACATCTTACAGGTACTTGTGGTGGTCGCCGTAGCCGAGTGCTCCTATCGCTTTATCGAAACGCCGTTTAGGAAGGGCGCCTTCGGCCGCACTGTCGCCGAATTCCGCGATGGCACCACCACGCCCGCCAACTGGGCACGCGCGCACGTCCCTGTCTGCGCAGCCTGCACTGTCGTGTTGGTCGTTGCACTGGGCGGCCTGATCTTTGTGCCCGAAACGTCTGCACTGAGCGGCGAGGGCGCAGAAGTTCTGAACAAGGAAGCCAAAAACACCGCGCCCACCGACCAGCAGGCGGCCGACGACACCGACAAGGACAACGACGGCTTCCCCGATGGCTCCTACGACCTGTTGATGATCGGTGACTCCGTGTCGCTGCGCGCCGTTGATTCCTTTGACGGTGTGTTCCCGCACAGCCATATCGATGCCGAAAAGGGCCGCCAGTTTGATGCGGGCCGCGCGACATTTGAGGGCTATATCCAGCAGAACCTTGCCGGCAAGATCGTGGTCTTTGCCCTGGGCACCAACGGTTTGGTAACGGACGCCCAGGTCGACGCGATCATGGCCGACGCCGGCGAGCAGCGTATTGTCGTATTTGTAAACACGCGTAGCCCGCAGCCGTGGGTCGGGTCCACGAACCAGGCCATCGCCAACGCCGCCACGCGCTACAAGAATGTACGCGTTATCGACTGGTACGGATATAGTGCCAACCGCAATGATCTGTTCGACGGCGATGGCACGCACCTCTCGAACGCGGGTGTGACCGAGTACCTTAAGCTCATCCACGATGCCGTCAAGAAGGACCTGCCCGTGCATCCCGAGGATCACGTTAACGATCCGCAGCCGGCGGCTGTCAAATCCGCTGCCGATGCACTCGTCAGCGCCCTCGCCTACAAACCGCACAAGCTAGGTACCGACAAGTAACGCGCAGCCAAATCTGCTTCCACCCGCAGCAAACAACCCAAAATCACTCTTTTCGAGCCGACTCCGAGAGGCCGTGGGCAAAAAACAGGCCGCAGCCCATGGCGGCGGCCTGTTAAGAATCCAAAAGAAGCGCTACGCGCTGTAGCCCATCGCCTGCAGAACAAACATGACGACCGTCAGCACCGTAATCACACCGATAGTCGCCCAGGTGAGCACATTCCACACGCGGCCGTTGCGGTTGGCGCCCATAATGTGTCGATCGGCGGCAATAAGCACCTGGAACACCAGGACCACAGGCAAAAGCACGCCGTTGATGACCTGCGAGGTCATCATAATCTGGAACAGGTCGACGCCGGGCATGAGCACCAGCACGGCAGAAATGCCAATGATGGCCGTAATAATGCCGCGGTAGACCGGGGCCTCGTCCCAGCTGCGATCGGCACCGCGCTCCCAGCCAAATGCCTCGCAGATAGCGCTGGACGTAACGCCTGGCAGCACGCAGGCGGCCAAGAAGCTCGCCGCGACCAGGCCCGAGGCAAACAGCACCGTGGACCACTGGCCCGCGATGGGCTCCAATGCGCGGGCGGCGTCGGCAGCATCGCTGATCTGAATGCCCGCGGGGAACAGTACCGTACCGGTCGTTATGATAATAAAGCCGGCAATGACATCGGCGGCGATCGAGCCGCTCACGGTATCAATGCGCTGCAGCACGATATCGTCCTCACCCGCATTCTTATCGACCACGTTGTTCTGCGCCAAGAAGATCATCCACGGCGCGATGGTGGTGCCGATCGTTGCGACCACAAGCGACACGTAGCTGGGGTCGTTTTGGATGTTGGGCACAACCAGGTCGACCGCCACCTCGCCCCAGCTGGGACCAGCCATAAATGCAGCGACGATGTAGGTCACAAACACGCAGCTCACCAGCAGCAGAATCTTCTCGATGCGCTGGAAGCTGCCCGACATGGTAAGCATCCAAACCAGCAGCGCCACGAGCGGCACCGAGATGCTCGCCGGCACGCCAAAGAGGGCAAGACCGCTCGCGATACCCGCAAACTCCGAAATGGTCACGGCCGTGTTGGCGATCAGCAGCGCCGCCATGGCCAGCACGCTCCTGCGCACGCCAAAGCGCTCGCGGATGAGCGACGCCAAGCCCTTGCCCGTCACGCAGCCGCAGCGCGCCGCAGTCTCCTGCGTCACGATGAGCAGCACGGTCATGACGGGAAGCATCCACAGCATCTTGTAGCCATAGCTGGCACCGGCACTGGAATACGTGGCGATGCCGCCGGCGTCATTGCCCGAAAGCGCCGCCAGAAGGCCAGGGCCCATGGCGCCAAAGATGGCCGCGATGGTCAGCTTTTGCTTGGTGCTCGCCTTTTGCTTCGTGTTTTGCACGCGACCACCTAACCCATGACCGACATGGTGAGCAGCACCGCGGCGATGCAGTACGCCACGCATGAGATCATGACGGCAATGACGTTCATGGCGGTACCCGACGTATTGAGGTCGTGCTCGTCACGCCAGAACAGCACCATCAGGTAAATCACGGCGCTCATGTTGCCGACCAGACAGACGATGGCCGCGATGTTAAAGCAGCCGGTAAAGAGCTGCTCCTCAAACATAGGCGCGTCGAGGAACGCGGCGGTGCGCACCAGCTGGGCGCACAGGTAGGTCACGAGCGACAGAATCAAGCCCATGCCCGTACTCTGGAAGAAAAATCCCAGATACGGCTTGGGCTCATCGTCATGGCCGTCGTACTCCAGGAAGTAGTTCTTGACGAACGACACCATACGCGAGGCAGCCAGCAGCACGAGCGGCATGGCGCACATGGGGAACACCACCAGATGCGCAGAGCCCAGCGCCGTCCCCAGCACTGTTGCCATGATGCACGAGGCAATACCCCACACGACAACCCAGTACTGGCGATGCGCAAACCAGCTGAGCACATTCGTCGAGTCGTCGGACGCGCTATCGCCCGAACCGACGCCTGCGATCTGCAGGTCCTCCTGGTGCTCCTCGGCGATAACGTCCATGGCGTCGTCAAAGGTCACGATACCCAAGATGTGACGGTTCTCGTCGCAAACGGGGATGGCGACCAGGTCGTACTTGGTCATCTCGTCCGTTACGTCTTCCTGGTCATCGTCGGGCGACACATACACCAGGTCGCGATAGGCCAGCTGGCCCAGCGTGGCGTCGCGGTCGGCCACGATGAGCGTGCGCAGCGAAAGGACGCCGGTGAGCATACCGCTCGGGTCCTCGGTATAGACGTAGTAGACGCTCTCGAAGTCCTCGTCGAGCTTGCGGATCGCCTCGATGGCGTCACCGACCGTCGCCGTGGCGGGCAGGGAGACAAACTCCGAGGTCATGATGCGACCGGCAGTGTTGTCCTCATAGCCCAGCAGGTTACGAATCGCCTTCTCCTCCTGAACGCCCATCAGGCGAAGAAGCTTCTCGGCCTTCTCGTAATCGAGCTCGTCGATCAGGTCAGCGGCGTCGTCCGGGTCCATCATGGCCAGCATCGACGATGCGTCCGTATCGGACAGGCCCTCGAGCATCTCGGTCATAAGCTCGTCGTCGTCGAACTCCGAGATGGCCTCGGCGGCCTGGGCGGTGTCGAGCTGCGCGAACACCTGCGCACGCAGGCGCGGGTCGAGCTGCTCGATAATGTCGGCGATGTCAGCAGGGTGCAGCTCGCCAAGCGTCTTGTGCGACACCGAAAGCTGGATGTTTTTAGTCGAACGGTCGAGCAGGTCCATGTAGGACCAGGCGATGATGTCCTCGCCGAGCGGTTTGCCCAGGTGCTTCATAAAGCTCTCGACGACATGCTCGAGGGCGGGGCTGATCGCGCGCAGCAGACCACGGGCGCCAACTTCGGCACCCAGCAGACGCAGCTGATTTTCGCCCGACATGGAAAACTTGATGTCGTTGACGCGCACGACCTTCATGCCCTGCGTGTCGACAATCTGCTTGTTGAGCACGTCGCGCGCGAGCAAAAGTTCGGTCGGCTGCAGGTACGAAAAACGGATTTCGGTGGCCGGCGACTTAAGGTGTACGCCCGTCTCGTCGATACGGTCGACCCATTTGCGCCAGCTGATCATAAACGGCGTCTTGCCGGGTCCGCGGAACGCGAGCGACGTTACGTGCGGAAAAACTTCGCCGGTAGCAATGCCAAAATCATTCACAACGCCGAGCTTTTCGCCATCGACGTCCAAGACCGGCAATTTGAGCATCTCACTCAGATAATTCACTGGTGCTCCCCATCATTATCCCTTCGAACTGCGGCCATGCCGGCACGCCGTCCGTGGACTATTAGATATGCATACGCATGCGCGGGCGGCACGCCGCTCGGCGCTCACACCCCGTACATGCGCAAGAAGCACCTGCATGGGGTCATCGACTGTATGGTCGAGGTTTGGATTTCACCTGCAACCTTTCTCTTGACCCTTGTTATCCGCAGTAACTATAGCATCAGCATCGCGCCGTGGCGTCAAATTTATGCTCCAAACATCGCAGGCATATCAAACGCTGACGCATCCGTGACATAGTCATTGGGGACGTTCTTACATGACTAGTCTGTGGTGTCGTCATCTTCGGCGAGCTGGGGGAACACGGCGTTTTTGGGCATGGCGGCCTTCGTCAGCGAGGTGAGCTTTTTGCTCAGCGATGTATCCGTCTTGACCAGATCGCTCAATGTCACGATTTTGTAGCCGTCGGCAATAAGCCCGTCGATAATCTGCGGCAGCGCCTCGAGCGTCTGCTCGGCACATTCATCGTTATCGGTCAGCAACACAATGTTGCCCGGCGTCACCGAATCGAGCACCGTCGAGACCTGCTCGTCGGCACCGTTGAGCAGCCAGTCGCCCGAATCGATATTCCACGAGACCACGGCAGACACCAGGTCCATCGCATCAATCCAGTTTTGCTCGTCAAAGGCTGCGTAGGGAGCACGCAAAAGCATCGTCGACGTTCCGGTCACGGACTTGATCGCCTCGGTGCCCTTCGAAACCTGCTCGCGCACCGCATCGCGGTCCTGGCCCTTGAGCGATTCGTCTCGGTAGCTGTTGGAGCCGACCTCGCAGCCAGCATCGACAATCGCCTTGGCCGTGGCGGGCGAGGCCTCGGCCGCATCACCCGACAGGAAGAACGTCGCGGTGACGCCCTTTTCCTTGAGCACCTGCAAGATCTGCTTGGTCGCTCCGCTCGGGCCCTCATCAAACGTCAGCGCCACGTACTTTTCGTTGCCCTTGGGCGCCACGCTCGCGCACTCGACCACGCAATCGGTGGCGGGCACGACCTCGCCGCGGTCCTGCGTCTTACCCGACTGCTCGCCGACCCACACCTCGGAGCGACCTTGGATGCCCCACGTCTTGACGTACTCGATAGCACCCGTGCCCTCGACCTTGAGCTTGGGCTCGATAACCGTCGCCTGGACCTCGTGCTTCTCATACGTGTCGCGGCCGTCCTTGACCGTCACCTTCTCGCCGCCCGTAAGCTCGCGGCTTTTCCACTTGCCCTGTTTTATGCGCTTGCCGTCCACCTTTACCGACAGCTTTTCGCCGCCATGGCGGGTTAGCACGCTGTCGTCAACGGCCAGCAGATCCCCGGCGTCGTAGGTATCGGTCAGCTCCTGATCGTCGATGAGATTTTGCAGCGTAGATCCGACGCGCACCGCAGTCTCCTGGCCGTTGAGGACGACATCCACGCTGCGGTTGACGTAGCCCACGACGGCAGCGATAAACAGCACGAGTGCGCAGCCCACGGCGATGAGCGCATAGGGCAGGCGAGACGGACGACGGGGCGTGCGGCCGCTGCCGATGCGAGCGCTTCGGTCGCTAAAGCCGCGGCTATGGTTGAGATACATCGCGCCGGGCTTACGGTGACGCTTGCGCTGACCGCTGGGCAACTGCCCCAGGTCGCGGCGCGCCGTCGGACGCGCACCCGAGCGCCCGTTTAAGTTAGATCCGTTTTGGCGCATGTGCCCTCCCCCATAAACGCAGCAAGCCGGAGCAACAGGTCTCCGGCTTGCCTCCCATCAATTGGTACGTCGCTATTTGCTAGCTTTTGACGAGCCCCCGCTCGCCTTTTGATATTCGTCCTTAAAGGCCTTGAACATACCGCGCGTCTTGCCGAGCTGCTTGCCCAGCGCGCGACTGCCCTTGTCCACGGCGACCGAACCCTTGTCATCGAGCACCTTAGCGCCCTTCTTGACCTTATCGCCCACCACGACGCTTGCCTCGGCAGCCTTTGCGGCGGCGCCGCCCGAATACCCGAGCGACTTGACCTCGTCCGAAACGATCATCGCGCCGTCCGCATAGCCGCGCAGCATCGTCGGCGGCATCTGCGTGTCGCCCACCAGCACACTCGAGGCAGTGCCAGTGGTCACATAGAATGTCTGCACGATACCCGAACGCGGCTTGAACTCCACATCCGAGCAATAGCCCACGACATCGCCCGACTCCGTGCGCACGTCCATGCCAACCCAGATAATGCAATCGTCCAGGTTGATGTCGAGGCGCTTGGCCGCAGCGGCATCGTAGGTGCCCTTGACGTCGTCAACTGCGATGGCGCCCTCGTAGACGCCAATGGCATCGAGCGCCACAAAGCGGTCGGGGCGCTCGATCATACCCGCGATATCGGACTGGCGAACCATAAAGCCCACCACGCGTGTGCCGCCCGGGGTAAAGACCGGAAAGTGAATCTTGCCGAGCTTTTTAGGGCTGCGCGGCGTGCCGTCTTTTTTAGTGCGCTTATCCTCGGTAGGCTTGCGATAGATCTTGGCGCCGACAAAATCCCCGGCGCGCATTATGCCTCGGTCGAAGGCTCCGCGGCCTCGGCGTCGGCCTCGACGGCGTTCTCGACCACGACATCGGCGGCGGGCGTCACGTTGCCGCCCGAGATGGCGTCGTTGAGCTGCTCTCGCAGCTGGTCCATGCGCTCGCGGGCAAGGTCAACCTTGGCACGCAGGTCATCGGTCTTGGCATCGACCATCGGGCCAAAATCGTTGACCGCAGCGCGGGCCTCCTCGGCACCGTGCTCGTAGGTGTCGCGCATGTTATCCCAGGCGTCGTTTGCGATATCGGCAGCCATGGCGCGGGTCTCGGCGCCCGAGCGCGGAGCCAGGGCAACGCCGATAATGGCGCCGGCGGCGGCACCGAAGAGCGCACCCGAGATAAAGTTGAAAGTCTTACCCATGTTCATTCCTCTCCTGCGGGCACCTCGGCGCCCACCGTTTGAATGCTGTCCATTATACCCGCAGCACAGCGCCTGCCGCTTTGCTCATCTGCGTACGGTAAAGGCGCAGGTACATGATGGTGATAAGCGGGTGAGCCTACTCCTGCGGCATGGCAGGCATGGCCACCGTGGCGGCCGGGTCCTCGCCGGCGCCGTCAACGAGCGGCAGCGCTCCCTCACGCGCAGGGGCAACCGGAGCCGTCGCCGCACCACCGTAGACGGCAGCGGGGGCCTCATGGCTCTCGGCGGTCGCGCCCTCGGTATCGATTACTTCCTGCGGCTCGTCGTCAAAGCTCGGGACGCCCTGGGGCTCCGCGGGCTCGACCTCGACGGCCTCCTCGGCAGGGGCATCGTTGACAGACTCGGCGGCAGCCTCGGCAGGCGCCTCGCCCTCGGTCGTGTCCCCGGCCTCGCCTTCGGCGTTCGCGGCGGCGACGGCCTCGTGCGGGTCCTTGCCCTCGGCCTCGGCGCGCATACCCAGCACCAGGTTGCGCAGGCCCGCGACCGTTCCTTCCACGTCGGGGGCAGGCTGGTCGGCGTGCAGGTACGCCCAGTCCATCATAAAGGTCGCCGAAGACAGCGCGCCGATGGCCAGCGCGTCGTCGGGACACGAAAGCTCGACCTCAAAGACACGCTCGTCGTGCTCGCTTACGCGGGTGCGGCCGCACGAAATGCTGCCAGCGAGACCGGTCTCGTTCATGAGCTCGACTGTCACGTGCTCCAGCAGATGGCAAAGCTCGGTCTGGCCCATGCAGTCCTGGAATTCGCGACCGGAATCGCCCAGGCACAGATGCTTGGCAATCGCGGGCACCAGGTAATACACGCGCGCCGTGGCCTCGATGTCCTCCGAGGTCATGAGCGGCATGCCGGGGTTCACCAGCACGTGCGCGCAGATCTTGTCCTCGCTGACGGTGACCTTAAGGATGTTGAACAGGCCTGCCATAACTCTCCCCTACTCTTCCTTGCCCTACTCGTCGCCGTCGTGCGGGTCCGCAGAACCCGCGTCCGACGCCGCCGGCTTATCTGCCGAGGACTCGGAATCCTTCTTATCGGTTTCGGCCGGAGCGATCACGCGAATGAGCGAGATGCGCTGGCCACGCATCGACTGCACCTTAAACTTGTACCCCGCAACCTCAAACACCTCTCCGATGTCGGGCACCGAGTCGCAAAGCTCCAAAATCCAGCCGGCGATGGTCTCATAATCATCGCTTTCCTCGAGCGGCCAACCAAGCTCAATCGCGTCATCGCACGAAAAACGCCCATCGACAAGCCACTCGCGGCGCGAAAGGCGCGTGAGGTACTTGTTGTCGGGGTCGAACTCGTCCTCGATCTCGCCCACGATCTCCTCGACGATGTCCTCGATGGTGATGATGCCGGCCGTGCCGCCGTACTCGTCCACGACCACCACGATCTGGTCGTGCGAGGTCTGCATCTCGGACAGCAGCGGCAGGATGTCCTTGGTGTCGGGCACAAAGGTGGCGTCGCGCAAAAAGTCGGCGATGGGCTGGTCGCCCTTGCCGTCGAGCGAAGGCTGGATCAGGTCCTTGATGTGCGCGATGCCGGCGACGTTGTCGGGATCCTCGTGATAGACGGGGATGCGGCTAAAGCCGGTCTGGCGCATGGCGGACAGCACGTCGGCGACCGTCTCGTCGTCCTCGCACATGGTGGTGTCCACGCGCGGCACCATGACCTCGCGGGCAACGGTGTCGCCCAGGTCGAAGATCTCGTGAATCATACGCTTTTCCTCGTCGAGCAGGTCGTCCTGCTCCGAGACCATGTACTTGATCTCTTCCTCCGAGACGTTCTGGCGGTCATCGGCGCTCTTGATGCGCAGGATGCGGGCCAGACCGTCGGAGCAGGCACCGGTCAGCCACACGAGCGGGCGGGCGATCTTTTGGAACACCGAGAGCGGTCCCACGACCTGCTTGGATACGCCCTCGGCGTTAGCGAGGCCGATGCGCTTGGGCACGAGCTCGCCAATCACGATGGACACGAAGGCGACGGCGACGGTGATGATGACCGGCGCCAGGCCGCGCGCAATGGCAGAGAGCGGCGCGATGCCAAAGCTCATGAGCCACGTGGCAAGCGGGTCGGACAGGCTCGTCGAGGCGACGGCGGACGAGGCAAAGCCCACGAGCGTGATGGCGACCTGGATGGTGGCCAACAGCTGATCGGAGTCTGCGGCGAGCTGGACGGCGCGCTCGGCGCGTTTGTCGCCTTCCTCGGCATCGTGCTCCAGCACAGCGCGCTTTGCCGTGGTGAGCGCCATCTCGGACATAGAGAAGTAGCCGTTGATGAGGGTTAAAACGAGGGTAGTGATAAGGGAGATGGTTATGTCCATCGGGAGTTTCTCGAACCTCCAAGATTCGGGACGTTAGGGTAAAACGTTGATGGCGGATACGGCAATTGTGCCAGCGCCCAAACGAGGACGCGGGCGCGAAGGCGTGGTCGCTAGATTACGAAGAGGATCACCGCCATGAACTGGAAGATGCTGCCGGCGAGCACCCACAGGTGAAACACGCTGTGCAGATAGCGTACGTTTTTGGCGATATAGAACGGCACGCCCGCGGTGTAGCACACGCCGCCGACGGCGAGCAGGGCAAGTGCCACGGGGTTGAGCAGCACCACAAGTTCGGGCAGCTTAAAGACAACGAGCCAGCCCATCAGCAGGTAGACCAAGCCACTTACCCAGTGCGGTTGACGCTCGCGCATAAAGCACTCGAGGGCGATGCCGCTAATGGCGATGGCCCATACGGCAAAGAACAGCGCAGGACCGCCGTCGTTTGCGAGCGTGATGAGGCAAAACGGCGTATAGCTGCCGGCTATGAGCAGGTAGATGCAGCTATGGTCGATAATGCGGAACACGCGCTTGGCGCGCGCGGGCTGAATCGCGTGGTAGAGCGTGGAGGCCAGATATTCGAGGATAATGCTGACACCATAGACAATCGCCGCGGCCATGTGGGCCGGGCCTCCGCCGCGCAGGGCGGCGAATACGATCAGGAGCACCAGACCCGCGATACCCAGCAGGCAGCCGACACCATGGGTGACGGAGTTCATGATCTCCTCGCCCACCGTGTAGTGTGGAACGGCCGCGGTCTTGGGCCGCGGCTTAGAACTGTCGCTCGAATCGGACATGCCGGTTACATCCTCCAACGTAAAGAGTTCTCAACACTATATCAAAGCGTCTGGGTACGTGCGAAATTTGCACCATATGTGACCCTTTGTTTACCCATTCTTTGCTTGTTGACGCATCAACGGCGAACGTCCATAATGCGCTTGCATTAAATGTTGATGTATTAACATCTTATAGGAGAATACCGCATGGCTCAAAACGCACGTTCCCATCGAAAGCTCAAGATAGCCGGCATCGTTGCACTGGTGGCTGTCGTCGCGCTGCTTGGATTTGCCGGCAACTTTTTGTTTGACTTCGCGCTGAATCCCCGCGCGCCATACACCATGAAGATGATGCAGGATAGCAAGAACGACAAAGAAGGCGAGCAGCCGGATGCCGAGGAAACCGAGGCGCGGGCATGGTTTAAAGAGAATCGTGAGAGCAGCAGCCTCACCGCAGATGACGGAACCGAGCTCGCCGCTTGGTATTTTGCCGCCCCAGAGACCACACACAATTACGCTGTCTGTCTACACGGATACACCAACGAGCCCATCGGCATGGCCCGATACGCCAAACGCTTCCATGACCGCGGCATGAACGTACTCGCGCCCGCCGCCCGCGCCCACGAGCGCTCCGGCGGCGACTATATCGGCATGGGCTGGCCCGAACGCCTCGACATCGTCGCGTGGATCGAGCGGATCGTTCAGGCTGACCCCGAGGCGCGCATCCTGGTCTTTGGCGAGTCGATGGGTGCGGCAACCGCCATGAACGTCGCGGGGGAATCTCTGCCCGCAAACGTGAAATGCATTATCGAGGACTGCGGTTATACGAGTGTTTGGGACGAGTTTTCCTTGCAGCTTAAGGATGTATTTGGGGTGCCCAGCTTTCCCTTGCTCGATGTAGCAAACTTGGTGTGCAACGTGCGCGCGGGCTACGACTTTCATACGGCGAGCAGTGTGGAGCAACTCAAACACGCGACGGTTCCCATGCTGTTTATCCACGGCGACCAGGACACCTTTGTGCCGTACAGCATGCTCGACCAAAACTACGACGCGTGCGCCAGCAAGGTCAAGCAAAAGCTCACCATCCATGGCGCTACCCACGCCAAGAGCGCGCAAGTTGACCCCGAGCTCTACTGGAACACGGTCAACAACTTCCTCGACGAGTATTTTTAGGCGAATAGCACGGTTTACTGGTCTATCTGACCCCCTAGCACTTCCAAAAAGCCGCCCGCGAGAGCTGTGCTCGCGGGCGGCTTTTGCTAACGTTGCGCTACAAAAACGCTTGTTTTGTTCAATAGCTAGGCTCTATTTGACCTCGATGAGCTCATACTTGCTCGTGCCTAGGCCGATCTTCTCGGCATGCGCAATGCAGGTGCGCCAATCGGTGTCGGGATGCGTGATGCAGAAGGGGTCCTTGGCCTGCTCGCCCTCCAGATGCTCGTGGCTATGCTCCATCTTGGCCGCGCTATCGGTGAGCTCGGTGTTGGGCAGCGGTTCGGATGCCATGACGGCATCGGCGCAGGCCTGGTCGATGGCGACCGGGTCGAAGCTCGCGAACATGCCGATATCGTTGACGATAGGCGTGTCGTTTTCGGGATGGCAATCGCAGTTGGGGCTGATATCCATGGCAAGCGAGATATGGAAGCTCGGGCGGCCGTCGACGACGGCCTTGGTGTACTCGGCGATCTTGCAGTTGAGCACGTCGGCCGCGGCGTCATAGCCGGGCTTGATGCAGTCCTGATTGCATGCCGCAATGCAGCGTCCGCAGCCCACGCAGCGATCGTGGTCGATGGCGGCCACGTGGACCGTGCGGGTGTTGCCGTTGGCAAGCTCGCGCTCGCGGGTATCGTCAAACGAGATGGCGTCGTGCGCGCAGATTTTTTCGCAGGCACGGCAGCCAACGCAGTGCTCGGTCGCGACGTTCGGCTTGCCGGCGGCATGTTGCTCCATCTTGCCGGCACGGCTGCCGCCTCCCATGCCCAGGTTCTTCATGGCGCCGCCAAAGCCGGCCTGCTCATGGCCCTTAAAGTGGGTGAGGCTGATCACGATATCGGCGTCCATGAGAGCCTGACCGATCTTGGCCTCGCGCACGTACTCGCCGCCCTCGACCGGGACGAGTGCCTCGTCGGTGCCCTTGAGGCCGTCGGCGATGATGATCTGGCAGCCCGTGGCATACGGGGTAAAACCGTTCTGGTAGGCGGTATCGATGTGCTCGAGCGCGTTTTTGCGGCTACCGACGTAGAGCGTGTTGCAGTCGGTGAGGAAGGGCTTGCCGCCCAGCTCCTTGACGACATCCGCGACGGCGCGGGCGTAGTTGGGACGCAAAAAGCTCAGGTTGCCCAGCTCGCCAAAGTGAATCTTGATGGCGACGAACTTGTTCTCAAAGTCGATCTGCTCAATACCGGCGTGACGGATAAGGCGCTTGAGCTTGTCGAGCTGGCTCTCGCGAGCATGCGTGCGCAGGTTGGTAAAGTACACCTTTGCCGGTGCTGCGGGTGCGGTTGCGGTCATAGATCTATCCCCTCGGTCTATATGGCGTTACAGACATAAGAGGATGGTACCCGTTGAAGCAGGGTTAATGTCAAGCACGGCGCCCAGTCATTGGGTAGTCATTGGGGACAGACTTAAATGACTGAAACCACTCATTGGGGACAGACTTAAATGAGTGCCGCCAGGGACAGTCCTTGCCGGCCCGGCCAGCGAGCCGGCGAATCGGCAAAGACCGTCCCCGATGACTAGTCGTTTAAGAACGTCCCCGATGACTACTCTTGGACTTTGAGGGCTTCGGCCAGGCTGACGCGCTTGATAGAACGCGTGTGTAGCAGCGCCACGACCAGGTAGGTCGCAAAGCCAATGCCGACGCATGCAACCATGGACCAAGCGGGCACGTAGATCTCGATATTGCCGTTGTAGGCGAGCAGCATCGAGCGGAAGATGGCCGTGAGCGAGCCAATAATGACCGGCAGGCTCAGCACGAGCGACGCCGCCACGCACAGCGTGATCGAGCGGATGTACAAATGCGAGATCTCGCTATCGCGATAGCCAAAGACTTTCATGTAGCTGATCGACCGGGCGCTGTGGTCGATCGCCGCCTTGGTCAGCAGGTACATAAACAGCAGGAAGATAAACACCGCGAGCCCGACCATCATGCCGATCATTTTGCTCATCATGCCGATGAACTGGTCGCCCACGGCGCGCATGTCGTCGGGCGTGGTGTCGCCGGCAAAGTAACGAGCATCGAGGTCGAGCTTCTCATCGCTCGCATAGCCGTTGAAGTAGGCGGCGTCGTTGCCGAACAGCTCGTTAAAGTCATCGATACTCATATAGATATTCATGTCCGACTTGGAGCCCCAGGTACAGTCCTTGCCCGCGTACTCAAGGGAATAATGCTCGCCCTCGTACTTGTCGTCGAGCGTGACCTTCTGGCCCTCGCTCCAGCCAAACTTATCGAGCAGACCGCCGCCAAAGACGACGCGCCCATCACCGACGTTGAGGTCTTTCCAATAGCGCGAATCGGATGAAATGCCGTAGACGGAAATCGTCTCCTCGCCATTACCATCGCCGCGGTCGTATTGCAGCTGGTAAACGGCATATTTCTCGGCCTGCGCGATTGCGCCCGCGCCGTTATCGGTCGTATTGACCGGGTGGATATCGTCGTCGTCAGTGTCAATCTTAGAAGCCTTGTCGATCAGGTCGATAGCCTCGTCGCGGTCGCAGCCGAGGGCATCGGCAAGATCGTCAAGGCGCGCGTAGAGCGCATCTTTCTTGTCCTGGACCTTGGCAAGCGCGTCCTGCGCTGCGGTCAGGCTCTCGGCAGACGAAGATGCGGTCGCGGCATCGGCTGCCGCCTGCGCCGCATCGGCCGCATCGTCAAGCTCATCATCGGCATCCTGGGCAGCGGTTAGCAGCGCGCCGTCAACCGACTGCAAGCGCTCGAGTGCCGACCATTGCTCGCGCTCCTCGGCGGTGCCCTCGAGCTCCAGCGGCGCTTTGAGCGTATACTGGTGCTCGGCGACCAGGCTCGTCTCGAGGTTGTCCGCGTAGTGCGTCATCGTGGGCAGAATCGCCAGGCCAAAAAGCATCAGCAGCGACGCAAATGCAATGCCCACGAAGAGCGTGGCGAAGTTGCCCAGGTTGCGCAGGAAGATACGCAGGCGGAAGCGGGAAACAAAGCCCATGCGCTCCGACAGCTGCAGGCCGCGCTTGGTGCCAGACTTGCCGCTCGCCTCGTGGCGAAGAAACTGCAGCGGCGTCTTACCCATTTTGCGAAGCAGACCCACCAGCGTGATGAGGATGAGCGCGGCGGCGGGAACCACGGCGCACTTCACAAAGATCTCCCAGCTCCAGTACACCTGGAAGGGCGGCAGGCTGTACGAACCGTAATAGAGGCTGCGCATGGGCTCGGTAAAGAACACAACGCCGAGCGCAGTGCCCAAAAGCGCCGCGACCACGCCCACGATGGCGGGAAGCGCAAGGTAGTGCAGCACGATCTCGCGTCGACGATAGCCGCTGGCGAGCAGCGTGCCGATGATGGCGCTCTCCTCCTCGATGGTGGCGTCGGTCAGGACCACAAAGACGAACGCCATGATCACGATGATGATGTCGAGCAGCGTCATCCACATCATGGAGTCGCCGTCTACGTCGTCGCGTGCGTAGCCAATGCCCTGGTTGGAATCGGCGTCGATGAGGTCATCCACGCGTGCATCGGCATCGGTCAGCGCCTCGACCATATCCTGCTCCGCATCGATGCGATCCGCGGTGGGGAGGTCGCAATCGGTAAAGATAAAGGAATAGGTGTAGGCAGGCGCGCCACCGGCGTCCTCAAGCGCGGCAAAGCCGGCGTCGGTGACCTCGGCCACGCCGTACGTGATGGTGTTCACCGTAAAGTCCGAATTGTTGAGGAACAGCGCCTGGCTATCGGGTTGAGTCATGATGCCGCAGATGGTGTAGGTGCGACCCTCGAGCTCGACTCTATCGCCCACGGACAGGTTGTTATTGGTGGCAAAGACACGGTCGATCGCCACCTCGTCATCCGCCTTGGGTTCCTTGCCCTCGCTGTACGACGCAATATCGACCTTGGTGCGGTGCGCATAGGTGCGCAGCGTACGCTTGGTGCCGTCGTCGCCGGCGGTCTTTTTGATGATGGCGTCGATGGAGAAGTTCTTGTAGAGCGTGACGCCGCCGACGTCGCCGGCTGCATCCTCGGCAGCCTTGAGCTGGCCTTTGGTGGCCTCGAAGGAGGTGGTCACGCGGCCGTCCTCAATCGTGTACGCATCGCGCATGTCGTCGATAAGGCAGCCGATGGAATGCGCCGCGAGCAAAAAGCCCGATGTAAGGGCGATGCTTCCGCACATAAGCAAAAAGATGCCCAGATACTTGCCGATATTGCGGCGCAGCTCGCGCGGGAGACGTTTTGCGAGAGGTGTCATGGCGCCGCCTACCAATCGAGCTCGGCGGCCGCGACGGGCGACTCGTTGAGCTCATCCTCGACGATGCGCCCGTCGCGCAGGCGCAGCACGCGATTGGCCATGCGCGCGATGGCGGCATTGTGGGTGACAATGATGATGGTGCAGCCGTAGGTGCGGTTGACATCCTCCATGAGCTGCAAGATTTCCTTGGACGTCTTGTAGTCGAGCGCGCCCGTGGGCTCGTCGCACAGCAGCAGGCCCGGGTTTTTGACGAGCGCGCGGCCGATGGCACAGCGCTGCTGCTGGCCACCCGAAACCTGGCGCGGAAACTTGTTGCGGTGCTCGTAGAGGCCCAGTGAACGCAGCAGGTCGTCGACATTGAGCGGGTTTTTGGACAGGTGCGCCGTGACCTCGATGTTCTCCTTGATGGTGAGATCGGGCACCAGGTTGTAGAACTGGAAGACAAAGCCCAGCTCACGGCGGCGATACTCGCCCAGGTCGGTAGGCTTAAGCACCGTGAGGTCGCAGCCGTCCACCAGAATAGAGCCGGCGTCGGCATCCTCCAAGCCGCCGATCAGGTTAAGAAAGGTCGACTTACCCGAGCCCGAAGGCCCCAGCATGACGCAGATCTCGCCGCGGTTGATGGACGTGTCGATGCCATCGAGTACCGTCAGGCACGCATCCCCATCGCCGTAGTGCTTTTTGAGATTCTTAACCTGGACGTAGGCTTCCTGCGTTGCCATGCTATCCCCCATTGTTAGCCTTGTACTACTTTATGAGCGTAATAGTAAACCTTGGCGAACTATTTTTGGGCGAGAGCGGGGATTTGTTTCAAGACTAGTCGTTGGGGACGCTCTTAAATGACTAGGTGGCTAGGCGCGGGATTTGGCGCGTGCGAGGGCGAAGCCTGCGGCGGCGATGGCCACGGCAAAGAGCACCGTGACGCCTAGGTCGCAGGCGATGTCCCCCAGCACGGCAGACGTCAGGTCCGAGGCAAGCGCCTTGCCGATCGCGTCGTTCACCCAAAACGTCGGCACAAAATGCGCCACGGTCTGCACGGCCGAACCCATGAGCGACAGCGGCATCCAGGCGCCGCCCAAAAACGTCATGAGCATGCCAAGCAAGTTGCCCACACCGTTGAGCAGCTCCTCGCGCGCACCCAGGCTCGAAAGGGCAAAGCCAACGGCCAGCGGCGTGCACGCCAGGGCAAACGTCGCCGCCAGCGCCAGACATACACGGCCCACGCCGACCTCGGCGACCGCGCCGGCAAAGCCCACGACGCCCATCATGCTCGACACAACCCAGATGCAGACGGTGATCACGGCGGCGGCCGCAAACACGGCAAGCGAACGCTGGCGCCCGGGGATTGGACCGGCATCCATGCGACGTACGTGCTCGGGCTCGTTCATGCCCGAGAACACCAGCCCCACCGACACGATGACCGACGAGATAATCGCGTACGCGCCAAAGTTGAAGTACGACTCGAGCGTGGCGGCGGCTGTCGAGTCAACCTTGACCTGCTCGATCTGGACCTCGGCACGCTTCGCGGCCGCATGCTCGGCGGCCTTGGCAACGTCGCCGCTAGAGGCGGCGGGCTCAAGTGCGGCTGCAGCGCCCGCGAGCGAGATCAAGCGCGAGGCCTCGGCAGACGAAAGCGCCGCCGCCATGGTGCCGGCACCGTAGGTCACATCGAGCTTGGGCAGGGACTCCCCCGCGCGGGCGGCTGCAACGAGGTCGTCCTCAAACCCCTCCGGGATAAAGAACACGCAGTCGGCACTGCCCTTGGCGCTGTTGCTCTTGGAGAGCGCGTCCGCGAGGTCGTAGGTGCCGTCGCCGACGCCCGTGACCAGCTCAAAGCGCGAACCCAGATGCTTGGTAAGCGCACGCGAAAGATCGCTGTCGTCGCGATCGACCACGATCACGTTGGCATCGTAGGGCTTGTACTCGGTGAGCTGCGACGAGTTCCAGCTCACCGATGCCGCGATAAACACACCCATGAGCGAGATGAACACCGTATAGATAAGCAGATAGAGCGGGTGTGCGAGCGCCATGCGAAGCGCAGTCTTAAAGGTGCTCATAGCGGCTCCTTCCAAAGATCAGCGTGGCGGCGGCGACAAACACCAGGGCCATCAGGACGAGTGCGCCCGCGCGAACGGCAAAGGGGCCCAGGTCCTCAAAGAAATACAGGCGGTTGAACATGTCGCAGATGAGCTTGACGGGGTTGAGCCAGCACTCGGCCGGGCAGGCGCGGGCGACGTCGTCGGCAAGCGCCATCGCCGGCTCGCCGTAGAGGCCGGCGAACAGGGCGCACGTGGTGGCAAAGCCCGTGAGGATGCCCGACTTGGACGCCTTGCCGCCCTTAACGGGAAGCGTGCCCACAAAGAGTCCCAAGCCCGTGGCGGCAAGCGCGGAAGCGGCGCCGCCCACCAGACACAGTCCCTCGCGCCCGCCAAAGTCGATGCCCACGACTAGGCGCACGTAGCCGATCGCAATCGCCATCGAGGCAAAGGAGACCAGCCACGAGCCCACAAAGATACCGGCCAGTGACGCCGTTTTGGAAAGACCACCCACGCAGCGACGTGCGCCAAGGCCGGACAGATTGGGCTGCAGATCGACGACGCTCAAGGCGGCAAACTCGGCAGACATCATCGCCACCAGACCAAAGAGCGCATAGTAGTAGATGACCGTGCCATCGGGCGTGGTACGCGTCAGGCTCACGCGACGGGTGCCGCCCTCGAGCGACAGGGCGCGCGCAACCGCCTCCGGGTCGGCGAGCGCCGCTGGGTTGTCCTGGGCAATTTGGGACATGAGCTCGGCATTTTGTGTATACGAGCTTGCCACCGTCTCCAGGATGCTGCGATCGGTGAGCACCGACGACGCACGCGAGCCGTCATAACTCGATAGCAGCGTGAGTTTGGGCGTGCCCGCGTCGTCGACCGTATAGATGCCCGCGACCTCGCCGGCCTTAAGCGCACGGCTCGCGTCGGCTGCGTCGTCGCACTCGTGGATCTCGAGCAGTTGGTCGTCGCCTTCCTTGGCAAGCGAAGCCGCCACGTTCTTAAAGGTCGAGGCGTCCCAGGCCTCGTCCGCCACGATGGCAACCGGCACCGGATCGACCGTGCCGTCGGAGCTGAGGTTCGCAAACATAAACATGAACATCGTGGAAAGCGCGATGGGAAAGAGAGCGCCCCAAACCCACGTGCTCGGCCGGCGCAGCAGCGTCTTGACCGTGGTGATGATGGTGTTGAACATGGCTGCCCCCTAGTCGCGCAGCTCGCGGCCGGTGATCTCGAGGAACACGTCGTTGAGGGTCGGCGGCTCGCTCCACACGCGGCCGAGCGCCACGTCGGCGGCGCGCAGCGTGTCGAGGATGTCGACCAGGTTATGCGGGCTCGCTTCGCAGGTGCAGACGAGCTCGCCGCCGGACAGCTCGACTGAAAGCACGTGCTCGAGGGCGCGCAGCCGCTCGACCGTGGCCGACTCGACGGCGCCGACCTCGACCGTCACGCGCTCGCCCATCTGAATCATGCGCTTGAGCTCGTCGTTAGTGCCCTGCGCCAGCACGCGCCCGCCGTCCATGATCATGATGCGGCTGCAAATCTGCTCGACTTCCTCCATGTAATGGCTGGTATACACCACCGTGGCGCCCTCGTCGCGCAGGCGGCAGATGCCCTCCAGGATGGCGTTGCGGCTCTGCGGGTCGACCGCCACCGTGGGCTCGTCAAAAAAGATGAGCTCGGGCTTGTGCGCGATACCGCAGGCGATGTTGAGGCGACGCGCCAGGCCGCCCGAGAGCTTGCCGGGGCGGAACTTGGTAAAGTCACCCAGCCCGACAAAGTCAATCGCCTCGTCCACCAGCGCACGGCGACGCTTGCGATCGTTAACGTAGAGGCTGCAGAAATAGTCGATGTTCTCACGCACGGTGAGCTCGTCGAACACCGCCACCTGCTGTGGCACCACGCCGATGCGGCGCTTGAGGTCATAGCGGGCGGGCGTCATGGGCTCGCCGAACAGCTCGATGGTGCCTTTGTCGTAGGCGAGCAGCTGCAGAATGCAGTTGATGGATGTGGTCTTGCCCGAGCCGTTGGGGCCCAGCAGGCCAAAGATCTCGCCAGGGGCGATGCTCAGGTTAAAGTGGTCGAGCGCGATAAGATCGTCGTAGCGCTTGACGAGGTTTTCGACGTGGACGATGTCTGTCATGAGGCGGCCCTTCTGTTGATTGCGGCCCGGTACGATTGCATCATCGCAGGAGCCGCCGGCGCGCACCAGTGAGCTTTGTCACGAGTGCGAGGGGGCGGAGGCGAAACCCCCGCTCGCGCGAGCAATCGACGCCGCTTTGCCGCGCGGGAAGAATGTCACGGTTGCCCCGGGCGGCGCCTCCCCCGCGCGCAGCATCGCGTACAATACCCGTATGAACAGGCTATTCGACAAATCGATCGTGCTGGCGTGCTGCATCGCAGCCGCCACGGGCCTTGCTGTGGATGCTCGCCTGGTCGCGGCGTTTTGCCTTGGCGTTGTCATCGCCGCGCTGGCCGAGGTCGCGCAGGGAGAACGCGCCCGTCGCGCCAGCGAGGCCGGCAGCTACGCCTACGTCATCGCGGCTGTCTTCGTGCCGCCGTTTGTGCCGTTCGCACCTCTCGCCCTCTATGACATCGCGCGACGCGTGCGCCGTGAACGCATCTGGCCCGCGCTGGCAATTGGCTCCGTGTTTGCCTGCGCACTTGCCACGGACCTTCGCTGCGGCGCGCTCACCACCCGAACGCTGTTGCTAACCGCCATCCTTTCGGCCGCCGCCACGTTGCTGTCGCTGCGCACCGCGCAGCTGGAGCGTGAACAGGAACGCATGCGTCGCACCCGCGACAAGCTGCAAGAACGCGCCCTGGCACTCGAGGCACGCAACCGCGACCTTGCCGATCGCCAGGACTACGAAGTCGAGCTCGCGACACTCGCCGAACGCGCCCGTATCGCGCGCGAGATCCACGATAACGTCGGCCACCAGCTCACGCGCGCCTCGCTGCAGACCGAGGCCCTGCGCGTCGTGCACGCCGACGAGCCCAGGGTTGCCGCCGATTTCGCCGACGTCAAACGCACGGTTGACGAGGCGCTCCAGCTTGTGCGCACCAGCGTCCACGCGCTCAACGACAACGCCGTCGACCTTTCCGTGCAGCTCGAACGCATTGTCGAAGGCGCGCGCTCGGACGGCGGTCCGCAGATTGAGCTTGAAGTTATGGCCGAGCATGCACCCGCAAACGTCGCCAACTGCTTTGCGGCGGTCCTGCGCGAGGCGCTCTCCAACACCATGCGCCACGCTTGCGCCCATGCTGTCACTGTACGATGCATGGAGCATCCGTCGTTTTACCAGCTCATCGTTACCGACGATGGCACGGGCGGGGTCCAAGCAAGCAGCCGCGGCGCCGCGGAGGGCATGGGGCTCGCCTCCATGCGCGAGCGCATCGAGGCGCTTGGCGGCACCTTCACCGCCGGCCCGCGTGCCAGCACCGGCGGCTGGCGCGTGTTTGCCACCGTTCCCAAACAGCAAGGAGATGAGGACTGATGAGGCTCATCGTTGTCGACGACGACCGCTTGGTGGTCGATTCGCTCAAGATTATCCTGGGCGCCCAGCCGCAGATCGAGGTAGTGGGCACCGGCGCCAACGGCAACGATGCGGTTTCGCTCTATGCCGAACACGCGCCCGATATCGCACTGCTCGACATTCAGATGCCGGGGCGGGACGGTCTTTCGGCGGCACGCGAGATCCTTGAGCGCGACCCTTCGGCGCGCGTGGTGTTTCTGACGACATTCTCGGATGACGAGTACATTGTGTCGGCGCTCAAACTGGGCGCCCGCGGCTACCTGATCAAAACCGATGTCGCCGCCATTCCGCCGGCGTTGGCGCAGGTCATGGACGGCAAACGCGTGCTCGAGGGAAAGGCGATCGAGGACATCGATTTTGACGGAACGGGCGTCGAGGCGGGCACGACCCGCCGGCCCGCGGCCTTTGCCGGCCTGACCGACCGCGAGTTCGAAGTCACCGAGCTCATCGCCCGTGGCCTCGACAACAAGGAGATTGCCGCCACCGCCTATATGGGCGAAGGCACCGTGCGCAACCACATCAGCTCAATCCTTGCCAAAATGGGCCTGCGCAACCGCACGCAGATCGCCATCGCCTACCTGCGAGGGTAGTTGCCCAAAGACCGAGCCCCCCGGCATAGCAAAATCGCTGCTACCGATTTAACGCCATTTCAAAACTATGCCGGATTACGGGGCAAAAGCCGGGGTTCTCATCCATACCTCCATTTTTTGAAAAACGGCAGGTTATCTACCTGCGGTTTTGTTTTTGCAATTTTCTGTATGGTCGGAGGTTCGCTATCCAGCCCCGTAATCCGGCATAGTTTTGTTCGTGGCGGCCCAACCGCGCGTTTAAGCGCGGGGCCGGTGGGGCATTTTTGCCCCACCGGCCCCTATTCCAGCTCTATTCCAGCGCTACTCCGGCTTAGTTTCTACCGTGGGAGTTTTATCCGCCGCAACTGGAGTGCGGGCGGTATCCATAGTCAGGCAGTGCTTGGGACAGCTTTCGATGCACTCGCCGCACACCACGCAGGCGTACGGGTCAATCGACCAGGTGCCGCCTTTGCGATCAACCGCGAGCGCGCCCGCCGGGCAGCGACGCGCGCACATGCCACAGCAAATGCACACGTTCATGTCGTTGACGATGTGCCCGCGCAAGCGCTCGGGCGCCGTCAGCTTCTCCTGCGGATAGCACACCGTGACCGGTTGTTTGACCATAGAGCCCAAGGCCGTCTTGGCAAATGTCAGCAAACTCATGCCGCGCCTACCTTTCCGTACAGCTAATACAGGGGTCGATGGTCAGGATAATCATGGGCACGTTGGCAAGGAGAACACCCTGCAGCGCATGTGTCAGACCCGCCAGGTTTTGCGACGTCGGCGTGCGCACGCGAAAACGGTCCAGATTCTTGGTGCCGTTGCCGCGCACATAGTAGTACGCCTCGCCGCGCGGCTGCTCAATCACAACCTCGCCGCGCGCGCCGTCGGCCGGCGTAAGCTTGGTGCGCCCGCCGATACCGTCGTGCGGAATCTTGCTGACAAGCTCCTTAATGATATCCATGGCCTGCGTGACCTCGGCACAACGCACCTGACAGCGGGCATAGCAGTCGCCGTCGGTGGCAATGATGGGCTCAAATGCAGCCAGGTCCGCATAGGCACCGTCGCCGAACATGCGCACGTCGTAGTCCACGCCCGAGGCGCGCCCAAACGGGCCGACCATCGACAGATCCAGCGCGTCCTTCTTGCTAATCACGCCCACGCCATGCAGGCGCTCGCCGCAGCTATTGTCGTCCAAAAACGTATGCACCAGGGCCTCGTAGTCGGGGCGTATGGCGTCAAGCGTCTGGACAATCCCCGCCAGCTCGGAGTCCTCAATGTCGTGCTTAAGGCCGCCAATCTCGTTGATCGACAGAATCACGCGGCCGCCGCACGTGCTCTCGAAGATCTTGAGAATCTGCTCGCGCAGGGTCCACGACCGATAGAACAGTGCCTCAAAACCAAAGGCGTCGGCGAGCAGGCCCAGCCACAGCAAGTGCGAGTGGATGCGCGAAAGCTCATGCAGAATGGTGCGGATATACTGCACGCGGCCGGGCACCTCGATGCCGAGCATACGCTCGCAGGCGCTGGCATAGCCGCAGCTGTGACCCACGGCGCAGATGCCGCAGATGCGCTCGGCGATGTAGCCAAACTGGTGCATGTCGCGCTTTTCGGTGAGCTTCTCGAGTCCGCGGTGCACAAAGCCGATTTGCGGAATTGCCTCAATGACGCGGTCGTCCTCGATCACCAGGTCCAGATGAAGCGGCTCGGGCAGCACCGGGTGCTGCGGGCCAAACGGAATTACGGAGCGATGAGCCATGGACCTTACGCCTCCTTTTCTGCTTGTCGCGGGCGGCCTTGGCGGCAAGCGCCGCACGGACCTTGGCCGCTTTCTCAGGATCCATGGCGGCGAGCTTTGCCTCCATCTCGGCGGCTTTAAGTGCGGCCTTGGCCGCGGCCTCGTCATGCTGAGCATCGGAGCCGGCAGCCGCAGCGGGCTGGGCGGCAGCAGCGCCCGCAGCATCGTCGGAACCTCGCGGTGCCCTCCCCCGCAGCAGCAGCGGCAGCGGCCTTCTCGGCTGCGGCCTTGCGCGCCTTGGCCTCGGCGGCGGCGCGGACTTCATGGCCTTCTCGCGCGCGGCCTTCACCTCGGGCGTGATAACGCTCATGGGGCTCGGCAGTCGAAACCTGGTAGAAAAAGCCCTTAAAGTCGATCTGCATATCGGTAATGGCAAGACCAAACAGGTCGTGGGCCTCATTTTCAAATGGGAACACCGCGGGGTAATACGAGCTGATGGACGGAATCTCCTGGTACTGATCGATGCCCTCGACCACCAGGCTCTCAATCGCATAGCTGCCGTCCTGCGCAATATGCTCCTGAGCAGCTCGAACGTTGATAAACGTATAGACCAAGCGATACGAGCCGTCGTCGACGTTGCGCTCGGCGTGCATTTGTACAAAGCGCGCGCCGACGCCCTTGAGCGCCTGGACATGCGACAGGAGCTCGTCGATCCCGACGGTGGTATAGATAGCCTTTTGCATTACTCGGCCTCCTTTGCAGCGGCGGGCGCACCGTCAGCCGCGCCTGCGTCGACACCGGCACCGGCCTCAGCCGCGGCCACAAACCCGTCCTCGCCCAACTCAACGCCACCGTCCCAAGTAGCGGCACCGCCCACGGTAAGCGGATCGCCGCCGGCGCGCATCACGGCCTCCTTCTGATCCAGGATGCCGCATGCTTCCACAATGGCATCGATCACGGTCTCGGGGCGAATGGCGCATCCGGGCGCGTACACGTCCACGGGAATCGCGCGGTCCACGCCGCCGATCACGTTGTAGGCATCGCGGAACACGCCGCCCGAGCACGCGCAGATGCCGCAGGCCACCACGCACTTGGGCTCGAGCATCTGGTTGTAAATCTGGCGCACGACAGGCAAGTTCTGAGCGTTGACCGAGCCCGTCACCAAAAAGATGTCCGCATGCTTGGGGTTGCCGGTATTGACCACGCCAAAGCGCTCCGCATCGAACAGCGGCGTGAGCGAGGCCAGCACCTCGATATCGCATCCGTTGCAGCTCGAGCCGTCGTAATGAATAACCCACGGCGAGCGCGACATTTTATGATCCATAGATGCCGCCTCCTAAATAAACACGTCGACGAGGATGGGCATAAGGTTGAGCAGGCCAAACACCAGCGCCACGCCCCAGCCGAGCTTAAAGCAGCTGCGCCAGGTGCTACGGGCGAAGGTGTTGTCGATCAGCACCTCGACAAAGTACGTCGCGACCATCACGACCAGGGCTACGACCCAGCTCACGGGGTTGTCCCAAACAAAGAACATGCCCACCCACATCAAAAACAGTACGGTCTCGCACCAGTGCATAAGGGTCATCTTGGCCAGCGTACCGCCGCTCATCTCGGTGGCGACGCCCTGGACAATCTCCTGATGCGCGTGATGCGAGTACGAAAGGTCGAACGGCGACTTGCGTAGCTTGATGGTGAGCACCGCAAGCAGCGCAAGGAAAATGGGCGCGCTGTACACGATGATGGGGGCCGACTGCCCCGTTACGGCGATGGAGTCGAAGCTATCGGTGGCAAGGTACAGGCCCACGCTCATCAACAGAACGGCGGGCTCGTAACTCATGACCTGCAGCAGCTCGCGGTCCGCGCCGACCTGCGCAAACGGGCTTTGCGTCGAGGCGGACGCCAGCACCACAAAGATTGCAGCGAGCGTAACCATGAAAGCGCACAGCAGCGTGTTAGAGCCCGACACAAAGATGCCGCCGCCCACCACGGTAAAGATGAGCGCGCACGCCATGTAGGTATCGTCCATGGTGTTTACGCTGGCAGGAGCCTTGCGCAGCAGCTTGGCAACGTCGTAGAAGGGCTGCAGCAGACGCGGACCCACGCGGCCCTGCATGCGGGCCGAAAGCTTACGGTCAAGACCGTCGATCAGGCCGCCCACAAGCGGCGCCAGCAGGGCAAACACCACGGTGCCAATAAAAATACCCACGACACCCGAGCCTTCGAAATACTTGCCGCGCAGCACCGAGGGCGCGCTCATGGCAAGCCGCTCGGGCCCAATCCACGCGCAACACAGCAGCGCGAACAGGATAATGCTGCAGCACACGACGCTACCCGCGGGGCCAATGCGCTTCTCGCCAAGGGCGTCCTCCGAGTACCAATTGCGCTTTTCGGCCTTCACCTCGTGTCCCATCGAGCCGCGAAAATGGCGGTAATTGTCGGTTCCCACACCCGAAAGATATACGTTTACGTGCGGTTTGTTGCTCACGCGGAACGACGTCAGCAGCACCACGGCGATAAAAGCCACGATAACCACCATCAGATACATGGCATCCTTGCCAATAACGTACGGCACGCGGCCAAACACCATGGCCAAGTAAGGCGACACCAGACCGCTCGAGATAACCGGGAACGCCACGCAGCACAGAATCAGCAGCGCGGCGATGGTGTTGAGGGCCATCCATTCGGTCTTATGGACATTGACCTCAACGTTTTGAGCCGTGGGGTCGACGCCCGAAAGCTTGGCAAGCCACTTGCCCCAGAAGAAGAACGTCGCGGCCGAGCCAAAGGCAAGCACCATGATCATGAGCACGTTGCCGGTCTGGGCAAACGCCACCAGGGCGCCCCACTTGGACACGAGCATGCCAAACGGGGCCACGAACATGCCCATAATGCCCAGCATCATCAGGCGCGTCAGGTGCGGCATGCGGCTGAACATGCCGTCCATGTCCTCGATATTGCGGCTACCGATATGATGCTCGGCGGTGCCCACGCACAGGAACAGCAGCGACTTGGCCACCGTGTGGAACAGGATCAGGAAGATCGCGGCCCACACGGCCTCGGGCGCGCCGACGCCCAGGCAGGCGCTGATAAGGCCCAAGTTGGAGATGGTGGAGTACGCGAGCACGCGTTTGGCGTTGCTCTGCGAGATGGCCATGAGGGCAGCGAGCAAAAACGTGATGGCACCCACACTCGTGACCATAAAGCCGGTCACGGGATAGATAGCATAGAGCGGGCTCAGCTTGACCATCAGGAACACGCCGGCTTTGACCATGGTGGACGAGTGCAGCAGGGCGCTCGTGGGCGTGGGGGCAACCATGGCACCCAACAGCCAAGTGTGGAACGGCATCTGCGCGGCCTTGGTGAGCGCGGCAAGCGACAGCAACAGGACCGGCATGACCAGCAGCGCGGATTGCGCGGTTCCGGCGCCGGAAAGCTCGATCATGCCCGAGATGGTCAGCGGCATGCCGTTAACGTGCAGGTACATGAGTCCGGCCAAAAACGCGATGCCGCCCAGCATGTTGAGGATGATCTGGGTGAAAGCGTTTTTTATGGCCTCGGGCGTGCGCGTGTAGCCAATCATGAGGAACGAGCACACGGTGGTGATTTCCCAGCCACAGAACAGCCACTCAAGGTTGTCGCTTGTCACGATGACGAACATGGCCGAGAGGAACAGGAACATAAGCGCCAGGAACTGCGGGCGTCGGTCGGGCGCCGCCTGCCCGCGCAGCGCGGCCTCGTGCTCGTCGTGGGCCTGGAAGTCCTTCATGTAGCCCAGGGCGTACACGCAGATAAGGCTGCCGACAATGCCGACGGCAAGCACCATGATCACACTCATGTAATCCAGGTAGAGCGGCGTTGCCGTGACGGCTTCGGTCGTGGGCAGCGTCATAGCTGCAAAGGCGAGCGAGCCCACCAGCTGCACCACGCCGAGCACACCGGTAAGCGCGTTCCTATATTTGAACGCGTTGTACAGGATGACGGCGCACAGAATTACGTCGATGACGGAGCTGATGATCGAGAGCACATGCGAGGTGCCGGGGGCGACCTCAAAGCTCTGAGGACCCGTGCCAAAAAACATGACGGCGACTACAACTGTCACCGCCATAATAATGCCGGAGCCTACAAGCCCTACCGCATCGCGGGCGCGGTCACCGCGCGCGAGCAGCATGCCCAGCGCCGGTACCAGCGGAAACAGGGTAAGGAAATACAGTAGCGTCATACCATCACTCCCCCATGCAAAAACGCTGCAATTGTTTAACGTTATAGCTCAGTTGAGGAGTAGCGGCGGCGGGTTTTCGGTCAACTGGGGAGTTTTAGGCGTACGGGGTAACGAGTCTGTCCGCTTTGGAGCAGAGAGGCGACGCTCCCCCTATCGCGGCGGCGGGCGCACGGACCACTGCGCGCGGTTTATTAACCACTTTGGAGGATGTTCCAGTAGGCTCACGACGGTCCAAAAAGTTGGCGCGGCAAGAAAAATGCGCCCCTGTGGGCGCACCATCCCGTTCGCTATTCCGCCTTTTTAACGCGCGGCTTGCGACCGCGCGGCTTATCAACCAGCGCGGACTCACCGCTCTCGCGATACTGGCGGCACCAAGCCTTGACCGAAGACTCGCTGGGAATCTTGTGCTTGATCATGGCCTCGCGAACCGTTAAGCCGTTTTCCAAGCGGTCCTTGACCACGGCGAGCTTAACTTCGTACGAGTAGGTGTGATGATGCGAACCGGCGTTGAGAACGGCGTCGGCACCGCCCACGGCATACGCGCGGGCCCACTGACGAGCCGTGGCCTGGGGAATGCCAAGCTCCGCGGCGAGGGCGCGATGACCGACCCCCTCTTGGAGGATCTCGACGGCGCGCTGCCTAACCTCGGGCGCATGCGTGCGAGTCCTAGTTGCTTCCGACATACCTGCCACTTCTTAGCCTTAACCGTTAATCTGCTTTCTTACGTGCTTGTTAGATAGTAGCATTTTGCTGTTCCCGCGTAACAGTTAATTGAAAATCGCAACGGCGGCATCTGGGCATTTGCCATTAATTTGCAACAGTTCTTTAGGTTTTATTTACGCAGCTAGTTGGCTCGCGACTCATTGACGGTGTTTTACCAACCAGATTGGTATCTTTTTGTTTGGCCGGTATGGTTTATGCAATTATTAACCCCTCGTCAACCCGCGCCTAACATGTCAGCTTTCCACTTACTTTCCAGCTTTCCAGCTAACTTTCCAACTTTCCACCTAACTTACCAGCTTTCCAGCTAACCTACCAGCTTTCCACCTTAGGTGGTAAGTTGGGTGGAAAGCTGGAAAGTTGGTGGGTAGCTGGGACAGCAGCGGGTCAGGCGAACAAGAAAAAAGGGCGGCAACCGGGTGGTTGCCGCCCCTCGCGTAGCTAGTTGGTTTTCGTCTCGTGCCGAATGCCCTCGGTGTTGATGCGCGCTAGCGTGTACGTCACGTAGTCGGAGTGCGAATAGCCATCAAGGTTGCTAACGTTGACCGGTGTGTCGTCGACAACGTTGCCGGTCATAATATTGGCCGTAAGCACCAAGCGGTAGTTTGCGTAAGTTTGGTTCTCACCCTCAACATTCGTATTCACTTTAACGCGGAAGGCATGCTTAAAGGCAAGGCTGTTGCCGTCGCGCGTGAGGAACGCGCCGTTGGTCTTGGTGTCGGTGAACACATAGCTGTTGCCGTCGGCGGATGCCGCACCCGTGCCTAGGTAATCGCTGCCGAGCACCGTAATGTAGTTCGAGATATCGCCGACCGGAGCATAGCCGCCATTATCTTGCCGCTGCTCCAGGCTCAGCGTGTAGGTCACCGTGTTTGCGGCGTCGATCTTAGCCTCGGCGCCCGTGAGCTTGCTCAGGTCGTAGGTACCCACCAGAGCGATCTCGCCGTCAGCGGACTTGAGGTCATCGATGTTGATGCCCAACTGGGATTTCTTAGACGCCTCGAGCGCGATGGTCGATGAGCCCACATCCATACGGTAGTAGCCGGCGCCGCCATCGTTGTATGCCGAGTTGCTACTGGTGCTGAGCGTGTCGGCATGCGTGGAAAGGTACGCGCGGTAGTTGGGTTTGGTGTAGCGGTCGGTGCCGCTGTTCTGCGAGGCCACGATACCCGCCTGGCAGGCAGGCTCCGTCATGGTGAGCGCGGCCCTCATGGTAACGGTGAAGGCGTTGACATGGTTCTTGGCGATCTCGCGCAGGCCCGACATATCGATGGGATTACCCTCAGCATCGGTAAGCACCAGTGACATGTCGCCACCGTTCGCAGTCCAACTAAGGCCCGACACCACTGGGGTCTCCTTCGTGCCGGCCAGATTCCAACCCGACCCGCCCCAGGTGTAGTAGTTATCACCCACCTTAACGTAGAACTCATACGTGCCCTGCGTGCCCGTGGGGTATCCTACCGAGCCCGCGATGACGCCATCGTGATAGGTGACAAGCGACGAATCGAGCTGATAATACAGCGCGTCAGAGCTCGTGTATTGCTGGCTCGAGTCAAACGTCACGGTGTCGCTCACGTTCATGGAAAGCGAATAGGTGGCTTCCTTGAGCTCCATCCGGTTGATGCTGTCCCTGTTGTCGACGAGGTTACGCTTGTTGTCAACGAGGCTGTGCGTGTAGTTTGATGCCACGCTGTAGGTCGAGGGCGTATTCTGGTGCCCATCCTCGGCAGCCTTGCCGTCGGCTGCTTTCTTGCCTCGCAGCAGGTAGTTGATGTGCTCGTTGAGGCTCGTGTCCACCGTGGTGGCGGTGTAGCCGTTGACGCCCGCGGACCCCGCCGGCGTGCGCACCACCAAGTAGAAGTTTTCGCTCTTGGGCTCTTCCTTATCAACGGAGAGGGTATAGAACGTGCCCGTCGCGTCGGAAGAAGTGCGCGCGCGGTAGTACGCGCCATCGACCTTGGCGCCAGCCATCTTCGCGAGTTCGGCCTGGCTCTTGTCCTTGACCTCGTCATCGGCGAGCTTGACCCAAGCGCCGTCCTTGTCCTCCTTGGCCTCATCGGCCTTCACGCCCACGATTTCGCTCAGCCACGGTTCGGTGTAGTAAGCCTTGTTGCCAGCGTCCACAAACTCGGTGAGCTTGACTGACGTCGCGCCACCCGTGCCCACCGTGTAGTGATATTCGCGGCTGTTGTTGGCCGTGTCCACGAGCGTGAGCTGTGTACCCTCGGGCAGCGTGGCACCGAAGGTAATGCTCTTGTTGAGCGGACCCATAGAGCCGCCGGCTTCGAGCAGCGTGTTCCAGCCGTAATCGACCGGCTTGCCCCGAGCGCTGCCATAGGTCCAGGTAAGGTAGCCGGTCATGGTGTCGCCGCTGCTCACAAGTACGTGCTTGTCGTATTTTGTCGCATAGTCGGCAGCCTTGAAGTTCGCACCTTCGGAGTAGGTGGCGGTAAAGTCGATCTCGAGCATGCGCTTGACGATGATGGGTACCTGTACACGGTAGCTCTGGCCGGCCTCGCTAAAGGTGACCGTAAGCAGCGTGAAGCGCCCCTGCTCATTGTCCCAGTCGGTGCTCGCGCGGAATGCCATAGAGCTCGTGCCATTGTTGAGCACCTTGAGCGTGGGCGCTTGCGAGGCGGCTACGTCCTTGACGAAGGTGCCGTTATCGGCGAGCGAGAAGACCTCGGCGGTGGCGGTCACATGCGCGGTGCTGCCGTTGAGGCGGCGGGCATCGGAGAAGCCGCCATTGGTCACGATGTTCAGGTAGCTCTCCACCGTCGTGGTATCGTTGCCCGGAATCACGAGCACGGGGAAGTCAGTTTTGGCCTTCTTGCCCGAAGTAATGTTGTTAGCGTTATAGGTGCTACGCGAGCTGTCCGCGCTATAGGTGCTCGTGTTTTGGTATGCGCCGGCATCATTGATGCCGGCGATGTTGGTGTAGGTGTAGCGGCCGGGAACGCGGGCACCCGCTTGGCTTTGGATGGTCGTCGCGGTGTCAATGGCGGCGCCGTCGCCAAACAGGTAGCGGTCGGTGGTGTCGCCGTCGGAGGCACGCACCGCCAGCGTGCTCACGGGCCTCGTGGTCACGTACGGACTCGTTGCCGTGGTAGCAGTATCGCCTGCGCCGTAAAGCGTTTTGTTCTCGTTGGGCGCGGCAGCTGTGCCGTTGTAGTCGCCGAAGGCAATATAAGTTTTCTCGTTAACAGCAGCCGTATTCGTATTGGTCGTGTAAACCATCGGCGGCAGGTCGCTCGTGGTCTTGCCACTACCGGGCTTTACTTCCACGCCCGCTGCGGAAAGGCTGTACTTACCATCCCCCGTGTCAACCTCGCCCAAGAGTACGCCCTGGGTTTTGCCCGCATTGTAGCTATTGCTGTCCATGAGCACGTTTAACAGATGGAACTGGCCGCGCCCGTCGCCCATAATGCCGCCGTTGGACCTTTCGCTAAACGTGGTGTTGGATACCTTTGTGTTGGTAACGTCGATGACGACGGATCCGCTGTTACTCGCGTTATTCGCGCCCAGCAGACCGCCGCTCCAGTTACCCTTAATCGTAGCGTTCTCGATCGCGATGTTGTTGCAGGCTATATTCACATTGCTGAAGAAGTAGCCGATAAGCCCGCCCGAGCATTTGCCGGTGCCGGCGATGCTGACATTCTTGACACTGCAGTCGTCGAACCAGTACTTGTTGGGGCTACCGCTACTCGTAACCTCACCAATCAGGCCGCCCGCATTGTAGATGCTATTGTTCGTTCCGGCCTTATCGCCGATGACGGCGTTCTCGGTGCCGTTTCCGCCATCAATGCGCACGTTGCTCATAGAAATAACGCCGCCACGGGCGCGTCCGACCACGCCGCCGGCGCCCATATGGTCATCGGAGTTCGACCCGGTGGCTAGCACGTTTACCCCAGAGATGACTGCCGTGCACGACGACTGGGCCGCTGTGGTGGTGCCGATGTTGGTGTTGACCGAGATATCGCTTCTTTCGACATAGCCGAGCACGCCGCCCACGTAGGGCACTGTCCCTGTGGCAGTTATGGTCGAGTTTTTGCCAACGGTCCTTTCGCTCACCCCTGTGCCTGCGGTTGTCCACACACCGCACGCCGAGGCGACCGTACCCACATAGCCACCGACATTTTTCTCGCCCGTGACGTTAAGGCCAGTGTATGAGCAGTCATAGAGATACGCGGGGCCCCACCCGTCCCCGAACTCGACCATATAGGTTCTGTCTTCGCTCGTAGTTCGTCTGGCGCGGCCCGAGCTGCCAAGAAGCCCTCCTACGCTCTTTGCGCCCGACACGGTGCAGTTCTTCATCTGCACGTTGCGGTAGATGCCGCACGTGCCGTCGTCGTAGTTGGCCGTTGCACCCGCCAAAAGGCCGGCACCGGTAAGGTCGTTCGGCGCCTCTCCTGGTTTGGCTTCGCCGTTGGTGTCGATATAGGTGAGCGCTACGTTGCAGTTGCTAAAGGTGAGGTCTTTGACCTGCGCGCCGTCGTTCGCGGTGACGCTCTGCCCCACATTGGTGGAGGTGAACATCACGGTGCTGAATAGACCACCCACGCCCGAGACCTTATAGTCGTCGTCGGCGTATTCGACGACGCCGTAGGCGGTGCCTTCGGTACCCACCGTGATGGTGGCGCCGTTACCGTCGATCGTGGCTACGTGCGGCGTAATACGGTCGCGGTCGGTGCCCGGCTGGTTCGAATTGCAGGCATTGGAATAGTAGCGGCCGTTTAGGCCCACGTACCCCGTGCCGTAGTCGGTCATATCGTAGGTGCCGCCCTGCTTGAACTCCAAGCTCATGCCGATCGATTTCGACGCGCACACATAGCCCGTTTGGTAGTCGGCAGCGTAGGACGCCACCAGGTAGGGCGAATTTACATCGTCATCATGGTCGAGCGGGCCGTGCCACCCCTGCTTGCCGGGGGCCTTCTGGTCGTCGTTTTTGGCGATTTCGAAATCGCCGGCAGCACTCTCAGGCTTGCCCACATTTGCGTAGTTAGCATTCCGTACCTTGCCATATTCCTTGTTGCCAAACAGGTAGCCGCATATCGCCGGGTCTTGCGAATCGCTGCCCCAGTAAGCCTTGGAACCGCGGAACACGCCATTATTGGAGTAGTTGGTATGTGCCGCGCCAGCACCCGCACCCGAGCTGATGATGGCCGAGAGCACCAAAAGGCCCTGGGCGTTTTTCACCATGGTCACAGGAGCCTCGGCGTTAGTGCCGAGGTACTTGTTGTCGGTGCCCGTGGTGGTGACACAGGGGGTTCCTTTTTTGTGAGCTCGTTAATCTGGTAGTTAGCGTTACCGTTTTCAACCTTACAGCCCTCGCTAAAGGCATAGCCATCAATCACGCGACCGACGTAGGGATTGTTGTAGAGATCAAAGTTGCCCTTTCCCAGACCACGAGATTTGTCACCAGTTCCAGCACGCCAGGAAGATTTTCCGCTTTTGTCCATATTGCGGAAAATCACGCCGCCACCCGCAATGGCACCGACGTAGCCACCAATGGGAACAAGATGCGGCTTGTCGCCACCGCCCGTGACGGTAAATCCCGTTGTAGGGTTTTCGGCCGTCGTCCCATTAACGACCACGCCATCGATAATGTTATCGCCACCAAGGATGCAGCCGACAACGCCACCGAAAAACGCCGTCGGAACGCCGTCGGCATCCTTGGCAGAATAAGTAATAGTCGCCGACGCGTTCACATAGCGAATATTCAGATCGCGCACCACGCTGCCGTAACTATAGGGAATAAGGCCGCGAAGCGAACCCTCGTTATTCTCTATCTTGATGGTTGCGTTTTTATTATCACTGCCAAAGTTGCCAACGATGACGCCCCTAAACGGGTTGGCCCTATTTCCAAAACCGCCAAACGATGCGCCGTCGAGAGTAATCGTATTGCCCTCAGTAGGCTCGATGCTGTAATACGCGCTCTGCATATAGCGGTGCATGGTTTCGTCGCTCAGCGTCTGCGGGGAATTGGTCGACGCGTCTCCAGTCTTCTTCTCCCATTTATTATCGGTACCGTTCGCCTGCTTGTAGACGTACGTAACCTCATTGTCGGTCGAGTGATCGCTGCTGCGGCGAGTGCAGAGCCTACCCTGGTCGGCGACAATGGTGACCTCCCAGCCGTCAAGCGCCGTCATGTTATTAATGTAGTTGGCAATGGCATTCATCTCCGCCGCGTTTGTGACGGAATAAGGATCGCCGTAGGTACCACATCCCATTACCAGCTTTGGAATGCGCTGGTTGACTTTAATTTCGTGATACTGGACGCCATCCTCGGCGGCTTTTCCCTTGTAAACATAAGGAAGGTAGTCACCGAACCAAGGCCTGACGTCACCGTCCTTCTTACCATCAACCGTCACATAGCCGCTCACGGCACCATACGTCGCTTCGTCGTAATACCAAAGCTGCTTGCCCGGGTACTCCGTACTCCCATCAATCTCGGATCCGTAGGTCACCTTGCCCGCATCGGCATCAGCCCTAGTAAAGGTGTAGTCCGCAGAGCCCGTGCTCGTGCTTCCGTAGCCAAAACTCTCCAGCAGGCTCGCATGGGTGAAGATCGTATTGTTCTCTTGGCTGGGCAAGCTGATTTGCTCAAACTTCGCCGTCACCTGATCGGCCTCACTGCCTACACCAAGCTTTCCGAACAGCGACGTAGCCGCCTTGGTGCCACTCGTGTACCCAGTAGTCTTGATATTCTTCGCGTTCAGGCTCACGTACTTCTGCATCTCGTTGATGAGCAGAGGCATATAGGCGTTAGCGTCCGTGGCGCTGTTGGCGCCGTCGACAATCAGATTGTTGAGTGTAAGATCATCAATTGAGATCTTTCTAATCTTGGTGCCATTGCCGTCGCTGGACCCATACACGTAGCGGCACACGAGCGCGCCCGATGAGCTTCCGCCCGCGCCAATAGCGTCAGTAGAGCTCTTTCCGTCATTGATAACGGGCCCAACGGTACCACCCAAAGTGACGTTGCTTACTGTGAGATCGCCGTCTGCCACCGTTTGAAAAAGACCGCAGTGCATGTTCTCGTGCTGGGTGGCATCGGAGTTTAGCTTGTTGCCATTCTGCTCGGCCTTGATCTTGGAGTAGTAGAAGGTGATGGCCGCATTATTAACCGTCACCTCTCCGATCGGTTGAGTGGGATAGTAGCTGTAGCCGGCCAAATCGATTGTGCCCGTTATGGTTATGGAATCATCGAGCCCTGTCGTACCATCGGGAACGATTGTCGAACGAATACCGGCGGGAGCATAGCAGAAAGCAGACCATAAGAGCAGCTTGTCCGCTGTATCGATTTGACTGCCACTAAAGCCGCCTTCACAATTCTTAGAGGCTATGTCGAGGTTGTAGAAGTAGCGGGTATTGCCGTTCGTATTCTGGCTTCGACCGAAAGACGAGCGATTATGGTAGCTGTTGTCTTTTGTGGAATCGCCGTCCATGTCCAGCTTGTTTTTCTGTGTGTGTAGCGAAACGACCGTGTTCCAGTCGGCGTCCATGAGCTTGCTGCCGTTGTTTGGTTTTACACCGCTGCCAACCCATTCATCGAAGGACGTTACGCCCGACGCAACGATGGCCCCCTCGCCGGTGGGCACCCTATAGGCGGTATCCCAATAAGCCCTGTCCTCCAAGTACAGGCCTAGGTAGCTCTCGACGCCATATGTCGTCTTATCATCCACCTTGCAGCCGCGGCAAACTAGAACGCCGAGCGTCTGAGCGGCGCCTGCATTAATCTTTGTGCCCGAGAGATCGATGGCGTAGTTGTTGATAATCCAGTGACCGCTGGCTGCGTATACAAGGCCGCCAAGCTCCTTGGAATCATCCACAGTCGCGATTATAGAAGCGTTGGTCGTTTTCAAAGCATAGGAGTTTTCACTCTTGTTAATGTTGTCATCTCCGATAGTTACGACCGCGTTGCCCCAGCTATAACCCAAGAGACCGCCCACGCCATTGAGCTTATCGCCGTTCTTTCCGACTCCCATCTTGAACGAGTTGAACGAAAGGCCCGTAATGTTAACGTCCTTTTTGGCCGAGTTGGCTATTGCCCCATCAGCCCCATAGGTGCTCTGTGCGATGCAGCCGATAAGACCGCCGACCTGGGCAATCTTGCCGCTGGTGCAATTGCCGGTTTCGATTGATCCGGCGACTTCGAGGCCCGCAACATTGAATGACGAGCCATAATCGCCCACATAACCAATGGCGCCGCCAATGCGACTATTGCCGTTAAGCGTTTTAGTTGCAGCGATGGTCGCTTGAGCCCTGCTGTTATCCTTAAACGCAACCGTAGAAGCCGCCGACACGCTGCCCGCAATACCACCAATGTTCACTTCGTTGCCGAACGTATCATCACACGCGATATTCGTTTTGCACGTTACGCCAGACAATGGTAGGTTGCCGACGATGGTACCTGCAAGCGACCCGGCATCGATAGCCGAACCGTTATCGAACTTCATGGAACCAGCGATTGTGACGTTGGAGATGGTTGCGCCGTTGACGGCCGCGAACAAGCCCAAGCGGCCGTGGCGGTAGATTTTGCCGTTGCCGTTGCTCGTGTCATTGCCGTCGAGCACAGCTTCACCACGCTTGCCGTACGGCTCGCCGACGGCAAGGTTGATTGTGCCGTTGCCATTTGTGCCGCCGCCGTTCAACGTTCCCGAGAAAACTTGCGAGCCGTCTGCACGATCCTGCGTGAAACCCGTCAGGCCCGTGCCCTTGAGATCAATAGTGCCGTTCACCGTAATGGTCGAGGACTGCAAGATGTTCGGGTTGTTTTCGGAAACGCCCTCGACCATGGAGTAGTAGCCGTTGGTTTGCCAGGTGATTGCAAGTTTGGCGAAATCCTCAACAGAGGTTAGGGTGTAGGCACCGTTAGCTGCCGTCAGCGAATCCGGCAAGGTCAACTTATGAGTGTCCACATCAAGCTTAATGAAGTCGCCGCCCAGACGAATAACTTCGCCGTAGGTCGCGATGTCGTCCGTCTTCGAGGCAGTATTGCTACGTTTGAAGGTCCAGCCCGCTGCACCCTTGTCAGCGTCAGAGCCATCGCCGACAGCAAAAATCAGCGCGTTGTGGTTCTCGTATACGAGCTGGCCCGTCGTGCTGTTTTCGGCAAAACTTGCGCCCGACAGATCCGTGATGCCGCTGAATTTGATTACAGCATTCCACGCGGAGCCTGCAATTCCCGCGGCACGGTTGCTTTGCGCCTTACCGATAGGATTGTCGCTTGTAAGTTTGAAATCTCGCACGTCAAGGACATTGCGCGCGTCGACAACGCCCACGGCACCACCGAACTTTCCGGCGTCCGTTCGCGCCGAAGCATCTCCCTTGCACGCAACCGTCACGCCGTCGAGCACAACGGCGACAGGCTGCGAATTGGAGTCCGCGCTATCGCCAACATAGCCAACAACACCGCCCGTATCGGACAGCTTGCCCGCAAGTTCAAACTCAATTGAGCACGTTTTCTTATCCGCATCCTTTTGGACCACAAAGGCGCGCAGCGACTCATCGACGCCTTTTGCCGTCGCAAACACCTTGCCGACAAGGCCGCCGTAGCTGCCGTTGAAGCTAACTTCTTCCGGTAAGGTGAACTTGCTCTTATACGTTCCGCCTTGCACCACGATGTCGCCATTAGAAATATCGGCCACACCAAAAAGGGCGCCGGCGCGTTGCGATGCACCAAGCGTCACAAGCTTGCCCAGGTCGAACATATTGGGCTTAACGATAAATCCTTGCGCAAAGCTCACGTCGCCGATGACGCCACCGGAGCAAGCGCTGTCTTTATCGCCGACGTTGCACGCCGGCTTAACCGTTACGCCATCAGCGATGTTGAGCGTGAGGTTGGTGGCCTTACCGATAAGACCGCCCGCCGCGTTTTTACCTGCGACGCTCAGCGCCGAGACATCGATGCCAGTTGGTAGGGCGACGGTGGCACCCTCCCGCGCCTCGCCGATAAGACCCCCCGCGTTGGCATCAGCGGCTGTCGCGTTGATAGTGGGGGTACCGTCGAGTTTGTCCGGCAGGGCGAGGCCCGCAAGCGTAAGCGATGCTCCTTCGGCAAGGGTGTTCACAAGCAAGCCCATGTTGCCTGTGCTCGATTGCATATCGATCGCCAGGGGGCTGTTCGCGCTTGTCACGTAGGTTGCGTTAAGCGTGAGCGCGCCCGTGACCTCGCCCACAAGTGGCGAGGCGAGCTTGCAGATGTCCTTTTCGGTATCGCTCTTGGGCGTGCCCACGGTTACGGTGGCAGCAAGCGTCTTGTCCGCGCCCGTGACCTTTGCGGCCACGATGGGCTGGGCATCGGTACCCTTCCAGGTGAGCTTTACGGTGCTGTTGGCGTCGCTGAGCTCGATGTTGTTGAAGACCGTCTTGTTGACGGTCAGGGTCCTGTCGCCGAGGTTGAGCGCGCCTTTGAAAGGGTAGGCATCGCTGCCGAAGCCCTGGAACGTGAGGCTACCCAGGCCGTCCACGATCTCCGCACCGCACACGTCGAAGTCGATGCCGGTCGAGCCACCTTTGGAGATGTTCGCGTTCTGGTAGATGGCGGGATCGGTGTTGGAGATGGCGATAAGGTCGGCGTTGGACTCAAAGGTAACGGCCGTGACGGCGCCCAAGTCGTCAGTGATGACATTGCCGTCACCCAACGCGTGCCTGAGAGCCTCGACAGTAGCGATGGGGTAGTTGGCGTCTGCCTGATCAGCGGCATCCGCGTCCGCGTCATCCGCTTGCTCTTCGTCAGCAGCACCCTCATCGGCAGCCGCATCGTCTTGGGACGCGTCGCCCTCCGCTGGAGCATCGCCGCTGGTGGTTCCATCGGTCGTGGAGTCCTGTGATTCGCCAGCGTTGGTAGAACCGTCGCCGCCCTCGGTAGCGCCAGCGTCGGCGCCCGGAGTCGTTGCGACATCATCAGATGTAGCCTGGTCAGCATCTTGCAGCGCGGTGGCCACAGCATCCTGTACGGAGCGCGCCGTGTTGCCCGCGGCGCGCGCGGCGGAGACGGATGCCTCCATGACGGCGTCGAGCTCTTGCGCGAACACCTCCGTGGAGGGCGCAAGCGCCTGGAAAATCATGATCGCAGTCAGGCATGCGGTTGTTATGCGCTTTGCCGTTCTCATCTGGTCCTACCTCGTTCTATCTCATGCCCCGTGCGGGGTCTCAAAATCACAGATTGCGGTTGGCCTACGCAGCCCTGCACGTAACACCGATGTCATCCAAGCTGCCGGGCGCGGTATCCGTCGAACGGTAAAAGGTAATAATCTCCGACCCGGGATCCATGGTGAACGTAACCGACCTTCCATCAAAGGTCGCGTCGGAATGATTCGTCGCCAAAAATGGGTCAAGCTCAACCTTGTCGCCCCATGTAAGCTTGATTTTTGTTGGCGCGCCCGTAACGGTCGCGCGATAGTTGTAAGCGTCGAAAGCGTTGATATCCGAGTTCTTGTCGACCCACTCGCCCGAAACGCCCGAAGCCGTTACCTCTGCACGCTCGGAAGGCGCAATCTTGGCGGCGAGCCATTTAAGATTGGTGCCGGGGCTATTGGAACCGACCTGGGCCTTAACGGTGAAGGATGCTTTGTTGAGGTCCGCCTTGGAAAATGTAACCTTATAGGTATACATGGTTGCCCTGTTGGCAGGGAAGGAAAGGTCGACCGTGCCGCCCGCCGTCAGCGTGGGCGAACCGCTTATGCTCCAAGCTTTCGTCGTTCCCGTCGCCTTCACGCTCAGCGTCGCGTTAACGTCCTTGTCGTTGACCTTGTTCTTGTCGCCCAGCAGATGGTTGTAAATGCGAAAGGTAAAAGAGCAGTTTTCCCCACTCGTGTCGGCGATGACGCTTCGGACGGCAATACCCTCGTCATTCAGCGTCTCATTCGTGTAGCCCGTAAGCATGTCCGAGGCAAACAGCGCCTGTGACGTGCCCGAGACAGCGACCGACTTAAGGAAGTCGCCCGCCAAAAAGGCCGTGTAAGTAAGGTGGGTACCCGCCACAATCGCGACGGCGCATAGCAGCACCGCAACCGCCCACAGGCGCTTGCGCATTTTGGAAGCAGGGGCCGCCGACTCTACGCAGCAAGGCTCTGCCTTAGAATCATCCACCTGCGCAAAGTGCTTGCCAACAGGCCTCGCGATTTCATTTTGCTCTTTCTTGTCTTTTCGCATCTGGCGCCCCTCCCTTCTTGTTATTAGTTGCCACTCGTGCCGCGAGCAATTAGATAAACCATGTCGGTCTCTTTGACGTTGGAGACCGTCTTTCCGTTTACGGTCACAACGCCCGGATTCCATGTGCACTCGATGATGAAGTTCGTGGCGGCGTTGGCTGTTTTGCCATTCCAGCCATCGAGCCCACTCCCTGCGAACTTGTGGTACCGATACAGCGGACGGGCGTTTTTCTGGACATTCACGTACGAGCCGTACGTCGGGTCGTTTGCCTCAAGCTCTTTAGCCAACGCACTTGTCCCGTCCGCGGAGTTGATAAAAGCAAACTCAATCGGGGTGCTGCTCTTCTTGCTCCATGAGTAGGTGCGGTTGAGCCCGTCGAGGCCGACCACAGTGCCGTTTTTATCGTTCGGATTATTGACCGTCACGTGATACACGTTGATTGTCAGCCCCGTGATATTCGTTGTGTTGGCAATCTGCAGCTCAAACGCTTGACCGCCGGCAGCGGGATCGCCATTGTCGCTCTGCACACAAAACGCGCGACGAACGGTCACGGTGCCGTCTATGTTTTTAACATCGCCCCGTGACTCGTCATACGAAATCTCGATGGGCTCGATGCTCGTCTGGTTGGGACCCATGATCTTAAGCTGCGCGGGCGTTTGGATCTTGCCCACCGTAGACAGACTTTTGCTGCCCACAAACCACGAGAGCGACAAGCCGATGATAAGAGCGATTGCCGCCAGCAATATCAGGACCGCAAGGGCCTGTGCGCGGTGGTTTTCTATCCAATTGCGGGCATCGCCGAGGCGCGTTTGCATGGTGCTCATGAGCTCACGCCCTCCTGAGCGCTAATTCTAAGTTGGATGTATTTGACCTTATTGCCGATCTGCTCGTCGGCATTGTTGTACAGCGCCGAGCAGATGGCGGTGTCGCCGAAGGATATGTCAGCCGAAACCGCAGGAGCGTTGGCGGCACTCGTGCCGTTTGCCGCGCCATAGAAGTAGTTCGCTTTATGCGCGTTCATATCTGCCTGCAGAGCGCCGTAGTCAGACTTTGCGTCGCCCGCCGCCGCAAACAGGTTCTTGTAGTAATTCGTGTTGCCGGTAAGGACGAAGTTTTGGAAGTACTCCGGCCACACCCAGTACAGGCTGATGGTGACGGGTTTGTTCGTTGGCTTGTTCACATCGCCGTTTTCGCAAAATTCGCACTTGCGAATCTCGATCTTGCTATCAACCACGCGGCCCGAGTAATACCCGTTCTGGTCGCAGCTCGTAAAGAACAGCAAGTGGCCTTTGATCAAGCCAAGGAGCGCCTCCGCCTCGGGCGCCAGCGTTCCCCCGTCCCCAACAACGCCAACAGTGTTCGTGACCTTAAGCAAGCGCGACAGACTGATCGTGACCCCGTCCAGGTCACTCACCAGCGGCTTCACCGTAAATGTAATCTTGCCGCGAGCACCCGGGTACAGAGAGCCCGCGGTCTCGTTGTTGAGGTTGGAGCCGAGCGTTACCGTCATGGCGTCGGTCGTATCCAAGCCATCGATGGCATGCTTTTCCTCGGGCGTGCGCTCGGAGCGCTCGTAATAGCCCACGTGTGCGCCGGACTCACCCTCGCCCGCGGCGGTCAGCGTGTACCGATCCGCCTTCGCCCCGATCGTGCCCCCCGTGGCGCTCACTCGGTTATTCGCGGCAAACCAGGCCAGGCATGCAAAGATGGCAACGATGGCAGCCAGCACAAACAGACCGCTCACCAGGAAATCCTTCCAGAAATCCTTGAGGGTCTGCACGTGCTCGTCGGCAGCTTGGCGGTACTCGGCCGCCGTCATGTGCTGCTGGAGCTCGCTATGTCGGTCCATGCCACTCATCGCTTACGTTTGCCCTGCGTGCGGGCTTGCCATCCTTTTCCGCTCGGTCGCGTTTATCCGTTGTTCGCAGGTAGAGAATTCAGGCAGAATACAACACCATACGATAAGGTAAAAGAATAGCATTGACCTGCGGTTCGCTCCACAACGCAAGCCTTAATGATGTCTTAAAAGTCAAACCCTTGGTGCAAGGGGGCAGGTTACTTCGCACCAATATGGTGCAAACAAACCTGGCCCCCTTGCACCAATCCGTGGCACCGGGCAGCGGACACACGGCGTGCCGCCCCTTAACACCCCAACGCGCGAACGGGTATCACGTAGATACCGTCCTCGACCTCGCGGGCGTACTCACCCACCCCCACAATCACGGCCATAAACTCCGGTTCGCGTGTGCGTGAACGAGGATTTCCACAGACCTTCTTGCGAACGCGCTTGAGGCTCTCGACGCCGGCGCTCGCTTTATCTTCACTCACCTTAATCTCAAAGGCGGCCCACCGTCCGTCGGCTAACTGCACGATAGCATCGCACTCAAGGCCCGAATCGTCGCGATAATAGCGCACGGGCGTGCTATCCAGCAGGTCGAGCGAACGTGCGTAGACCGAAAGGTCGCGTATGACCAAATTCTCAAACACCAGACCAAATGTCTGCCAGTCGGCAAGCAGCGCCTGCGAGGACATACCTAACAAGGCGCAAGCAAGGCTCGGATCTGCCAGATAGCGCTTGGGCTTGACGGTAAAGCGCCGTTTGTCGCGCGCGGCGGGAACCCAACCGGGAACCTCCTCGAGAATAAACATGCCTTTGAGGGCATCCAGGTACCTGCGCACCTTGGTCTCATCGGCAAACGCTGCGGATTCCTCCTCGGCACCGAACATATCCATAAGAATCGTTTTATACGTGGTTGCCTGTCCCAGATTGCGCGCGATCGATGCGGAGACTCGACGAGCAATATCGGGGTCGAGACCGACCGCCGGGAAGCTGCTCGAAAACGTGGTGTTGAGATATTCGCGAGCGATGAGCTGGGCGTCAGCCGAAACCATATCGATCGCCTCGGGCCAGCCGCCGCGGCAAGCGGCTTCGACAAGCCCCGGTGTATCGCCATCGCACCGGCAGGGCTCAAAACGATGCTCAAACAAGCCCGCCAGGCTCACCTTGCCGTTGGACTCACCTGTCTCGGCAAGCGTCATGGGGTGCATGCGGACGCGGCCGATGCGGCCGGCTCCACTATGCGCGGGCGCCTCCGCCTTTGAGCCAAACGCAGGCGTGGCGGAACCCGTGAGGATATAGGCGCCGCGTGTACCCCGGGTGCGGTCGACCTCGTGTCTAACGTAGTCCCAAATCTGGGGAACGCGCTGCCACTCATCGATAATATGCGGACGGTCTCCCAGCAACATCATCGCCGGGTCGGCACGCGCGAGGTCGAGATTCTCGTCGACATACGAGGCGGACGCCCCGTGCTCGAGCGCGGCCCACGTCTTGCCGCACCACTTGGTGCCCGCAATCTCGACCGCGCCAAAGACACGAAGGTAGCGCTCGATTTGCGCATCCACGATACGTGGGATGTATCCGTCCCGATGTAGCCTCTCGCCTGCCATGAGCCACCCCCGCAGATTTCCAGTTCCTGATTTCTGATTCTTCTATTCCACTGTAGCAAATTCGGATTTTCGGGTGCTTGAGATTCGGATTTTCGTGTTCATATAATTCGGATTTTCTGGTGCATGAGATTCGGATTTTCTGAACCCGCTGGTCAGGGGCATCTCTTATTGGCAAAAAGACGGGGAGCACCGATACGGCACTCCCCGTCCACTCAATACGCGATGGCTTTCTCGGCTACAGCTCGTTGGCCGCGTGATACGCCGTGCGAATGGCGCTCGCGATGTCGGCGGTGCGCTCGCCCGAGCAGTCGCCCACGCAGGTCACGGGCACCGTCACGCCGTCCAGGTCAAACGCGTTGGCCTTGGAGCCCACGGCCATCACCACGTAATCGCAGGCGATCTTCACCGGCTCCTCGGCGCCGTCCTCGGTGGTGCGAATGGCCTCCACGCCCTCATCAGTAATGGCGGTCAGGCGGGTCTTCACGTGCTGCTCCACGTTATGCTCGGCAAAGTCGCTCATAATCAGCGGCAGAATGGTCTCGGACTCGCCCGCGGCAATCTTATCGAGCATCTCCACGATCGCTACCTCGCAGCCATGCTGCAGCAGGTACTCGGCAGTCTCGGTGCCCACCAGGCCACCGCCAATAACGGCGACGCGGCCCGTAAGCTCCACCTTGCCGGCCAGCACGTCCCAGCTCGAGACGACCTTGTCCGAATCGGCACCCGGAACGGGAATGACCACGTCGTGCGCGCCCACGGCCACAATCGCGGCGTCGGCGGCGTTGAGGTCCTCGGCGGTAGCGGCATGGTTGAGCTCGACCTTCACGCCCAGGCCAGGCAGAATCTTCTCGTAGTACTCGACCGAGCGCATGATCTCGTCCTTGCGCGGAGGTGCGGCCGCCAGCACGATCTGGCCACCCAAGTGATCGCTCGCCTCGTAGACGGTCACGTCGTAGCCGCGCTTGGCCGCCACGCGCGCGGCCTCCAGGCCGGCGATGCCACCGCCCACCACGGCAATCTTCTTGTCGCCCTCGCCTGGCTTAATGGCGATAGTCGCCTCGTCGCCGTTCTCGGCATTAAGCACGCACGAGATGTACTTGCGGTTTTGAATCGCATCGACGCAGCCCTTGTTGCAGTTGAGGCACTCGCGGATGGGCTCACCCGTGGCGGCCTTCAGCGCAATGTCGGGGTCGCACATGAGCGAACGGCCGTAGGCGATGATGTCGGCCGCGCCGTCTTCCAGAATCTTCTCGCCGGCCTCGACCGAAACCACGCGGCCGACGGTTGCCACCGGCACGGAGACCAGGGCCTTGACGCGCTCGGCCACCGGCAGCGTCCAGTTGTAGGGCATGGCGCCCATGGGCGGAATGGTGTCGCCCATGTTGCCGGTGTGGTTGGCCTGTGCAACCTGGATCATATCGATGCCCGCACCCTCGAGCAGCTTGGCAAACTCGCAGGCCTCGTCGGGCTGCAGGCCACCCTTGCCGCGCGGCGTGCCGTCGGGGTTCTCCATGATCACGGGGAGCTTGTACTCCACCATCAGCTGCGGTGCGGCTTCCTTAATGGCGGCGACGACCTCGAGCGCGTAGCGGACGCGGTTCTCGAACGAGCCACCGTACTCGTCCGTGCGCTTGTTGAGGATCGCGGAGCACAGCGAACCCACCAGACGGTCGCCGTGGACCTCGATGGCGTCGATGCCGGCCTGCTGCGCGCGGGCGGCCGAGGCGGCGATAGCCTCCTTGATCTGGGTGAGCTGCTCCACGGTGGCCTCGTTCACAAAGTGCTGCATGTCGTGGTGCAGCTTGGCGTAGGCCTGGTTGCGGATCTCGTTGGACTCGGCCATCTTGGCGGCAAAGGTCTCCTCGTCGCCGGCGGCCTTGGCCTCCTGCGCGGCCTTGGCGGCGGCCATGGAGCCCATGACCATGCGGCCGACGCCGGGCACGTCGTACTCGGGGTGGAACAGCTGCAGCGCGACCTTGGCACCGTGCTTGTGGACGGTGTCGGCCAGCGCCTTAAACGTGGGGATCTGGGCGTCGGTCGCCAGCTTGGGCGTGGGGCTCGCGGTCATGACGGGAGCGACGTCGCCGATGACGATGTAGCTCACACCGCCACGGGCCAGGCGCTCGTAAAAAGCCAGGCTGCGCTCGCCGATGGAACCGTCGCGCTCCTCGTAGCCGGTGGTCAGCGGCGGGAACATAATGCGGTTCTTGAGCTCAAGGGGGCCAACCGTAATGGGCTGGAGCAGCTTGGATGCAGGTGCGGTCATGAACATTCCTCTCTTGTAGGCGCGGCGGCGATGGTGCCGCGTAGTTGTCTAGAGGATATGACATGGGAGCACAGTGGCGCAACGGAAATCGGCAGACAGCAGGTGAGGGCTGGTGGATGGGATGAGCCCGACCGCCGGTTCATCTTGATCTGCAACAGTTACCCGGCATAATCCGTCCCTAGTTGCTACAGATTTAGATAAACGGGAGCCTGCATGCTGAATAATCTCAATCTGTAACATTCAGCCGTCCAAATCGGGTCTACCTGTTACGGATTGAGATTTTGTTTGAAAGGCCGAGGGCAGGAGTCCAAACACAAACGCGACCGGGCCGACGACATCGCCCCGTCCCATACCGATAATCGCGCTGCGGCAACCCGAGCGTGGGGTAACCCCGCCATTCCGGACATTTCAGGTCTTTTCCGGACATTTTTGGGTCATTTCCGGACATTGTCCGCGAATGTCCGGAAATGACCCTCATGTCCGACTTCTAATTCACCCTGACGTATTTTCTTGCACGCGTCTCTCCCGTCCCCAGGAGCTTCCCAGCGTCGACCAAATCGGAAATATGCCTTCGCACCGTCCTCTCGGTAACGTTCGCAATATTCGCCACCGCTGTCACCGTTACATATCCGTAAGACTCCAGCATGCGTTCAATAACCCAATCAACGTCGAGTTTCTGAACCGTCTCCAGGCTCGACGCCACGGGGACGCGCGCGTCGAATACGTCGCCTTCAACAAGCTCGGGCTGTCCGCCGCCATACGCCCACGAGTACTTGAACATATTTCTCGTACCGCTTCCCAGCGATTCCGCCCTGCCGATATTGCTAAAGAACTCTGCAATGATCGGATTTTTAGGTAGCGGGTTAAAATGGCTCGGCGATAGCTCGCCGATAAATCGCGGCCGGCTTGCGTTCTCCGTGTGGATGCCCTCGGCATCAATAACCATTTTCGCCGGATAAGGACTGGCATACTCACGGTGGATAAGCGTGTTGGCAATTAGCTCACGCGAAATGACGTCTCTCAGACTAATCGACTGCGTTCCCTCAAGAAAAAACTTATCGGGCAGGTGTTTCTGAGCGAACTCCAAGAGAATGTCGTAAGCCTCGATGAGGTTAGTCTTCACGACAATGCGGTCATCGTAGCGATCGACGTCATCACGTTGGACGTATGCATCAGTTTTGTAAGACGGAGCGATGCTTGAAATCACGCTATCCTTGCCAAGCAAGAGCGCAGCTGCAAACGTATAGCCCTCAATACCCGTCTCATAGTCTTTAAGATACAGATTTGCGCTCCGGAGCAAATCCTCATCGCTCATCTCTGACCATGGATGGTTGGCACGCTTCGCCGTAGCCATCTTCCTAGCCCGCTCGAGCAGATCAAGGCGCAAGTCGCTTAGTTCGAGATAGGGATAGACCCTTCGCTCGGTATAGTAATCTTGCTTACGGATATACATTGCCGCAAGCTGAGTGTCGGTTGTCACCTTCCGATCCGTATCGGCGATCCTGTCATACGCCACGCCCTTCAATTTATGAACGATAGCACCGACGACCACCCAAATACGCAAAACCAACTTGTCCCCATATTCAACTCTCTCGAGTTCGACAGAGGGCGGAGCATTAAAGAAGTTGGGGTCATTCAAGCGGTTCGCTATATTGCGTTCTATTTCGACAACACGAGAAGGATCGACTCCAATAACCTCAGGTTTTTTTATTCCGGATTTTTCGGCATCAACAATCCCAAGCAGGATATTGCCTCCTTGTCGATTTGCAAAAGAGCAGATTGTTTCAAACGTATCGATTTCCGGTAGGTGTCCGCATCGCTTAAACTCAATGGAGATGCCTTCTCCTTGGGCGAGGATTTCACTAATGTCATCTGAGGTCATACGATTGCCTTTCAGTCTCGCTCTTTTAGGACATTTTAAGCGGTATCCGGACATTTTTAGCCCTTTTCCGGACATTGTCCGCGAATGTCCGGAAAAGAACCGTCATGTCCGGAATGGGTTATGGCCAACGGCAACTCCCTAGTAAAAGGTCCCCAGCTCCCAGTTAAATCCCCCAGTTCTTGCTTTATCGGCACGCGGCGGATTTAACATGCGGGACACCCCTTCGGCAAAATGGAAGCCGCCCTTGCGGAGCATCTCAATCTGCAACAGTTACCTTGCAAAATCCGTCCCTCGTGCTACAGATTTAGATAAACGGGAACCGATACACTGGTTTGTCTCAATCTGTAACATCTAGACTTGCAAATCGGGTTAACCTGTTGCAGATTGAGTTTTTGTTTGAGCGGTTGAGGACCGGGGGCAAGGGGAAACGCGGCCGAGTCGACGACATCGCCCCGCTGCCACACCGCGGCAACCCGAGTGTGAGCCAGTCCCGCCATTCCGGACATTTCAGGTCTTTTCCGGACATTTTTGGCCCATTTTCCGGACATTGTCCGCGAATGTCCGGAAATGGGCCCTCGTGTCCAAGATGAGACTTTACCGACGGCAGTTCCCTAGTAAAGTCCCTAGTGCCACAGCAGGGCTCCCTAGTTCGCGCCTTACTGGCGCACGCCAAATGAGCCACCTGCGGGGAAGCGAGAAAGGGGCAGCCCCTTGGGCCATCGAAGCCGCTATGACTGAGGTGCGGCATAGAGTGACCACTCTATTTGATCGTGTCGAACTGTTTTGGGTCGTTAGGAGAAGAGCCATGCCATTCGAGCAGCCCGTCTTCCTCGATTAGCTTGCTAAGCAACCGGCTTGCCGTGCGGTAATTGTGCTGCCCGGGTCGCGGAATTGCGGGTCACGGTATCCTCGGACGCCGGGTTCCTGGAGATTCAGCACAGGGCGGGTGAGCCACTCGTCATGGACGGGAGCAGGCTCACCGTCATGGCGAGGGAGGATTAGGGCCAGCATCGCAATGACGAAGCACCGCTTCCTCCCTAACGTCCGCAGACAGCAGGTCATGCTCGCCACCGGCCTTGTCCGGTTATGTTTGAAAATAAAAAACCGCCCCGGCGATTACTGCCGGGCGCTTTCTAGAGTCCGATCTCCGCGATTATTTTTTTCATCTCGAGGGCCCATCCGAGCTGTTCCTCGATGTACCCCGGCCATGCGTCCTGGTGGCCCTTGATGGGGTGGCCCGCCTTGTAGAAGCGCAGTCCCGAGGCCTTTTTCGCATCGAAGGGTGCCGCCGTCAGCCCGAGGTGCTCCTCGAAGATCCCGCTGTTGGCGATGGCGCGGTGCCCGATCTCCTTGTCGTCGTCCACGTACAGCTCGATGCCCGTGCGGCCCTTTTGCGTATCGATGAGCAGGGCGAGATGGTATGCCGAGACCCCCAGGCGAAGCGTCGACCAATGGTCCTTGCTGGGCTTCTGCGGGCTGAACTCCTTGAGGAACTCCGGATGGCCGCCCGCCACATCGCGGTAGGCCGTCCAGTACGCCAGCTTGACCTTTTCGGTCTCGCTGAGCCCCTCGGAGAGCTTCACGGTCTTGGTCCACTCGTTCGGCTGCTCGACCACGCCGAAGCGCGGGGCGGGCAGGGAATCCCCGATCTTCCAGAGCTCGACCTCGACCAGGAAGAACCCGAAGTCGCTGTCGGTGTGCTGGTTGAGCCACTCGATGGCCTGGCGGTGCTCGTCGCGGGCGCGCGCCACGACCCAGATGACAACCTCGGCGCCCTTGCCGGCGGCGTACGTGATCACCTTGCCGAGATGGTCGTGGTTGGTGTCCTCGAGCTGGTTCTCGATGATCACCTTGCGGCCCGTACCGGACTCCTGCGCGTAGATGTCCACGTTGAACGATCCGACCGAGGACTCCGTCTCTATGAGCTCGAGCTCGATTCCGACCGCCGTCCCGAGGGTTGCGAGGTTCTGCTCCTCGGCCAGCCACTTGGTAAAGTCGTGGGCCTCATGCGGCCACACCTCGCGCAGGGGGACCTTCTGGATGGTGTCCAGGTTATAGGTCTTCATCCGCCGCCCTCTCGACCGATAATCCAGTGCCGTTGTAGAGCCTCTCGCCGTCAAACGAACGCAGCAGGAGCCCACGACGTTCGTCGACGTCCTTCAGCTCGCACGGATACACGAATAGCAAAATGTTTTGCCGGTACTTGTAGTCAGCGTAGACATCCGGATCGCCCAATCGCGTAGGTATGGACGCGATATCGTCCGCCATACGCTCACTTGACCCCACGTATATTCCGAGATAGTCGCTGAAGTTCTTATCGTGGTCATGCCTGCGGTATGTCGCGATGAGATAGCAGCCGGGCATATCGTAGCCGTTGAACGCAGCTTCGGAGGCTTTGACCTGCTGGCAGATGAACTCGTGCAGGGGCATCACCGTCGACGCGCCTTCAAATATTGATTGCCTGGCGGCATCGATCTTCTTCCGAGCCTCCGCGGCGGCCCTTGAGTCCTGGAACGCCTTCGTGGCATCCCCCAACGCGCCGGCTGCCGCGCCGACGCCTTCCGCCGCCGCACCAAATCCCTTGCCGATGCCGTCGGCAACAGCACGCGCGCCGTTGGTTGCCCCGTCGGCAGCGCTTTTCACGGCTCCATCGACATCGAAACCGAGCTGCTTTGCCCCATCGACAACCCCGGCGGCGGCGGCCAAAACCCCCGCTGCAAGATTCACCGTGTCTTTTACGGTTTTCAAATTGACGGCCATATCGAGCCTTCCCTTCTATTCCGCCTTGCCAAATCGGTTCATGACCTCAAGCAACTCGCCCGTCGTGACGATTTTTGCCTGCGAGTTGCCGCTGAAAACTGCGTCGAGCTTGCTTCGTCCCACGTTGTCGCCTATTGCGAGGTACTTCGTGCTCTGCGCGGGCTTGCCATCGGTCGCTTTCATTCCGCATTCCTTAAGTGCGGCAAGGATCTCATCGCGATTGTAGCCCGGAGTAACGCCGGATACCTTCACCTTGAGTCCGACCGGATCGGTGATTTCGCCCGGATCGCCCCTGTGGCCCGCCTCCTCGGCTTTCGCCAAAACCTCTTCGATGGTTTCCTGCGACCCGTTCACCAGTCCCAAGCCCGTGAAAACACGCTTGCGGCCATGATGGGAGGAGGCATTCGGAGCCCAAACGGCGGGCTCGAGCGCACCGAACTCGCCGGCCAGCCCACGGAAAACCCCAAGGCACGCCTCGGCGTCGCTCATGGCATCGTGGTGGCTATCAAGATGCACGCCGTAATGCTCGCAGAGGTCGACAAGCGCTCCGGGCAGACCCTTCTGCTTCGCCACCAGCATCGTATCGATTACTTCGATCTCGGGCATTTCGATGTCGTAGGCAGCCAGACTCTTCTTGATGTGGTGGATATCGGCGCCGTTGGCGTTATGCGCGACCAGGATGTAGTCTCGCAGCAAATCCGCCAGACCGGCATCCTCCCAGAAGCGGACAAAGGTCGGCATGTCGTCCAGTGAGTCCCAATCGATTTCCAGATGAGACCTACTCCACCAACCAATCTCGCTCTCAGGATTGATCACCCGGCAAACCGGGTCGCCCAGGCAGTTTCCCTCAAGATCCGTGAGGATATAAGCGACCTGGCATATCCTCTGCTGGGGATTCGCCGTCTCGCTGTCCCAGAAGATATATCCCTTTTTCGCCATACGGCTTCCTTTCCCTTAAAACAAACTGTTATCCCATTCGGGTGCCTGGGTTATCGTCCCGACACGGGAAAAGAACAGCGCGTAGAAGGGGTCGTTCTTGAGATAGTAAACGCAGGCCGCCTCGTACTTGTCGCCCTTCTCCTTGGTCGTTGCCGACCCGTTGACGATAGGGTCAAGGGCATCGTAGACGGTCTTCATATAGCGACTCCTTTGTTACAGCTCAGATGTCATCATTTTAGATAATGAGCCCAGTGACCTGATTCTCATTTCAAGCCAATTCGGCCGAGAACAATCTCCGGTCCTCCAATTGCATCTTTCTAAATAAGGCCCCACCTCCCGGCGGGGCCTCACCCATGCCCACGACATAGTCCTGCCAGGGCTGGAGGGACTTCATCCTCCTTGTCCGGTAACCCTCGAATAAAGCGCAGAAAGTGTGGAGGAGTGCCGAACGGTCCTACTGAACTCATCGTCAATCGGCGCCAACCGGTGTGGAGCTGGTTCAGGCAGGTGCCCTGTTCAAAATAAGCTGTTTAAAATTGATTTCGACCAAAATTCGACCAAGATTGAAAGACAAAAAAGAAAACAGCCCAGAGGAACAATGCCTCTGGGCTGCTAAAAGTCTTGGTCGCGGGGGCAGGATTTGAACCTACGACCTCCGGGTTATGAGCCCGGCGAGCTACCAGACTGCTCCACCCCGCAATGTCTGAGCGCCTCATGTGCGCAAGAAAGAATATTACGTGGGAGTTCGGTAAACGGCAAGGAAAATCTCGTAGAGCATAATTCCTTCATATTTAAACCTCTCAGCCCTTATCACCGTAAACGAATCACAGCCGAGCGCCGTCGATGGCACGTATACAATGGTGCGCGTCCTTTTATGCCGACACCGGGAGTAGACATGCTGCTCGCTATCGATATGGGAAACACGCAGACGGCCATGGGCCTGTTTGACGGAGACGAGCTGGTGCAGTCGTGGCGCATGCCCACCGACCGCTCCTATACCGCCGACGAGATCCACGTGCGCCTGATGGGCTTCTTTAAGATGTACGACCTTTCGCTCGATGCGGTCGATGCGATCGCCTTTGCCGGCGTGGTTCCGCAGCTCTCACGTGAGTGGCACGCCGTGGCCGACCGCATCGCGGCGGACGCCATCGTCATCGGGCCGCAGACGGCCGCCGTGACCAAGCTGCGCGCGGCGCGCCCCCAGGCCGTGGGCGCCGACCGCGTCGCCAACGCCGTCGCAGCCGAGTCTTTCTACGGCGCGCCGGCAATCGTGGTGGACTTTGGCACCGCGACCAATATCGACGTCATCGATGAGGACGGTTATTACATTGGTGGGGCGATCGCGCCGGGCATCCGCATCTCCATGGACGCGCTTGCCGCCCGAGCCGCCAAGCTCGCCAGCGTGCCGCTCGAGGCGCCCGAGCACGCCATCGGTCGCGACACCGAAGAGTGCATCAAGGTCGGCGCCGTGATGGGCGCCGCCGCCATGGCCGAGGGCCTGGTCACGCGCATGAAGCGCGAGCTGGGCCGCGAGGATGCCACCGTTATCGCCACGGGCGGTCTCGCCGGCATTGTCGCCGATTCGACCGATGCCTTCGACGTGGTCGACGGGCAACTCACCATCAAGGGCATCTGCGAAATCTACCGCCGCATGCAGGAGCTGGGGTAGGACAGGGGCTTAAGTCGAGCATGCCCGATGCCACAGCCCCCGCAAACGTTCGCCAAGCCTATTCCTCAAAACTGAATTATTTTCAATTATGAGGAATAGCGGCTCCTCGAATACACCCAGCACAGCGATATCGTGCATGTTTCCTATTCCTCAAAAACGAAAATTTTTCAGTTTTGAGGAATAGGGCGCTGGCAACCCATTCCCCAGATAGGCGAAACCCTCCCCAGCACAGGCCGAAGAGGGCTTCGTTGTCATCGCTATCTTTGAGCGCGGGCACCTCGCGTTACAGTCCGCGAATCCGTACGGCCTCGGGCGGAAACTCCTGCTCGCCGGCATCGGTCTTGATGGTCGCGCGACCCCAGATGTCCAGGCCCGCAAACACACCGACCGCAAGCGGCAAACCGTTGGGCGACACCGCCGCAACCTGACGACCCAGCAGCGGCACCATATCGAAGTACTCACCCAGCACCGGAGCCAGCGGGCCGGCAGCGCCCTGTGGTGTGTTGGCGGCAACCGCCCAGGTGTCCACGCGGGTCAGCACGGCGGTGGCCAATGCCTCGACCAGCACCTCGTCGGCCATATCCACGCCAAGCTCGCCCAGTGCCGCACGTTCAATATCAACCGTCACCGCGGCAAACATGCCCGCAGCACCGGCACCGCCGTTCACGGCAACACGCGCGAGCGACGCCTCAAACGCAGGCGCACCGCACACGATATCGCTCGGCCACTGGATACCCACTTTACCGGCAAGGCCCAACCCGGCATCGAAGCCGTGCCCACGAGCGCGTCCATCATGCCCATCGCGGCCACAAACGGCAGGCCGTGGAAGGCGTGCATGTTCACATCGGGGCGCACAACCAGCGAAAACGTCAGCGAAGCATCGCCCACGCTCCACGCGCACCAGCCCGCGGACACGCCCTCGCGGCCCGCGTCACGCGCCGCGTCGAGCTCGGTGCCAGCGGCAACAGCATTCATCTCGATCATCTACATACGCCCCAATTCGCCCACGATATGGCCCACGCGATCCTCGGGCTCCTTGACCTCGACGCCGTTGTAGCGGAAGAACCGCGCCGGGTCGTGCATCAGATCCTCGAGCGGCACCAGCACAAAGTCACGCTCGCCGATCAGCGGATGCGGCAGGCGCAGCTTTTTGCCGCCGTGGGTCTCGCCGTCCATCCACAGCAGGTCCAAGTCGATGGTGCGCGGACCGTTGGCCTTGGCCTTTTTGGAGCGGTCGCGACCCAGCTCGGCCTCGATCTTCATGAGCTCGTCGAGCAGCACCAGCGGCGCCAACTCGGTCTTGATCTCGATGACGGCGTTGGCAAACGCGTCCTGGCGCGTCTCGTAGGCCGGCTCGCTCTCGTAGATCTTGGAGGAGTTGGACACGCAGGTAAGTGGAATCTCGGCGATCATGTCGCGTGCGGCGCGGATGTTGTCGCAGCGATGCCCCAGGTTGGAGCCCACGGCCACAAACGCGCGGCGCGGCTGCGGCTTGGCAACCGCCCAGTAGCCATTCAGGAACTGCGCAAAGCCCGCGGCGTCGTGCACGCGCACGATGTTGGCACCGGCCTGGATGGCGCCCAGGCACACGCCAAACGTGGCGGCATCGCGCTCGGCGGCCTCGGTCACGCCCGAGACGGCGCCCACAAAGCGCTTGCGCGACACGGCGCACATGAGCGGATAGCCCAGCGACGCCATCTTGGCGGTCTCGCGCTGGATGACGATATCCTCGTTGGCCGTCTTGCCAAAGCCCGGCCCGGATCGATGCAGATGCGGTCGCGCGACACGCCGGCGTGGATGAGCGCGCGGGCCTGATCGGACAGAAAGCCCATGACGCGGCGCATGATGGGGCGCCGAATCGGGCAGGGTAAAGCGGCGAAGCTGCGAGGTGGGCACATAAGCCTCCTCGCGGCGAGCGCTGCGGCG
>ENA-OQOA01000048-OQOA01000048.1-human-gut-metagenome-genome-assembly--contig:-NODE-48-length-67341-cov-5.691210_pt1 | contig 67341 bp, 60 predicted proteins | sample MGYA00242633_ERZ504888 | MGnify/ENA primary metagenome ERZ504888 (study PRJEB26092, sample SAMD00036372) | human gut metagenome | host: Homo sapiens | study: EMG produced TPA metagenomics assembly of...
AAGAGCTGTACCGGGCGTATTTTCGGGCTACAGCAGAAAATATCCGGTTCTTCCACAATTTCCAGACGCTTGGTCATCTGGATTATGTGGTACGCTACTGCAGAGAAAGGGAAAAGATTACAGCTACCGCGCATTTGCGGACGAGATCGATACCATTTTAAAAGAGCTGATTCAGTACGATATCGCGCTGGAAATCAACACCGGCGGCTACAAGGCAGGCCTTGGCGTGCCGAATCCGACGCCGGATGTCATCAGAAGATACCGGGAACTGGGCGGCGAAAAGATCACCTTCGGTGCCGATGCCCACAAACCGGAACATATAGCGTTTCATTTCGCGGACGCGGCAGCTATCGCGCAGGAAGCCGGATTCCGGTACTACGTGCGGTTTAAAGAGAAAAAGCCGGAATATCTGCCGATCCAATAGAAAACACGCAGGAAAAGCCGGAAAAAGCCCCGGAAAGGCTGGATTCCGGCTCTTTCTGTAATAGACGGATCTTTCGAAATTTTGCAGAAATACGGATTGGCATCCGGCTTCTTCACAAATTTTAGAAATAATTTCGTATTTTCTTGAAAATAGAACTTGAATTTTCCGACGAAATTAGGTATTATACAGATAAGGTTGATGTTTCTTTAACAAAGTACAGAGACTCAAAATTAAAATTCACTTTTTAGGAGGAATTGAAAATCATGGCAGTAAAAGTAGCAATCAATGGTTTTGGCCGTATCGGACGTCTTGCATTCAGACAGATGTTTGGAGCAGAAGGTTATGAAGTAGTAGCAATCAACGACTTAACATCCCCGAAGATGTTAGCTCATCTGTTAAAATATGACTCTTCTCAGGGAAAATATGCTCTGGCTGATACCGTAACATCCGATGAAGATTCCATCACAGTAGATGGCAAAAACATCAAAATCTATGCTTTCCCGGATGCTAACAACTGCCCATGGGGAGAGCTTGGCGTAGACGTAGTTCTGGAGTGCTCCGGATTCTACACCTCCAAAGCAAAAGCTCAGGCACACATCAATGCAGGCGCTCGTAAAGTAGTTATCTCCGCTCCGGCTGGTAACGACCTTCCGACCATCGTTTACAATGTAAACCATGAGACCCTGACAGCAGACGATAACATCATCTCCGCTGCATCCTGCACCACAAACTGCCTTGCACCTATGGCAAAAGCTCTGAACGAACTGGCTCCGATCAAATCCGGTATCATGGTTACTATCCATGCTTACACTGGAGATCAGATGACTCTGGACGGACCGCAGAGAAAAGGCGATCTGAGAAGATCCCGTGCAGCTGCAGTTAACATCGTTCCAAACAGCACCGGTGCTGCAAAAGCAATCGGCCTTGTTATTCCGGAACTGAACGGCAAACTGATCGGTTCTGCACAGCGTGTTCCAACCCCAACCGGTTCTACCACAATCCTTACAGCAGTTGTAGAAGGAACTGTAACTGTTGACGAGATCAACGCAAAAATGAAAGCATCTGCAACCGAGTCCTTCGGATACAACACAGATGAAATCGTATCCAGCGACATCGTTGGTATGAGATATGGTTCTCTGTTCGATGCAACTCAGACTATGGTTCTTCCGCTGGACAACGGAACAACAGAGGTACAGGTTGTTTCTTGGTATGATAACGAGAACTCCTACACAAGCCAGATGGTTCGTACCATCAAATACTTCAGCGAGTTAGCATAATTTAACAAACTGAACGGCAAAATTTCAGAGCCCAAAGGGTCCGGTCTGTTAAGGACCGGGCCCTTTTTGCGAATGCGGCGGAAAAATACGGCACAAAAACAGCCCTTTTCCGTGTGCAAAAATTATAAACTGCATTTTTAAATAAGGACCGCGATGCCGCAAAAACAAAGAAACGGCGCGGCAGATGCAGTTGGATATATGGAGGGAAACGCCCATGTTAAACAAAAAAACCGTAGATGATATCAACGTAAAAGGAAAAAGAGTCCTTGTAAGATGCGACTTCAACGTTCCGCTGATCGATGGAAAAATCACAGATGAGAACCGTCTGGTAGCTGCTCTTCCGACGATCAAAAAACTGATCGCTGACGGCGGAAAAGTAATTCTCTGCTCTCATCTTGGAAAACCGAAAGGAGAACCAAAACCAGAGCTTTCTCTTGCACCGGTTGCAGTTCGCCTTTCCGAGCTTCTCGGACAGGAAGTTAAATTTGCAGCAGATCCTGAGGTTGTAGGACCGAACGCAAAAGCAGCTGTTGAGGCTATGAAAGACGGAGATGTAATCCTTCTGGAGAACACCCGTTATCGTGCGGAAGAGACCAAAAACGGTGAGGAGTTCAGCAAAGAACTGGCTTCCCTGTGCGACGTATTCGTAAACGATGCATTCGGAACCGCACATCGTGCTCATTGCTCTAATGTTGGTGTTACTAAATATGTTGACACTGCAGTTGTTGGTTATCTGATGGAGAAAGAGATCGCATTCCTTGGAAATGCTGTCAACAATCCGGAGCGTCCGTTTGTTGCCATCCTTGGCGGATCCAAAGTATCCAGCAAGATTTCTGTTATCGACAACCTGATCGATAAAGTTGATGTCCTGATCATCGGCGGTGGTATGGCTTATACCTTCGCAAAAGCAGCAGGCGGCACCGTTGGTGATTCTCTGCTTGAGATGGATTATCTGGATTATGCAAACAAAATGAAAGAAAAAGCAGCAGCAAAAGGCGTGAAACTGCTTCTTCCGGTAGACAACGTTGTTGCAGATGCATTCTCAAACGACGCAAATACACAGGTTGTTCCGGCCGGACAGATTCCGGATGGCTGGGAAGGTCTGGATATCGGACCGGAAACTGCAAAACTGTTCGCTGATGCTGTTAAAACTGCTAAAACCGTTGTATGGAACGGACCGATGGGATGCTTCGAGATGCCGAAATTCGCAGCAGGAACCAAAGCAGTTGCAGCAGCACTGGCTGAAACAGATGCAGTTACGATCATCGGCGGCGGAGATTCCGCAGCAGCTGTAAATCAGCTTGGATATGGCGATAAGATGACTCATATCTCCACTGGCGGCGGCGCTTCCCTGGAATTCCTGGAAGGAAAAGAACTGCCGGGCGTTGCAGCAGCAAACGACAAATAAACAACGATTCAGAGCGCAAGCGGAATCGAGAGGTGGCTCTGAACCGGCTCTGAACCGTTTCAATAAGTAAAACTAAGGAGATCAAACGATCATGGCAAGAAAGAAAATTATCGCCGGAAACTGGAAAATGAACATGACTCCGAGCGAGGCAGTAGAGTTAGTTAATACATTAAAACCACTGGTGGCAAATGACGACGTTGACGTTGTTTTCTGCGTACCGGCCATCGATATCATCCCGGTTGTAGAGGCTGCAAAAGGCTCCAACATCCAGATTGGTGCTGAAAATATGTATTTCGAGGAGAAAGGTGCTTTCACAGGCGAAATCTCCCCGGCTATGCTGACAGACGCTGGTGTGAAATACGTTGTACTTGGCCACTCTGAGAGAAGAGAATACTTCGCAGAGACCAGCGAGACCGTAACAAAAAATGCTGAAAGCTTTCGAGCACGGCATCACCCCGATCATGTGCTGCGGAGAAACTCTGGAGCAGAGAGAGCAGGGTGTAACGATGGATTTCATCCGTCAGCAGGTAAAGGTTGGATTCCTGAATGTAACAGCAGATCAGGCAAAAACAGCCGTTATCGCTTACGAGCCAATCTGGGCAATCGGAACCGGCAAAACTGCTACAACAGAGCAGGCTGAGGAAGTTTGCAAAGGCATCCGCGAGTGCATCGCTGAAATCTATGATGATGCAACAGCAGCAGCTATCCGTATCCAGTACGGCGGCTCTGTAAACGCAAAAACCGCACCGGAACTGTTCGCACAGGAGAACATCGACGGCGGTCTGGTAGGCGGAGCATCCCTGAAACCAGATTTCGGAGCTATCGTAAACTACAATAAATAATTAGATTTTGTACGAAATCAATCAATAAAACAGGCTAAAACGCCACCAAACACGGTGAAATTTGGCAGAAATGTCAAAGGGAAAGTGTTTGGTGGCGTTTGCTGTTTTACGACGTGATGGCAATACCGCTCTTTAGGATCTGGCGTAATAAACTTCTGCAATGCTTTTTCGCACTTGCGGACATCTTCCACATGTGATATGATGGGAACGACAAAAAGTGTCGGAAAAACCGCATGATAGAGGGAAAAAACGCGGCAAATCAGACGACGCGAAAGAAAGCATAAAGGAGAATATGATTATGGCAAGAGAAATCATTAATACAGAAAAAGCACCGGCAGCAATCGGACCTTATGTACAGGCGGTCGCAGACAACGGCCTTTTATTTATTTCCGGACAGCTTGGCTTTGATGTAGAGCATGACAGCGTGATCCCGGAAACCGTAGAAGAGCAGGCAACCCTCTCTTTAAAGAATCTGGACGCAATCATGACAGCAGCAGGAACTGACCGCACGAAAGTGATGAAAACAACCATTTTCCTGACCGATATGAACGATTTTGCCAAGGTAAATGAAGTATACGGTGCTTTCTTTGGCGAGTCCAAACCGGCTCGTTCCTGTGTAGCAGTTGCCGCTCTTCCGAAAGCAGCAAAAGTGGAAATTGAATGCATCGTATCCCTGAAATAAGAGAGAGAGATGAGTATGGCAGAGGAAAGAGTAATTAAAATCGGAATGCTGGGTCTTGGTACTGTCGGTACCGGTGTGTATAAAGTGCTGAAAAGCCAGCAGGAGGAAATGCTTCCGAAGCTGGGAGCACGTGTAGAGCTGAAAAAAATTCTTGTGCGCAATGTGGAAAAAGCAGCTGCAAAGGTTGACGATCCCTCCATCATTACCACCAGCTTCGAGGAGATTGCCAATGACCCGGAAATCGAGATTGTTGTTGAGGTTATGGGTGGAAAACAGCCGGCCATGAATTACATTCTTGCCTGCCTGGATGCTGGAAAGAATGTTGTAACGGCAAATAAAGATCTGGTGGCATCCGAGGGCAAAAAAATCCTTGCGACAGCAAAGAGAAACGGAAAAGATTTTCTCTATGAGGCATCCGTGGCGGGAGGAATTCCGATCATCCGTCCGGTGAAACAGTGCCTTGCCGCCAATCATATCACAGAGCTGATGGGTATTTTCAACGGTACCACAAATTTCATTCTCACAAAAATGTCGCAGGAAGGCATGGAGTTTGGTGATGCGCTCCGTCTGGCGCAGGACATGGGCTATGCAGAAGCAGACCCGACCGCAGATGTGGAAGGTCTTGATGCCGGCCGCAAGGTAGCAATCCTAGCTTCGGCAGCGTTCAACTCCAGAGTGACATTTGAAGATGTTTACACCGAAGGCATTACCAAAATCACGGCGACTGATATCGAGTATGCAAAAGAGATGGGATGCACGATCAAGCTGCTTGGCGTGGCAAAAGATACCCCGGAAGGAATCGAAGCCCGCGTTCATCCGATGCTGATCGACAGCAATCATCCGCTCGCGACTGTCAATGATTCCTACAATGCCGTATTCCTGACAGGCGATGCCGTACAGGATACGATGTTTTACGGACGAGGTGCCGGAGAGCTTCCGACTGCGAGTGCCGTTGTGGGCGATATTTTCGATGTTGTGCGCAATATTTTATGGAACTGCTGCGGCAGAATCGGCTGCACATGCTACCGGGAATGCCCGATCAAGCGTGTCGGCGAAATTAAGTCGAAATATTTTGTACGCATGCAGATTGAAAATCGGTATGGAACGCTGGCATCGGTAGCTTCTGTCTTTGGAAACAACAAGGTTTCGATTGCACAGATGCTTCAGAAACGTGTCAATGGAAAATACGCCGAGATCGTCGTCATTACGGACGAGGTCAAAGAGCGCCATTTTGAGGATGCCATGCAGATTTTAGGCGGAATGTCGATGATCCAGGAGATTTCTTCGACAATCCGGGTATACTAACAAAATGTAACAATTCAGAGCCATGCGAAATGGAAGAAAAATCGCGAATCCTGCTTGCATGAAGGAGCGCTTTTTCTGGAGTTTCATATGGCGAAAAGCAACATCGAGATGCAGCGTAAGCGGAATCGAGACGGGGCTCTGGATTGTTACCCAAAATTTAAGTAAAGAAGGGAATTCACAATGAGTAAAAAACCAACCGTATTAATGATTCTTGACGGATATGGACTGAATGACAAATGCGAGCATAACGCTGTCTGCGAAGCGAAAACTCCGATTATGGACCAGCTGATGAGCCAGTGCCCGTACGTAAAAGGACAGGCCAGCGGACTTGCTGTAGGTCTTCCGGACGGACAGATGGGTAACTCTGAGGTAGGCCATCTGAACATGGGTGCAGGCCGTGTTGTATACCAGGAGCTGACCAGAATCACAAAAGCAATCCAGGACGGTGATTTCTTCGAGAATGAAGAGCTGGTAAAGGCTGTTGAAAATGCAAAAGCAAACAATTCCGCACTGCACCTGTTCGGACTTCTCTCTGACGGCGGTGTTCACAGCCACATCACCCACGTATTCGGACTTCTGGAGCTGGCAAAACGCAAAGGTCTCGAGAAAGTTTATGTACACTGCTTCCTGGATGGCCGTGACACTCCTCCGGCATCCGGAAAATCTTATGTAGAGCAGCTGCAGGCAAAAATGGATGAGATCGGTGTCGGCGAAATCGGCGTAATCTCCGGCCGTTACTATGCAATGGACCGTGATAACCGCTGGGATCGTGTCGAGCTGGCTTACAAAGCTCTGACAAAAGGGGAAGGCGTAGAAGGAACCGATGCAGCAGAGGCTGTTCAGGCTTCTTATGATGCTGAAAAAACCGATGAGTTCGTTCTGCCGACCGTTCTGAAAAAAGACGGAAAACCGGTTGCAACGATTCAGGATAAAGATTCTGTGATTTTCTTCAACTTCCGCCCGGACCGTGCAAGAGAGCTGACAAGAGCATTCTGCGCAGATGAGTTCACCGGATTCGAGAGAGAAAAACGTCTGGATCTGACCTACGTATGCTTCACGGAATACGATGAGACTATCCCGAACAAATCCGTTGCGTTCAAAAAGGAGAGATCACCAACACCTTCGGTGAGTATCTGGCAGCACATAACATGACTCAGGCACGTATTGCTGAGACCGAGAAATATGCACATGTAACCTTCTTCTTCAATGGCGGCGTTGAGGAGCCAAATAAAGGTGAGGATAGAATCCTTGTAAAATCCCCGAAGGTTGCTACTTATGACCTGAAGCCGGAGATGAGTGCTTACGAAGTATGCGACAAGCTGACGGATGCTATTCGTTCCCAGAAATATGATGTTATCATCATCAACTTTGCAAATCCGGATATGGTTGGCCATACCGGTGTTGAGAGCGCAGCAATCCAGGCAGTTGAGGCTGTTGATGAGTGCGTAGGCAAGGCAGTGGAGGCATTAAAAGAGGTTGACGGCCAGATGTTCATCTGTGCGGACCACGGAAATGCAGAGCAGCTTGTAGATTACGAGACCGGCGAGCCATACACCGCTCATACCACCAATCCGGTTCCGTTCATTCTGGTTAATGCAGACCCATCCTACACGTTAAGAGAGGGCGGATGCCTGGCAGACATCGCACCGACCCTGATCGAGCTGATGGGAATGGAGCAGCCAAAAGAAATGACAGGAAAATCCCTGCTGATTAAGAAATAAAGAGAAATCGTGAAAATGTCCCTGCCGGATTCGTTTTGAAACGGGTGCGGCAGGGATATTTTATCATAATAATCTGAAAATAAAAATAATTACGCAATAAGAGACAGAATAAAAATGAAAAACAGATAAAAAATCAAAATAAAGTGTTGACAAACGGTGAGAAAACTGATATAGTAAAGTCAACAAAAGAAAACGGAAGAAAAAAACAGAAAGAGAGGACGGACCACCGAGAACATAACGAATTACCCCATAAACTAAGAAAGCGAAGGTATGGACCCAAGAAAACGTAACGAAGTACCACAAAGCGAAACAAAAGAACAAAAGAACAAAAAAAGAAGGATTCAGTCCAATGCACAGTTCTAACTTATGAAAGCCATCCGAAAATGGAAAAATCGGATGGCTTTCATATTGCGTTTTTTTATGTTTGAAAAGAATAAGGACTGGAAAAAAGAGGTTTCGACAGAGAGAGTAACATATTTTTCCCATAGCACGGTCATACTGTGAACGCAGAGAAGAAACTTGGTTACTGTTCACTTTGCAGCAAAACAGGAGGGAAAACTATGTTTCGATATTTACCAATTCGAAGCGTGACAGGAAGAGAAATTCTGGATTCGCGCGGAAATCCGACCGTAGAGGTGGAAGTGGCCGTCGGGGAGGGGATTCTCGGGCTGGAAGGCCATATGGGGCGTGCCCAGGTGCCGTCCGGGGCATCGACAGGAAAATTTGAGGCACTGGAAAAAAGAGATCAGGAAGTGCGCTATCTGGGGCAGGGCGTGAGAAAGGCTGTAGAAGCGGTCAATACCGTGCTGGCCGATGCCGTTGTCGGCGAGAATGCGCTCGAGCAGGAGCGGATTGACCATATCCTGTGCCAGGCAGACGGAACCGAAACGAAAGAAAACCTCGGGGCAAACGCCATTCTCGGTGTCTCACTTGCTGTGGCGCGCGCGGCGGCAAATGCGCTTCATCTACCGCTGTACCAGTACCTGGGCGGCTGCCACACAAGCCGTATGCCCGTGCCGATGATGAATATTTTAAACGGCGGCCGTCATGCCGACAACACCGTCGATCTGCAGGAATTTATGATTATGCCGTGCGGCGCTCCCTCATTCCGGGAGGGTCTTTCCATGTGCGCGGAGATTTACCATACGCTGAAGCAGCTCCTGAAGGAGAAGGGATACTCGACTTCTGTCGGCGATGAGGGCGGCTTTGCGCCGGATTTAAAGGATTCCGATGAAGCACTGCATCTCATTGTCAATGCGGTCCAGAAAGCCGGCTATGCGCCCGGAAACGACGTGATGATCGCGATCGATGCGGCGGCAAGCGAGCTCTACGAGGAGAGCAGGAACGTCTACTACTTTCCCGGGGAATCCCGTCAGTGCGGAAAGACAGTATTTCGGGATACCGCAGAAATGGTTGCCTACTATGAGGAACTGATCGAAAAATACCCGATCGTATCCATCGAAGACGGGCTGTGCGAGGACGATTTCGAAGGCTGGAAACAGATGACGGAAGCGCTCGGGAACAGAGTACAGCTGGTCGGGGATGATCTGTTTGTGACGAATGTAAGAAGGCTTTCCTGCGGCATTGCACTTGGCACGGCAAATGCGGTTCTGATCAAGGTAAACCAGATCGGAACGCTCTCTGAGGCGCTGGATGCGGTGGAGATGGCGCAGAGAGCAGGGTACCGCGCCGTCATTTCCCACCGGTCCGGAGAGACAGAGGATGATTTTCTGGCAGACCTTGCCGTCGCGACAGGCGCCGGCCAGATCAAAACCGGAGCACCGTGCCGGTCGGAGCGGAATGCGAAATACAATGAGCTTCTCCGCATCGAGGAACGCCTCGGTGAGGAAGCGAAATACCGGAATCCGTTCCCGCAAAAGGGAACCTGCGTAAGAGAATGGTGAAAAACGGCGTAAAATAGGCAAATAACAGTTGAAATCGAACTCCTGCTATGGTAAAATAATATAAGTTGGCCGTAGGAGGTGTAATTGTGGAAATTTTAAGAACGATTTTGACAGTCATTTATGTCATTGATTGTATTGCTTTAACCGTTGTTGTATTGATGCAGGAAGGAAAACAGCAGGGTCTCGGTGCTATCGCAGGTATCTCAGACACTTACTGGGGAAGAAACAAAAGCCGTTCTGCAGAAGGAACTCTGATCCGTGCAACAAAAATCATGGCAGTTCTGTTTGTTGTACTGTCGGTTGTATTAAACATGAATTTTTAGCAAAGTAAAGACATCCTTATTCCCACGAGAAGGCGTAAGGGTGTCTTTTTCTACAAAGAGGAGATAATAGATGAAAGATAATAAGAAGAAAAAAGATCGGAGGAAATATCCGCAGGGCAGCGCGGTGTCCCATGCAGGACAGAACAGCGGGAACCATGGCGGTCATGCGGGCCATCCGCGTTCCAGAAGTTCGAAACTGCTGAAAAACCGCAAGACGCTGCTCATTGATCTCGTAAGTTCGAAAAACTATGAGCCGATGCGTCTGAAAGACATTGCCATGCTGCTGCAGGTGCCGAAAGCAAAACGGTCGGAGCTTGCGGAGGTTATGGAAATCCTGGTAAAAGAAGGAAAAATCGATGTGATCTCCGACGGCCGTTACCAGAAGAGCCGCGGTGCATCCACAACGACGGAAAACGGGAAAAAAAGACCGCCGCGCCGGAGAGCAGGGCAGAAGAGGACGCGATGACCGATTCCGCAGAAAGAATGGAAAGGACGGCGACACAGAGAAGAAGCCGCGTATCCAGACTGTCGATATCCAGGCAGTCGTGGACGCTTACCAGATCCCGGAGGAGTTCCCGGCACGCGTGATCACACAGGCAGAAAAATGCCCGGAGGAAGTAATTCCAAACGATTACAACGGCCGTCTCGATCTGAAAAGCTGGCAGATGGTGACAATCGACGGCGAGGATGCCAAAGACCTCGATGACGCCGTATCCGTCACAAAAGCGGGCGATACGTGGACGCTTGGCGTTCATATCGCTGATGTCAGCAACTATGTGCAGGAAAATTCCGCTCTCGACCGTGAGGCGTTAAAGCGCGGCACCAGTGTCTATCTGCCGGACCGCGTCATTCCGATGCTGCCGAAGCGTCTGTCAAACGGCATCTGTTCCCTGAATGAAGGACAGGAGCGCCTGGCACTCTCCTGTATTATGACGATCAACGAGAAAGGCCGCATGATCGGCCATCAGATCGCTGAGACGGTGATCCGCGTGGACCGCCGCATGACCTACACCGCCGTCAATGCAATCCTGACCGAGCCGGAAGCACATCCGGAGCTGCTGGAGGAATATCATGAGCTGGTTCCGATGTTCCGCCAGATGCAGGAACTGTCTGCATTGATCCGGAGCTGTCGGAAAGAACGCGGAGCAATTGATTTTGAATTCCCGGAGAGCAAAGTAATTCTTGATGCAGAAGGGACGCCGGTGGAGATCCGCCCGTATCCGTCGAACGTGGCAACACGGATGATCGAGGACTTCATGCTGATGGCGAACGAGACCGTGGCAGAGGAATACTGCACACGCGAAATCCCGTTCTTATACCGGACGCATGACAAGCCAGACGGAGACCGCATGGAGGCAACGCTGACGCTGATCCGTGAACAGGGCATCAAAGTCGAAAAGCGTTCCCATGAGATTACGCCGGGTGAGGTGCAGAAGATTCTCACCAGCATCGAGGGAACCCCGGAAGAGCCGCTGATCAGCCGCCTGCTGCTCCGGTCGATGGCAAGAGCCATTTATACCCCGGAATGCAGCGGCCACTTCGGACTGGCAGCGTCATATTACTGCCATTTTACCTCACCAATCCGCCGTTACCCGGATCTGCAGATCCACCGCATTATCAAGGATGATCTGCGGGGACGTCTCGACAAGGGCGGCAGAATCGGCAAATATTCGTCCATTTTGCAGCATGTGGCGGAGCAGTCGAGTGCGATGGAGCAGCGTGCTGCAGAGGCAGAAAGAGAGGCTGTGAAGCTGAAGAAAGCCGAATATATGCTGGAGCATGTCGGCGAAGAGTACGACGGCGTCATTTCCGGCGTGACCGGATGGGGCTTCTATGTGGAGTTGCAGAATACCGTTGAGGGACTCGTTCACATCATGACACTGAAAGACGATTATTATAATTTTGATGAAGAAAATTACCGTCTGGTCGGAGAGCAGCACGGAAGAGTATTCCGCCTTGGTGAGCCGGTGCGTGTCCGTGTACGAAACGCCGAGCCTGCCAACCGGACAATCGATTTTACGTATGTAGAAAAAGAAACCGAGACAGAATAAATCCCTGGAGGAAAAAGCTATGGCAAAACAAAAAGGAAATCGAATGATTGCCAACAATAAAAAGGCATATCATGACTATTTTATCGAGGATAAATACGAGGCCGGCATCTCCCTTGCCGGTACCGAGGTAAAATCCCTCCGCATGGGAAAATGCAGCATCAAGGAGTCCTTCATCCGCATTGAGCGTGATGAGGTATTCATCTACGGCATGCACATCAGTCCGTACGAGAAGGGCAACATATTCAATAAAGACCCGCTGCGCATCCGGAAACTGCTGCTGCACGACTATGAGATCCGCAAACTTGAGGCGCAGATCAAGGAAAAAGGCTACACGCTCGTTCCGCTGCAGGTGTATTTTAAAGGCAGCCTCGTAAAAGTCGAGATCGGTCTGGCACGCGGTAAAAAACTGTATGATAAACGGCAGGATATCGCAAAGAAGGATCAGAGACGTGAGGCGGAGAGAGATTTCAAAGTTAAAAATCTGTATTAAAAATCCTTGACAAAAAGTATGGGGAAAGACTATAATACAATATACGGCAGTTGAAAGAGAGCTTTCACTGCACCGGGACGATCTGTTTGCGTCCCCGTATCAAAGAAAAGCGTCTGTAGAACCAGCACGGGCTTGTACTGGTTTCGACGGGGGTTTTGAAGTTTGGGAAGCCATTCGTGGACTCCGGGACCGCGTCATCAACCTGGAACCTAAATTTAAACGCAGACGATAATTACGTAGCGTACGCTGCCTAAGTGCGGCGTTGTCAGCTGAATAGTTTTCCGCGGCTATTCTCCTGGCATCAAACAGATGCGGAGCACTTCGTTTCCAAAGCTTTGCGGAGATGGAAGATTTTATGAAGCTACCGAAGCGGCAAGCCTGTCATCCGGCGTGCCGATGGGGGAACCTTTAATAGAATGACTGTAATGGGAGATGCCTGAATGAATAGGCTTTCGGACAGGGGTTCGATTCCCCTCAGGTCCATACCTGAAAAACCGCTAAAATCCAGTGCTTTAGCGGTTTTTTTGTACATTTTTGATGGAAAAAACAGGGCAAAAATGCCGCTTTAGACCGTTTCAGACCGTTTAAAACCGCATGAATTTTGGTCAAAAAAGAAAGGAAAAATTCGAAATTTTGTCAAACTTTATCTTTATTCGCACTGTTAAGAACGTAAAAGAGACCGTTTCAAAGTGCTGCAGGCACATGAAGTAGAGATACTTGATGTGCCTGCTTTTTTGTACAATAGGAAAGTTCGACTTCCATCGAACTCTTGATAAAAAGAGCCCGCACAAAGGCGGGCATGGCAAACAGACGATAGATTAAAAGAAGTCAATGTAAAAGCCTTCTTCAAATTCATCCTCATCAAGATCGTCATCTTCGGTAAGAAAATAGTGCATATGCACTATTTAAAAACGGTGGCTCCTTATAACAAAGATTTCTGTTCACAATATAAAAAAATATCCAGCAGGTTAACTTTTGAAGCGGTAAAACAAATGCTTAAGGATGTTTTGAGTTGGTAAGGGACTAATAGATTCTGTACTTTTCGCCCTATGATTGAATCTGATCATGCGCGAGAAAAGGAAAATAATAGAATTGACAGACTTGAAAAAATGAATTACGATTTTTAAAAGTACTGCATTGCTTGAATGAGAATTATATGTTAAGGTAACAGATATAAAGAGAACTTTAAGCATTGATTTATTAAAATAAACACGGATAGCGAGGTGTATTTATGACCATAGAAGAAATTCTTGCAGGAGAATCCAAAAACGTAGAATTCAAAGAGAACCTGCCGGAAAAGAGCATCAAATATATGAAGTCTGTGGTTGCCTTTGCAAATGGAACCGGAGGAAAAATTATTTTTGGAATTGCGGATAAAACCCGAGAAGTGGTTGGCTTTGACAAGGAAGATGTATTCAAAAAGATGGATGCGATTGCCAATGCCGTCTCGGATAGCTGTGAACCGGCAATTATTCCAGATATTACGCTGCAGACAGTTGATGGCAAGACGGTTATTGTGGCAGAAATTTCTGAAGGCAGACAGCGGCCATATTACATTAAAGCGCTTGGACGAGAGAGAGGCGTATATGTCCGTGTTGCTGGAACAACCCGGCTTGCTGACGAGTATATGATCAAAGAGCTGATGCTTGAGGGAAGCAATCGTTATTTTGATCAGGCGTTATGTACTGGACTGAGTGTTACAGAAGAAGAAATTGATACGCTTTGTAAAGCGATGAAGGAGCAGGCAGTCAAAAATGCCCATAATGAGGAGCAGAAAGCATCGGTAAAAGACGTTGGAAAGCAGCAGCTTCGGTCCTGGGGTATTTTGATTGAACGTGATGGAAAAGACTACCCTTCTAACGCTTATGCTATCTTAACGGGCTGTGGAGGGCTTCATGTTGCCATTCAGTGCGGTGTGTTTAAGGGAACAACGAAAGCGGTTTTTGTTGATCGAAGGGAATATACGGGTCCTTTGTGGGAACAAATAGAGGAAGCATTTCAGTTTGTTCTGCGAAATATTCATCTGGGAGCTACACTTGTCGGCATTTACCGTCAGGATATTTATGAAATCCCGCCGGATGCAATTCGTGAGCTGATTATCAACGCGGTGGTGCATCGCAGCTATCTGGATCATGGTACAATACAGGTTGCGGTGTATGACAACCGACTGGAAATCACATCGCCGGGGAAATTGCCGATGGGACAAACGTTGGAGCGTATGAAAGAAGGCTATTCCAAAATCAGGAATGAAGCCCTTGCACATGCCTTTTCGTATATGAATCTGATTGAACATTGGGGAAGCGGGATTCCGAGAATTATACACAAGGTAAAATCTGCTGGACTACAGGAACCGGAGTTTATTGGTGGAGAAGTTGACTTGCGTATCAATATCTATCGAGGACAAAACGATACAAATAACGCCAGAATCAACGCCAAGAAAACAAAAAATGGCGTTAATGATATAAAAAATGGCATTGATGGCGTTAAAATATCACGAACGAAGGAACAGGTTCAGATAGAAAAACTGTTACAGGCTATAGAAAAGAACCCATTTGCAACCCAGGCGTATTATGCGGAACAGATCGGTGTGTCCAAAAGAACTGTTTCACGAATATTTGTTTCTTTACAGCAAAATGGTGTGTTGGTACAAAATGGAACAAACAGAAAATCGAATTGGGTAATCATAAAGTAGGAGAAACAGAAGAATGCAAATATTGGTCGATGCAGATGCCTGTCCGGTAATTGAGACGGTTGAGAAAATTGCAAAAGAGCATTGTGTTCCGGTAACACTGTTGTGCGATACCAATCATGATTTGATATTTGATATCGGATTATAGCGAAATAGTCGTGGTTGGTGATGGAGCAGATGCTGTGGATTATGAACTGATCCGTGTCTGTCATAAAGGCGATATTGTCGTATCGCAGGATTAGGGTGTGACGGCGATAGCGTTGGGAAGAGGTTCTTATGCGATTCATCATTCTCATGGAGCGTTATTTAAACAACGAAGTGAAAAAATACCCGCATCATCGTGTCAGAAGGACAAAGAAGCGAAAAAAAGGCGGATACTGAGGGATTTGAACAGTCTTTTGAAAAAATGTTAGGGATGATACAGGAGAAAGAAGGAAAAGAGTTTAGAAGATAAAATTATCAGAGAGTGAAATAAAGTGATTTGATAATATTAGGAGATATGCCCGGATGCTATTTTTCAAAAAGGAAAAAGTGTCAGGGCATTTTTAGGTGCAAAACTAATAAAAATAATTCTGAAAATATAGTAAAAATAAGCATATTGTCAAATGAAACGGAGGGTATATAATAAAATATAGAAATATAAGCGGTGAGAAAAATTGAAAGGAAAAGTGCCTATGAAAAAACTCGGAAAATATGGTAAAAAGGTATCCTGCGTGGTAATTGGAATGCTATGTGCAGCAGCGATTGGCGCCTGTGGAAGCACACAAAGTGGGTCCCAAGATGAAAAAGATGTGAGAAATGATATTTCTGTCTATGAAGAGGGAGCTGATTTGGAAGGAACGCTTACATATGGAACCTTATTTATTGAGCCGCAGACCCAGCATATGATTGATTTATTTATGAAGGAGCATCCAGGCGTAAAAATTGAAACAAAGGTTGTTTTTGACAATGATGTTACGGATGAACAGTATAATGAAGGCTTAAATACCTTGCTTACAGAACTTGCATCGGATCAACGGGCGGATATTTATGATGCAACGTATTTACCATCGGAAATTAAGACGAAAGGCAGCGGCTATTTCGAGGACTTAAATCAGTATATTGATGCAGATCCTAATTTTAACAGAGATGATTATTACGATAATATCCTGCGAGCAGCAGAAGTCGATGGAAAACTGTATCAAATTCCGGAAGGTTTTTATTATGTTATGCTTCGGTTGAATAGAAACATAACGGATGAACTGAATTATGAAGTCCCGGACGAAATGGATATCAATGATTTATATGAGTTATATCAGCAGACCAAGCCAATTGCAGATGATGATTTTACGATTGATGTACAAAACAATATTTACGTGTTTCTGCCGATGACAGAGGACAGAGCTTATTTGAAGAAGGAAGAAGTAAATTTTGATTCAGAAAATTATGTGGATTTTCTGAGAAAAATGCAGGAACTGTATCAATATCAACCATCCTATGCGACCCATGCATTTACGGATATTAAAAGCTTTTCCGGAAAGAGTGTCCTGCTGAATACATTTACAAATTTACTCGAAGGTTCTACGAGCGGAATGTTTGAAGAAACCGATACGGCAACAAAACCGATCCTGTTGAAATCAACGGATGGAAAAATTCCTTTCTGGAGAATTGGTGAGGACTTTTCCATGAGTTCAGGCTGCAAAGATAAAGCGCTTGCATGGGAATTTATCAAATTCTGCATTGGTCAGAAACAATTTGAGTTCGAAGATGCAAACAGTGATTCTTACTACAGAAATTTCTTTACCTATGGCAGTATGCTGAACAAAGAAAACACACGGCAGCTTGTTGCGTATCAATTGGAAAATGATGACGACACAGCAGAAAAATGGGAAGCATACAATGAAAAAGTTTCTGCAAAAGCTTTTCGGGATTTACAGTTAGACAGTATTTTGACTGAAATTCGAAACGAATGTATGGAGCAGAAAATCACCCCAGAGGAATGTGCGAAGCTTTTTCAGCAAAGAGCAGAGCTTTATGTTAATGAGTAGAAGCTGTCCTTAATCCATGGAATCAGGTATATGAAATGAAAAACGAAATTTTATTTATATGTGTTTTATCCTTCCAAGTTTTATCGGGATCATGGCTTTTTACATCGTGCCGTTTCTTCTGTCCTTGTATTTTGCAGTGATTGACAACATGATGAACAAGGAATGGGTGGGTCTTAAAAACTTTAAACTGTTATTCGAAAATGAGTTATTCCTTTCAGCACTCCGTAATACCGGAATTTTTTGCGGGATTGCAATACCGCTGGGAATGGCGATTGCTTTGCTTCTGGTACTGGTTTTGAAAAAGCAGAGGAGAGGTCGAATTCTTCTTATCCTGCTCCTGATCCCATTAATCGTTCCATCTGGAACGGTGATTGCTTTCTGGAAATATTTGTTTGAGAGAAATGGTTTTCTGGATGGGTTTTTACAGCTTTTTGGAAAAAACATGTTCGATATTGAGAATTCCAGATGGGCCATTTTGATTATTATCCTGATGTATCTGTGGAAAAATATCAGTTTTTCGATTGTCCTTTTCTGGTCCGGGATAAACTGGATTCCGCAGATCTATCATGAGCAGTGCCAGCTGGATGGAGCTACAGGGCGGCAGGAATTCCAATATATTACATGGATCTTATTAAAACCAACGACGTTAGTTGTGCTGTTGATGTCGATCGTGAATTCTTTTAAGGTTTTTAAAGAGATCTATATGCTGTATGGGGCCTATCCATCACCGTATGTTTATATGCTGCAGCACTATATGAATAACCAGTTTTTGTCACTTAATATGCAGAAATTGTCTGCTGCAGCATGGTGTATGTTTCTCATACTGGGAATCTTTCTGGGCATCATTTATCGGGTCCAGAGGAAGAATCTGGATTATTTGTAAAGATCTTTTGTGGGTGATTTTATGAAAAAGAGATATTCGAATTTTTTCGAAAAGCTGATCTGCATGGGAGCTGTCATTTTGGCAGTCATTCCGTTGTTGTTTGTGGCTGGAAAGTCGGTACAAGTTCCAGAAGAGTATCTTATATTGCTCTTTAAGAGACCTTTGTATTTGCGGATGATGTGGAATTCCCTGATTATTACTATTCCGGTTTTGATTGGACAGCTTTTGCTTGCACCGCTTGCCGCATACGGCTTTTGGCAATGCAGGTGGAAATACAAGGAGATTTTGTTCTATCTTTACATGATTGTCATGCTTATGCCGCTGCAGCTGACTTTAGTGCCAAATTATTTAGTGGCGAATTGGCTGGGCATTCAAAATTCGTCCTTGGCAATTATTCTTCCGGCAATGTTTCAGCCATTGGGGGTATTTCTGATTCGTCAGCAGATACAGGATTTTCCGCAGGAAACGTTAGAAGCAGCCAGACTGGACGGAGCCAGCGAATACAGAATTTATCGTTCCATTGTAAAGCCTAATTTGAGTTCAGCCATTGCTGCTGCATTAATCCTGATTTTTATTGACAATTGGAATATTGTAGACCAGGCGGTCATTTTTTTGAGAGAGCCATATCAGCAGCCGTTATCCGTGTATCTTTGCCAGATTTTAGAGGAACAGCCGGATATCTTTTATGCAGCGTCCGTTTTTTACGCAGTACCAGTTTTATTGATATTCTTAATGGGACAGGACTATTTGATACAGGGAATCAGTATGTCCGGTGTGAAAGCGTAGAGGGGAAGAAAGTACGATGAAGTTCAAAAAATAAGTATAGGGTTAATCGCTCTGTGGTTTCTGTTTTTAACTGCCGCAACGTTTTGGTCGGTCAAAGAAGAGAACAAAACGCTTCCTTCCGTCTGGACAGAGGAGGCACAGGAAGGCAGCATTGAGTATGAATTTCCAGTTGATTTGGAAGTAAGCGCAGCTGATCAGGCAATTGGCTATATCAGCATGTATGATAACGTTCCGGAATCTTTGCTGCAGGAGGGCAGAGATCTTCTGGTTGGAAAAGTGTGTTCTGTCATTCGAAAGGATGATTTGTATGAGCTTACGGTAGATCTGTATGAAAAACATTCGATTGGTGAAAACGTTGAGGGAAAAATCGAAATCACTTCTGAAGATGTTTTTCCAAAAGTGATCACACGGCAGGCGATTCATGAAGGAGACTTTGGAAAAACGTGTGTCTATTATATTAAGCGTCAGAAGGGAGCCTGGGGGTATGAAAATATTCTGGAAGAAAAAGCTGTGACATGTTTTCCAAATAGAAATTCAGATTTCGTGGTACTTTTATCAGAAGTAGACGAACCGATGGTCGTAAGCACATCAGAACTGACAAATGGAGAACGGGTGAAATTAACAGAAAAAGATTAAGGAAAAGAATACAGCCTCACTACCGGGACTTTCAGGGGTGAGGCTGTTTCATTATGTTCTATGCATGTGCCGATTTATACAGGCTTTAAAACACATTATCATCCGAATAATGCGTCATGATACCTTTCGCATTGTAGCCCAATATATTCCGTAACTTATCAATTGCATTTGCTTCTATATATTGATTATGCCATAACCGCTTCATAAGAACTACGGTCCTAATCGTAAGAACTGGAAACATTGTGAATGACAATGAAAAATGTACGACTATCACCAAAGCCGGAAGCCTAGAAACAGGAGATGCGACCTTGACCGGCATTTTAATGGCGCTGGTGGCAGGATTTTTCGGTGTGCTGGAAGAAACTGTCCGCAGAAAAAACGCCAGTAATGCGGTGGTAATTTAAAAAATATGGAAACAAGGAACGATATAGCTTAACGGCTATGCCGTTCTTTGTTTTTACTTAAGTACATGTTAGAAATTCCCTGGTATCTGACAATCACACATTATTTTTACGTAATTTAATGTGTGTTCGTCGCTTTACAGTTGACAATCACACATTATTTCAATATAATATAATGTGTGATTGTCAAAGAGGGGTGAGAAACATGAATGTTAAGGAGAAAATCGAAGAACTGCGAGAAGCGTCAGAGGACGGTACGATTACCGCAGCGCAAGTAACAGAAGCCGGACTGCACCGCAGCGTTTTACAGAAGTTTGTCAAGAGCGGCGAGATATACCGCTTCGGGCGTGGCCTGTATGTGTGGAGCGACGTATGGGAGGATGATTTCTACCTTTTACAGCGAAAGTATGGGCGCGGAATTTATTCGCACGATACTGCTTTGTATCTGCGGGGCTATTCGGATCGTACCCCGGCAAAATATACGATGACCTTTCCCAAAGGCTACAATGCTTCATCCTTGAAACGGGAAAATCTAATTGTCAAGCGCGTTGTGCCGGAGAACTATGAACTTGGCAGAATTGAAATGAAATCCCCATCCGGCAATCCAATTCGTGTTTACAATTTGGAACGGACGCTGTGTGACATCCTGCGCGGCAGCGGCAGTGATATACAGATTGTCGGAGAAGCTATGAAACGCTATGCAGCATCCAAGGATAAGAACATTCACAGACTGATGCAGTACGCAGATCAGCTTCGTGTGAAGCCCAAGGTGCTGCGATATATGGAGGTTTTGCTATAGACTGTTTCAGACCGAAAAAAATGGGGTCAAAATCGCGGTCGAAAATTAAGGGGAAAAGGAAAAATTTTCCATAAAAAAGTTGATTATCTGATAGAAAAATGAAAAGGGGAGCAGATATGCAGTTACTAATCAAACAACGTGTATTTTCCTGGTCAGACACGTATGATATCTATGACGAGCAGGGGAACCAAAAGTATTTTGTGAAAAATGAATTTATCTCGCTGGGACACCGTCTGCATGTGTACGATGCGGCGCATAATGAAATTGGGTTTATCAAACAGAAATTATTTTGCTTTCTTCCGACTTTTGAAATTGAATGGAACGGGCAGTTAATGGGACATATCGAAAAACGTTTTGCACTGTTCCGCCCCCAATACGATGTAGATTTCATGGGATGGCGTGCAGAAGGTGACTTCATGGGATGGGATTACGATGTATATGAAGCCTGCAGTGCAGTCGTCCACGTACATAAAAAACTTCTGAGCTGGGGTGACACGTATGTCATCGAATATGATAATCCGAGCAATGAAATTCCGGCATTATTACTGGTGCTGGCGATCGATGCGGCAAACTGTTCACAAAATAATGGATAGCTGGCAGTGTCTGGAATGGCGTCAGGGGAGATGCGGATATGAGAACTTTGGGAAATATTCTGTGGTTTATATTTGGAGGCATGTTCGGCGGACTTGCATGGATTTTTGCAGGATGCATCTGGTGTATTACGATTGTTGGAATTCCGTTTGGACGGCAGTTTTTCAAGATGGCAAGGCTTTCGTTTATGCCATTTGGCACGAGTGTAATTGGATAAAAGGTGTATGGAAAAAGATCGGGTTACCGGTCTTTTTCTATGCGTATCATGAGGCGGCCATTCCTTTGATGCAAATAGAAACATGATAAAAGTATTGCGCAGCAGAATAAAGTATGATACCATAAATTTACAGAAAAATAAAGAAACGATAGAATATTTAGTATTAATTAAAAAATCAGGAAACAGAAGGGGGGAAGTTTATGAAGATAAGACAGACAATCTTTTTATTACCTTTGTTTTTGCTGGCGGGCTGCGCATCTGCAGGAGGATCACAGAGCAGAGATCTGGATTTAAAGGAACTCTGTACAGAGGAGCAGGTTTTCCAGTATGCGGATTTTGAATGGGGAACGGATTCGGAACAGCTTTTCAAACAGAGCTTCCTGAAGTTTGATGAAAAAGATCTGGGACAGGGTGATGAGAGCAGCACAAAGACATACGAGAGCAAAGAAAAATTTTCCCTGGAAAATGCAGAATCTAACATGGATCTGGAATTTTCGGACGGTCAGCTGAGTCAGGTTTCCTTTACTTTTGACATCGAACAGGATGCCAATACATGGATTCAGAAAGAAGTAGACGAACTGAATTCTTTATACGGCGGAGGAATTGCAACTGGACTCGGAAATCAGATTTATCAGTGGCAGGGGGAGCAGGATACGGTTCTGCAGCTGACGGCTTTTACGGAAGGGGATGAAAGCGCAACCGTTATCTTAAGCGTGGCATCGATGGAATACTCGATTGGATCATAAAATTGACAGATACGGGCGCATCAGACGGCAATGTCTGGTGCGCCTGCTTTTTTGTGAAAAAACTTTCCAAAGCTTTTAAAAGCCAGAAAGATAGAATGACAAAAGTGTCACAGATGTGATATAGTAGTAGAATAATGTGAAAAAGAGAAGGAGTTGACAAAAGAGATGGAGTTAGGAAATTTTCAGAAATCAGTAGATTCAGATGAAATCAAAACAATGGCATTTGAAATCATCGGAGAACCGGTAAAAGCAGTTTCCCGCATCTGCGAGCAGTGGGGCGAGGCGGAAGATGAAGTGCGGGAGTACGATGTGTATGTGATCGAGACAGATGCAGGAAAATATACACTGAAGAAAACCGGCAGCAAAGAAGCGCAGATTTATGCGCAGTATCTGTCAAAAGGAGAGTTTCACGTACCGCAGTATGTCGGCATGCGGCAGGCAGAGGATGCGGACTGGATCTGCATGAAGTATGTAGAAGGAAACGACATGCGGGATATGACGGACGAGACAACAGAAAAAGCGGCAGAAACCTTAAGTAAAATTCAGTCGTATTTCTGGACACCGTCGATGGACAAAGCGCCGGAAAATGAAGTGGAGCAGAGATTTGTCGAATACTGGAAACGCGTTCTGCGCCGAGCATCGTCCGTAGCGGATGATCCAATTCTGCGGAAAGTGTATCAGATGTTCCTGGACCGCCAGCTGACTTGTCCATGTACAATGTCAAACGGTGATTTCCTGCAGTGGAATGTGATCTATGACGGCGAAAATGTTGTCATGATTGACTGGGGATTTGGTGGAATGATGCCGTATTCTCTGGACATTGCAAGATTCCTGGCACATGCGACCGAGACACGGAGTACTTTCCCGTTCTACATGAACGATGCACAGAAAGAGCTGTTTCTGGATCGGATGTATGAAGCGTTAAAGACAAAGATTTCACGCGAACAGTTCAATCTGGATGTGAAGCTGGCCACGCTGAATGAGTATATCGAGTTTGTGGAAGCAGAAGAGGACGAAGACGGCTGGTATCTGGAGCATGCACAGGCGCTGGCAGAGGAACTTCTCAATTTGTAAAAAACGGATTGCATTTATCTGTAAGTTGTCCTATAATAGGGAACAGAAAATAAAAAGAAAGAGCACCATTGGTGTAAAGGTGAGGGAATGTTTCTGCGATAATCGACTTTAAGAAAAACACAAAGAATGGACAGCCTGGAAAACAGGCCTGTTTTTCGTGTACGCTTAAAGACGAGAATCGCTGAATCATTTCCCTTTTTTATGAGAATAGAACAGGGATATTTTTTGCGGGTCTGTTTTGCGTACGCAGGACAGGCTCGTTTTGCGTAAAAAAGCAGAAAAGAGGCTGCCGGAGCAAAGGGGGCTTCTGTATGATGCAGATAAAAAAATTAACACTGACACATAAAAAAGATCTGCGGGTGATTCTCGAAGATTTTCAGCTTGTACTGAATGACGGTGATAAGGCCGTTATCATTGGAGAGGAGGGAAACGGAAAATCGACGCTGCTGAAGTGGATGTACGATCCCGCACTGACGGAAGATTACATCGAATCCACAGGCGAGCGCATCATCGGAAAGGAGCGGCTTGGATATCTGCCGCAGGAACTTCCGGAGGCGGAGAAAACGAAGACGGTGTATGAGTATTTCTATGAAAAAGAAAAGTTCTGGGATCAGACACCGAAGGATCTGGCGGTGCTGGCAAGAAAATTTGGTCTGACGGAAGAGTTTTTCTATCGGGATCAGCAGATGAGGGAGCTTTCCGGCGGCGAGAAGGTGAAAGCGCAGATGATGCGTCTTCTCATGGAGGATGCCACGGTCCTTCTGCTGGACGAGCCGTCAAATGATATTGATCTTGCGACACTGGAACTTCTGGAGAAACTGATCCGCGAATGGGAGCATATTGTTGTTTTTATTTCGCACGATGAAACGCTGATTGAAAACACGGCAAATATGGTCATTCATATTGAACAGATTGTGCGGAAGACAAAATCGAGATACACGGTTGCGAAACTTCCCTATCGGACGTATGTAGAGGAGCGCCTGCAGAATTTCGAGCGCCAGGAACAGAAGGCGCAGAGTGACAGGAGAGAGAAAGCGCTGCGCGATGAGAAATACCGAAAGGTATACCAGAGCGTGCAGAACGCCTTGAACAACTGTTCCCGTCAGGCACCGTCCGTGGCGAAAAATCTGAAGGACAAAATGCATACCGTAAAGGCGATGAACCGCAGATTTGAAAAAGAAGATGCCAGCATGACAGAAATGCCGGAGCAGGAGGAAGCGATTTACTTCCAGCTTGGAGGAGCAGAGGCAGCCATGCCCGCCGGGAAAACGGTCATCGAATACCGTCTTCCGAAACTGGAAACGCCGGATGGAGAGCGGGTTCTGGCGGAAAATATCACCTTAAAGATAAGAGGACCGGAAAAAATATGCATTGTCGGCCCGAACGGGGCAGGCAAGACAACACTGCTGAAAAAGATTGCGGCAGAGTTGAAAGCACGGGAAGATCTCCGCGTAGATTACATGCCGCAGAATTATGAGGATCAGCTGGATCTTTCCATGACGCCGGTCGATTTTCTGGATTCCACCGGGGAGAAGAGTGAGAGGACGAAGATTCGGACGTATCTCGGATCGCTGAAATACACGGCAGACGAGATGGATCACCCCATCCGCGAACTGTCCGGCGGCCAGAAGGCAAAAGTATTGCTTCTGAAAATGAGCCTTGGCAATGCCAATGTGCTGATTCTGGATGAACCAACCCGAAACTTTTCACCTCTGTCCGGACCGGTGATAAGAAAGATGCTCCGCGAATTTCCAGGCGCCATCATCAGCATTTCGCATGACAGGAAGTATATCGGGGAGGTGTGCGGGAAGGAGTATCTGCTGGAAAAAGACGGACTCAGACTGATCAGAGAAGAAAAATAAAGATATCCGATAACGAAAAATACGACGGTGGCTGGCCGTCGTATTTTTCCGTAGAGAGATTATGTTTGTCTTAAGAGAAGGTTTCGCAGCAGATTCTGTTCCGGTGAAGTCGGGAAAAATGTTAATTTTATATTGAATTAGGTCGGGAAAAATGTTAAATTAGAGTAAGAATAACCCGGGAAAAATGTGAAATAATAAATAGAGAAATGGAGGAAGGTCAACATGCGTCGATTTGCAATGGATAAACTATTAGACTGGAAGAAAAAAAGTAACAGAAAACCACTGATTTTAATGGGAGCCCGGCAGGTTGGTAAAACGTGGTTAATGAAAGAATTTGGTAAGACATATTATGAAAAAACCGCCTACATTTCTTTTTACAATAATCAGAGAATGCAGGCGGTTTTCGATACGGATTTCGATATAAAACGTATTATTATGAACCTCAATATTGAATCAGGCGTAACGATCACCCCAGAGAATACATTGATTGTTCTGGATGAAATTCAAAATGCACCGAAAGCGTTGGAATCTTTGAAATATTTTTGCGAAGAAGCACCGGAATATCATGTAATAGCAGCAGGTTCACTTCTTGGCGTGGCGCTTCATGAGGGAATATCCTATCCGGTGGGAAAAGTAGATTTACTGGACTTATATCCATTCAATTTCAGAGAATTCCTGTGCGCTATGGACGAAGAAGGACTGGAAAACGCGTTGGAAACAAAAGATTATAACTTGATTGACAATTTTGCGGATAAATATTTGTTCTGGCTGAAAAATTATTATTATACAGGCGGCATGCCAGCAGTTGTAGATGCATTTCGCTTGAATAAAGATTATGCAGAGGTACGACAGATACAGAGTGATATTGTACGGCAGTATGAGGGTGATTTTGGAAAGCATATCAAAGCAAAAGTTCTCCCAAGAATACGAATGGTATGGGATTCTATTCCGATGCAGCTGGCGAAGGAGAATAAAAAATTTTTCTTTGGACAGATAAAGAAAGGAGCCAGAAGCAGCGAATTTGAAATAGCAATTCAGTGGCTTCTGGATTGTGGATTAGTATATAAAGTCAACCGGGTAAATGAGCCTCATATGCCGCTGAAGGCGTATAAAAATATGAATGCATATAAATTATTCGTACTGGATGTAGGACTGCTCGGAGCAATGAGTGAACTGCCAGCAGAATCCATATTGGAGGGTAACGATATTTTTGTTGAATTTAAAGGCGCGCTTACAGAACAGTACGTTCTGCAGCAGTTGATTTCAGATACCCCTTATACGCCATATTATTATGGAAATGAAAAAGCAACTTTCGAGCAGGATTTTCTGATTCAGAAGGCAAAGAGTATTGTGCCGATTGAAGTAAAGGCGGAACAGAACATTCGATCCCATAGTCTTAAAACATATTGCGAAAAGTTCCAGCCGGAAGAAGCAGTTCGATTTTCAACATTGAAGTATAAAGAGCAGGAGTGGATGGTAAATATACCATTATACGCTGTTTGCAACTTATAAATTAAAACAGCTATAAATCCCACGAAAGAAGGTGATCCCCATGCCATTTAAAATCATCCGAAACGACATCACAAAAGTTCATGCCGATGCGATCGTCAACACAGCCAACCCTTAGCCAATTTACGTGAAAACGTATCAGAGGGGCGGTTACTTTAATCAAAGCCAGACGTTCCACCCGTTTTACCAGCCGGAGCAGATCAAAAAGGAAGAACTGGACAAAATTCTCGAAGCCGACAGCATCGCTGATGACAGCACAATCCAGAATGCTTTTTACGATGCCCCGACAGTTGTCTATCTGTTTGCACCGTATACCTACCCAAACGACGCACAGGACTGCTGCGTTGCAAAATCATTTACGATCAGGCAGAATAAACCGAAAAATCCCGGGGAAATATGTGAACTTCCGGGGTTCATTTTGGATGGAAATATTCTTGCAATTTTACAGCGCAGTTATTATAATAAAGACAAGTTCTGCGGTAAACTCATTTTTCGCAGAAAACGCCAGAAGCGGAGGCTGACGTTCAAAAAATAAAAAGGAGCGTAAGAGAAATGGCAAAAATTTTAATTAGCCCTTCTAAATATTTACAGGGCGCAGGGGAAATGAAAAACATCGGAACATATGCGGCAAAATGCGGAAAGAAAGCACTGGTTCTGATCAGCCAGGGAGGCTACAGACGGATCGGAGCAATGATCGAAGAAAGCTTTGCGGGAAGCGACTGCGACGTTGTTTTTGATTATTTCAACGGCGAGTGCTGTGAGAGTGAGATCAACCGTCTGGTTGCTATCGTGAAAGAAAAGGCTGTGATCTGGTCATCGGTGTCGGCGGAGGCAAAATTTTTGATACCGCAAAAGCAGTTGCCTACTACGCAGAAAAACCAGTATTCATCTGCCCGACCATCGCATCGACCGATGCACCGTGCAGCGCACTGTCTGTTGTATACACAGAAGAGGGTGTATTCGAGAAATACCTCTTCCTTCCGGCAACCCGAACCTGGTTCTGATGGACACCGACATCATCGTAAAATCTCCAGTCCGCCTGACCGTAGCCGGAATGGGTGATGCACTTGCCACCTATTTTGAAGCAAGAGCCTGCCAGAGAAGCGGAGCTACTTCCTGCGCCGGTGGAAAAACAACCGAGGCAGCGATGGCACTCGCGAAACTCTGCTTTGACACTCTGATGGAAGAAGGTGTAAAAGCCAAAATCGCTCTTGAAGCCGGCGTATGCACCCCGGCAGTCGAGAAAGTCATCGAGGCCAACACCCTCCTTTCCGGAATCGGTTTTGAAAGCGCAGGCCTCGCAGGAGCCCACGCCATCCACAACGGCTTCACCGTACTCGAAGAGTGCCATCACATGTACCACGGTGAAAAAGTAGCCTTCGGAACCCTGACTCAGCTCGTCCTGGAAAACGTACCGCTTGATGAACTCGAAGACATCATTTTATGGTGCATCGAAGTCGGTCTCCCAGTCACCTTGGCTGAACTCGGTGCCGAAAACGTAACCGACGACCAGCTCATGGAAGTAGCCAAAACCGCATGCGCAGAGACCGACACCCTCCACAACATGCCATTCGAAGTAACCCCGGAGACCGTCTTCGCCGCCATTAAAGCAGCCGACGCCTACGGTAGATACTATCTCGACGAAGAAGAATAACCCGTATGAAAAAGATCTCCTGCCAACCCCAGGAGATCTTTTTTTATACTCAAATTTAATCAACACAAAAATAGAAGTTCCCAACTCCCTTCCTATATGTTAAAATAAACTCACCCCATTTCACAGAAAAAACATAAACCCATGCTAAAGTAAAATGGTAAAAATATCAAACATAAAAACACAACGAGATCAGGAAAAAGCACGAGCGGGCGGGCAGCCGTTTTTTTTCCGTCCGTCAAATAAAGGAGACTTTCAATCATGGACAAATTAAAAATCCTAGTAGTAGACGACGAAAGCCGTATGCGCAAACTCGTCAAAGATTTCTTAGTAAAAGCCGGATACGACGTCATCGAAGCAGGTGACGGCGAACAGGCCGTAGACACCTTCTACGCCCAGAAAGACATCGCCCTCATCATCCTCGACGTCATGATGCCCAAAATGGACGGCTGGCAGGTCTGCCGCGAAATCCGCCAGAACTCCAAAGTCCCGATCATCATGCTCACCGCCAAAAGCGAAGAACGCGATGAACTCCTCGGCTTTGACCTCGGCGTAGACGAATACATCTCAAAACCATTCTCCCCGAAAATCCTCGTCGCCCGCGTCGAAGCCATCCTGCGCCGCAGCGGCAAAACCGGCGAAGACGACGTATTAGAAGCCGGCGGCATCCGCATCGACAAAGCCGCCCACATGGCATCCATTGACGGAAAACCAATGGAGTTAAGCTACAAAGAATTTGAACTCCTCACCTACTTCCTCGAAAACCAGGGAATCGCCCTCTCCAGAGAAAAAATCCTGAACAACGTCTGGAACTACGACTACTACGGCGACGCCCGCACCATCGACACCCACGTCAAAAAACTTCGCAGCAAAATGGGCGACAAAGGCGATTTAATCAAGACCATCTGGGGTATGGGCTATAAATTCGAGGCGGACGAATCATGAACGGAACGGAAAAACAAAATGAAACTTCCATGGAGATGCCTGCAGAAGATTCCCGTGTGACAATGGGAAATCAGACGGAGAAAAAGCACCGGTTTCACTTGAAAATGCCACAAAAGGGAAGAAAACACTCCGTCAAAAAACGAATTGCCTACACTTTTATTGCGACCATGGCAGCTACCCTGCTTATCATCGGCCTGATCAATTACTTCTTTCTCGGGTCCTTTTATATCCGGGATAAAGAACACATTCTGGCAGAGAGCTTTCAGAAACTGAATGCGACAGGCGGAGACAGCGACGATATCCCTGATACCTTCGAGCAGTTCTGCGTTACCAACAACCTGAAAGTCATTATCACCGGACCGGAGCTCAGCAGCTTCGTCTATTCCAACGCAACCGACCGCCAGAGCCTCCAGACCCTGATCTTCGGCCTGATCAGCGGAAACGAGCAGGCAAATACCAAAGTCGTTGACAGCAAAGACAACTATCAGATCCAGAAATTCTACGACAGCCACGCCGATGCCGAGTATCTGCAGATCATCGGCTGGTTTGACAATGGAAACTGCTACTTTGCAAGATGCCCGCTGGAGAGCATCACGGATGCGGTCGGCCTTTCCAACCAGTTTTACCTCTTTATCGGCATTCCGATCATCATCATCGGTGCCATTGTGATCTGGATCATCACCCGCCAGATCGTCCGTCCGGTGCAGGAGCTGACCGAAATTTCGAAAAAAATGGCAGCCCTTGACTTCGATGCCCGCTACGTGAGCGGCGGAAAAGACGAGATCGGCGAGCTTGGAAACAACTTCAATGTCATGTCCGAACAGCTTGAGCAGGCGATTTCCGAGCTGAAAAGTGCGAACGTTGAGCTGCAGAAAGATATTGACAAAAAAACGCAGATTGATGAAATGCGCCGCGAGTTCCTCTCAAATGTCACACATGAGCTGAAAACCCCGATCGCTCTGATTCAGGGTTATGCGGAAGGCCTGAAAGACAACATCAACGACGATGAGGAAAGCCGCGAGTTCTACTGCGATGTCATCATCGACGAGGCGGCAAAGATGAACGAGATGGTCAAAAAACTCCTGAACCTGAACCAACTCGAGTTCGGTGAGGATCAGGTCAATATGGAACGGTTCGATCTGAACGCCGTGATTAAAGGCGTGCTACAGTCCTCCGACATCCTGATCCGCCAGAAAGAGGCAAAAGTGCTCTTTACCGGCGGCGACCCGCTCTATGTCTGGGGCGATGAATTCAAAGTCGAGGAGGTTATCACCAACTATCTGACGAATGCCCTCAACCATCTGGACTACGACCACACGATTGAGATCAGCTGCAAAAAGAAGGGAATGTCATAAAGACAACCGTTTTCAATACCGGGGACCCGATCCCGGAGGAGGATCTCGACAAGGTATGGGTGAAATTCTTCAAGGTGGACAAAGCGAGAACAAGGGAATACGGCGGAAGCGGCATCGGCCTTTCCATCGTAAAAGCCATTATGGATTCCTTCCAGCAGCAGTGCGGCTGCCAGAATTACGACAACGGTGTGGCATTCTGGTTCACACTGGAGGCAGATGGAAAAACGGAGAAGCATGATTGCAAAAAGCGTGCCAGAAAAAGGAATACAGCCTTTTCCTGGTGCGCTTTTCTTGCATAAAGGAAAAGATGGTGTAGAATAATAGCACAAACGGTCGAAAAGAGAGGGAGAGAAGAGATGGCGGATTCCAACAGTACAAAGAGTGCGCTTGCAGATGCAATGAAAAAATTGATGGTATGCAAGTCTTTTGCGAAAATCAGTATTTCAGATCTCTGCGAGGAATGCGGTCTGAACCGGAAAAGCTTTTATTATCAATTTTAAAGATAAATACGATCTGGTAAACTGGATCTTTTATGTGGACTTTCTGACAAACATGGGCGGAAAGAACTTTGAGAATGAATGGGATGTGCTGGTGGCGGTCTGCAATATTTTCTATCAGAATAAAGCATTTTACCAGAGTGCCCTGAGGATCGAAGGGCAGAACAGTTTTAAGGATTACTTTTACGAGATGCTCGAGCCGGTCATGGCGTTTTTTGTACAGGATCTCTTTCAGGTACAGAATCAGAAACTGTTTGTAACGTTCTTCTGTGATGTCTTCCTGACCGCGGTTCTGCGCTGGTTTTCCATGGAAAGCGAGCTGGAACCGGAAACGTTTGTCGAAGAACTGAAAGAAGTGATATATAGATCATCAGAAAAAATAGCAGCCAAAGCGGAACCAAAGAAATAAAATTCCGCTTTGGCTGTACTTTTATGCATCTGCGAGCAGTTCACGGTAAAATATATTCCGAAGAGACAACTCTTCAAAGGAAACGGTGGGCGTATCGAGTGTGCGGGCCATGTGATCCGGCAGAAGCAGCAGATACGCCGGATTGGCGGTGATAATCTGCTCAATTTTGCGGGAGTCTTCCTGCACTTCGATCGGGAAGAATGGCTGTATGGGGGTGAAGCGGTACTGTTGAACAACATCGGAAACAGCCCGGATACTTTCTTTTGAGCACGAATCATCTGCGACCAGAAAGAAAAAGACACTCTGTTCCATCTGGGAATACAGGTGGTCAAAAGAGAGCAGATAAGCGGCAGCATCTGCATCCTGATAGACTTTGTGCATACCGAACAGCGTTCTCTGGCGGCGCAGGGCTTTTGCCATGGGAGCCGTTGAGGGGGCATCAATTGGAAGAGAAACCATCAGGTTCGGGCAGGATAAAAGCAGTTTCTGCTGTTTTTCGGTAAGCGGCGTATCGGAAAGAAACCAGAGAAACGCGCATTCCGGATGCGACTGGATGACGGCAAGGTAGGATTCCATATCCTCATGATGATCCATGGAGCGGAGCTGATAAGAGTAGATGCCGTATGTCAGACCGGTTCTGACCACGGATGCAAAAAACGAGGAATCGTAAGTGTCCGGGATGCGGCTGTCGAGACGGAGCTTGACAACCCAGGGAACAGCAAAGGAAAGTTCTTTCTGCTTCTGGCGCAGAATCTGCGCACCGTAGGTAAAACTGTTGTAGCCGATGTTGATGCCGAACTGACGAAGCGCTTCCGGATCGTTGCTGCGCAGCAGAAAGTCGATTGCCTGATAATACGGGCTTTCATCGTTGCGCAGAAGATCCTGAAAAATGGCAAAAATCTGATTCTGAAAGCGGCCGCGGGAAAATTGGCGGCCAAGATCGCAGAGCTTGCGGACGCTGCGTTTCGGATCTGCGTCCATCTCCACCATCGCGCGTGCAACTGTTGTGTCGATCAGTGCGCGGGTGATGTCCTGTGAATTCATAATGTGTTCCTCCGATCAAGTAAAATAAGCTGTTTTTATCATAGCAAAAAGAACACGGTAAAAACAGGGACAAAGAACAGGAATTGTCTAAAAACTCCATTCTTTAAGGAAAATTTACCAGATCTTCAGAAGAAATTTCTTTTCTTTTGTGGAAAAAGTGGTAAAATAAAGTTATATGGTACAAACTATCGATTCTGCCGCGCCAAAAACGCGGCGGAACCATCCGAAACGATTCCAGAAAAATAGGAAAAACGAAATGGTTTTCGAACATGGAAGATAAAAGGAGGCGTTTTGCATGAAATTTGATATGCACTGCCACACAAAAGAGGGTTCGATGGATGGAAAAGTCATGATTGAGGAGTACATCCGAACACTGAAACGAAAAGGATTTGGAGGAATGTTGGTATCCGACCACGATTCCTATGACGGATACCGCGAGTGGAAGAATGCCATCAAGGGAAGAGCACACCAGGATTTTTGTGGTATTAAAAAGGTGTTGAGTACGATACGTGCGACTGCGGCCACATTCTTGTGATTATGCCGTTCGGCGTAAAATTAAAAATTCTGGAGCTGCGCGGCCTGCCGGGATCGATCCTTGTCAAGATCGTCCATGCGTACGGCGGAATTTTAGGACCGGCGCATCCGTACGGCGAAAAATTTATGAGCATGATCAGCACGAATGAACGGAAGAAAAAGTATCAGCAGCGGATTGCCCAGCTTCTCCCGCAGTTCGATTTTGTTGAAATTTTCAATGCGTGTGAGAGCGCGGAGACGAACGCAAAAGCGAAACGGCTGGCGGATAAATTCAATAAGCCCGGCTTTGGCGGAAGCGATGCGCACCGGCTGGACTGCATCGGAAAAGCGTACACTGAGCTGCCGGATACCATCAGAAGTGAGGATGATCTGATCGCCTACGTAAAAACGTGCCCGCAGATTGATTGCGGCGGCGAGCATTACAACGGAACGACGAAAGACCGGATCGGCCGCCTGAACATGGTGCTTGTGGATTCGTTCTATTTCTATAACAAACTTGCGAATGGCTGGCGCTGGCGGAAGCGGAGGCGTGAGCTGTTTGATATCATAGAAAAAAAACTCTGATGAATGCCTGGCAAAAAAGCGTGCCGGAAACGTTTCGTTCGGCACGCTTTTTCCTGCCCTGCATTTGAATCGAAAAAGAGAGGAAACATACGTATGCTTGCAATATTTCTTGCGCCGGTCTACATACTGGCAAATGTATTTACCGCCTACTGGCTGCTGCGGTGGATGAAGGAGGTGCATCCTTTGTTCCGCCATCCGGCCGTGCTGGGTGTCATTTTGGTGCTGTATGCATTTTTTGCACTTTCCCTGCTGACGAGCTTTCTGATCAAAAGAGATCCCGTTCACCGGATTTTAAAGGTCATCAGCAACTGCTGGCTTGGCATGTATCTGTATTTTCTTGGCTTCACCGCGATTCTGGTGCTGCTGCGCTTCATTTTTGCGCATACGGCACTGATGAAAACTTGGCTGTATTCTCCGATGGGATTGAAAGCGGTCGGCCTTGGCGCGATCCTTTTTGTGACGGGAATGTGCATCTACGGAATGGTGCATGCAGTCCATATTTACACGACACGATATGAGGTTCCATCGAAAAAGGATGCACATCTGAAAATTGCGCTCGTCGCAGATCTTCATCTGGGGTACAGCATCGGCAGTCATCAGATGGAAGAGATGGTGGAAAAAATCAATGCTGAGGAGCCGGATGTCGTTGTGATTGCCGGGGATATTTTTTGATAATGAGTACGATGCCATCTATGAGCCGGACCGCGTGGCGGATCTTCTGGCGGGCTTAAAGAGCCGGTACGGCACGTACGCCTGCTACGGCAACCACGATCTCGATGAGAAGATTCTCGCGGGCTTTACGTTTGAGACGAAGGAGGAGCGCATCGCCGACCGCCGGTTCGGTGAGTTTCTGGACCGCGCGAAGATTCATCTGCTGGAGGATGATGTGGTCTGTATCGATGATGCCTTTTATCTGGCGGGCCGAAAAGATCCCGACCGGATCCGCAAAACGCAGGAGACACGCGACACGCCGTCCGAACTGCTTACCGGACTGGACCAGTCGCTTCCAGTTTTTGTGATTGACCACCAGCCGTCGGAGCTGACCGAGCTGGCAGAGGCAGGCGCAGACCTTGATCTTGGCGGCCATACGCACGACGGACAGCTTTTCCCAGGCAATATCCTTACCGGCCTGATGTGGGAGAATGCCTGCGGGATGAAGAAAGTCGGAGACATGTACAGCATCGTCACCTCCGGCGTGGGCCTCTGGGGACCGCCGATGCGGATTGGAACGAAAGCGGAAGTGGTGATCATCGATTATGGAAAATAAGGGTTGACAAAACCGGAACGCAGAACTATAATACAACAAAATTACGAAACAGAGGTTATCAATGATGAACGAGATGCACAGCGTACAAATGCACAGGGACGACGATTGATAGCGCTTGTATCAAAGTGAAGACTACTATACTTCACAGGTACAGGCGCTGATTGTGTTGTACCTGTGTGGAAGATAAGGCAAAGGGAAACCACACCGGGAGAAAAAGAAATACCCCGTGTGGTTTTTCTTTGCCGCTTTTTATCCATACGGGAATGACTTTAAAATTTACATCAGAGAAGGGTTGTGATCGTATGGGACATACAGATTATGTCCATATGGATTTTCTGCTGATTTTGCGGCGATAAAGAAAAATCAGAACAGAAAGGCAGAAAAGACTATGAAGACAGAAATGAATACCGTAAAAGTAAGAAAAACAGAGGAACTCGAAGCAGAGCAGTTAGGAGCACACATCGGCGAAATCGTGCGGCTGCATGGAAGCATTTACAAAATCCGAAAAATGAGCTCATTTGCATTTGTGCTGCTTCGGACGAAACGGCAGATGGTACAGTGCGTGTACGAGCCGGCGTATGCCCGGTTTGCATTGGAGGAATTAAAAGAAGAGGCGTGTGTCCGGTTTACCGCGGAGGTGATCCGTGAAGAGCGTTCCAGAAGCGGGTATGACCTGCATCTGTTAGACGTGGAAATCCTCTCCGAGCCGGAAGAAGTACCGCCGGTTGTCATCAACCAGAAGCGGGTCAACACTTCCATCGAGAACCTGCTGGACTACCGGCCTATCACGCTGCGAAATGAAAAAGAGCGCGCGGTTTTCCAGATTCAGGCCAGGATCTGTCAGGCGTTCCGCGAATTTCTGGATGGACAGCACTTCACCGAAATCCACACACCGAAGCTCGTAGCAGCGGGAGCCGAGGGCGGAGCTAATATCTTCTCCCTGTCGTATTTCGGCGAACAGGCATATCTGGCGCAGAGCCCGCAGTTTTACAAGCAGATGATGGTCGGCGTCTTCGAGCGTGTCTACGAGATCGCACCGGTCTTCCGGGCGGAGAAGCACGACACGGCGCGTCATCTGAACGAATATACAAGCGTGGACTTTGAGATGGGCTATATCGAGAATTTTGAGGACATCATGGCGATGGAGCAGGAAATGCTGCGGTACACATTTGGACGGCTGCAGGAGACATGCGGAGCGGAGCTTTCGCTTTTAAAAGCAGAGGTGCCGGTGATCACGGAGATTCCGAGAATCCGTTTTTCCGAGGCGAAAGAGCTGGTGAGCCGCGTATACAAAAGAGCCTTTTCGGAGAAACTGGACTTTGAACCGGAGGAGGAAAAACTGCTGTGCGAATACGTGAAGAAAACGACAGGCAGTGACTTCGTATTTGTGACACATTATCCAAGCGCCAAGCGCCCGTTCTACGCGATGGACAGCAGAGAAAATCCGGCAGAGACGGAAAGCTTTGACCTTCTGTTCCGCGGCCTTGAGGTGACGACCGGCGGCCAGCGCATCCACAATTACCGGGAGCAGGTGGAAAAGCTCGAAAGCCGCGGCATGCATGTTGAAGCGTTTGAGAGCTATCTAATGATGCACCGCTGCGGCATGCCCCCGCACGGCGGCCTCGGTCTTGGGCTGGAGCGGTTTACGGCACGGCTTCTCGGATTTGAAAATGTGCGGAACGCATCCCTGTTTCCAAGAGACATTCACCGTCTGATTCCGTAAACCAGAAGAGTGTAAAAAACTCCGGCGAAGCCGTGGCGCAGATCCACGGGCTTAGCCGGAGTTTCATAAGATTTCCCTCCCTTTTGAAAGATAGCGTAACCGTTTGGATATTTCTGTTATACATCAGGGGAGTGAAAATGACAAATTGTTTATTGCAGACAGGATTGCTGTATAAAAGTCAGAATTTTTGCAGAAATGAGCCTTGTAAAGCGTCCGAAAATAGGCTATACTAAACAAGGTTTGGCTGCCGGCAGAATCTGGCAGTATCGGCAAATATTGGAAAAAAGAAAGACGGGAGTTTCCCGGTTTGAGGATAGGAAAGTATGAAATTATATGACATTTCCGGAGAGCAGTTTTCCGCAATGGACGCGCCGCGTCATCTGATGACGGAGGAAGGAACGGCGCAGACGACGCTCGACCGGTCACTTGGCATCTGTCAGGTGGCGGAGCTTGAGGGAGAAGTGACAAGAGAAGTGCTCGAGGAGGTCATGGAAGAGGACTGTAAACGTCTTCTGATCCGCGGCGATGCGCAGATTACACGCGATGGGGCAGATTACCTGGCAGAGAAAAAATTGGTGCTGCTCGGTGTGGAGCAGGAAACTGTCGGAAATGAGACATCGGGGAATGATGTTCATCAGCAGCTGCTGAAAAAAGGTACGGTGATTGTCGAAAATCTGAATCTGGAGAAAGTGACCTCAGGTCATTATTTTCTTGTGGCTGCTCCGGTCAAAAAGAAACACCAGTACGGCGGACCGATCCGCGCGGTTCTGATCGAAAATTAGAAAATGCTTTGTGTGAATCTGAAAATGCAATGTAAAATATAACGGAAAGAGAAAAACAGGAAAAAGTGTTCCCTTGTGGGACACTTTTTTTGATGTGTCCCAAACAGCGGAACTTTGGGTTGTATTTTCAAAATATGAAGAATATAATGGGAAAAAGCCGAGATGTGGTATTGAAAACCAGATCTGTCTCAGGCATAAAAATATTAAACTATTACAAAGGAGATCGTGAACAATGGATGGAAAAATGAAAGTAGAAAGAGCCGCTGCAGGCGCTGCGATCGATGGTGTTTTAAAATATGTGAATCACGGAGATGACAGAACAAAAGCGCTGTTGAATCTGACGGATTTTGTACAGAAATTTACCGGAAATATGTTTGCGGAGAAAACCTTCGACAACATCCGCACCATGCTGCAAAATCCGGACAACAAATGGGTACAGTACGTCAACCGCGGACTGGATGAGTTGGATCCGCAGGTGATCAAAATGACTGCTTTAAATTTAGGATTTCAGGCGGCTTTTGTCGGAACGAAACAGATCCGTATGAACCGTGAAAAATACAACTGCAATATCCCATGGACCATGCTGGTGGATCCGACGAGTGCCTGTAATCTGCACTGCACCGGATGCTGGGCAGCAGAATATGGTCATAAGCTGAATCTCTCCTATGAAAAGCTTTCCGATATTGTAAGTCAGGGAAAAGAACTGGGAACGTATTTTTATATGTTCACCGGCGGCGAACCGCTTGTACGTAAAAAAGATATCCTGCGTCTGGCAGAAGAGCATCATGACTGTGAATTCCACTGCTTCACGAATGGAACCCTGATCGATGAGGAGTTCTGTGAAGCAGTTCAGAAGCTCGGCAATATCTCCTTCTCCCTGTCACTGGAAGGCTTTGAAGAAGTAAATGACGGCCGTCGTGGTGCAGGTATTTTCGACAAAGTTCTTGCAGCCATGGATCTGATGAAAAAACATGGTCTCTTGTTTGGAACCTCCATCTGTTATACAAGAGCCAATCTCGAGACCGTGACAAGTGATGAATTCCTGGATCTGCTGATCGAACATGGCTGCCGCTACAGCTGGTATTTCCACTTTATGCCGGTTGGTATGGATGCAGCACCGGAGCTGATGCCGACGGTTGAGCAGAGAAAATATATCTATCACAGACTGCGTGAGATCCGTTCCGATAAGAGCGACAAACAGATCTTTGTTATGGACTTCCAGAACGACGGTGAGTTTGTCGGAGGCTGTATCGCAGGAGGAAGAAACTACTGCCATATCAATGCAAACGGCGATGTGGAGCCGTGTGTTTTCATCCATTACTCCGGCGCCAACATCAACGAAGTTTCCCTGATCGAAGCACTGCAGCAGCCGCTGTTCCAGGCATACCGCGATGGACAGCCGTTCAACCGCAACCACCTGCGTCCATGTCCGATGCTCGAAAATCCGGAACTGCTGCGTGAGATGGTAGAGAAGACCGGCGCGAAGTCAACCGACCTGCAGTCTCCGGAGAGCGCAGAGCATCTGTGCGGAAAATGTGATCTGTATGCTGCTGAGTGGAAAAAAGCCGCAGACGAGCTGTGGGCAGAGAATCCGCATCACAAACAGAGATATGAGAACTATAAGAAAGAGAACCTGGACGAGGAGGCAAAAGCTTCCACAGAGGAGATTCTTTTCGGAATCCGCGGATAATGCGATCGATGAATCGAAGATAAAATAGAAGCAAGACACCGGAAAATGGGACGAAAACCTGTTTTCCGGTGTCTTTTTGTGCGGGCAGTGAGCCAAAGTCCGACCTTGCAGAAAGCGGCCGGATCCCGTATACTATAGAGAAGCAAAGCGATATTTTAACGACAGAGAGGATTAAAAAATAGAAGATGAACGATTCATTTTTACAGGAACAGGGCGTAAGCGGGGCGTTAATTGAGAGTGTGCGGAAATTCCGCGAGAGCTATCCGGTGGCGGAGGGCTTAGAGAACCGCATGAGCACGCCGGAAATCCCGTTTTTCGGAAAAGAGATTCTGGAGATGGCAATTGCCGCGCTGCTGCAGGGCGAAAATCTGCTGCTGACCGGCGAGAAGGCAACGGGAAAAACGTGCTGGCAGAGACACTGGCGTATGTTTTCGGAAGACCGACGTACAACGTTTCCTTCCATGTAAACACAGGAAGCGCCGAGCTGATCGGAACAGATACGTTCCAGAACCAGGAGGTCACACTCCGGAAAGGCAGCATTTACCGCTGTGCAGAGGAAGGCGGTTTTGGTATTCTCGATGAGATCAACATGGCGAAAAACGATGCGGTCAGTGTTCTTCACGCCGCGCTCGACTACCGCCGCATCATCGATGTGCCGGGCTACGATAAAATTCCGCTTCACCCGGCGGCGCGGATGATCGGAACGATGAATTACGGCTATGCGGGAACGAGGGAGCTGAATGAAGCGCTGGTGTCCCGCTTTCTGGTGATTGACATGCCGCCGCTTACAGAAGAGACACTGTTTTATCTGATGCAGTCAAAATTCCCGGATCTGAAACCGGCGGCACGCGAAGCGCTGGCCGGCCTTTACCTCGATCTGCAGAAAAAGGCAAAACAGGCGGAAATCACCACGCGCGCGCTCGACCTCCGCGGTCTGTTCGGAGCGATCGGCACGATGCGCCAGGGGCTGTCCCCGTATCTTGCGGTGCAGATCGGCATTGTCAATAAATGCTTTGACCTGTTTGAAAAAGAGATCGTGCGGGATGTCGTGCGCACGCGGATTCCGGAAGAGTGGACGCCGCAGGATAGTTTTTTTAGGAGGGAAATACGTATGGTGACAGAGGAAACATTAAAACGCATGAGATGGAGCTGGAAAGCCGGATCCGCAATCTCGTCTGGACTGTCAGCGGCGACTACACGCTGAAGCTGAACCCGGATGTGGAGCGGTATGCGAAGGAGCCGGATACGGTACTGTACGACACAATCCGCCAGGGCGCCTTTTCGTGTTACTTTGATCGGGAAGCCTACAGCCTGTATCTGGTGAAGAAGGTTTACAGCGGCGCAGCGGAGGGAGAACTGATGATGCTCGCCCAGCTGGTGACGGAGGAGGCCGTATCGAAGCGGCTCGAAAGCGAGCGCCCCGGTGTCAAGGGCTTTCGAAGGAGAGCAGCGGAGGAAATACTGGACCACTCTTTTGAAACTCTATCCAGAAATGAGACAGGCCGCCTGAAACTGGAGTATCTACGCGGAAGAAGAGAGGAGGACGAGGGAAAAAGCCCTTCATACTCGGGGAAAACGAGGGAGTGGATGGAGCTGCTGAAGCACGCATCCGAAACAGCGGATACAATGGAACTGATCCGGGTGACGGACGAGCTGTACAATAAGGTCGTCGATCCCGCATTTGTGAAAAAGCACGGTGATCTTGCCTCGGTTCTTGCGGTAACGATCGAGGAGCTCACCGAGTATTCCTGGAAGGATTTCCTTTCGGAGGAACTGTACGAGGACGGGCTCGAGACATATCTGGAGCGAGTTTCGCTTGATATGACAAATTTCACATCAAAAGAGGCGGAAGAGAAGAAAGAAAAAACAGCGGGAAGCGATACCAAAAAGATCGTTGTCGTCGATGAGAAAGCGCTGGCACGGATGTATCAGTACATTCAGCGCAATTACGGAAAAACGTGGCTCTCGGAGAGTGAGGAGAAAAGCCGGAATTACCAGCTCTGCCGCGGCATCCACAGCGACTGCAGCCTCTATTACACGGAGGGTGTGCTGAAAAATCCGGTCGGAAAGTATTATCAGCTCTCCTACGCGCAGAAGCAGAAGGATAAAAACCTTCATGCCTATTACGACCAGCACCGCGCGGTGCGGCAGAACATTTCGCTGCTGTATCAGGAACTGAAAAAAGCGATGCTGCTGCAGGAGGATCAGTCGTTTGCGGATGCAGACCACGGAATTTTACAGCCCGCGCGGATGTGGAAGGTGGGACGGAGCCAGAATGCGGATCTGTTCCGGCTGGAGCAGCGGCGGAATTCGCTGGATTTTGTCGTGGATATTCTCGTAGATGCGAGCGGTTCCCAGCGGCCGCGCCAGGAGAATGTGACACTGCAGACGTACATTCTGGCGGAGACCTTAAGCCGCCTGCACATCCCGTTCCGCGTGATGAGCTTCTGTACGTTCTGGGATTACACGATCCTGCACCGGATGCGCGATTACGACGATCCGCGGGAGAAGAACAGCAATATTTTTGAGTATATCACATCCTCAAACAACCGCGACGGGCTTGCTGTCAAGGCGGCGGGGATGGATCTTTTAAAACGCCAGGAGGACCGGAAGCTGCTGATCCTCTTAAGCGACGGAAAGCCGTACGATGTGCTGGTGAACCGGCCGAATGCGAGAAATCCAAAGCCGTACCGGGATGACTATGCACTGCATGACACGGCAACTGAGGTGCGGCGCCTCAGGCAGCAGGGTGTCTCGGTGCTTGGGGTCTTTGTAGGCGAGGAGACGGAGCTTATGGCGGAGCAGAAGATTTTCGGCAAGGATTTCGCGTATGCGCGCGATATCCGCAACTTTTCCCATATGGTGGGAAGCTATTTAAGAAGAAAAATCGAAGAATAAACGAGCGGAATGCTCCGGGCGGAAAGTGAAAAACTTTTATCCGGAGCATTTTTTTCGATTTTTTTACGCAAACAGGTTGACATTTCCCACAAAATCTCCTAGAATGTTCTATAGCGAACTGTTTAATATGAAACAGTCATCTGTAGAACAGTTGCTTATGGAACAGTCCTTATTCAAACAGTTTTATAACGAACAGATGGGGACGGCAGCAAAGGGGAAAGGAGGAAAAAAGCAGCGTGTGTTGTAAAAAAACGAAAATCGGCCACGAACTGCGGACGCTGGACAATATGATGTCACGGAACCTGATGGCAGCCGCCAGAGAGCGGGGCGTCGATGAACTGACGGCCATGCACGGGTGGATTTTGGGCTATCTGTGCAGGAACGAGCACAAAGATATTTTCCAGAAAGATATTGAAGCGGAATTTAAGATCTGCCGCTCTACCGTGACCAACATTTTAAAGCTCATGGAGAAAAAGGGCTACATCAAACGGGAGTCCGTTCCCTATGACGCGCGGCTGAAAAAACTGGTGCTGACCGATACCGGAAGAGAGCTTCACGAGAAGACGAAAGATATGATCGATATGCTGGAAGAACAGACGGTTGAGGGAATTTCAAAAGAAGATCTTGACACTTTCTACCGTGTCATCGATCAGGTCAAAAACAACGTAAAAAATATGTTAGGAGAGACATCATGTTAAAAACACTTGGAGCACAGGTAAAAGAGTTTAAAAAAGCCTCCATTGCCACTCCGATTTTCATGATTCTGGAGGTTATCATGGAGATGATCATTCCTCTTATGATGGCATCCATTATCGATAACGGTGTAGAAAAAGGCGATCTCCATCACATTTACGTGGTGGGAGCATTCATGGTAGTGGCAGCAGCCATCGGTCTGTTTGCAGGTATCATGGGCGGAAAATATGGAGCAAAGGCATCTGCCGGATTTGCAAAAAATCTGCGTCAGGCCATGTTTGAAAATATCCAGGAATATTCTTTTTCCAATATTGACAAATTCAGTACAGCAGGTCTTGTCACCCGTCTGACCACAGATGTGACGAATCTGCAGAATGCATATCAGATGATCCTTCGTATGTGCATGCGTGCACCGGCGAGTATGATCATTGCAATGATTATGTCGTTTTACATCAATGCACGCCTTGCGAGCATTTATCTGGTGGCCGTTATTCTTCTTGGAACGTGTCTGTTTCTGATCATGCGGTCTGCAACCAAATATTTCGAGCAGGCATTTCCAAAATATGATGAATTAAATGCGAGTGTGCAGGAAAACGTATCCGCAATCCGTGTGGTAAAAGCGTATGTGCGCGAAGATTATGAGACAGGAAAATTTCACAAAGCGTCCGAAAATATTTATAAAATTTTCTGTAAAGCAGAAGAAAATCTTTCCTTTAATGCACCGCTGATGCAGCTGACCGTGTACAGCTGTATTCTTCTGATCAGCTGGCTCGGCGCCAAAATGATTGTCGGAAGCAGTCTTTCGACCGGAGAACTGATGAGCCTTCTGACCTATTGCATGAACATTCTGATGAGCCTTATGATGCTTTCCATGGTATTCGTTATGATCACAATGAGCCTTGCAAGTGCGCGCCGTATTTCAGAAGTCCTGAATGAGAAGAGTGATCTCGATAATCCGGAGAATCCGGACTTTTCGATTCCGGATGGAAGCATTACCTTCGATCATGTCTATTTCAACTACAAAAAAGGAGCCGGCGAGCCGGTTCTTTCGGATATCAATCTTTCCATCCAATCGGGTGAGACAATCGGTATTATCGGTGGAACCGGAAGTGCGAAAACAAGTCTTGTCAACCTGATCAGCCGTCTGTATGATGTAACAGATGGATCCGTTAAGGTCGGCGGAAAGGATGTCCGCTCCTACGATATGGAAACGCTGCGAAATGAAGTAGCCGTTGTTTTACAGAAAAATGTGCTGTTTTCCGGTACTATTCTCGACAACCTCCGATGGGGTGATAAAAATGCTTCGGAAGAAGAGTGCAAGCGTGTCTGCCGTCTTGCCTGCGCCGATGAATTTATCGACCGGATGCCGGAGGGCTACAACACCTACATCGAGCAGGGCGGATCCAACGTATCCGGCGGCCAGAAACAGCGCCTCTGTATCGCAAGAGCACTGCTGAAGAAACCAAAGGTGCTGATTCTGGATGACAGTACAAGTGCTGTCGATACCGCAACCGACGCGAAAATCCGGAAGGCATTCCTGACCGAGATCCCTGAAACGACAAAGCTGATCATTGCACAGCGTATTTCCAGTGTGCAGGACGCAGACCGCATCATTGTCATGGAGAACGGAAAAGTAAATGGTTTTGGAAGCCATGAGGAATTACTGAAAACCAATGAAATTTACCGCGAAGTATATGAGTCTCAGACCGGTGGCGACGGAGACTTTGACGAAAAGAGAGGTGAGTAAGGAATGGCAGAGAGAGTACAGCAGGTAAAGGGGCCGGGAGCAAGACCTCCAAGAGGGGTGAAACCGCAGGTCAAGAATCCGATGAAGATCTTTACCAGAATTATGAAATATGTATTAAAGGATTATACGGTACACTGCATCGCTGTTGTCATTGCGATTTTTGTCAACGTCCTGGCAAATGTACAGGGAACGATGTTTATGAAAACGCTGATTGACGGCTATATCACGCCGATGCTGACCCAGCCGGATCCGGATTTTGGCCCGCTGCTCCACGCAATTTTGCGGGTGGCCGGATTTTACGGAATCGGTATTGTGGCTGCGTTCGTTCAGAACCGTACCATGATTTATGTATCCCAGGGAACCCTGCGGAATCTGAGAAATGATCTGTTCGGCAATATGGAAAAGCTGCCGATCAAATATTTTGATACCCATGCGCACGGCGACATCATGTCGATTTATACAAATGATATTGATACCCTGCGTCAGATGATCAGTCAGAGTATCCCGCAGATCATCAACAGTGCAATCACGATTGTCAGTGTCTTTGTCAGTATGCTGATTCTGAACATCCCGCTGACGATTACAACGCTGGTTATGGTATCTATCATGCTGGGAGTGACAAAAAAGGTGGCCGGATTTTCCGGAAATTTCTTTGTAAAACAGCAGAGGGATCTTGGTAAAGTCAACGGCTTTATCGAAGAGATGATGGATGGCCAGAAGGTTGTCAAGGTATTCTGTCATGAAGAGGAGAATATCGAAAAATTCAAAGAAATTAATAACAATCTGTATGAGAGTGCTTACAATGCCAATGCGTTTGCAAATGTTATCGGACCGATCAATGCACAGCTTGGAAATATGAGCTATGTTGTCTGTGCAATTGTCGGCGGTGCACTTGCCCTTGGCAGCGTCGGTGGCTTTACGCTCGGTGGTCTAGCAAGCTTTCTGACCTTCAACAAGAGTTTTAACATGCCGATCAACCAGGTCAGCCAGCAGCTGAACGCAATTGTTATGGCACTTGCAGGAGCGGAACGTATTTTCCGACTGATGGATGAAGAGCCGGAGCTGGACGAGGGGTATGTAACGCTTGTCAATGCGAAGGAAGAAAACGGAAAACTCACCGAGACGAAAGAGCGTACCGGAAAATGGGCATGGAAGCATACGCACCAGGCAGATGGATCTGTGGATTACCGCGAGCTGCAGGGCCGTGTGGTATTCGAACATGTTGATTTCGGCTACAATCAGGATAAAATGTTTTGCACGATGTATCGCTGTTTGCAGAGCCGGGTCAGAAGATCGCGTTTGTCGGTTCTACCGGAGCCGGAAAGACAACCATTACCAATCTGATCAACCGCTTCTATGATATTCAGAAAGGTAAGATCCGTTACGATGAGATCAACATTGGAAAGATCAAAAAAGATGACCTGAGAAGATCGCTTGGCATTGTTTTGCAGGATACACATCTGTTTACGGGAACGGTAAGAGAAAATATTGCCTTCGGAAAGCTCGATGCGACGGAGGATGAGGTTGTAGCAGCAGCAAAACTGGCGAATGCGCACGGATTCATTATGCGTCTGCCGCAGGGCTATGACACAATGCTGACCGGAGACGGTGCGAATCTGTCCCAGGGTCAGCGGCAGCTTCTTGCGATCGCGCGTGCAGCCATTGCAGATCCGCCGGTACTGATTCTCGATGAGGCGACAAGCTCCATCGATACCCGTACCGAGCGCATTGTTCAGGATGGTATGGATAAGCTGATGAGTGGAAGAACAACCTTTGTTATCGCACATCGTCTGTCCACCGTACGAAACGCCGATTGTATCATGGTTCTTGAGCAGGGACAAATTATTGAGCGCGGTACCCATGATCAGCTGATGGAACAGAAAGGAAAATATTACCAGCTGTATACCGGAAATCAGGTTTCCGCATAGCAGAAAAAACGGAAAAAGTAAGTCCCGCACGACAGAAAATAAAAATCTGTCTGTGCGGGATTTTTTGCGAAGCAGCGGCTGGTTTTATGTGCGAGTAGCGAAGCGGATTGCGAATATCCGCTTCGAAATGATGATTGCGAGTGATACAGTAAGTTCCCACAGGTTTTTGGGTCTTGAAAAAGACAGCGGGATTTTATAAAATAGAAGAAGCGTTTGAATATATGCAAAGGAGAAAAACTATGGAATACCTGAATACAGCGCAGGAGCTGCTCGATTTTATCATGCGGTGCAAAAGCCCGTTTCATGTGGTAAAAGAAGCCGGCGATCTGCTGAACGAAAATGGATATACAAAACTGGAGGAGACAAAAGAATGGAGTCTCGTTCCGGGCGGAAAATATTATGTGACGAGAAATGAATCCTCGGTGATTGCGTTCCAGATCCCGGAGAGCGCATTTTCCAGCTACCAGATCATCGCAAGCCACAGCGACTGTCCGACGTTTAAAGTAAAGGGAGAGGACCCATTCGTGACGGATGGTCATTACACCCGCCTGAACGTGGAGGGCTACGGCGGAATGATCCGTTCCCCATGGTTTGACCGTCCGCTTTCCCTGGCGGGCCGCATGGTGGTACGTGACGGAAACAGCGTGAAATCCGTGCTGGTTGATGCCGGACGAGATCTGGTGACGATCCCGAATCTACCGATTCATCTGAATCGTGACATCAACAACGGAATCAAATACAGTGTGCAGACCGACATGCTCCCGATTCTCGGTGATGAGACAGCGAAAGATCATTTTTACGAGCTGTTTCTGCCGGATACCGCAAAAGAGGATATTCTCTCCATGGAGCTTTATCTGTATAACCGAGTGGAAGGATCCATCTGGGGTGCCGGAAAAGAGTTTTTATCCAGTGGGCGTCTGGATGACCTGCAGAGCGCGTTTGGCTCCTTAAAGGGCTTTCTTGCTGCAAAGGCAACAGGCCAGGTCAATGTCTGCGCAATCTTTGACAATGAGGAGGTAGGAAGCCTCACAAAGCAGGGCGCAGATTCGTCGTTCCTGACTGAGACCCTGCAGCACATCAACGCAGCGTGCGGAAAAGACACGATCGCTTACCACAGAGATCTTGCGGGAAGCTTTATGGTTTCTGCCGATAATGCACATGCGTTCCATCCGGCGCATGCGGAGAAATACGATCCGAAGAGCCGCGTCTACATGAACGGCGGCGTTGTCATCAAACAGAGTGCAAACCAGAAATACACGACCGATGCTGTTTCGGAAGCCGTAACAAAGATGATTTGCGAGAAGGCCGGCGTACCGTACCAGGTATTCGCAAACCACGCCGACATTCCGGGCGGAAGCACGCTCGGCGCAATTCTGAACTCTCTTGTCTCGGTGACAAGCGTGGATATCGGAATGGCTCAGCTTGCGATGCATTCCCCGTATGAGACGGCAGGCGCCAAAGATACTGCTTATCTGGTGCAGTTCGCAAAGACCTTTTATGAGACGACACTGGTGCGGACAGAGCATGGATTTTCTCTGGAAGAAAATAAAAGTTTAAGATAGAAAAAGCGGCCGGCGGGACTTTTGAAAAGCCTCTGCCGGCCGCTTTTTGCGTACTTGCAAAGTGTGTTTTAAGGATCAGATTATTCTGTCCGGAGTGCCGTAACCGGATCGCTTTTTGCCGCTTTCTTCGACGGAATCAGACCGCCGATCAGGGTCAGAACGACGCTGAGTGCAATCAGAACAAGCGCCGGGACGAGCGGAAGAGAAGCACTGACCTTCGTCGTATCCGCCAGATGGTGGATCAGAAGGTTGCCCGGAATCATCAGAAGCAGCGAGAGCCCGATGCCGATCAGTCCTGCACAGAGTCCGATGATGAAGGTTTCGGCATTGAAGACCTGCGAAATATTGCGTTTCGAAGCACCGATCGCGCGCAGGATACCGATCTCTTTCTTACGTTCCAGAACACTGATATAGGTGATGACGCCGATCATAATCGAGGAAACCACAAGGGAAATGCCGACAAAAGCGATCAGCACGTAGCTGATGATGTTGACGATATCCGTGACGGAGGACATCAGAGTGCCGACCACATCGGTGTACGAGATTACCTGCTCGTTTTTGCCTTCTTTTTCCATCGTGTCATTGTAGCCGTCGAGGATGGAGACAACGTGTTCCTTGCTCTCAAAGTTTTTCGGGTAAATGCTGATCGAAGAGGGTTCGTCAAAATCAGCGTAGCCCAGTTTCTGCAGATTGCCCTCATAGGTGGAAGAGCCGGAAGAACTAAGAGAAGCGAAGAGCTCCTTCATATCATCCTCAGTCATATTCATCTGGAAGGCACTTGCAAAGGCATCGGTGTCAATCTTCATGGCATCGCCCATCGAATCCTGCAGAGAATTACCGACCTGCGTCATGGCGCGCTCCATCTCGGACTGAATTGCAGAGGCCATCTGCGTCATCATCTGTTCCATCGCGGAAGTGATCTGTGTCTGCAGAACCGAGGCGACAGAAGCGGAGTAGCTTCCCATAACGCCTGCCATGTAGTTTGTGAGCGCAGAAGAAACCTGGGACTGCAGTCCGTCGAGATCGACGATTTTTGTGATACCGCTGTTCAGCCGCTGCTGGCCGTCCGCCGTGTTCAGATAGGCGATAAAGTGCTGGCCCATCTCCGTCGGATCCGGCAGGCCGTTCTCCTTCACGTAAGCGAGATAACCGTTGGAAAGCTCCGTCGCAAGCGCAGTGAGCTGGTCGGATGTAATTTCGATATTGCCGTTGTTCTGCATCACCTCGGAAATCCAGTCGTTGATGATCTGAACAGCTTCTTCGGTCTGCAGATACTCCGCAAGATAAGCATCAAACTGTTCCGGATCGGTGTAGCCCATCTTGATCAGGTATGCCTGATACCCTTTGAAGATCCGCTGAATGAGTTCCTGGATCTGTTCCTGTGTAATGGAAACACCGCCGCCGTCTGCAATGATGGTCTGGATGTGGCGCCGCAGGATTTCCTGTGCTTCCGTGGAATTGATGTAGGAGACGAAATCCTCCTGTAAATGGGAATAATCCGCCTCCGGGTGCTCCGAGGCGTAGCCCTGATAGCCCTCCATGAGGCTGGAAGCCAGTTCCTGCATGCCGTCTTCACTGACATTGAGAGTAAGTCCGGATAAAATCTGGCCAAGATCAAGCTGCGGCAGTCCGTCGAAATTAAGAGAGATCTGACTGAGGTCAATCGCACCCGCGAGATCCATGCTGCTTCCGGCGTCCGCAAAGGCACTGGAAAAATCAAGGTTCATGGAATCACCGGAAAAAGCACCGGAGAGTGCGGAATCGTTGAACTGGAAAGCGTTCTGCAGCTTGTCCTCATCGACAGTGATAAAGGAATCCATATCAAGACCGCTGTTCTGATCCACGGTGCCGAATTCCTGATTCGTAAAGACATCGATGGAGGAGTCCGCCATCTGCTGTTTCACAATCTCGGATTTCTTTGCTTCCTCCACAACGTGGCAGGTCAGCGATGCCGGGTAATTGATGCCGGCGGTCAGGGCAGAGGCGGCAGAGTCAGGGGACGGCTGGACAATACCGGTGATTGTGAGCTTTTCGCCGTTGGCAACGAGCTTTTTCATATAGTCTTCGTTGTCGCTTTTATCTTTCCAGACCTGATACTGACTGTCGTATTCGTAGCAGTCGGCGCTGTTCACAAGACGGAACGTGGTGCCGAGGATATCATCGTAGGAATACGTGCCGATGGAGGAAGGGGTCTCGACGGTTTCTTCATTTAAAAACTGGCGGACCATCTCATCCAGCTCGAGTGCATCGCGGAGCCCCAGGGTGTAGAGCAGAAAATCACTCATTCTGCCGTCGGAAGTGAGGACAAGCACACATTCGTTATAGTTTTCCGGCCAGTGTCCGGCTTTTAAGTCGTACTGGTTCTCGTACAGGGAAGCGGTGTCCGGCATCTCGTAAAAGACGTTGGTGCTTATCATGGATGACATGATGCTGTTGGAGCTTGCGCCAAGACCGAGCGAGTGGAACGACTGGTCCGGGTGCACCTGGCGGATGGAATCGCCGTCTTCGCGGTAGATCTGCGGCGTGACGGAGTAGGAATATTCGATGGCATTTGTGTAGTCGGAAATGCCGTCCGCACCGCCGTCAAGGTACTTTTTCAGGGAAGCGAGATCGTTGGAGTTCATGGTGGAGAACATGTTGGTCACGACTTCCTGGACTTTGATTTCATTCTTTTGCCGGAATCTTTGAGTCTTTGCCGGCATTCTGTGAGCCGACCATCATCGAAGTGAGGTCAAAGCCGGTGCTCTGGATCTGAAGCGGATATTCGGAGAGAGTTTCCTCTTCCATATTCTGAATATACTCGTTGACACCAGAGGAGAGTGCCAGAATCAGTGCAATGCCGATGATGCCGATTGAGCCGGCAAACGAGGTGAGCAAGGTCCGCGCTTTCTTGGTGCGCAGGTTATTAAAACTTAAGGAGAGCGCCGTCAGAAAGGACATCGACGATTTGCCCATGTTTTTGTGTTTGGGAGGAAGCAGGGTTTCGGAATCCGGCTCAAACGGGTTCGTGTCGGAGCAGATCACACCGTCGCGCAGGGTGACGATCCGGTTGGCGTAAAGCTCGGCGAGCTCCGGATTGTGTGTGACCATGACGACAAGGCGTTCTTTGGCAACTTCCTGCAGCAGGTCCATGACCTGAATACTGGTGTCGGAATCGAGCGCGCCGGTCGGCTCATCGGCAAGCAGAATTTCCGGGTCATTGACAAGAGCGCGGGCGATGGCGACACGCTGCATCTGACCGCCGGACATCTGGCTCGGCCGTTTGTGGAGCTGTTTTCCAAGACCGACCTTTTCAAGTGCCGCGATTGCTTTTTTGCGCCGCACCTCTTTGGAAACACCGGAAATGGTAAGCGCCAGCTCTACGTTTGCAAGGACGGTCTGGTGCGGGATCAGGTTGTAGCTCTGGAAGACAAAGCCGATCGTGTGGTTCCGGTAGGAATCCCAGTCGCGGTCCTTATACTTTTTCGTGGAAATGCCGTTGATGATCAGATCGCCGCTGTCGTAGCGGTCGAGGCCGCCGATGATATTCAGAAGCGTCGTCTTTCCGGAAACCGCTCGGCCCTAAAATAGCGACAAACTCGTTGTCGCGCAAATTTAAGGACACATCGTCGAGCGCTTTCTGTACCAGCGTCCCGGTCCGGTATTCTTTTTTGATATGCTGAATCTGTAGCATGAAAGGGTAACTCCTTCTGTGATTAATATGTGAACAGTTGTCCTTTATTCTACAACGAAATACGGGAAAAGTCCCGGGCTTTAGAAAAATTTAAGAAAAGTTTATCGACAGAAAAAAAGTTCCGCCTCTGTTTCGGAAAAACAAAAAACGGAACTTTCTTTATCTGTGATACTTATGATGCCGGAAAAGTCAGACTTCCATCAGAAGACCTTTCATATAAGCCTTTAAGATTTTCTTTTTCTCCAGCGAAAGATTATTGTAAAGCGTAATGATTTCCTGTTGTCCTTCGGTAAGCTGCAGGGCATCCGGCTCGTCGAGAAAGAAATCGGCAAGTGTGATGCCGAAAGCGTCGCAGAGCTTCTGCAGGGTAGGGATGGTTGGAATATTGGTGCGGTTTACCATATTATTTAAGGTAGAATAGGGAATGTCCGCCTCTTTTGCAAGACGGTAATAAGTCCAGGAACGCTCTTTGCATAAATCCTGAATGTGCTGTATCACATCTTTATCTCTCATAAAAAGATACCTCGTATTCCTATGTAATGTAGCGGCATGAAAATTGCTACTCACATATATTATACGTCTGTAAAAGAATAGAAACAGATCTTAAAGAGAGATGCAGAAAAGCTGTACAAATAAGAAATAATGGGAATTTGAGAGAAAAAGAGAGAAAAACCCGGCAGGAAAATAAGGTCTCCCGCCGGGTTCTGCAATCGTTTCAAAGTCTGTGATTCTTACTCTTCGGTGGAATTTTCTTCCATCTCGTTGAACTGCTCGGTATCCATCAGCTCGTCGAATGCGTCTGCTGCAATTTCGTACTCTTCATCGGAATCGATGTTGTCGAGGTTCGGCTGGCCGTTCTCTTCGTAGTAACGATACAGATAAACTTCGCCGTCTTCGTTCTCGCCGTTTTCATCGAGCGGCAGAAGAGCGATGTACTCTTTCTGGTTCGGAGCTGGGAAAATGGTCAGTACGGCACATTTTACTTCGGTATCGTCGTCCAGTGTCAGGGTAACAGTCGGCTGATCCAGATCCTGGCAGTCGCTGCCGCAGTCTGCGCAGTCTCCGCTGCAGGATGCGCTGTTGAATAATTCTTCACTCATTTGTATTACCTTCCTTTTTCGTGTTCAAGTCTTATCAGGTTCTTGTCTGCCATTCTAACAGATAATAGAAAAAAACACAATGGCTGTGCCGGGAAAGCAGAAAAAATGCGGCTGATACAGGAAAATACGGAAAAGATACAATAAATAAGAACGAAAAAATGAAAAATTAGTCGTATTTTCTATTGACTGTTTTCGGGTACAGTTTTATACTATCACTATTGAATCTAAATATACAGGCAGCTGAACAAACTTATCCTCAACTGCCGGGGAGGCAAAAAATGGATATCAGATTTGAAAAAAGAGAACATTTACAGGAAAAACCGGATCAGAAAAATCTTGGATTCGGAAAACACTTTACAGACTATATGTTTGTCATGGACTGGGACAAAGAGCAGGGATGGCATGATGCAGCAATCGTACCGTACGGCGGAATCCCGATGGATCCTGCAACCATGGTACTTCACTATGCACAGGAAACGTTCGAGGGACTGAAAGCCTACAGAACAGCAGAAGGAAAGATCCAGCTGTTCCGTCCGGAAATGAACGCACGCCGTATGATTAAATCCAACGAGAGACTCTGCATGCCGGGCGTACCGGAGGAGATGTTTGTAGAGGCTGTCAAAGCACTGGTTAAAGCACAGGAAGACTGGGTACCGTCTGAGCCAGGTACATCTCTTTACATCCGTCCGTTCATGTTCGCTACTGAGGCAAGCCTTGGCGTACATATGGCAAAATCCTACAAATTCGTTATCATCACCACTCCGGTTGGAGCATACTATGCAGAGGGCATCAACCCGGTTAAGATCCTGGTTGAGGATGAATATGTTCGTGCAGTCAAAGGTGGCACAGGATTTACAAAATGCGGCGGTAACTATGCAAGTTCCATCGCAGGCCAGGTAAAAGCAGAGAAGATGGGATGCACCCAGGTTCTGTGGCTGGACGGCGTACATCGTAAATATGTAGAGGAAGTTGGAACCATGAACATCATGTTCAAGATTGCCGGCGAAATCTACACCGCACCGCTGGAAGGAACTGTTCTTCCGGGCGTAACCCGTGATTCCCTGATCCATATCTTAAGAGACTGGGGATATAAAGTAAACGAAACACATCTGTCGGTTGACGATCTGATGAAAGCAGGTCATGACGGCACACTGGAAGAAGCATTTGGTACTGGTACAGCAGCAGTTGTATCTCCGGTTGGTGAATTTGTATACAAGGACGATTCTGTTGTTGTAAATGACTTCAAGATCGGTGAGTTGACCCAGAAACTGTACGATACCCTGACCGGTATCCAGTGGGGTAAACTGGAAGATAAATATGGCTGGACTACTCCGGTAGAATAAACCATATAAAACAGAAAAATGCAGATAAGGGGGTCCTTCCCGCACAGCGGTGCGGGGAGGATTCTTTCGCTTCAGAAAAAGATTCAGAAATCGTTTGAAAGGAAACAAAGCAGAATGGATCAGAATCGAATGCCTCTTGTGGAGGCGTTACAACAGTTCCGGGAGGAAGCACCGGCCTATTTCCGTATTCCGGGACACCGGTTTGAGCGCGGGCTGGATGAGACGTTAAACGGAGTGTCGCTTGCGGCGTATGACCTCTCGGAGGCAGAAGGGCTTGACGATCTGCATCACGCGGAGGGCGTGATTGCAGAGGCGCAGAAACTGGCGGCGGAAACGTGGAAGGCAAAAAAAACTTTTTTTCTTGTCAACGGCACAACATGCGGCAACGAGGCGATGGTGCTTTCGTCTGTGAAAGAGGGCGAAAAAATCATTGTTCCGCGAAACGTGCACAAATCGGTGCTGATGGGCCTGATTTTAAGCGGAGCCACACCGGTTTATGTGATGCCGGAGTACAGCACGAAATGGCAGATGTGGGGCGGCGTAACGCCGGAGACGATCGAAAAAGCCTTCGCGGAAACGCCGGATGCGAAAGCCGTACTTCTGGTCAGCCCGACGTACTACGGTCTTTGCAGTGATCTGCAGGCGATCGCAGAAATCTGTCACTGCCACAACGCAGCGCTTCTTGTCGATGAAGCACATGGATCGCACCTCTATTTTTCCGAACAGCTTCCTCTCGGCGCACTGGAAAGTGGTGCGGATGCCTGCGCGCAGAGTATCCACAAAACGGCGGGTTCCTTTACACAGAGCTCCTTCTTATCACTCGGTTCTGGCCGTCTCGATGAGGCAAGAGTGGCCGCCAATCTGCAGATGGTACAGAGTACATCGCCGTCCTACCTTCTGATGGCATCCCTCGATGCGGCGCGGCGCGGGATGGCGCTGCACGGAAAAGAGCGAATGGAACGCGCGCTGGAACTCGGTCAGAGGGCGCGGCAGGAGCTTGCAAAGATCAAAGGAATCGAAGTTCTTGGGACCGAGATGGAAGGAACGTGCGGCGTATGGAAGATCGACCTGACGCGTCTTGTATTCTCGGCAAGAGAACTTGGTATTTCCGGCTACGATCTGCAGGTGCGTCTGTACGAGGAATACCGCGTCAGTACAGAGCTTGCCGACGAGGAGAACGTGGTCTGCGTTATTACCTGGGCAAACAGCGAGGAAGATATCACACGGCTGATCGATGCGCTGGCAGGAATTTCGGCAGCAGAGAGCGGGAAAACGACGGGGCGGACGAAGTTTACAGAAAAGCAGTGGCTGTTCCGCAGCCTGCCGGAGATGGTAAAGACACCGCGCGAGGCATATTTTGCGGAGAAGGAAGCCGTTCCGTTTGCAGAAGCGGAAGGACGAATTGCAGCCGAGATGGCAGCCCCATATCCGCCGGGAATCCCGCTCATCTGCCCGGGCGAGCGGTACAGCAGAGAAATGTTGGAACTGATGCGCCAGTATAAAGCAGACGGCTGCGAATTTCACGGACCGTCGGATGCGTCGCTGGAAGTGCTGTATGTTCTGAAAGAGGAATAAAAGAAAACGGAAGTCGGTTCCCAGCGTTTTGCAACAGAAACCGCAGAGAACAGACTGTCAGGAAAAGGAGATGAATTGCGTATGAAAAAAATGATATCCTGGAACGTAAATGGACTGAGAGCCTGCATGAAAAAAGGTTTTCAGGAATACTTTGAGGCGGCAGATGCCGATATTTTCTGCCTGCAGGAGACAAAGCTGCAGGAAGGACAGATCGACCTTGAGCTGCCCGGCTATCATCAGTATTGGAATTATGCGGAAAAGAAAGGATATTCCGGCACGGCCCTGTTTACCAAAGAGGAGCCGATTTCTGTTCGCTATGGTATCGGAATCGAAGAACATGATATGGAAGGCCGTGTGATCACGGCAGAGTTTCCGGAATACTTTGTTGTAACCGTCTACACACCGAATTCGCAGGATGAATTAAAACGCCTTGCCTACCGGATGGAGTGGGAGGATGCGTTTCTTTCTTACTTAAAAGGACTGGAGCAGGAAAAACCGGTGATTTTCTGCGGAGATCTGAACGTCGCAGCGACCGAGATGGATATCAAAAATGCAAAGGCAAATGAGAAAAACGCCGGCTTTACGAAAGAGGAGCGCGAAAAATTTGCTGTGATCAAAGAAAAAGGCTTTGTTGATTCCTTCCGTATGCTGTATCCGGACACCGTGACGTATTCCTGGTGGTCATACCGCTTCCAGGCACGCCAGCGGAATGCAGGATGGCGGCTTGATTACTTTATGGTATCAGAGTCCTTAAAAGATGCAGTTGCAGATGCCAAAATCCATACCGAAATTCTCGGTTCCGACCATTGCCCGGTGGAACTGGATTTAGAGGTATAACAATTGGTAACATTGGTCAATTGACAATTTTATTCAAATGATTTACATTAATAGTATGACAATTGCAACAAATTATAAAAAATAAGGGCGGGAATTATGATACAGACAAAAAACAGAGGAAAATATCGAATTTTACCGGGAAATCCGGAGAAAATGGGCGCATCGGCGACGAAAGACGGATACAATTTTGCCGTAGAAGTATCAGATGGAAAAAAAGCAGAGCTTCTGCTGTACCGGAAAGGTCACCAGAAACCGTTTCTTACCGTGCCGCTTCCGGAAGAGGAGCGCACTGGCGTGATCAGTTCCGTGGAAATCACAGGCCTGACGGTAGGAAAGTTTTCGTATGCCTACCGGATGGACGAAGCTTTCTGCTTGGATCCATATGCGGGAGCAGTAGAAGGAAGAGAAACCTTCGGTGCACCGATGGAAAAAGAAGAGGGCGCCTGCTGCTGCCTTCTCCCGGAGTACCCGGTAATGCGCACCACCTCACTGCACCGGCCGTATGAGGAGACGATTCTGTATAAGCTCCATGTGCGCGGTTTCACCAAAGACGGAAGCTCCCGTGTAAAGAACAAGGGAACGTTCCGCGGCGTGATCGAAAAAATTCCATACTTAAAAGAACTCGGTATCAATGCAGTAGAGTTGATGCCGTCCTATGAGTTTTTTGAGTGGACCTCCCTTACGGAGCCGGCCTATGTATATCCGGCGCCGGTGGAAGAGAAGCGCGTGAATTATTGGGGATACGGCACAAAGGCCCTGTATTTTGCTCCGAAAGCTTCGTATGCTGCATCCGCAGATGCCGTCGCAGAGTTCGCAGAGATGGTCGATGCCCTGCATGAGAATGGTATCGAATGCCTGATGGAATTCTGTTTTGCCCCGGGAACGCCTTCTGGTTTTGTCCTGCAGGTTCTGCACCACTGGCAGCTCCGCTATCAGATCGACGGTTTCCATCTGGTCGGCGATGCATCGCTGGCAGAAGAAGCGTCCAAAGATGCACTCCTTCGGAAGACGAAACTGATTTTTCTCGGTTTTGACGGCGAACGGATCTATCAGGGAAAACGCCCTTGGTTCCGGAATTTAGGGGAACACAATCAGGGCTACCAGTACCATATCCGCCGCTTCTTAAAAGGCGATGAGGGCAGCCTTTCCGACTTCACCTATTATCTGAGAAGAAGCCCGGAGACACACGGTGTGATCAATTATCTTGCGGATCACGACGGTTTTACCCTGTATGACAGCGTTTCCTACGAACAGAAACACAATCTGGACAACGGCGAAGACAATATGGATGGTTCCAACGAAAACCTGACCTGGAACTGCGGCGCAGAAGGCGTGACCCGGAAACCGGCTGTGCGCGCGCTGCGTCTCCGCCAGCTGAAAAATGCCGTTCTCATGCTGATGACAAGCCAGGGAACACCGCTGATTTACGGCGGCGATGAATTCGGCAACAGCCAGAAGGGCAACAACAACGCCTGGTGCCAGGACAACAAAACCGGCTGGATCGACTGGAAAGCAGCCGCCCGGAATCCGGAGTTTGCCGCCTTTGTAAAAGCAGCAATCGCCTTCCGGAAGGCGCATCCGGCGCTGCACGGCGAACGCGAGCCGCGCCTCATCGACTACAAATCCTACGGCTGCCCGGATATGTCCTTCCACAGCCAGAGAGCCTGGTTCTCCCAGATGGAAAACACATGCCGTTTTATCGGCGTCATGTACTGCGGAAGCTATTTCCAGGATAAAGACGGCAACAAGGACGACGATCTTTATATTGCCTACAACATGCACTGGAATCCGCATGAGCTGGCACTGCCGTCCCTCCCGGAACAGAAGGTCTGGTATCTGACGGCCGACACCAACACACCGGAAGTCTTCCTGACAGAAGAAAATCAGAAAAAAGTCAGCGCAAAAACGGTCATCGTGCCGCCGCGCAGTATCATAATTTTAACAGGAAAGCAGGAGAAGAGGCAGAATGATGAAAGCATGGCAGCACTTTAAAACCATTACCACACACAAAATGTGGGTCATGCGGTACTGCTTTAAAATAGGACTGTACTGGCAGGGACTGACCCACGACCTCTCGAAATATTCGCCGACGGAATTTCTGGTCGGCATGAAATACTACCAGGGCGACCGGAGTCCCAATAACGCCGAGCGCGAAGACACCGGCATGTCAAAATCCTGGATGCACCATAAAGGGCGCAACAAACATCATTTTGAATACTGGATTGATTACGGTATCAATTGTGACACCATCATCAAAGGTGTCCCAATGCCGCGCCGTTACGTCGCCGAGATGATTATGGACCGCATCAGCGCGTCCCGCGTCTACCTCGGAGACGCTTATACCGATCAGGCGCCGTACCAGTATCTCAAAAAAGGAATCGGCCACCTCTGGTTCGTCCATCCCGAGACACTCTCGCAGCTCGAATTTCTGCTGCGCATGCTCTCGGAACGCGGCGAAGACGATACCCTCTATTACATCCGCTACCACTTCCTAAAAGGTGACCCCGTCCCGCGAATGCACTGTCCTCAAGAATGCACCGTCTACGAAGAGGCCATCCGCAAGAAAGTGTTCCCGTCCACTCATTAAGGTATTGGACCCACCCGCCCTCCCGATACTCCTGAGCGTCCCTTTCCCACAACAAAAATACAACTTGTTACAACAACCGTACAAGTTGTATTATAAATTCCAGAAAGGGGAATCACCAATCACATGGAACCAACCACCGGCAAAGCCAAATACTACACCCTGATGGAAGCCCTAAAAGAGCAGATTCTCTCCGGAACCATAAAACCCGGCCAGAAGCTTCCCTCCGAAAACGAACTGACCCGGGAATACGCCCTCTCACGCCACACCGTCCGAAAGGCCCTCGCTCTTCTCGAAAATGAAGGCTACATCACCGCCCAGCACGGCAAAGGAACCTTTTGCTCCGAGCGCGTAATCCAGCGTCATAATTCAAAAACATCGCTGTCACCACCACCTACCTGTCCGACTACATCTTCCCCCGACTCATCCAGGGAATGGATCGAGTGCTGAGCGAAAACGGCTACAGCATTATCTTAAAGAACACCTGCAACAGCCGCTCCAAAGAAGAAAAAGTCTTAAAAGAACTCCTCGACAAGCCCATCGACGGCCTCATCATCGAGCCGAGCAAAAGCCAGATCCTCTGCCGCCACATCAACTTGTACGAAATGCTGGACAAGTACCAGATCCCGTATGTCTTCATCCAGGGCTGCTACCCCCAGATGGCAGACAAGCCCTGCATCCTGATGGATGACTGCAAAGGCGGCTATCTGCTGACCCGGCACCTTTTAGAGACCAGCCGACGAAACATCATCGGCATCTTCAAGGCCGACGACAGCCAGGGCGCCCAGCGCCATAAAGGCTACGTGCAGGCGCTGCAGGAAAGCGGAATCCCATATGATCCCGAAAACGTCATCTGGTTTCACACCGAGGACCGGAAAACCAAACCGTCCCTGATGCTTTCCATGCTGCTCGACAGCAAAAAGTCTGTCGATGCCGCCGTCTGCTACAACGACCAGATCGCGCTCGCCGTCATCTCCATGCTGGAAGAAAAAGGAATCTCCGTGCCGGAAGACATCGCCGTCACCGGATACGACAACTCGCTGATCGGCCAGAGCAGTCCGATCGGGATCACGACCATTGCCCATCCGCAGGAAAAACTCGGTGAGATGGCAGCAGAGCTCATTCTCGAAAAAATCAGAAAAGTCCCGGAAGAAGAAAGCAGCGTCAAACGCCTGATTTCCCCGGAACTCATCGTAAGAGGATCCACCGCAGGAAAAAATCTGTCAACAGAGACGAAAAAATAGAAAAGAACCCAAGGGAGGAAAAAACAATGGGAATGGATGCAAAAACAGCAATCCTCGAACAGAAAACAGCACTTGGTATTGAGTTCGGCTCAACCAGAATCAAAGCCGTCCTGATCGGCGCAGACAACGCCCCGATTGCATCCGGAGATCACGAGTGGGAAAACCGCTACGACAACGGCGTGTGGACCTACACCCTCGAGGACATCTGGACGGGCCTGCAGGATGCCTATACCAAAATGGCAGCTGATGTCAAAGAAAAATACGACATCACCCTGACCCGCGTCGGAGCCATCGGCTTCAGTGCCATGATGCACGGCTATATGGCATTTGACAAAGCAGGAAACCTCCTCGTGCCGTTCCGCACCTGGAGAAACAATATCACAGAAGAAGCAAGCGAGAAGCTGACCGATCTTTTCGGATTCCACATCCCGCAGAGATGGACTATCGCCCATCTGTATCAGGCAATCTTAAACGGTGAGCCGCATGTGGCAGATATCGATTACGTGACAACCCTTGCCGGATACATTCAGTGGAAAATGACCGGCGAGCGTGTCGTTGGTGTCGGCGAGGCATCTGGAATCTTTCCAATCGATTCTGAAACCAACACTTACTTTGCCGACATGATCGCCAAATTTGACGAGGCAGTCGCAGACAAAGCATATTCATGGAAAGCACTCGATGTTCTGCCGCACGTTCTGACCGCAGGTGACAATGCCGGTGTTCTGACAAAAGAAGGTGCCGCACTTCTCGACATGTCCGGAAATCTGGAAGCAGGCATTCCGCTCTGCCCGCCGGAGGGAGATGCCGGAACAGGTATGGCAGCAACAAACAGCGTCCGCGTCAGAACCGGAAACGTGTCTGCCGGAACTTCCGTTTTTGCTATGATCGTTCTGGAGAAGAACCTCTCCAAAGTATACCCGGAGATCGATATGGTAACAACCCCGTCCGGTCATCCAGTTGCCATGGTGCACTGCCAGAACTGTACTTCTGATCTGAATGCATGGGTCAATCTCTTCCGTGAATTTGCGCAGACCTTCGGCATGGAAATCAGCACGAATGATCTGTTCGGCAAGCTGTACAACAAAGCCCTGGAGGGCGACGCAGACTGCGGCGGACTCCTTGCCTACAACTACTTCTCCGGCGAGCACGTAACCGGCTTCAACGAGGGCCGTCCTGTCTTCGCACGTACTCCGGATGCGAAATTCAATCTGGCAAACTTTATGAGAGTCAACCTATTTACTTCCCTTGGCGCCCTGAAAGTCGGCCTTGATATCCTGATGAAAGAGGAGCATGTGCAGGTCGACCAGATTCTCGGCCACGGCGGTCTCTTCAAGACAAAAGGTGTCGGCCAGAAGATCCTCGCAGGTGCCATCGACGCACCGGTTTCCGTCATGGAGACAGCAGGAGAGGGCGGAGCCTGGGGCATCGCGCTGCTGGCTTCTTATATGATCAACAAAGAAGAGAATGAAACACTCGAGGATTACCTCGATGCAAAAGTCTTCGCAGGAAATGCCGGAACCAAGATGGATCCGGACCCGGCAGACGTCGCTGGATTTGAAGTATTCACCGAGCGCTACAAAAAAGGCCTGCCGATTGAGCGTGCAGCAGTAGAGAGCTTAAAATGAACCATCGTTTGGGAAAGACAGAAAGGACAACACAATGTTAGAAGAACTGAAAAAAAGAGTATACGAAGCCAACATGCTTCTTCCAAAATACGGACTGGTTACCTTTACCTGGGGAAATGTCAGCGAGATTGACCGGGAAAGCGGTCTGTTCGTCATCAAACCAAGCGGCATGGATTACGACCTGCTGACACCGGACGATATGGTTGTCATGGATCTGAACGGAAACAAAGTAGAAGGACGCTACCGTCCGTCTTCTGACACCCCGACCCATCTGGAGCTGTACAAAGCATTTCCGGAGATCGGCGGCATTGTTCACACCCATTCCTCATATGCGACAAGCTGGGCACAGGCGGGAAGAAGCATTCCGTGCTACGGAACAACCCATGCAGACTACATCTACGGTGAAGTACCGTGCCTGCGCTGCCTGACAAAAGAAGAGATTGACGAGGCATACGAGGAAAACACCGGCCATCTGATCGTCAATGAGTTCAAACGGATGGGAAAAGATGTAAAAGCCGTTCCGGCCGTTCTTTGCAAGAACCACGGACCGTTCACCTGGGGCAAAGATGCGCATGAGGCTGTTCACAATGCTGTTGTCCTCGAAGAGGTTGCCAAAATGGCATACCGTGCCGAGACCATCAACCCGAGAATCCAGCCGGCACCGCAGGAGCTGCAGGATAAACACTATTACCGTAAACATGGTGCAAATGCTTATTACGGACAGAACTAAAAAAGAGTAAGAAGATAAGAAAAGTGTCATCCACAAACTGCAGGGCACACAGCCCGCAGGTGGATGACACTTTTTTGATAAAAACATTTTTATGATAGAAATCTGCTTTTAAAATCAAGTGGTCGTCTGACGCCGGATCAGAAGCGGCGGAACGGTCTTGTGAACCGGCTCGGCAAGCGGCACCGGGTGGCGTTTTTCCGTTCCTGCATCTGGGAGACCAGAAGGGAAACAGCCTCGTCTGCAATCTGGTCAATCTGCTGGCCGACAGTGCTGATCGGATAGATAGCCTGCTCGGAAATCGGCGCACCGTCGAAGCCGATGAGTTCGTAATCGTCCGGCAGGGTATGGTACTTGCGGATCAGAAGATTTAAAAGAATATTGGCATGATCATCGTTGGAGAGGAAGATGCCCTTTTTCTGACCGGCATATTTTTGTTCGATGTTGTCAAAGATTTCCTGCAGCGGTGCTGCGGCTTCCTGATAGGAGAGTCCAAAATCCCGAATGATAACCTTGTGCGGTACACCGGCCTTTATACAGGCATCCTGGAAACCGGCGAGACGGCGGTAGGCAGGAACATTTTCTTTGGTCGGTGAGTTCAGATGAATCAGGACATCACAGTGGTTATGAATCAGAAGCGAAGTCGCTTCGTACGCGCCGAGGTAGTTGTCTGTATTGACACTGCTGACGAACTGGTCTTCGCGCTCAATTGCAACGACCGGGATCTGCAGATCGGAGAGTTCGCGGGAGGAGAGTGTATGGGAGAGGACGATGAGGCCCTCGATTTTGTACGACATCAGCTCCTGAATGTAGCGGTGCTCCGTCTCGTCGTGGCCGTTTCCGGCGAAGACGAGGAATTTATAGCCATATTTCTCATAAGAAGCAAGAATCTGATTCAGCATCTCGGAATAGTAGTTCATGGAGAGACTCGGGATCAGGACGCCGACAAATTCGGTCTGTCCGTTCGCGAGGATTTTTGCCACTTTGTTTTCTTTATAGTTCAGTTTATCCAGTGCATCGGAAATGATCTGCTGATTTTCCGGTGTCAGGGAATCCGGGTTGTTGAAATACCGGGAAATGGTTGTTTTGGAAAAATGCGTGTACTGTGCAATATCATTAAAGGTTACATTTTTTTTTTCGTGCCATAAGTTCAAGTGTCCTTCCCTTCAAAAGTGTTGCGTGAATCATGTAAGCTTTCAGAAAAAAACAAATAATATATGAAGATAGTATAACATTTCTCGCCCGCCGGAACAAGCGGGAATCGGTTAAGTAACCGGTTTTGTAAAAGTTCCACAAAAGCCAAAAACAAAATTATGGAAAATCACGAAAAGTAAAGAAAATATTGACGAAACCCACTGTCAATGCTATGATAAAGACAATGAAAGTAACCGGTTACTTGACCGGTTACACAAAACGAAGGACAGGACCCGCTGTCCAGAGATAACAGGAGGAATTGTGATGAGAAAGAAATTTAGTGCCAGGGCGGCAGCTCTTGGAATGTCCGGCGTGCTTCTTACTTCTGCACTGACCGGATGCACCTTCGGCTTCGCAAGCGATCCGGATGACCCGAACGCAGTAAAAGAAGAAGTGCCGATCGACATGACCACCGATACCTTCCAGTACGATACGTCGCTTTCCGGAACGAGTATCGTCATCATGAACACAAAAGCAGAAATCCAGACAGCACTGGAAGAGATTGCAAAAGTGTTCGAGGAGAAAGCAGGCGTACATATTGAGATCATGCCGGTAACGGACGGCGATTCTCCTTATACCAAAGTAGTCAGCCTCTACAACTCCGGAAACCCGCCGACACTTTCCATTCTGGATACGACCGATGTCATTGCACTGGCAGAAGAAAAAGCAGCCGACTTAAGCAATGAAGCATGGACCGGCGAGGCAGAAGAGTACCTGACCAAAATCAACGGAAAGGTTTACAGCTTCCCGCTCTGTATCGAGGGCCGCGGTATTATCTATAACAAGAGCGTGATTGAAGATACCTTAGGTACCGAGTTCGATCCATCCGATATCAAAACCCAGGACGATTTCGCAGCACTTCTCCAGAGCCTGCGGGACAACGGAATGAAGAATCCGATCTCCATGGCAAAAGAAGACTGGTCCCTTGGAGCACACCAGCTGCAGTACATCTACGAGACATACAACGGAACCTCCGACGGTGCAGCAGAAGTCATCAACGAGCTGAAGGACGGAACCTTATATCTGCCGGACTACACCCGCATGAACGAGTTCCTGAATACCTTTGACCTGTTAAAAGAGTACAACGTAGCAAAGGGCGATCCACTCGGCGCAGATTACGATGAGATGGCAATTGACCTGGCAGACGGAAAAACCGCTTTCTGGTTCAACGGAAACTGGGCATGGCCGAACCTTGAGGAGGCAGGAGCCGAGACGACCGACGAGTACGGTTTCCTTCCATACTTCCTGAACAATGATCCGGACGACTTCGTCAACAGCAAAATCCAGGCATCCCCGTCCAAACAGATCATGCTGGATGATATCGTGGCTACCGACGAGCAGAAAGCAGCAGCAAAAGAGTTCCTGAACTGGCTGGTTTACAGTGAGATCGGACAGCAGATGGTTGTAAAGACCTGCAGCCTGATCCCTCCGTTTAAAAACAACCCGAACGAGCCAAGCGATCCGTTAAGCCGCGACATTTACGAAAAAGTACAGAACGGCGGAGCATTCAACGCATCTGCGATCGTGCCGAACGATCACTGGTCTGTCCTTGGTGCGGCAATGCAGAAATATCTGGCCGGAAGAAGTGACCGCGAGGAACTGATAGATTCCATCCAGGCATACTGGGATGAGCAGTAAGCCGGAGGATATGAAGGAGGAACGAAAATGAAATCAAGCAACAAGGGAAAAGATTTCTGTGTATTTGCGCTGCCGGGCCTGTTCTGCTTCCTGGCAGTCGTCATGGTACCGTTTATCTACGGTATTTACCTGACCTTAACCGACTGGAACGGTGTTTCCAGCGTGAAAAACTTTGTAGGACTTTCCAACTTCGCAGCCGTTATGCGCGACGCGCAGTTCTGGAAATCCCTGCTGTTAACCTTTAAATATGTCATTGCGGTTGTTGTTCTCGTCAATGTGATCGCCTTTTTACTGGCTTATATCCTGACCCGCGGCATCAAAGGTCAGAACTTCTTCCGCGCCGGATTTTTCACCCCGAATCTGATCGGCGGTATCGTACTTGGATACATCTGGCAGTTCGTATTCTCCCGTGTTTTCGTCAGCATCGGTGAGACCACAGGATGGAGCCTGTTTGAAATTTCCTGGCTTTCTACCCCGAACAAAGCATTTGCAGCGCTGGTGCTCGTTTCAGTATGGCAGCTGGCAGGCTATATGATCCTGATCTACGTCGCCGGCTTTATGGGACTTTCCGAGGACGTGCTCGAGGCGGCAAGCATCGACGGTGCATCCGGCTGGGTAAAAATGAAAAACATTATCCTTCCGCTGATGATGTCCTCCGTTACTATCTGCCTCTTCCTGACCCTGTCCCGCGCGTTCATGGTATACGATGTCAACCTGTCCTTAACCGGCGGTGCTCCGTACGGAACCACCGAGATGGCAGCCATGCACGTATATGAGAAAGCATTCACATCGAGACAGTTCGGTGTCGGCCAGGCAGAAGCCTTTATCCTGTTTATCATTGTAGCCTGCATCAGCGGTATTCAGGTATACACCACCAAGAAGAGGGAGGTTGAAGCATAATGAATCAGAAGAAAATTGGCGGAACAAAGAAAAAAGTAACTGACGCGCTGGCTATGCTCCTTATGATCATCGTTTTCTGTGCGTTCATGTTCCCGTTTGTCATGGTTATCATCAACTCCTTAAAACAGAAACGTGATATCATCAAGAGTCCGTTCTCCTGGCTGTTTACGATCAAAGGTCTTTCGTTTGACAACTTTGTAAAAGCATTCAATCAGATGAACTTCCTGAATGCCTTCAAGAACTCTCTGGTTGTAACCGTAACAGCAACCGTACTGGTTACGGTACTCGCAGCCATGCTGGCTTACTACATCGTGCGTAATGTCAACGTATTTTCCAATATCATCTTTGCACTGATGGTTGCATCCATGATCATTCCGTTCCAGGCAATCATGATCCCGCTTGTCAGTGTATACGGCGGAACCTTAAACATTCTGAACCACAGACTGACCCTGATCTTCATGCACACCGGATTTTCCATGGCGATGTCCGTGTTCATGTTCCACGGATTCATCCGCGGAAGTATCCCGCTGGCGCTGGAGGAGGCCGCTTACATCGACGGCTGTACCCACACCCAGACCTTCTTCCGCATCGTGTTCCCGCTGTTAAAGCCGATCATTTCCACCATGGTAATCATGAATGCGATGGCATTCTGGAATGACTTCCTGCTGCCGTCCCTGGTGCTGACCGACAAAAAGCTGCTGACTCTGCCGCTTTCCACCTACAGCTTCTACGGAACTTACTCCGCAGATTACGGAACCATCATGGCAGGTCTTCTGCTCTGCGTCATCCCGATCCTGATTCTGTACGTGGCACTGCAGAAACAGATCATCAACGGTGTCGTAGCCGGAGCAGTCAAATAGTAAATCATAGAAATCAAGAACAAGCCGGGCAAAGGAGGGCGGAATTAAAAATGCTTTCTTTTTCCGGCTTTTCTTATCAGAGACAACAAGAAAGAGACAGAAAGG
>ENA-OQOA01000050-OQOA01000050.1-human-gut-metagenome-genome-assembly--contig:-NODE-50-length-67004-cov-8.293464_pt1 | contig 67004 bp, 58 predicted proteins | sample MGYA00242633_ERZ504888 | MGnify/ENA primary metagenome ERZ504888 (study PRJEB26092, sample SAMD00036372) | human gut metagenome | host: Homo sapiens | study: EMG produced TPA metagenomics assembly of...
TCCGTTCGATTCATATGGTTTTAGTATAGGAAAAGGAATTTCTCGGGGCCGCCTCTCGGCGGCCTTGCGAAAAACAAATCCAAGTTAGACCATTTCAAATGGTTCGATGTCTGCCCGGATGCGACACTGATTGTGTCCATCCTCGCAGTATCCGGTTCTCAAGGTGCACGCCTGCGCGGTCCATCCGGTTCCACCGGGCCGCGCGGCAAGGAGATATATTGCCAGACCGGAGGGGCCCCGGGGGCGGGAATCTGGACGCACACATTTCCTACACAACTGTGCCCTCAACTGACGCTTGCCAGTTGATAGCTACCGCTCGCCGAGCACATCTTTATATAGAGTGGCCCCTTGGCTAGAGCCGATATGCGCCCCTGGCCAAAGCGCAGCCGGCATCTAGCAGTTCATCGCGCTCCTCCACCGAAAAGCCCTCGGCGTACACGCGCACCACCGGTTCGGTCCCGCTGGGACGGATCAGCAGCCAGGTGTCATCCTCAAATGCCAGACGTAAGCCGTCCATATGGCTTACGCTCTGCGGCGCCTTGCCGCATATCGACTTGGGATTCACGCCGGGAAGCAGCGTGCGCAACGTCTCGGCATCCTCGGCCTCAAGGCGCAAATCTCGACGTCCGTAACTCGTCTTGCCAAAGCTCGCCTCGAGCTGATCGATAAGCACGCCCAAGGGCGCGCCGGTCTTGGCCATGAGCTCGCACAAAATCAGGCAGGCAAGGATGCCGTCGCGCTCGGGCATGTGCGCGGCGATACCGATACCACCGGCCTCTTCACCGCCCACGAGAACGCCGCCCTTCTTCATCTCGGCGGCTATATATTTAAAACCGACGGGCTTGATGACCACGCGGCAACCGAGCGCCTCGGCAATGCGACGCACAAGCGTGGAGCATGAAAGGTTGACGACGACGCGTCCCTTTAGATTGCGATACTGGACCAAATCGCCCAAAACGAGCGCCATGATCTGATGTGGATGTATATATCTGCCGCGCTCATCAACCGCGCCGATACGATCGGCGTCGCCATCAGTCACCAGACCGGCGCACGCCCCGTCTTCGACAACTGCGCGCTCACAAGCATCCACCCACGGCTCGACCGGGTCGGGGCAGATATCTCCCCTATCGGTCGTCTCGTCGGCGTGAATCTCATGGACTTCGACGCCAAGCTCTCGAAGCAAGTCGGCAAGATATCCCTGCGCAGCTCCGCCCATGGGGTCAACCACCACACGCATATGCGCGGCGCGAATGGCATCCGCGTCGACAAACGATGCCACCGCTCGCATATAGTCGGGAATGATATCTGCCGTGCGGTATTGCCCCTCAAGCCCCAGCGGCTCGGCGGCCATCGTCTCCTCGAGCTCTTCGATGACATCCTGGTTGGCCGTCGAGCCATCACCCATCCGCAGCTTGAGGCATAGATAGCCCTGCGGATGATGTGAGCCCGTCACCATAAGCGCGCCGCATGCCTCGCCGTCATACGCAGCCGCCCACGTAAGAGCGGGAGTCGGCACCGGTCGAGACACGAGCACGGCATCGAGCCCGTGGGCGGCAATCACGCCCGCCGCGAGCTCGGCGAACTCGCGCGCTTGCGGCCGAGTATCAAATCCTACATATACCGTTTTGCCGGGATTCGTCTTTTGCCATAGCCTGCCGATAGCATCAGTGACACGAGCGATGTTGTTGATAGTAAAGTCTCCGTCGACGCGAGCTCGCCAACCGTCAGTTCCAAAGTGAATTATCGCGCACACGCGCAGACACCTCGCAGTGTTTGGATCATGGTACGCATGAGGTATACCCGCAACGGGCATCCGGCAAGCCGCCGGCACGCTCGTTCACCGTTTAGGCAAAAGCGTCGAGGTGCGCACCGCCAACAAAAAACCGCCCCAGCGGGGGCGGTGATTCGATACTCCCATTTTCGGGTTCTATATATTGAGCGCATCTGCCATAGCGGCTGTCGTAACCGCCGTGGTTCCGCAGCAGCTGCCTACCATTGCGGCGCCCGCCCGCTTCCACTCGACGCATGCGCGAGCGAAGGCTTCGGGGTCCTCATGCCACACGGGACCATCCTGTGTCTGAACCGGATTTCCCGCGTTGGGACGCACCGTGACGGGAGTAGTCGCCGATGCAACCATCCTGGGCACCGCCGCGTTCGCGGCCGCAAGCGAACAGCAATTAACACCAACCGAGTTTGCGCCGTGTTTTTCGGCGTACAAAACGGCTGCCTCGATGTTGAGGCCATCGCCCAACAGGTCGCCTTTATCGTCAACGACAAAACTCACCAGGACAGGCATACCGCCGGCGGCATCTCGGGCGCCGGCAAGCATGGGCTGCAAATTACGGATAGACGTCACCGTCTCGATCAGCAGACCGTCAACACCAGCATTGAGCAAGGCGTGCGCTTGTTCGCGCGCAATGCCTCGGATTTCACGATACTCGGCAGAGTCCTCGGCAAACCACTCAATACAAATCGGGCCCATCGAGCCCAGCAGCAGCTGTGGGTGCGCCTGGCGAGCATCGTCGACGGCCCCGCGATTGACCTCCGCCACGGACGGCGCAATCTGGTCGTGCTTGAGGGCATAGCTTGATGCCTGAAAGGTGTTGGTAATGAGCACCTGCGCGCCGGCGGCGACATACAAGCGATGGATACGAGAAACGGTCTGCGGCTCTGCCAGATTCCAAAACGCCGGTGGAATGTCGGCGGCATCGTACTCACTCAACAGAACACTGCCCATGGGGCCCTGCGCCAACAAGGTCTCGCTCGACAAGCGGCGCGTAAGTTCCTCGGCACCAAAGCGGTTGTAATAACTCGTATCCATATATATCCCGCTATTCCTCGACGCTGATTCCCTGCTTTTCGAGATAGGCGAGCCAGCGGTTCATCGTGTCCTCGGATAGAGCATGCTCCATCATGCAGGCCTCGGAATCGGCTCGCTCAAATTCGACACCGAGCTCCTGAACCAAAAACGTGCGGACCAGACGATGGCGATACCAGATAGCCGAGCCGACCTCGCGCCCACGGTCAGTCAGGATAACTTTGCCGTAGTGAGACTGTTCGACAAGTTCAGATGCCTTGAGAGCCGAAACCGCCTTGTTGACCGATGCCTTCGAGACGCCAAGGCGCTGTGCGATATCGACCGACCGCACGCCGCCGGTCTCCCCATCTTCACTTTCGATGCGAACCATGCACTCCAAGTAGTCTTCGTTCGCCACCGTTAGGTGTAGCTCGCGCGAGCTATTTGTCGTATCCATGAACATCCGTCCCTTCTGCACTCAATGGCTGATTCTACCCCATCCAAGCGTCGCGGTATGCCGCGGCATACCGTGCTAGAGTTCTTGTTGCACACGACGACCAAGATTGGAGCGATCTTTATGGAAAACACCACCACGAACCCCGACGTCCTCGAGCGTTTTTTGCGCTATGTCCAGATCAACACGCAGTCCGAGGATGCCAACTGCGACCAGGTGCCGTCGAGCACCGTACAGTTTGACCTTGCCAACGTGCTTGCCGAAGAACTGCGCGAGCTGGGTACAACCGATGCCCATGTAACCGAAAACGCCTATGTCTGCGCGCACATTCCCGCTAGCGCCGGCTCCGAGAATAAGCCCGCCCTGGGCCTGATCGCGCACCTCGATACCACCGAGGTCGCGCCGGGCGCCGGCGTAGCGCCGCACATCGTGCACTACGAGGGCGGCGATCTGGTTTGCGGCATCGTCGACGGCAAGCCCGTGTCCATGAGCACCGCCAAACTTCCTGCCCTCAACAACCTGGTGGGTGAGGACCTTGTCTGCACCGACGGAACCACGCTGCTGGGCGCCGACGACAAGGCGGGTGTCGCCGAAATCATGGCGCTTGTCGCACGCATCGCGCAGGATCCCTCCCTGCCCCATCCCGCGCTCGGCATTTGCTTCTGCCCGGACGAGGAAATCGGTCACGGTGCCGAGCTGTTGGATATCGAGGCCTTCGGCTGCAAGTACGCTTACACGGTCGACGGCGGTCCGGTTGGCGAGCTTGAGTGGGAGTGCTTCAACGCCGCCGAGGCAACCGTTCGCTTTGAGGGCCAGTCCATTCACCCCGGCGACGCCAAGGGGCGCATGGTCAACGCGGGCAACCTGTTCTGCGACTTCAACGCCCTGCTCCCCTACGAGCAGCGCCCGGAATACACCGAGGGCTACGAGGGCTTCTATCACCTTGAGGGCGTCTCGGCAACGGTCGACCATGCCACGGCGCGCTATATCGTCCGTGATCACGATGCCGCCAAGTTCCAGCAGAAACTCGAGCTGATGAATGCCGCCGCCGCACTGCTCAACCAGCGACTGGGCGAGGAGCGCGTAACGGTCGAGATTAAGCAGCAGTATCGAAATATGGCCGAGATCGTTCGTGACTATCCCGAGCTTATTGATGTTGCCAAGGAAGCCTACCTTGCCTGCGGCGTTGAGCCCCAAGTACTGCCGATTCGCGGCGGCACCGACGGCGCACAGCTGTCGTTCCGCGGCCTGCCCTGCCCCAACCTCTCGACAGGCGGCTACTGTTACCACGGCGTCAACGAGTTTGTCCCGGTCAACTCACTCGTCAAGATGACCGACGTCCTGCAGGAGCTCGTCGCCCGTTTCGCATAAGACTGGCTGCATGAGCCCAAGAGACGAATCGCCCCGTCCTCAACCGAGAACGGGGCGTTTTTTGGTGCAAGAAAAGTAGTCGGCATCGCAGGTTGAGCCAACGTCAGCGAGCGACGTCCAGAACGAACAAGTTGGCATGAAAAAGGCAGGGCATTGACCTTCTGGTCATGCCCTGCCTTTTGAATGACAAATTGTCGTTCTGGGCGGCGCGCAGCGTCGAGCCGTTACGCGGGCTGGTAAGCCCGCGTAACCCTAGTAGTTGGCTTCGTAGCCGTTGCCGTCACCGGTGGGCTCTTCGTAGTAATCGGAGCCGTCGCTCGAATCGTCGGAATCGTCCGAGCCACCCGACGAGGTCGCGGTGCCATATGCGTAGTCCTCGGACGTATTGTTGTTGAGGTCACCGATTGTGGAGCTGGAGCCGTCTGAAAGGCCCATGGTGTTGGGGCCCTTGGGATCCTCACCGGCGTCGACGCGGGCCATCATTTCCTTAAGCTCGTCTTCGTAGACAAAGACATAGCTCACGCCGTCGATCATAGTGCTGTCGTCAGCATACGAAGGCAGGTTGGCCGAGTAGATGCCCTCGACATCCATGCCGCGCATGGCATTAACCGTGGAGACGATATCCTGAACGCTCATATCGGTTACGAGCATATCGGACAGCGAATTAACCAGGCCAAAGATCTTCGTGGCATCGAAGTTATTGAGAATCTGGTTGGCAAGGGCGCCAAGCACCTGACGCTGATGGCGCATGCGCGTGTAATCGCCGTCGGCATAGGTGTAGCGGCAGCGGGCATAGGTAAGGGCAGTAGCGCCGTCCATATGCTGCTGACCAGCGGTAATCTTAATATCCAGGTGCTCGGGATCGTCGACGTCGTCGGTCGCGTTGATGTCGATACCGCCAACCGAATCAATAAGCGACTGCATGCCGTCAAAGCTGACCTCGGCATAGTGAGAAATCTGCACGCCGCACAGCTCGTTGACCGCCTGGACCATGGCCTCGGCGCCGCCAACGGTGTGGCAGGCGTTGATCTTCATGGTCTCGCCCTTGTACACGACCTTGGTGTCGCGCGGAACGGAAATGAGCGTCGCCTGCTTTTGCGTGGGGTCGATGCGTGCCAGGATAATCGAGTCGGCACGATACGTATCCTCGCCCGGACGACCGTCGGTACCAAGAAGCAACACGTAGAACGGATCTTTTGCCTCATTGGTATCGACCAGAATCTGGCGCAGGTTGTTGGTAATGACATTGGAGTCGCCAAGCTTGCCCATGATAGTGGCAAACCACAGACCCGCAGCAGTCGTGGCGCTCAGCAGCACGCCGAGTACGGCGATGAGAGCTACGCGGCGAACCGTGCGGCCGCGACGGCGCTGACGGGCGCGCTCGGAATAGCGTGCGACATTGTCGCGGCTGTAGATCTTGGCCTGCGCACCAGTCGAGGGTCTTCGGGTGTTATCCGCTAGGGGTTTCTTGTTAAACATAGGCAACCTGCATTAGTAGATGACGGGATCGGGAACGGTGGCATGTTCGACATGCGCGCCAAGCGCCTGCAGCTTTTCGACAAACTGCTCGTAGCCACGTTTGATGTGATGGATGGCCGAGACCTCGGTAACGCCATCGGCGATAAGACCGGCAACCACAAGCGCCGCGCCGCCACGCAGGTCGGGTGAGGTGACCTGTGCGCCCGAGAAGCCCTTGACGCCGTGAATCATGGCGTGATGGCTCTCGATACGAATATCGGCACCCATACGCACGAGCTCGGAGGCGAACATGAAGCGGTTCTCGAAGATGTTCTCGGTAATTACGGAGCTTCCGTCGGCAAGGGCCGAAAGCACCATGATCTGCGCCTGCATATCAGTCGGGAAACCCGGGAACGGAAGCGTCTGGATATCGACCGGCCTGATGCGCTCGACGCGATTGACGTGGACGCCGTTCTCGATACGCTCGCACTCGATGCCCATAAGTTCCATCTTTTTGAGCACCATTCCCAGGTGGATGGGGCAGAAGCCCGTAACATCGACGCCGCGCTCATCGGCCATGAGGGCGCCGGCGACGATAAAGGTGCCGGCCTCGATGCGGTCACCCACCACGCAATGGGTAACGGGATGCAGCTCCTCCACGCCCTCGATGGTCACGACGGGCGTGCCTGCGCCGACGATCTTGGCACCCATCTCGTTGAGCATGTTGGCAAGGTCGACGATCTCGGGCTCGCGGGCAGCGTTGTCGATAACCGTGGTGCCCTGTGCGCGCACGGCAGCCATGATGAGGTTCTCGGTGGCGCCCACGCTCGCGAATTCGAGCGTGACGGTGGTGCCGTGCAGACCCTGGGGAGCACTGGCGTTGATGTAGCCGTGGGCGGTGTCGAACTCGACGCCCAGAGCCTCGAGACCCAAGATATGCATATCGATCTTGCGAGCACCCAGGTTGCAGCCGCCCGGCATGGCGATCTTGGCGCGATGGAAACGACCCAGCAGGGGGCCCATGACGGCGGTGGAAGCACGCATCTTAGCGACGAGCTCGTAGGGGGCTTCCCAAGAATCGACCTGGGAGGTATCGATCTCGAGCGTGTGCTCGTCGAGAACATCGATCGTAGCGCCCATGCCCTTGAGCACCTTGCCCATCACGTGGACATCGGAAATATCGGGCACGTTCCGCAGCGTCGTCTTGCCCGGCGCCAGAAGCGTTGCCGCCATAAGTTTGAGCGCGGAGTTCTTAGCACCCGAAACAGGCACGGAACCTCCGATGGCGTGGCCACCCTCAACGCGGATAATATCCAAGGTCTACCCTTTCAAAAAGCATGCCCGGGGTGGCTGGGCCATCCCGGGCATGATGTGTTCGCAAATGGTCGAACGCTAAAGCGTTTGACTATTGGGCAAGCTTGAGCTTACACCATGCGATTTCATTATAGAGGTAGGCGCGGCGTGCATCATCCTCCGACAAATTACCCAGCTTCTCTTCAAAACCTTGAATATCAGCTTTAACCTTGTCGGCGTCGACGGTCGCCAAATCGCAAGCGCGCTCGGCGAGGACGGTCACGACATCTTCCGCAACCTGGGCATAGCCGCCGGCCACGGCAAACGTGTGGTCGACAGTGCCCATGGCCTTATCGGAAACGCGAACGTAACCGCGGTCGATCGTGCAGATTTCGCTGGAGTGAGCAGGCAGAACGCCAAACTCGCCATCCGTAGACGGAATCGACACAAACGCAGCGTCACCCTCATAGGCGAGGCTCACGGGGCACACGATGCGGATACGCATAACCTACTTCTCCTCCATCTTGCGGGCGCGCTCACGCACGTCCTCAATCGTGGAGGCATAGCGGAATGCCTGCTCGGGCAGGTCATCGGCCTTGCCGTCGACAATCTCGGCGAAGGAGCGGACGGTATCCTCGACACGGACGTAGACGCCGGGGTTGCCGGTGAACTTCTCGGCGACATGGAAGGACTGCGAGAGGAACTGCTGAATCTTACGGGCACGGTTGACCGTAAGGCGCTGCTCCTCGGACAGCTCGTCCATACCCAGAATGGCAATGATGTCCTGAAGGTCGGAGTACTCCTGCAGGAGCTCCTGGACCTTGACGGCGACACGGTAGTGCTCCTCGCCGACGATCGAGGGATCGAGGGCGTCGGAAGAAGACGCGAGCGGGTCGATGGCCGGGAACAGGCCGAGCGACGAAATGCTACGCGAAAGAACCGTGGTAGCGTCGAGGTGGGTGAACGTCGTGGCGGGCGCCGGGTCGGTCAGGTCGTCTGCGGGGACGTAGACAGCCTGGACGGAGGTAATGGAGCCCGTCTTGGTCGAGGTAATGCGCTCCTGGAGGTCGCCCATCTCGGTTGCCAGCGTGGGCTGGTAGCCGACGGCGGACGGCATACGGCCCAGCAGTGCGGAAACCTCGGAACCGGCCTGGGAGAAGCGGAAAATGTTATCGATGAACAGCAGAACGTCCTGGCCACGATCGCGGAAGTACTCAGCGGTGGTAAGGCCGGCCAGACCGATGCGCAGACGCGCTCCGGGCGGCTCGTTCATCTGACCATAGACCAAGCAGGTCTTGTCGATAACGCCAGACTCGCTCATCTCAAGATAAAGGTCGGTACCCTCACGGGTACGCTCGCCGACGCCGGTGAACACCGAGGTGCCGCCGTGCTCCTGGGCAAGGTTGTTGATGAGCTCCTGAATCAGAACGGTCTTGCCGACGCCGGCGCCGCCGAACAGGCCTGTCTTGCCGCCACGGATGTAGGGCTCAAGCAGGTCGACGGCCTTGATGCCGGTCTCGAAGATCTCGGTCTTGGTGGTGAGCTCGTCAAAACGAGGTGCCGCATGGTGGATGGGATAGAACTCCTCCACCTCGGGCATAGGCTTGCCGTCGACGGGCTTGCCCATGACGTTCCAAATGCGGCCGAGTGTCTTGGGGCCAACGGGCATCTTCATGGGCTCACCGGTATCGGTGGCAATGAGACCACGCTGCAGACCGTCGGTCGAGGACATGGCGACCGTGCGGACGACGCCGCCCGGAAGCTGGCTCTCAACCTCGAGGATCGTGCTCAGGTGACCGATCGGGGTCTCGGCCTCGACCGTGAGCGCGTTGTAGATCGGGGGCACCGCACCGTCAAACTTGACGTCGACGACAGGGCCGATGATACGCACGATGCGACCATCACCGGCAGTCGTCTTCTTGGTGGCTTCCTCGACCGCAAGCTGTACGGTGTTATTAGCCATTACTGTTCCTCCAATGCTGAGGCTCCGCCGACGATCTCGTTAATCTCGGTCGTGATCGAAGCCTGGCGCACGCGACTATACGTGCGGGTAAGGGTCGAGATGATCGCGGTGGCATTTTCCGTCGCGGAGTGCATGGCCTTGCGGCGTGCACCCTGCTCGGCAGCCGCCGAATCGATCAGGGCCTGGTAGATGACCGTCAGGATATAAGACGGCACAAGCTTGCCGAGAACATGCTCGGGAGAGGGCACGAACTCGAACGTGGACGAGATGCGCTTAGGGGCGTCGGTCTCGTTCTTACGCGGACCGTGGGCCATAGCGATCATCTCGGGGTCGAGCGGCAACAAATGCTCGACGCGAAGCTCCTGATCCACGCGGTTCTTGGCGTGGTGGTAGACAAGCTCGACACGGTCAAGCTCACCGGCACGATACGCATCGCAGATATGAGAGGAGATCATGCGGGCCTGATTGAAATCGGGCTCAGAGGAGTTGCCCTCAAAGTGCATGACGACGTTTGCGCGGTCACGGAAATACGTGGCCGGCTTACGCCCGCACGCGATGATCTCGCACTCGATGCCGTCGTTCGCCCAAGAAGCGGCGAGCTTTTCGGCCGTGCGCTCCACAGTCGTATTGAAACCGCCGGCAAGGCCGCGATCCGAGGCAATAACGACAATCAGGCCATGCTTGACGCTCTCATGCTTCTGCAGCATGGGATCGGTGCCCGAACAGGAGGCGTCGCCGGCGACCGTCAACATGACGTCGGTCAGCGCCTCCTTATAGGGCTCGGCCTGCTTGGAGCGATCGAGGGCACGACGGATCTTGGCCGTAGAGACCATCTCCATCGTGCGCGTGATCTGCTTGGTCGTGGTAACCGAGGAGATTCGCTTCTTAATGTCGCGAAGGTTGGCCATGGGGCTTAGTTCTCCTCTGATCCAGAAACATCCGAATGGTGCTTGGCCATGAACTGCTGCTTGAAGTCGCCGATGACGCGCAAGAGCTCAGCCTTGGTGTCATCATCGATCTTCTTGGCGCGAACCTTGTCGAGCAGCGAGCCAAAGCCATTGTCCATGTACTCGATGAGCTCGGCACGGAAGGGCAGCACGTCGGCGATCTCCAGGTCATCCAGGAAGCCCTCGTTGCCAGCGAACAGCGTAACGATCTGCTCGCCAACCTCAAACGGCTTGTAACGCGGCTGCTTAAGGAGCTCGGTCATGCGAGCACCGTGGGTCAGCTGCTTTTGCGTGGCCTCGTCGAGGTCGGAGCCGAACTGCGTAAAGCCAGCGAGCTCCTGATAGGAAGCGAGGTCCAGACGGAGGTTGCCGGCGACCTGCTTCATGGCCTTGGTCTGCGCATCGCCACCGACGCGGGACACGGAGATGCCCACGTCGACTGCCGGGCGCTGACCCTGGAAGAAGAGCTCGGACTGCAGGTAGATCTGACCATCGGTAATGGAAATGACGTTGGTCGGAATGTAGGCCGAGACGTCGCCGTCCTGGGTCTCGATGATCGGCAGTGCCGTCATGGAGCCGTAACCGTTCTTCTTGGACATCTTGACGGCACGCTCGAGCAGACGAGAGTGCAGGTAGAAGATGTCGCCAGGATAGGCCTCGCGTCCGGGCGGACGATGCAGCGTCAGCGACATCTGACGGTAGGCCACAGCCTGCTTGGACAGGTCGTCGTAGATGACGAGCACGTGGCCGCCGGGGTTGGTCTCGCTGGCGGGCTTGCCGTCCTCGCCGTTGTACATGAAGAACTCGCCGATAGCGGCACCGGCCATAGGCGCGATGTACTGCATAGGGGCGGAATCGGCAGCGGTGGCCGAAACGATGATGGTGTAGTCGAGCGCACCGTGCTGAGCGAGGGTCTCGCGGATGTTGGCAACCGTGGAGGCCTTCTGGCCGATGGCGACATAGATGCAGACCATGCCCTTGCCGCGCTGGTTGAGGATAGCGTCGATGGCAATGGCGGTCTTACCGGTCTTACGGTCACCGATGATGAGCTCACGCTGACCGCGGCCGATAGGCACCATGGAGTCGATAGCCAACAGGCCGGTCTGAACCGGCTCGCACACCGGGGTACGGTCGATAACGCCGGGAGCCTTGAACTCGATGGGGCGACGGTGCGTGGCGACAATGTCACCCAGGCCGTCGATGGGCTGGCCGAGCGGATTGACGACGCGGCCGAGCATGGCACGGCTCACGGGGATATCCATAATGCGGCCAGTGGTGCGGCACTCGTCGCCTTCCTTGATGGAGTCGACGGCACCAAACAGAACGGCGCCGACCTCGTCACGATCAAGGTTCTGGGCAAGGCCGAAGACGGTCTCACCGGTATCGGAGCTCTTGAACTCCAGAAGCTCGCCTGCCATGGCGCTCTTGAGGCCGGAGACGCGCGCGATGCCGTCGCCTACCTCGTCGACCGTTGAAACCTCATGCGTATCGACCGTCGCGGAGAGGCTCGTGAGCTGCTCCTGCAGTTTCTTGGCGATATCCTGGGCATTGAGGGTTTCGGACATTAGGCTTCACCTCCGTACGAATTAGCAGAGTTTGCGAGGGTCTCCTGCGCGATGCGCAGCTGCGTCTTGACGGAAATGTCACGACGCTCGCCGCGGGCCTCGAGCACCAGGCCGCCCACGATAGACGGGTCGACCTGCTCGATAAGGAATACCTTGCGGCCGAAGTCCTGCTCGCATTTCTTAGTGATGGTTTGACGCAGCTCGTCGTCGAGCGGGATCGCCGTGGTGACGGTCACGCCCACTACATCCTCGTCTTCCTCGGCAACATACTTAAAGGCAGCTGCCACCTTGGGAAGAAGGTCGAGCTGGTCGCGCTTGGACATGGTGTCGAGCACGGCGATGATCTCGGGGCTGGCGCTAGCCAGGCGCTCGATCATCTCGAGGTCCTCGAACACATGGTTCTCGGCCTTAGCGGCTTCCAGAAGGGAGCGCGCGTATGTCTCGAGCACCTTGTCCTGATAGCGGCTAGTCGGCATTCAGGCTACCTGCTTCCTGGATGTAGCGCTCGATGAGCTTCTTCTGCCCGGCCTCGTCCTCGAGTGCCTCGCCCACGATCTTGGTGGCGACGGCAACGGACAGGTCGGCGATAGAGCTCGCGGCACCGGCGTAGATGGACTTGCGCTCGTCCTCGACGGTCGTGTGGGCCTTGGCGATAATCTCCTCGGCCTCCTTGTGCGCAGCCTCGATGATACGGGCGCGCTCGGACTCGGCGTCCTTACGGGCCTCGAGAACGATATCGGCAGCCTGACGACGGGCGTCGGTGACGATCGAATCGGACTCAGCGCGCTTGGCGATAGCCTCCTGCTTGGTCTTCTCGGCCTCGTCGAGGCTCTCCTCGATCTTCTTGCCGCGCTCCTCCATGGTTTTCATGATGCCCGGCAGGGCGACCTTGGCCAGCACGATCCAGATAATCAGGAAGGCGATAAGCGCCGGGATGAACTCCGCCATCTTAGGGATGAGGATGTCCGCACCGGCAGCGCCGTCCTCGGCGAACGCGGAAACCGGCATGAGCAGCGCGGCCGCGGACGCGGAGAGTGCGATCGCGCTCTTCTGGGATGAAAGATTCATACTTGACGCTCCGTGCTATTTAACGATCAGCGCGACAACGAAGCCGATCAGAGCCAGAGCCTCGCCGAAGGCGGAGCCCATGATGAAGACGGTGAACACGCGGCCCTGGACCTCAGGCTGACGGGCCATAGCACCCGTAGCACCCAGAGCAGACAGGCCGATAGCAAGACCAGCGCCGATAACACCGAGACCGTAACCGATAACTCCCACGATTCCTCCTTTGTCGTGCGTGTCTTATTTCACGCAGGATAACCTTATTTATAACTGCCGGGCTCCATGGGTACGGGCACCAGCGGTTTAACGAATTGCCTTACCTTTAAGGCGCGAACGGAAGACTACTCCTCCTCCGCGACCTCCTCTGCCTCGGAGACATACACGGCGGTAAGGACCGTGAAGACGTAAGCCTGGATGGCGCCGACCACAAGCTCAATCGTATAAATCAGGATGAGGATGGCGAGCCAGGCCAGCGAAGGCAGGGCGCCGATGGCGTGGGCCGCGGAAACCTGCTGAAGCAGCGGCTGCATGAACATGCTCGCCATGATGGCGAACGAGCCCATGACCACGTGTCCTGCGAACATGTTGCAGAACAGACGGACGGCGAGCGTGATGAGGCGCAGGAAGGTCGAGAAAAGCTCGACGACCCACACAAGCACGTTCATCGGGAAGCTCACGCCCTGCGGGGCGAGGCTCTTGATGTAGCCGATCACGCCGTGAGCCTTGCATCCGTAGTAGATGAAGTACACGAAGGCGAAGATGGCGAGCGCGGCGGTGGAGCCGATTGCGCCGGTGCCGGGCTTCATTCCCGGGATCAGGCCGATCATGTTATTGATCAGGATGAACAGGAAAAGCGAGCACAGGAACGGGAAGTGCTTCTTCCAGTTCTCACCCACGACGCCCTTGCCGATATCGTTCTCGACGTACTCGATGATGTACTCGAAACCGTTGACGAAGAAGCCCTTGGGAACCAGAGTCTGCTTCTTCTTGAACACGGCCAGGACGATCAGGAGCACGATCGTGGAGACGATCAGCCAAAACGAGTACTGCGTGATGCCGCAGCTCAAATCGCCCACGACAGGGGTGGAGCTGAACTCGCTGACCAGATGATTAATCTCATCAGGCAGCTTTTCAAAAATTTCCACGACTTACCTTTCGACCTCATGAGGATCTCGCAGCGCCTTGGCGACGCGAGCCGTGCAGGCGGCCATAAAGGCCACGAAGCCGATCGCCTCGCCCAGGAGGAACATGCGAAATGCCTCTCCGAACAACGCAAACACAACCAAGGTAAAGACGAGCAGGGCGACCGCCGAGACCGCCAGACTCACCATGCCCTTGAGCATGTCCGCATTCTGCTTATCGTCAAGAACCGGCTTGAGCGTAAAAACAAAGGGAAGGAAGGCAATTGCGCCCGCGATGGCGCCTGCAACGATAGCGAGCAGATCGGCTATCTGAAACACTGGCGTCCTCACTTTCCTCTTTTAACGCTTCCCAGAACAGTTCCCGCCAAACATTGGTGACTATTGTACGAGCCAATCGCTAAAGTACAACCGAAAAAGCATCGGTTAATACGCAGCTGTACGTTTTCTTAAGACCTTCTTTATCCCGTAGCTACGGTAACGCGTTTTTCCGTACCCTGCGGGGCGAAACGTCCGTTAACAGGGGTGAGCGCGGTCGCCTTTTATTTGTCCGCGCGCACCGTTTCTTCGTATTTTCGACGTTAGCCGGTTTGGCCCAGAGACTACAGCGTGCCGTAGATGCGGTCGCCGGCATCGCCCAGGCCGGGGACGATGTAGGCGGCCTCGTTGAGGTGGTCGTCAATGGCGCAGGTATAGATATGCACGTCGGGGTCTTTCTCGGTCAGCGACTTGAGGCCCTCGGGGGCCGCGACGATGCACAGCATGCGAATGTCCTTGACACCGCGCTCGCGCAGATAGCCGATAGCCATCTCGGCAGAACCGCCCGTGGCGAGCATGGGATCGACGACCAGGCAGATACGTTGGTCGATATCCCTGGGCATCTTGCAGTAATACTCATGCGGCTCGTGGGTGACCTCGTCGCGCTCCATGCCAATGTGGCCCACGCGGGCAGAGGGCACCAGGTCGAGGATGCCGTCGACCATGCCAAGGCCCGCGCGCAGAATGGGGACGATGGCGAGCTTCTTGCCGGCAAGCTGCTTAAACGTGGCAGTGGTGATGGGAGTCTCGACTTCGACATCCTCCATGGGCAGGTCGCGCATGGCCTCGTAGCCGTCAAAAAGCGCGAGCTCGCGTACGAGTTGGCGGAACTGGTTGGTGCCGGTCGACTTATCGCGCAGGATCGACAACTTGTGCTGGACGAGCGGATGGTCGACAAGCGTCACGCGGGACGCATCGTAGGTAACGGTCATGGGTTGATGCCCCTTTCGTTGCGGCCGCAAAACGACCTTGCTGACATGACGCACAGCGATGTTGCCGCCGCCCGCCATGCATAAGTTTAGCGGTTTGTTGTATCGAACGCTCCGTCACAACCCTACTGAGTGGTGCTGAGCGAACGCCTGACCGCATCGTGCCAACCGTCCAGGTTGCGCTCGCGACGCTCAACGGACATATGGGGATGGAACGTCTTGACGATCTGGGCGTTTTGCTCCAGCTCCTCCAGATCCTCCCAATACCCAACCGCAAGACCCGCCAAGTACGCGGCACCGATTGCCGTGGTCTCCACCGTCTCGCATTGCAGTACAGGGATATCCAGCAAGTCTGCCTGGAACTGCATGATGAACTCGTTGCGCGAGGCACCGCCATCGACGGACAGGCGCTCAATCGAAAGACCCACATCCTGCTCCATGGCACGCAGCACGTCATAGCTCTGATAGGCCATGGACTCGCAAGCGGCGCGCACGATGGTCGCTCGAGTCGAAGCTCCAGTCAGACCGCATACGATGCCGCGGGCGTGCGCGTCCCACCAAGGTGCACCCAAGCCCGCAAAAGCGGGGACAAAGTAGCATCCCTCGTTATCGCCGATCGAAGAGGCGAGCTGTGCCGATTCGGATACGTTGGAGATAACGCCCATGTTGTCGCGCAGCCAGTTCATCGTTGAGCCGGCGGCAAAAATAGAGCCCTCGAGCGCATAGCTGACCTTGCCGTCCGCAGCGATACCGATGGTGGAGACCAGGCCATTCTTGGATTCGACGATCTCGTCGCCGGTATTCATGAGCATAAAGCAGCCCGTGCCATAGGTGTTTTTGGTCTGGCCGGGATGGAAGCAGCAGTGACCGAACAGCGACGCCTGCTGGTCGCCCGCCACACCCATGATGGGCGGCATGTTGGTCATGATGTCGCTCGCTACGCGGCCGTAGTCACCGGCGCTCCAACGGACCTCGGGCATCATGGCACGCGGGATGTCGAAGAGAGCCAGCAGGTCATCGTCCCAGTCCAGCGTATGAATATTGAAAAGCGCCGTGCGGCTGGCGTTGGTGTAGTCGGTGGCGAAGGTTTGGCCGCCGGTGAGGTTATAGATGAGCCAGGTATCGATGGTGCCAAACATGAGGTCGCCCGCTGCCGCGCTCTCGCGCGCGCCGTCGACGTTGTCGAGAATCCACTGCACCTTGGAGGCCGAGAAATACGGGTCGAGCGTAAGGCCGGTGCGGGAACGCACCAGCTCCTCGCGGCCCTGCTCGGCCAGTTTATCGATTGTCGAGGCGGTGCGGCGACACTGCCACACGATGGCGTTGTAGATAGGCTGGCCACTCACGCGGTCCCACACCACCGTGGTCTCGCGCTGGTTGGAGATACCGATGGCGGCGATGCGATCGGAATGGATGCCGCTCTTAAACTGGACCTCCATCATCACGCCGATCTGGCTGGCAAGCACCTCCGTGGGATCCTGCTCCACCCAGCCGGGGCGCGGGAAGCTGGTTTTGACGCTACGACGTGCCTGGGCGACAATGCAGCCGTACTCGTCGACGATGGTCGCGAGCACCGAGGTGGTGCCGCAGTCGAGCGCCATGATGTAGGAACCGCCAAAGTTAAACGAGGCATCTTCCATGCCCAGGCTGCCCAGATTCAACGACATCGCTTACACCTTTCTATTGCATCGGGTCGGACAGGACCCGCTCGATCTCTGATGCGGGAAGTGCGCCTTGGCGCAGGATCTGAAGCTCGCCATGCTTAAACGTCACGATGGTCGAAGCGTCGCGGCACGGGGTCTCGCCCGCGTCGACGGCCAGATCAACCCCCTCCAGAATACGGTCCTCAACGTCGGCAAAGCTTGCCGGCGCGGGCGCGCCGTGCGTATTGGCGCTGGTGCAGGCAAGAGGGCTGCCGCAGGCGCGGATGAGCGCTTGCACCACGGGCGAGGCCGAAGCGCGAAGTGCCACCGTGTCGTCGGCGGCGCGCATAAAGGTCGGCACGCAGGGGGCCGCCTTGACCACGATAGTCAGGGCACCCGGCCAGCATCGTCGGGCGAGCACGCGGGCCTCATGAGGGATATCCACGCCATAGCGATCGAGTGCCTCGGCATCATCAACCAGCCAGGCAACCGTTTGCGTGAGCTCGCGCTGCTTGAGGGTAAAGATACGACGATAGCCGGTACCGAGTGCGGGGACCGCGGCGCCGTTGACGGTGACCTGCGGATCGCGCGGCCACGGCAGAGGTTCACTTGTATCTTGTGGAACGGCATCCGAGAAGGCGTTGACTGCCACGGCGACACCGTAGACCGTCTCGGTTGGAATAAGCGCCAGGCCACCGCGACCGAGTAGCTCGGCCGTACGCTCGACGGCGAGCCGATGCGGCTCACGCGCTCCCTCGAATACCCGATAGACCGTCTGCATGTGTATGCCAGCCCCTTACGCTCTGGTGAAAGTTTGTTTACTGTGGGGCATTCTCGCACGAAACGTTCAACCTATTTGCCCAGAGCGCATGTTGGTTTGGTGAGCGGCTCTAGTAGTCGGTGAAAGTGAGGGGGTTATTGGACTGCGACGAACTTCTTTGGCCTGCCGGCGTGGCGTTCTTGGGCGGCGTAGCGCTCGATGCTGTCTATCGTTATCATCCGACGGCCGTCGACGAGTTCAACATCGAGCTTTCCGGCTTTGACCAGCGCGGTAATCCGCGGAGCGGAAACTTTGAGGTCCAGCGCTGCGTCTTTAAATGTTCGGCACGCCGCTTCCCGAGCGTCCTCGTGGTCGATTTCGACTGAAAGGGTCACGACCTCGGCCAAGCGTTCGTACCCTGCCGGAGTCAAACCGTTGTTGAGGTCGTCGGCCAAAAACGCCATCAGTGCCTCGGTGGCATGGGCAATCGCTTCTTCGCGCGTATCGCCATCGGCAAAGGCGCCGGGAATCTGCGGGAAGCTAGCGCAGTAACCGTCGTCTTCTTTTATGAGAACGCAGTCATAGGTAAATCGCTGCCTCATTTTGCCTCCAACTACCATCCAGCTTGGCGACGAATACTTGCCCACGTGCCCTTCTTTGGTCGATCACCACCAGAACCGTTCACGGTGACAACGCGGTCACCAGAAACATACTTAGCATGACTACCGACTTGCGCGACCTTCACGAATCCATCGTGCTTGAGTAGGGCAATGATTTCCCGAAAGGTAGGAGGTTGCATGGGCCGACCTCTTTCAGCCGTCCTAATTATAAACTACTTTATAATTTTTGCTAACCAGTTAATAAATATTACTGGCGCTGTTTGGGCTCGGTGACGATGGCTCGAACGATACGGGGACGATCGGTGAGGTCGCGGACGATGCGCACGTCCGAGAGACCCGCCTGGCGGCAGAGCTCGGCGGCGGCGTCGAGGGCGCCCTCGTAGAGCTCGCAGGCAAACAGGCCGCCGGCGCGCAGCATATAGGGCGCCGCATTGAGCAGGCGGCGGAAGATATCAAGGCCGTCGGCACCGCCCTCGAGCGCCAAATCGGGCTCGAAGTCCTTGACCTCGTGCGGTAGCGAGCGCATGACGTCAGTCGGAATGTAGGGCGGGTTGGAGACGAGCACGTCGAAGGTGCCCCATTCCTCGCGGGGGATAGAGCTCACCAGGTTTGTGAGGCTGAGGGCGACCTCATCGGACGTAAGCCCGAGCGCGTCGCGGTTTTTGGTGGCCAGGTCGATGGCACGCGGTTCGATATCGGTAGCGGTGCAGGTGACATGCCCACGGCGCTCCCAGGCAAGGGAAAGCGAGATGCAGCCCGTGCCGCAGCCGACCTCGAGAACGCGGGCAGTGCGGGGCTCGACCGGAGCGGGCGCGGCGGCATCCTCCGTCAGAGACGCCTCGTGGTCGGCGCCTTCGATGGCGATGCCGTATTCGTCGAGCTCGGGCTCAGCGGCCTCCTCGGCCTCGGTCTCTGCTGCCTGCGCGGCGGCTTCCTCGGCCTCGCGATCGGCCAGTTCCTCGGCATAGGCGCGGCTGCCCAGTACATCGCTACCCAACGCCGCCTCGTCGGCGAGCCTGTGAGGTTGGCGGCACGGCGCTCGGCCGTCGCTCGCTCGTCGGCCAATGCGGCTTCGGCCTTGCGCGCTTGCTCGACTTCATCGTTCCAGGGCAGCTCAACGCGCTGACGGGCGGCAGCCTCGGGACTCAGCACCTCGGCATCCAGATAATTGAGGACTTCCTCGACGAGCATCTCGGTCTCGGGACGCGGAATGAGTACGCCGGGGGCACACGCGACGTCGATCATGCGGAACTGCGTGCTGCCGGTGATGTACTGCAGCGGCTCGCCCTTGGCGCGGCGGACGACCGCCGCGTGCATGGTCTCGAGCTGCGCCGCATCGAGCGTCTCGTCCATACGCATATATAAGTCGATGCGCGCCAGACCCGTGGCTGCGCACAGCAGCCATTCGGCAGAAAGACGGGGATGCTCCTCACCGCGCTCGGCCAGGTACTCCTTGGTCCACTCGAGACAACGCTTGATGGTCCAGATCTCGTTTGCCATGGGGTCCTCCCCTCTTAAGCGCCAGGCGGCGCGCGAATGTCGGAGCAGATTGTACGCGAGGCCAGCGCTTGGCAAGAGACGATTGAAGGCGATTATCGAGAATCAGCCCAGAATTTTGCACCGGGCTCGCTCAAAGTGTTCATTCGCCGACGTCTAAATTTGCATTCGTCAAGCTTTTGGCAAGGTTGCCCCAAAACTGACCAATATCTAACCAAACGCTTGCCACATCGCTTGACGCGCGACGCGTCAAAAATCGCCCCGCGACTTCTTGGACGATTTTTCAAGCAATATTTTCGATAGCGGCTACATGCCGTCAATTGCTTTAAGCAGGTAAGCAGCTCAAAGGCCATCACAGCCGACTGAATAAAATATCAAGGCAATGTCCCCAATGACTCCCTACGGATCATTTGACAACCAAGGAAACGCCGATGTTTTGGCAATGCCAGCGAGCGACGTCCAGAGCGAACAAGTTGACTAGTCATTTAAGAACGTCCCCGATGACTACCTCTAAGGCACCGCAGGTTGAGCATAAGTCAGCGAAAACGCCCCTAGGCGAGCAAGGTGACGTGAAAGAGGAGGGAAGCGTACTTTGGTACGCGACCGACGATTGAACGTCAGATTGCCGCTTAGGGGCGTTTGCAGCGTCGAGCCGTTACGCGGTTTGGCAAAACCGCGTAACCCGCTACACAGCCTGTGCCAGCTTCTCGGCACGCTCGGCGGCGGCGAGCGCCTCGATCACGGTGCCGAGCTGGTCGCCCAGAAGAACGCCGTTGTAGGTGGAGTTGAAGCCGATGCGGTGATCGGTCACGCGGTCCTGGGGCTGGTTGTAGGTACGGATCTTCTCGGAACGGTTGCCGTGGCCGATCTGGCTTTGGCGCTCGGCACCAAGCTCTGCCTGCTGCTTCTCGAGCTCCATCTCGTACAGACGGGCGCGCAGCATCTGCATGCAGACCTCGCGGTTCTGGATCTGGGAGCGCTGCTCCTGCGACTGCACCACGGTGTTGGTGGGCAGGTGGGTGATACGCACGGCGGAGTAGGTGGTGTTAACGCACTGACCGCCAGGGCCCGAAGCGCAGTAAGTATCGATGCGCAGGTCGGACTGGTTGATCTGGACGTCAATCTCCTCGGCCTCGGGAAGCACGGCGACGGTTGCCGTGGAGGTCTGGATGCGGCCCTGGGACTCGGTCTTGGGAACGCGCTGGACGCGGTGCACGCCGGACTCGAACTTCATGACGGAGTAGACGCGGTCGCCCTCGACCTTGAACTCGATGGACTTAAAGCCGCCGGCCTCGCTGGGGCTGGAATCGAGCACGGTGGTCTTCCAGCCGCGCGACTCGCAGAAGCGCTGGTACATCTTGTACAGGTCGCCGGCGAAGATGGCCGCCTCGTCGCCACCGGCGGCGGAGCGGATCTCGACGATGGTGTTCTTGTCGTCGTTGGGGTCGCTCGGGATGAGCATGTACTTAATGTCTTCCTCGAGCTGGGGAAGCTTGGCCTCGTTTTCGGAGATGTCCATCTGGAGCATCTCCTTCTCATCGGCATCGGTGGTATCGTGGAGCATTTCCTTGGCAGCCTCGATGTCATCGAGCGCGCCGATGTACTCGCGCGAGGCAGCGATGAGGTCGGACTGGTGCGCGTACTCCTTGTTGAGACGCGTGAACTCCTTAATATCGGAGGCGACGGCCGGGTCGGAGAGCTTCTTCTCGAGCTCCTCGTAGGCCTTGATGATCTTTTCGAGCTTGTCGCGCATGGCAGGACTCCTTTATATGCGTGAAGGTGAAAATCGGCAGAATTGATGGGGCGCATGGCGCCACTGCGGGGGTAAGCCCAGCTAGAACATGTCGATCCTCAGATACATGCGCATCCCTTCGCGTATGGGGTACATAGTTGCGGTCTAACCCATACATGATAGCGTGCGCAGGCAAACCTGCATATAACCCGCACGGAATGAGTGGACGTAGCCGTTGGGGACGCTCCTTAACGACTAGTCGTTTAAGAACGCCCAACGGCTAACAAAGGGACTGTCGCTTTGTCACATTCTAGAGCGTTTGAAGCAGAGCGATGAAAAAGCGGATACCCTGGAGGTAGGCGCGGCGGGTGATGCGCTCGTTGGTGCCGTGGACGCCGCGATCGCACTCGTCGTCATCAACCACAAAGGCCGAGAAGCGAATGCACTCAGGGCAAATGCGCTGGTAGTTGGCAGCGTCGGTCGCACCGATCACGGTCGAGGGCACAATTGCCACTGGCTCGAATGATCCATTTTCCTCCGTCCCCTTTGGATCACGGAAATAGCGGGCGGCGATGGAGCGAACCGCCTCGAGGCCGGGGCCACCGATGCGCAGGGACGGCGAGGGTTCGGAGCTGCCGGGGCCTAGCTCCACTTCGACACGACCGGCAAGGTCCGCCCCGGCAACCGCCTCAAGGCAGCGCGCCACAACGTCGGCCACGCTCGTGCCCTCGAGCATGCGGAAGTTGATGTTGGCCCACATATCCTGCGGCATTACGTTGGCGCCGGTGCTGCCACCCTCGATCTGCGTGGGTGCGCAGGTGGTCGTCACCAGCGGATAGAGCTTCTTGCTGGCGAGGCAATCGCGGACAATGGCGCCCCCGTTGGCGGCAATTTCATCCGCCGTGTAGAGCCCCAGCTCGACGAGCTGGGCGGCAAGCAAGTCGGTCACGCGCGTCGGCCACTCGATATCGCAGATTGCGGTGATGGCACGGCTGAGCACCTCGAGCGACGTGCCGCCGTGGGGGTTAGAAGAATGTCCACCCTCACTCTTCGTCTTGAGCACGATATCGGCATAGCCCTTCTCCGCGAGGTCGGCGTGCATGAGCCAACCCTCGCCCGCGCTGTACTCGGCAGCCGGAACGATGCGGTAGTCGCCCTCGTCGATCAGGAACTCGAGCTCAACACCGCGCTCCTCGAGCACGCGTCCGATGGCACCCGCACCGAACTGCGTGGTTTCCTCGTCCTGGCCAAAAGCCAGCAGCAGGGTGCGCTCGTGCTCCCAGCCGTGGGCCAGCGCATACTCAACCGCCTCGAGAATACCTGCGACTTGGTCTTTCATGTCAATGGCGCCGCGGCCCCAAATGTAGGCGTCGTCCACACGTCCGCTAAAGGGGGCGTGCGTCCAATCGTCCTCGGTGCCCGGCACCACGGGGACCACGTCCATGTGGCCCATAAGCATGACGGGTTTGAGGGCGGGGTCGGAACCGCCAAGCGTCACCAGCAGCGAATGGTCGATAAGCTCGACCTCACCCGCCGCAAACACGCGCGGCCAGGCCTGCTGCATATACGCGCGCAGGTCGTCGAACGGCTGCCAGTCCACCGCCTCGGCATCCATACTCGAAATGGTCGGAAACGACAGCACGCGACCCAGGCGCTCGCATGCGCCGGCCTTGTCCAAATCGGCAAAATCATCCTCATGCGCAAAGAAGCGCCAAACCTCGGCCATGACATCCTTTCGACTGTGATGACGAGGGCCGCCCCACCGGAGCGGCCCTGCCACATAAGCGTTTGCGGACGGTTATTTGTCCTCGAGATAACGCGAGAGGAACTCGCGGGTGCGCTGGTGCTTGGGGCTGCCGAAGAGCTCGGCCGGCGCGGCATCCTCGAGCACCACGCCCTTGTCCATAAAGACCACGCGGTCGGACACCGTGCGGGCAAAGGCCATCTCGTGCGTGACGACGACCATGGTCATGCCGTCGGCAGCGAGCTTGCGCATGACCTCGAGCACCTCTCCCACGATCTCGGGGTCGAGTGCGGAGGTCGGCTCGTCGAACAGCATGATCTGCGGATTCATGCATAGGGCACGAGCGATGGCCACGCGCTGTTTTTGACCACCGGACAGACGGCCCACGGCGGCGTGCGCGAACTTTTCGAGTCCCACGCTCGTCAGATGCTCCATCGCAATTTTTTCAGCCTCGGCCTTGCTCATCTTTTTGAGCGTGACGGGCGCGAGCGTGCAGTTGTCGAGCACGTCCATGTTGTTGAACAGGTTAAAGCCCTGGAACACCATGCCGATGTCCTCGCGCAGCTTGTTGATGTTGCAGCGCTCGGCCGTAAGGTCCTGACCGTGGAACCAGATGTGGCCCGCGTCCGGGGTCTCGAGCAGGTTGAGGCAGCGCAGGAAGGTCGATTTACCCGAGCCCGAGGCGCCGATGATAGTGACAACCTCACCGGGATTGACGGACAAGTCGATGCCCTTGAGCACCTCGAGCGAGCCGAAGCTCTTGCGCAGGCCCTCGACGCGGATGAGCGGCTCATTGGTCTGTGCGGCGGCCGCGGTGCCGGTAGTGGCGATATCTGCCATAATGATTCTCCTCGTCTTGCGCCTAGTTGGAGCTGGGCAGCGTTGCCGGGGCCTCGGCGCCGAGCTTTTTGCCAAAGGCCTCGAGCAGGCGGCTCGCCACGAGCGTCAGGATCAGGTAGACCACGAGCGCCACGCAGTAGACCTCCATCTGGCGGTAGTACACGCCGGCGACGGTGGTAGTAGCGTACATGAGGTCGAACACGCCGATGACCGAAAGCACCGACGAATCCTTGATATTGATGATGAGCTCGTTGGTGAGCGCCGGAATCGCGTTTTTAATGCCCTGGGGGAACACGACCTTGCGCATAGCCTGCCACTGCGACAGGCCAAGCGAGCGCGCCGCCTCGGCCTGACCGGGATCGATGGACTCGATGCCGCCGCGCAGGACCTCCATCATGTAGGCGGTGGAGTTGAGCGAGATGGTGACGAGGCCGGCGGTGAAGGTACTCCAGATCTGGTTGGCCTGGGCGGTCTCGAAGCCCATGCCGCGCAAAACGGTAAAGCCCGCGTAATAGATGAGCAGGCCCTGGACCATCATGGGCGTGCCGCGCACGATGGTAGAGTAGACGGTCGCAAAGCCACGGCCGATGCTCTTAAAGAAGCGCGTGAGGTCGTTATCCACGCGATCGAACGTCTGAATGCGCAAAAACACAAGGAGCAGCGCCAGGAAGAATGCAATGACGGTGCCGAAGGTCGCAAGTGCGATAGTGATCTCGATGCCGCGGATGAAGAAGTCCCCGCTCTTGTAGGTCATGTAGACCAGGCTCGACAAAAAGTCGCTGGGGTTGGAATCCGAGACAATGCTCACCTGCACCAGGTCGATAAACGACATGACGCAACGGTCCACGAAAAAGACCGCCGCGATGGCGACCACGACGTAGCTGCCTAAGCGTGCGCCACGACGGAAACGCTCGGATGCGAACGACGACTTTTCGCGATAGTCATTCCAGTGCATGAGTTTGGTGACCAGCGCCGCCGCCGACACGACGAGCCAGGCCCAAAGGATTGCCCAGAGGCAGTCTTGGAACACGCCCGTAGGCGCCAAGAAGCTCAACGGCGTGGGGTTGCGTTGGCTAAACGCCAGGCCGAGCGCCGCGATAACGCTCGTGCCCAGGTACACATAACGGTGGTCGGCCTTGATAAAGGAGGCCAGGCGATTGATGGTTTTCATGCTGCCTCCCTATGCCGGCTGACGGTCGAGGCACGCGTCCCACATTTGGTCGCGCTCCTCTTGGCTGATGCCTTTGAGTGTCTTGTCGATGAGCTTAAGCAGCTTGTCCGAGCCCTTGCGGCAGCCGACGTTTGCCGCGACCTCCTGCTTAAAGCCCTCGCCCTCGGCAAAATGAATAGGGACAATGCCCGGATTTTGGGCCATATAGCCCTTCTCGTTCTCGGTGTTGTACGTCACGGCGTCACAGGTACCCTGCAGCAGGTTCGAGAACACCGTGGGGACCGAATCGACCGGGTTCTTGTGGACAACGCCCCGGGGATCTCGTCGATGACGGTGTCGAGCATGGTGTCCTTTTGGCCGAGTACTGTGGCACCGCTAAAGTCGCTGAGCTTGGTGGCGTTTTGGTAGGGGGAACCCTCTTTTACGAACAGGCCAAAGTAGCCAATGAAATACGGGTCGGAGAAGCCGACCGACTCCTCACGCTCGGGCGTGGCGCTCATACCGGCGATGATGAGGTCAATCTGGCCGTTGTTGAGCGAATCGATAAGGCCCGAGAAGCTCTGCTTGACGGCAACGGGCTCGCCACCGAGGGCCTTGCAGACAATCTTGGCGATCTGCACGTCGTAACCATCGGCGTAGGCTCCCTGCACGTTGTCGATGGGAATGGTGAACTCGCTGGCCTCGGAGACCTGCCAGTTGTACGGGGCGTAGGCCGCCTCCATGCCGATGCGGATCTTGTCCTTGCCGATCACGGAATCGGACAGGTCGTCGCGACCGCCGCCCGTCGTGGGCTGAACCACCTTGAGCGTGGACGGGCGCTGACAGCCGGCGAGCGCGCCGGCGACGACGGAAGCGCTCGCAGCGAGAGCGCTACCCAAAAAGATGCGACGGCTGCATACCGGCTGTGGATGCGCGTCGCGTTGATGGGGAGAATGCATAATCTGCCTTCCCTGTTGAATCGTATGCTGACGACTTAACAGGATATACGCCAGCGACCAGCAGCGCAGCGCAAGCTCGAAAAATTAATAGACACGCGGTAGTCATTGGGAACGTCGATGTTTTGGCGATGCCAGCGAGCGCCGCCCAGAGCGAACAAGTTGGCATGAAAAAGACAAGGCATGACCAGAAGGTCTATGCCTTGCCTTTTGAATGACAAATTATCGCTCTGGACGGCACGCAGCATCGACCGAGCGGCGGAACCTCTAGAGCAAGGTGACGCTAAAGCTGCGTTTATCGGTAGCGCCGGGAGCCAAGTTGATGGTGTTGACCTTGTGCTCAAAGACATCGTCCTCGGTGTCCATGGTGGTGTGACCGGTCCAGGGCTCGAGCGCCACAAACGGAGCGTCGTTGGCGGCAGACCACACGCCGATGTACTTAAAGCCCTCAAAGTCGATCTTGACGCCGTGGCCCGACTTGCGGCCGCGCAGCGTGAGCGTGGAGCCCGGGGTATCGGTGAACATGATGGCGTCGTTATCGAAGCTGCGGTGCGTGATGGGCAGCACGTCCGAGTTATCGGGGGCCTTGTAGCTACCCTCGAACGTCATAAGGCCATCGGGCGTGATGACGGGGGCCTCGTTAGTCCAAGCCTCGGTAAACGCCAGCTCGTAATCCTCGAACGCCTCGTCCTCGGCGCCGGGGCGGGCACGTTAAACGCAGGGTGGCCACCCACCGAGAACGGCAGGTCTACGTCGCCGGTGTTAGTGACGGCAAAGGTCTGCGTGAGCGTGGCATCGCCGGTCAGGGCATAGGTCATGTTGAGCTTAAAGTGGAAGGGAAAGGCCTTGAGCGACTCGGGCGTGTCGGTGATCTCGTAGGTGACGGACGAGCCGTCCTCGGAGACCTCGACCAGCTTGTGCTCGACGATGCGCGCGAGGCCGTGGCGCGGCATCTCGCAGGTGCCAGCCGCAGATGTTGCCGTGTTGTTGCGCAGTGAGCCCACGATGGGGAACAGAATGGGCGCGTGCTTGCCCCAAAAGACCGGGTCGCCCTGCCACAGATACTCGTTGCCGTTGAGGGCAAGGCTCGTGAGCTGGGCACCCATGGAATCGATGGCCGCGGTGAGGCCGCCGCGCTTGATGGTAGTGACGGTGGACATGCTACTTCCTCCAAAAATAAACAACAGTATCGAGGGCTATTGTCCCACTCTTGGCGGCGGGGTTGAGCGTCAGGCGCAGTTATTGAGCAATAGCGTAAAGGTCAAACCCGCCCTGCGGCGTGCTATCGACCGTATCGGGCGCCCGTGAATTAAAACTCACCGGAACCATGCGCTTTGAGGCGCGGTAACGCGTGCCGTCGGTGGCGACGGGCGGCTCATCAACCGTGAGCTCGTAGTCGCCGGGCTTGAGCTCGATACCGTCACCTTCGGAATTGACGTATTGATACTCGTCGATTGCTTGTCCCCTGAGCGTGCGGCCCACGATATGGACGAGCATTTGGCTATCGCCGCGCGCGGTATCCCACGTCGCGCCGTCCTTAACCTCGACCGACACATGCACCGAGCGCGTGCGGCTGAGCGATTGCTCGACGGACATCTCGACCTTGGCGGCGTCTTTGCGCTGTTGCTCCACGTGGCTCCAGACATTTCCGATCGCCGAGCAAGCGATGACGCCGGCCATAAAGGCGATGAGAATGGGGCCGAGCGGAGAGCGACGGCCCGCGTCTTCCTCGCGAGCCAGGTTGGGGCGATGGGTGGGGGCGGGCGCCTGGGCACCCTGCGCGGGCACGTCGAGTATGCTGAAGGATGCCGTGCTGCCGGGGTCGATGTTATGGCGCGGCTGCGGGGTCTTGGCCGGCGAGATGGACATGTCCGCCGGCTCACCGAGTGTGGCCGTGGCATCGGCCTTAGCCTCATCGGCCTCAGCTTGGGCCCAAGCCTGCTCAAAGGTCAGGGGCTCGGCGGCATCGGAGGCGGCTTCAGGCTCGACAGCGGTATCGTTGCCGGTCTCGTCCTCGTCGCTCGACACGTCACACGGAGCGGGCTCGTCCCACTCTTCGTCCGGAGCCTCGCCCTCGCTATACCACCATTCAAAGTTATCGATATCCATACGGGGCGCCCCTTAAGCCTCGCAAATAAACACTTGCTAGCCTTATACCCCCATATGACACGCCCGCTCGCACGGAATGTGACAAAGGGACTGCCCCTTTGTCACACGGCCAGACGTGAAAACTTATAAACTTGCAGATTTTGCAAGTTTATAAGAAATGAGCGACCCTCCTCCGCTTCAAAACAAGCTTGCGATGCTATTCGGATGTGACAAAGGGACTGTCCCTTTGTCACATCTGGAGGGCGACGGGGATTTGGATGCAGCAGAAGTCCTCTTGGTGGGACTCGTCATAGCTCGTGGTATCGAGGTAGCAAAAGTCGAAGGCGTTGCCAACGGGCTGGAGCGCGTGCTCGTCCATGCAGGCCACAATGGCGCGGATGCCTTCGGGCTCGTACGGCATGCCCCAGCGGCTCATGCACAGGTATGTGCCCTCGGGCAGCACTTCGATGCCGATCTCTGCCAGCTCGGCAGCGTCGCTCGGCAGCAGCTCCTCGGCACCGCGCGGCAGCACGGCAAAGGAGCCGGCGCCGGCAATAGGGTCGTCGGAATGCAGCGCCTCGCGACGCAGCATGGCACCCCAGCCGCGCATGGGGCGCGTGCCCGTCAACGTACGCATGCGCAGGATGGCCCGCATGAGCGTGGGGTGAAGCATCGAGCGGCCGCGCCCGATATCGCCCGGAAACTCCTCAAAGACCACGAAGCGGCGCTCGAACTGCTTGAGCTCCGGTTTGCCCTCGCGCTCGCGCCAATAAACCGCCTCGTCGTAAAAACTCAGCCGCTCCTGCACGCTCGCGCGCTCGGATTTGAGGCCGGCAATCTGCTTGTCGAGCGCCTGCACCCGCGAGCGCAGGTGATCGGTCATCTCGCCAATGTCGAACGTCGAGGTCAGACGGTCGATCTCGTCGAGCTCGAGCCCCAGGTCACGCAGCATGCAGATCAGCCGCATGAGCGGGATCTGCGTGGGCGAATAGAAACGGTAGCCTTTTTCGTTAACCACGGCGGGCTTAAACAGGCCGATCTTGTCGTAGTAGATGAGCGTTTGGCGCGAAACGTTAAACAAGCTCGCCATCTCGCTGATCGCATACATGCCCGTCTGCATAGATCCTCCCGACACACCAAAGCCCGCCGCCCACAGGGGCAGCGGGCTTAAACACTATTCGTATCCTACCCTAAAGACGCCTATGACCAGCGCTTATAGTTTGCGCATGACACGCCGACGGCCTCGAGCGCCTTGGCGGCGATGTGATGCACCGCCTCATCGAGCGTGGCGGGGCCGTTGTAAAACGTGAGCATGGGCGGCATGAGCATGACGCCCGGTACGCGCGCCAGGCGCGCCATGTTGTCAATGTGAATGGCGCTGAAGGGCGTCTCGCGCACCATGAGCACCAGGCGGCGCTGCTCTTTCATCTGCACGTCGGCCGCGCGCAGCAGCAGGTTTTCGCTGTAGCCGCTTGCGATGCCGGCGAGCGTCTTCATGGAGCACGGGGCCACGATCATGCCGTCGACCGGATAGGTGCCGCTTGCGATGGCGGCGCCGATGTTCTTGTTGTCGTAGACTACATCGGCATGCGCGGCAAACTCGTCGAGCGTCATGCCGAGCTCCTGCTCGATGGTGATCTCTCCCCCACGCGTGACGACAAGCGCCGACTCGGCACCGGCCTGACGCAGGCACTTGAGACACTCGAGGCCCAGCGCTGCACCGCTGGCGCCCGAAACGCCAACGACAATGCGACGGGGACGGACAGAAGACTCAGGCATGACAACTCCTTACTTAGTTACTCGGTAGGGTTACTTACTAGAAAGCGAGCTCCGCGGCCCACTTATCTGTATCGATCTCCATGAACTGCGAGCGGATGAAGTTCTTCTTGAGGTTGAACGGGACCGTGCAGTCGAAGATGGCCTTGCAGGCGATGCCGTGCTCGCGGATCGTGGAGTCGAACGCGGGATCGTTGGACGGGTCGAGCACGTGGCAGTGGCAGCCGGGGATGGTGATGAGGTCCACGTCGGCCTGGAAGCGCGTGGTCATGGCCCACATCACGTCGCTCATATCGAAGATGTCGACATCCTCATCAACAAGGATGACGTGCTTGAGCTCAGAGAATGCCGAGAAGGCGAGCATGGCGGCGTTGCGCTGACGGCCCTCGTCATTTTTGCTCGACTTCTTGAACTGCATGATGGCAACGAACTTGCCGCCGCCGCAGGGGGCGGCGTGAACGTTGAGCAGGCGGCCCGGGATGGCGGTCTCGACCATCTTGTAGATGGAAGCCTCGGTGGGGATACCGGCCATGGAAACGTGCTCGTGCGAAGGGCCGATGCAGCTCTCCATGATGGGATTGACGCGCGTGGTGACGGCGGTGATCTTGATCACCGGGCAGACCTTGGCGCCGCCGGTGTAGCCGGGGAACTCGGGCATGGCGTAGCCGTGGCCGTTAACGTCCTCGTTAATGGTCTCGTCGTGCATGAGGTAGCCCTCGAGCACGTACTCGGCATTGGCAATGCACTTCTGCGGAACGGTGACGCAGTCGGCAAGCTCGACGGCATGGCCGCGCAGGGCGCCGGCGATCTGCAGCTCGTTGAAGCCGAGCGGCGTGGTGGGAGCCTCGAAGCCGCAGCACATGTACACGGCGGGGTCCAGGCCGATGGAGATGGAAATGGGCATGTCCTCGCCGCGCTGGCAGTACTCGTCAAAGAACGCGCCCAGGTGACGGCTGCCCGGAGTGATCCACATGGCGAGCTTGTCCTTGTCGACGCAGGAGAAGCGGTGGATGGTCACGTCGGACTGGGAGCCGTCGGGGCTCGTGCCGTAGGCGAGGCCCATGGTGATGTAGGGGCCGCCGTCGACGGGCGTGTTGGTAGGAGCGGGGACGATCTTGCGCAGGTCAAAGCCCTCGTCGGTCGCCTTGTACACGACCTCCTGGCAGTCGACGTGCGCACCCTCGGCGATCTGCTCAGGCGCGATCAGGTTCTCGAAGCGCTTGCCGATCTCGAGGCCCAGGTGCTCCTCGTCCAGGTCGAGCAGGGCGGCAACGCGCTTGCGGCTGGCAAGCATGCCGATGCAGACCTTGGCATCGTCAAAGCCCTTGACGTTGTTGAAGACCATCGCCGGACCCTCTTTGGTCGGACGCATAACGGTGCCGCCGGCGCCGACGTGACGATAGACACCCGAGACCTCGGCGTCCGGATCGACCTGGGTGTCGGTCTCGAGCAGCTGGCCCGGCATCTCGCGCAAAAAGTCGAGTGCGGAGCGCAGGTCGTGGATCTGGGAAGCATCGGTAGTGGACATAGCGTGCTCCTTTCGGGAGAGTGCCCGACGGCGGGAGTGCCGCCGGGCTGGGGAACGTAGTGGGGCCATGGCGCTCATGGATGGGGCGCTCGGCCGCTTACATCAGGCCAAAGAGGTGGAACCAGGCGGCCTCAACCAGCACGACGATAAAGACGACCGCAGTGAGGGGAATGCCCATGCGCATGGCCTCTTTGGAGGTGTAGCCGCCGGCGTCCTTGCCCTCGCCGATAAGGATCGGCAGGTTATGGAACGGCAGGATGTAGTGGATGTTGATGGACGTGAAGACGATGAGCGCCACGGCGAGCGGGCTCACGCTGGAGCCGGCCGCAAAGCTGATGAACGCCGGCACGCACACGCCGAGCACGGCCATGACCGAGCCCATGAACATGTGGATGATCATGGAAAGCGCGGCGACAAGCAGGGCGAACAGGAAGATGTTCTCGGGCACGGAGCTGGGAAGCACGACATCGGCGATCCAGGCGTTCATGCCGGTGGCGCCGCCCACGGAGCCCACGGCCATGGCAGCCGTCAGGAACATGAGGGACTTGATGTCGACAGCGTTCCAGCTGGCGGGGGTGAGGACCTCGCCGATGATGGGCATGGCGAGCGCGACGCCGATGGCAAGTGTCACCCAGCCGATGTAATCGCCCGAGACGGTGAGCCACAGCGCGATGGCGACGACAAGCCACACGACGGTGCGAATCTCCTTGACGGAGAGCTTGCCGAGCGCGGCCTGCTTGGCCACGATCTGCTCGCGATCGTAGACGAGCTCCTTGCTGGGCTTAAAGAGGAAGAGGCCCAGGAACAGGGTGCACAGCAGCGCGACCAGCATGGGCACGCTCATGTACAGGAACCAGTCGATAAAGGACGGGCTCATGCCACCGGCCTCGACGCTGTACTGCGCAACGAGCGGGTTGAGCGTGGAGTCGCCCGTCAGGAAGAACATGGAACCCGGGGCGGCAGCGGCAAACACGAGGAAGCCAAGCTTGCCGCGGTCGTCGTCACCGTAGCCGGCGGACTCGGCAATGACCGAGACGACGGCGAGGATGAGGAAGGCGCGGGGGAACGGATGCGGGATCAGCAGCGACAGCACAAAGGTGAGCGCGAAGATCGAGATGATGAGCGACTTGGCATCGCGCACGAACTTGAGCATAAACGCATAGGCGATGCGCTCGCCCAGGCCCGACTCCTTGACCGCGCTGGCGATGAGGTAGGCGCCGATGACGAGCCACATGGTGGCTTTGGTCCACGAGCTAAACGTGGAGGCGACCGTCGCCGAGATGCTCGCGGCGCCCGTGTCGTCCACGCACACCTTGAACAGGACGAGCAGTGCGCAGTAGAGCAGGCCCACAAAGCCCGGCTGTGCCACGCCGCATGCCCAGAACACCACCGTGGCGAGCGTCAGTGCCAGACAGGTCTGACCGCCGACCGTGAGCTCGACCGTCGAGCTCAGCTCCGCCAAAGGAGAAACTTCACCAGCAAAAAGACAACGATACCCAGCACAAAGCCAATTTCGCGCTTGGTGATCTTAAACGCCTTCTTTTCCGCTTCCATCTCCCCACCTTTCTTGTTGGGGGCGCTCCGAATTCGCAGCCATGTTGCCGCTTAAAAAGGGGCGCCCGTTATCGGACACCCCTTACGTTGCGCTGTGTTGCGGCAATACAGTCAAGCGGATTTTTTGGATGAGAAGCGATTCCCTAGACAAAAACCGTCACAACATTCGACGCTTTTCCTCGTTTTCGAGATTTTCGCCGAATGTTGTGACGGTTTGGATGTGGCAAAGGGACTGTCTTTTTTACATAGCGAGGGCCGTGCGGATGAATGGGTCGCCGAGGGCCTCGCGGAGCCAGGGGGCCAGCTGCTCGGGGTGACCCTGCAGGTAGCCTTTGAGCTCGGACGGAGCCACGCGACGCACTTCCGAGATCTCCTCTTGGTTGATATGCAGCTCGCCCGGCTCAACATGGGCAAGGTAGACCTCGCACCATTCGCACTCGCAGCGACCGTCGCCGTGGTCCTCGCGGTACACCACGTGTCCGAGGTGCTTGAGCTGATCGGGCTCGCGCGTAATGCCGAGCTCTTCGTTGATGCGGCGCGCCGTGGCGGCCGCGACGTCTTCCCCGGGGAGCGGATGGCCGGCGCAGCTATCGGCCAGCACCCCGCCCCACAGGCGCTTGAGCGGACTGCGGCGACAGAGCAGCAGGCGCGCGTCTTCGCCCCGGCCCTCGACCAGAAGCGTCAGAAATGCCTGATGCAGGATGCCCTCACCAGCATGGGCCTCGATGCGGTCGACGGGGCCAAGCGCCTCGCCGGTCGCAGCATCGACCGCCACGACCTCGGCGCCCGCACCGCCCTCATCCCAGCCGGCGCGCAGAATGCGGGCTGCGGCTTCCTCGAGCGCGGCGATGAGCTCCCTTGGTGGTGTCGAGCACGCGCTGCAGGTCGTCACCGCTCGCTTGTTCAACATGAAAACCCGTGCTTGCAACTACCGGCACGCCAAAGCGCGTGGCCAGCGCCGCCGCGATATCGTGCGCCGGGATCTCGTCTCGATGGCACGGAACGGCCAGGATGCTCACCGTTGCCGTACGGCCGGGCTCGGGGCGCGGAATGGCCTGCGCCGTGGCGCCCAGGTGCGCAAACTCCGGCGAGCAGGCGTACACCGCCATGCCTCGCGGCGTCACCGTCAGCTGGGCCTCGAGCGCAAACTTGCCCTCGCCCACTGCAACCTTTGTCGTGTGCATACCCATGGGATCTCCTGCCGCCCGCGATGTACCTGAGACCATCTTCGCCTGTATTGCGACTATACAGGCAAGCCCTCCATGTGACAAAGGGACTGCCCCTTTGTCACATTCTGTTAGAGTTGCAGGGATTTAATCCCGCTTATTCATGCGACATTGGAGTGACAACCTTGACCGCCGCAACCACGCCTAAAAGTAAGCCAACCGCCGCCGCGCTCTCCCCCGCGCGCACCAAGCTCTGCCTGGCGCTGCTCGTGCTGTTGGGATTCTCGCTCGGCTGCTCCGAGTTCGTGGTCATCGGCATCGAAAGCGACTTGGCAACGGAACTCGGCATATCACTTGCCACTGCGGGCCAGCTCATCAGCGTGTTTGCGCTCGTCTACGCTATCGCGACGCCGGTGCTCGCGCTCAGCACGGGGCGATTCCGCCGCTACCAGCTGCTCGTGTGCTATAGCGTCGTCTTTGTGCTCGGCAACCTGGTCATGGCGTTGGCTCCCAACTTCCAGGTGCTGTTTATCTCACGCATTGTCCTGGGCTCTGTCTCGGGTGCGCTGCTCGCCGTGGGCGTGACGTACATCCCTGAGCTGCTATCCCCGCAGCAAACCTCACTTGCCATCTCGGTCGTGTACGGCGCGTTTTCCGTGGCGATGGTCTTTGTGACCTCGATTGGCAAGTTTGTGGCCGACACACTCGATTGGCACGTGGCCATGTACGGCACGCTGACCTTTGCCGTTTTGATCTGTAGCGCGCTCGTGGCGTTTATGCCTCGCGCCGGGCAGACCGATGAGCCCGCCACCTTCCGCGAGCAGGCGGGGCTACTACGCGAGCCGAGTATCATCACCGGCATGCTCATCTTCTTGTTTGGCGTGGGCTCGGTCTACGTATTCTACGGCTACGTGACGCCTTATCTGGAGCAGGTGCTGGGCATGGATACCGTTCAGGCGAGCACCACACTTATGGCCTATGGCGTGTTCTGCCTGATCTCGAACACCCTGGGCGGATGGATCGATGCGCGTTTTGGCATGAAGGCGCTGCTGGTTACGTTTGTGCTGCAGGCGGCGGCACTGCTCGGGCTGTTTGCCGTGGGCGCCGCCATGCCGCTCGCGCTGGTCTTTGTCTTTAGCCTGGCGATGCTCATGTACCTGTTCTCGGTCTCATGCATCACGCACTTTATGGACGTGGCACGCAGCCGCCATCCCAAGTCGATGGTACTCGCAAGTTCGGTTGAGCCCATGGCGTTTAACGTCGGCATCTCGTTTGGCACCGCAGTGGGCGGCGCCGTGGTAAGCAGCGTTGGCATTGCGTACGTGGGCGCAGTGGGCGCCGCGTTCTCGCTTGTGGCCTGGGCCCTCACGCTGGTGACGATTAAGCTGGCTCGCTGGGAGCGCCGTCGTCAATCAGCACGGCCCTCAATACGGGCATAGGGGCAAACATAGCCCAAGGTGGCGAGTAACCGGTGAAAACCGCCCAATATGAGTATGTTTATCCGCCTGGAAGCTTCAGCAGTGCAATTTCGTGTATTTGAGATACACGCTTTTCTATTATTTCGTGTATTTCAAGTACATGAAATCGTACTAAACTATGTATCTGAAGTACACGAAATTGGAAAGGCGGCCCCATGCGCAGATCAATCGAGTCCGTTATCGAATCATGGGCGACAAAGGACGCCTCACGCCCCCTCCTCATCCGTGGTGCGCGACGCGTAGGCAAAACGTACGCTGCCGAGGAAATCGGCAGGCGAATCGCCGGCGATGCGTTTGTCAAACTCGACTTTCAGACCGATCTTGAGCTGATCGCTCCGCTGTTCGATTGTCCCACCGACGACGTTGACACCATCGTGGCGCGGATTTCAGACTATAAACGCGCCCCCATTCGCAAAGAAACCACCTTCATCCTGTTTGACGAGGTGCAGCTCTGCGAACGGGCGCTCAACTCGCTTCGCTTTTTTTCGGGTTCGGGCTGGCGCATATGCGCGACCGGCAGTCAGCTCGGCGTCGCCACGCGCAAACGTAAGCTGCCTTTTCCCAGCGGCGTTCGTCAAGAGACCATGCATCCTATGTCGTTCGAGGAGTTTCTCTGGGCGCTCGATGAGGAGCAGATGGCCGATGCCATTCGTACCCACGCCGGCACGCTCGAGACCTACGCCGTGCACCAAGCCGCGCTCAGCCTGTTTCATCGATACCAGATCGTGGGCGGCATGCCCGCCGCCGTCAACGCATATCGCAAGACGTTATCCATCGAGGATGCGCGCGTCGAGCAGCGCGAAATCAACGAGACCTATACCGCCGATATGACCGACCCCGAAAACGGGATCAGCGGCGTGGCGGCACGCAAGGTCTGGCGCTCCATTCCGTCCCAGCTGCTGAGATCGTCCACAAAAAAATTCAAGTACTCCGAGGTCGAACGCGGAGGCCGTCGCGCCAAGCTTATCGAGCCGCTCGACTGGCTCGAAGGCGCCGGTATCATATCGGTCAACAACCTGACCGAAGGCATCGAGCCTCCCCTCGTTCCCTTCGACGACGAAGATGGAAGTTTCTTTAAGGTCTATCTTCTCGATACCGGCCTCATGTTCTACAAACTCGGCATCAACCCGAGGCTCTGGCTCGACCTCAAAGAAGATTCCGCCATAGCGCTATCTTCCGACTTCCGAGGCGCCCTGGCGGAAAACTCGGTCATGCAAGCATTTTCGGGTAACAGCTTGCAGACGTATTACTGGGTGCCGCCGTCGTCTTGGAAGACGACCGGCGAGCTCGATTTTCTACTTCAGACCGACCGTATGGAAATCGTGCCCGTCGAGGTAAAGTCCGCACGCAACGTGCGCGCGAGAACCCTCGGGTCGTTCATGGACAAAGCCCGATCGCCATATGCCTACATTTTGTCCGAGAACAATTTTTTCCGCAGCGAAACCGATGACGGGCGCGAGCTACGCCACCTCCCCTTGTACGCAGCGGGCTTTATTGAAGCAAACTGCCTCAAGAGCAGTCTGTAAGCCCTGCACGACCGCCTAGAAAGGAAACCGCTCATGCAACGCATACTGTTTATCTGCCATGGCAACATCTGTCGCTCGACGATGGCTGAGTCGGTGTTTACCGAGCTGGTGCGGCGCGCCGGGCGCGCGGGCGAGTTTGTCATTGACTCCGCTGCGACCTCGACCGAGGAGATCGGCAACCCGCCACACCACGGTACCGTTGCCAAGCTGCGCGAGGTCGGGATTCCCGTCGTCGCACATCGTGCACGTCAGGTGCGTCGCGCGGAGTATGGCGACTGGGACCACATTGTCTATATGGACGACGAGAACGCGCGTGGCCTGCGTCGCATCTTTGGCGACGACCCCGACGGCAAGATTACGCGCATGCTCGATTGGACCGAGCGCCCCGGCGACGTGGCCGACCCCTGGTACACCGGCAATTTCGATGCCACCTACCGCGACGTACTCGACGGCTGCACCGCTATGCTCGAGCAGCTGTAGGCAATCGAGGTCGCGGGCCACGCCTTTGTCGCATCGGGGACTGTCCCTAGACCGGCTTGACCTCCAGCTTTATCCCCTCGGCACAGGAGTCACCCAAAACATCCGAAAGGGCCCAGGTCGCATATAGCGGCAAATAAAGAACAGCTCCGCTGCGTTCAACGTTGCCTCTCGAGAAAACAATCCCGAGCCTTACGCCATATTCGGTCGTATCAAGCACATGACCGAGCGCGGCGTGCGCGTGGTAATAGGAACCCGATTTAACCTCGATCGGAACAGCCGTTCCATCCGGTCCGTCGACCACAAAGTCCACTTCGCCGCGCTTCTTTGTCTGATAGTAGTAAAGCTGGCGATTTTGGGCAGTCAGCTGCTGGGCCACCACGTTTTCGTAAATACCGCCCAGATTGGGTTCCTTGCTATCAAGATACGCCGCCTGGGCGACGCCAACGGGGTAGCGCGCCATCAACATGCCCGTATCCGATTGGTATAGCTTGAACTGCGATGGCCGTGCCGTCTTGAGCAGGGGCGATTTTGGCTCGGTTACGATATCGGCCTTGAGAGCAACGCCGGCATCGACGAGCCAGACAAAATCTCGCTGGTACTTGTCGTAATGCGCCTTGGGGTCAATGGAATTGAGCACGAAGCGTTTGTTTTCGCCCTCGAGCATAATAGGGAGCTGATCGTAAATGCTCTGCACCTGAAGGGCTCGCCCGCTTGCATACTTGGAGATATCCCGCCGGTACTGTTCGTTGAGCTCTGACTGTAGCTGACGAACAGAGGCAAGGTCGCCCCGCGTGTCAAGAAAGCGCTGCACGACCTCCGGCATTCCGCCGACAACGGTATAGGTCCTGAAGTTTGCCATCATCGCGTCATGAATGTAATCAGGAATGGGCTTCTCGCTGATACACGCGTCGCGTATCGTTTGGCGAGCTCCCTCGCTCACCCCGATCGCCCAGCAAAACTCCTCAAAATCGAGCGGGAACATCCTAAGCTCGTGAACATATCCCACGGGATAGGACCTAACGCCCTTGAACTGGGTCCCGAGCATTGACCCCGAAAACGCCCAGCGGCACCTCCCGTCCTCAACAAGGAACTTTGCCATCGTCATGATGTCGGGGGCCTCTTGGACCTCATCGATAAACACGAGCGTTTTGCCCGGTGCTATCGGCTTTCCCGAGAGAAGCGTCACCCTGCTGATGAAATCGTCGGCATCCCGTGCCTCGAGAAGAGCATCTTTTGCCTGGCGATTTTCCGCGAGATTGAGCTCGATATAGGTTGCGTAGTTTGACTTACCGAACTCGCGAATCGAGTAGCTCTTACCGATTTGGCGAGAACCCGTGACGAACAACGCCTTTCGTTCAATGGATCTCTGCCAACAATCAAGCTCATCAGCGATTTTCCTGCGCAACATAAGCTCTCCCATCGCCTCGATAAATGAAATGCAGATATTTATATCGACTATTATCGATGAAATGCAGAGATTTTTAGTACCGAAATTGGATGAAATGCAGAAATTTGAGCTTACTCGCGCACAGAACAACGACGCGTGCGCCTAAGCATGGGCATAAGTGAGGTCGGAATTCTCGCATACAAATCGAGCGAGGACTATCTCCCACTTTGAGTGCGAAATTGCGCCCAAAACGGGAGATAATCCACGCTCGATATTTCGACGGGAGAAAATCCTCGCTCGGTTACTCGTCGACGATCTCGGCAAGCCAGACGTTCAACGTGTCGACCTCGGGACAGCAGAACTTTGCCGTGCCGGGCTCGTTGCCAGGCACGGTTCCGCCATAGCGCAGGATATCGATATAGGGAAAGCCCACGTGACATGCCATGGAACACATCTTGCCGCGGTCGCGGTCGAAGTCGAAGACGTCACCCGGCTTGTGCCCGTGATGGCAGCGGCATGTGCCCAGCTGGTCCACGCAGCTCACGCGGATACGCGGACGCTTGCCACGCGGCGCGCCGAGCGGCCTGTTCTCGCCCGCAGGCTTGACGCCGTCCTCGCCAGCATTACTCATGGTCAATCACATCCAGGCAGGCCTCGATGGGAAGGCCAGCCGACTTGTCCTCTTGGTCGGCATTGCGCTCGATAAGCTCAGCCACCACACGCATGGCATCGGACGTCGCGCGCTGCAGACTCCAGCCTGTCATAACGCGGCCGACGAGCACCGCCGAGAACGTGTCACCCGTGCCCGGGAAATAGACCGGAATCAGGTCAAAGGGAATCGTGAAGTACTCCCCCGCCACATAGTCGTAACCGATAACCGCGTTCGTGCCATTGACCACGGCGCTCGTAATGACCACCGATTTGGCACCCAGCTCGCGCACGGCGTCCACAAGGGCGCGGGCCTCATCGGGCGTGATCTGCTCTGCAATAGGCGTATCAGTGAGCAGACAGGCCTCGGTGTAGTTGGGCACCGCGTAGTCTGCGCACTCCAGCAGGTGCCGCATAAGGCCAATCGTGGACTCGGGCACGCCCGCATAGAGCTTGCCGTTGTCGCCCATGATGGGGTCGACGAACACCTTGGTGCCCTTTTGCGCGCGGCGGTGGCAAAAGTCCGAGATGATACGCGTCTCTTCCTCGGTCACGATAAAGCCGGTCGAGATGGCGTCGAACTCAAAGCCGAGCTCCTCCCAGATGGCAAGACTCTGACGCACGTACTCCGTGGTGTCGTGGATGTAGAACTTGGGGTAGTTGAGCGTGTCGGAAACGAGCGCCGTCGGCAGGTTATGGATACGGTAGCCCATGTGCGACAGCACCGGCAGCATGGCGGAAAGCGCGACCTTGCCGTAACCGCACATATCGTTAATCAGCAGCAGCTGAGTGTTCTTCATGAGGGTCTCCCTTGTTTCGGGCACAGCGCAGCAGCGCCACAGTGCGACTAAGTGTAGCGCAGGAGGCGTTGTGGGCGGAGGCGAGCGGTACGAAGGGCAAATTGTTGCGGAAAGGTTTCGGAAATGGGGGCTGTTTGCTCCATAGCGGCCTAGTTGATGCTACTCATATAGCGCCATTTCAAAACTATGCCTATTTACTACGTTTAACCGCCCGCCTCCAACCACAACGAATTTCTCTCCAACAAAACCGCCGGTAGATAGCTTGCGTTTTTTCAGAAACAGCTGTTGTGGTCAGCGATGCTGGATTCATCGTAGTAATTAGGCATAGTTTTTGGCAAGGCCGCTTCGAAAGGCATCATCGCAGCCCAAAACGATACCTTTTCCTTCGTCCCCAAGGGATCAGATTGCCGCTTAGGAGCGTTTGCAGCATCGAGCGGTTACGGCGTTTGGTAAAACGCCGTAACTTAATAAGTTTGATACCTTGACATTTATTTCTTGCACTCCTAAATTAGTTAGGCACAAAACAATTGCACTACCTAACTAAAGAAAGGAGCGATACCATGTGCGATGACCACATCGGCCTCTGCCCCCACACGCCGGGCGGCGACCCCCATGAACCCGCAGATGCGCCCGCGGCACAGTCCCAATCAGACGCGCTCGCCAAGCACATCCTAAACGGGCTGGGCTTCTGCGGCCACTTTCTGCACTTTCACGGCGGCGGCGCCTCGGGAAAGGCCCCCATCGTCTGCTTGCTCGCCAAGCAGCCAAACGGCGAGATGTCACAGCAGGAACTAGGCCTGCACTTTGATCTTAAGCCCGGTTCGCTTTCCGAGATTCTCTCCAAGATCGAATGCGCCGGCCTTATCGAGCGCAGCCGCAATCCCAAAGACCGGCGGCAGCTCACCATTCGCCTGACCGAAGCGGGATGGGAAAAGGCCCACGTAGAGCAGGCGGCCCGCATTCGCTTTAGAGAGCAGGCCTTTAGCGCGCTCACCCATGACGAGCGCGAGGACCTCGCCGAAATGCTCGATAAAATCCGCGTAACCTGGGAGGAACTGGATGATTAAAACCCTCATGGGCAGCATCCGCGACTATATGAAAGTCACCGTTGCCACGCCGTTGCTCGTGCTTGGCGAGGTGCTCTGCGAGATGCTGATTCCATTTATCACCGCCAACCTGATCGACGCTATCAAAGACGGCGCCACCGTAGCCGAGATGCTTCCCACCGCAGGCTTTTTGGTGCTCATCGCGCTGACGTCGCTTGCCTTTGGTGCCGCTGCCGGCGTCACCTGCAGCCATGCGAGTTGCGGCTTCGCCAAGAACCTGCGTCACGACCTGTTCTACAAGATCCAGACGTTCAGCTTTGCCAACATCGATGAGTTCTCGAGTTCCTCACTCGTCACGCGCCTGACCACCGATATCAACAACGTGCAGCAGGCCTTTATGATGATCATCCGTATTGCCGTGCGCGCGCCGCTGGTATTGATCTTCGCCTTTACCATGGCGTTTATCATGGGCGGCAGCGTCGCCATGGTCTACCTGGTCATCATTCCGCTGCTGGGCTTTGGACTGTTCTTTATCATCTTTAAGGTGCGCCCCATCTTCTCGCGCGTGTTCCACAAGTACGATGCCCTTAACGAGTCCGTCGAGGAAAACGTCACCGGCATGCGCGTGGTCAAGAGCTATGTGCGCGAAGACTTTGAGAAGGAGAAGTTCGCGACCGCCGCGCGCGACGTCCAGATGGACTTCACCCGCGCCGAGAAGCTGCTCGCCTTTAACAACCCCATGATGAACATCTGCGTCAACGGCGCGTTTGTCGTCATCATCTACCTGGGCTCCAAGCTCATCATCACGAGCCAGGGCACGCTGTTCGACGTGGGCCAGCTCTCCTCGACCTTTACCTATGGTTTCCAGATTCTCATGAGCCTGATGCAGCTGTCGATGATCTTTGTCATGGTGACCATGGGCGACGAATCGGCACACCGCATTGCCGAGGTGCTGGCCGCCGAGCCCACGATCGCCGATCCCGCCGAGCCCGTGCTCGAGGTTGCCGACGGTTCCATCGACTTTGACCACGTGAGCTTTAAGTATTCCAAGCATGCGAAGCGCCAGGCGCTCGACGATATCGACCTGCACATTACGAGCGGCGAGACCATCGGCATCATCGGCGGCACCGGCTCGGCCAAGTCCACGCTCGTTAACCTCATCGCCCGCCTGTACGACACCACCGAAGGCGCTGTGCGCGTGGGCGGCGTGGACGTGCGCGACTACGACCTGGACGCGCTGCGTCACCAGGTCGCCATGGTGCTGCAGAAAAACGTGCTGTTTAGCGGCACCATCGCCGAGAACCTGCGTTGGGGCGACCCGAACGCCACCGACGAGGAAGTCCGCGAGGCAGCGCATCTGGCCTGCGCCGACGAGTTTGTCGACGGTTTCCCCAAGGGCTACGACACCTGGATCGAACAGGGCGGCTCTAATGTTTCGGGCGGTCAGAAGCAGCGCCTGTGCATTGCACGCGCCCTGTTGCGTCGCCCCAAGATCTTGATCCTGGACGACTCCACCAGCGCCGTCGACACCAAGACCGACGCCAAGATCCGCGCGGGGCTGGCAAGCTATCTGCCCAACACGACCAAGATCATCATCGCCCAGCGCATCAGCTCCGTGCAGGACGCAGACCGCATCATCGTCATGGAGGGCGGCCGCATCGCACAGATCGGCAACCACGAAGAGCTGCTCAAGACGAGCGAGATCTACCGAGAGACCTTTACCTCGCAAAACAAGATGTCTGCCGAGGGCGAAGGGGCCGTCGAGGCCGACACCGAGGCATCCGCAACGCAAGCTCAGACCCAGGAAGGAGGCGAGGCACATGAGTAAGGCAACGACCGCCGAGCGCGCGCTCAACCGTAAGGGCGGCACCATGTCGCGCCTCATCAAGACGCTCTTTGGCTTCTATCCCGTGCTTTTGCCCCTTGTCGTCGCCGGCGTGGTGCTCTGCGCCATCATCAACTCCATCGGCGCGACCTTCCTGCAGAGCGCCCTGCAGATTATTAGCGAATCGTGGCAGTCGGGCGATTGGGAAGCCGCACAGCCCAAGATTCTGCAGCTCGTGACCACCCTCGCCTGCATCTACGGCGTCGGTGTCCTGTCCTCGCTCTTCTGGAACCGCGCCATGGCTATCGTCACGCAGGGCTCGCTCGAGAAGCTGCGCGAGATGATGTTCAACCGCATGCAGGACCTGCCGATCCGCTACTTCGACACGCACCAGCGCGGCGATATCATGAGCCACTACACCAACGACATCGATACGCTACGCCAGATGATCAGTCAGTCGCTGCCCAACCTGCTCATGACGATCATCATCATCGTCACGGTGTTCTTTATCATGCTGTACTACAGCGTGTGGATGTGCCTGGTCATCATCGCCGGCGTCGCCTTTATGACCTTTATGACCAAGCTGCTCGGCTCCAACTCCGCGCGTTTCTTCATTGCGCAGCAGACCGAACTCGGCGTGGTCGAGGGCCATATCGAGGAAGTCATGAACGGCCAGAAAGTCGTCAAGGCGTTCTGCCACGAGTCTGCCGCCGAGGCTGATTTTGACGAGCGCAACGAAAAGCTCTTTGAAGTCTCCCAGAAGGCCAACATGTACGCCAACATCCTCATGCCCATCCTTATGAACCTGGGCAACCTGCTCTACGTGCTGGTCGCACTGGCGGGCGGCATTTTCCTGGCGCTGGGCGTGCCCAACCTGAGCATCTCGGGCATGGCGCTGTCCATCGCCGTCGTGGTGCCGTTCCTCAATATGACCAAGCAGTTCTGCGGACAGATCGGCCAGATCTCGCAGCAGATCAACGCCGTGGTCATGGGCCTCGCCGGCGCCGACCGCATCTTTGAGCTTATCGACGAGAAGCCCGAGGCCGACGAAGGCTACGTGACACTCGTCAACGCGCAGGTCAACCCCGACACCTGGCAGCTCGAGGAGGCTGACCACCACACCGGCATGTGGGCGTGGAAACATCCGCACCGCGCAACCGGCGAGATCGAGTACGTGCCGCTGCGCGGCGACCTGGTCATGGACAACGTCGACTTTGGCTACACGCCCGACCACGAGGTGCTGCACGGCGTGTCCGTATACGCCAAGCCGGGCCAGAAGGTCGCATTTGTCGGCGCCACCGGTGCCGGCAAGACGACCATCACCAACCTCATCAACCGTTTCTATGACATCGCCGACGGCAAGATTCGCTACGACGGCATCAACGTCAACAAAATCCGCAAGGCCGATCTGCGCCGCTCGCTGGGCGTCGTGCTGCAGGACGTGAACCTGTTCACCGGCACCGTGATGGATAACATCCGCTACGGCAACCTGGATGCGACCGACGAGGAGTGCATCGCGGCGGCCAAGCTCGCGGGCGCGGACGACTTTATCACCCGCCTGCCCGACGGCTACGACACCATGCTTACCGGCAACGGTGCCCAGCTGTCGCAAGGCCAGCGCCAGCTGATTTCGATCGCGCGCGCCGCCGTCGCCGATCCGCCGGCAATGATTCTGGACGAGGCCACGAGCTCCATCGACACCCGCACCGAGGCCATCGTGCAGGCGGGCATGGATAAGCTCATGGAGGGCCGCACGACGTTTGTCATCGCGCACCGTCTCTCCACCGTGCGCAACTCCGACGCGATCATCTGCCTGGACCACGGCCGCATCATCGAGCGCGGCAACCATGATGAGCTGATTGCTAAGCGCGGGTATTACTACCAGCTCTATACCGGCGCGTTTGAGCTCGAGTAGGACCGGTTACTGACGGAGGGTTCCCCGGGGCGGCGGGGTAATTCCTCCGTGCTCAAACATTCTCGCTGCGCTGCGAAACTGCGCGCGGAGGAAATACCCCGCCGCCCCGGGGAACCCTCCTGCGCGCAATCAGCCCGTCATTTAGAAGGAAATAAAAGTTTGTGAGCCCCTGGCCGGTTGGCCAGGGGCTCTTTTTGTGTAAATTTGTCGCATGCTTCGGGTTGTGGTATAAACGTAACATGCTACAGAAAGGATGGTGGCTGGAATGGTTCCCGAAGATGCTGTTGGACCCCTGTTTAAGGTGATCAACGAGCGCATGCAGGCGTCTGCCGATGCGGACCTCAAGGAGCAAGGGCTCACCTTTGCGCAAAGCCAGGTGATCGTCTACCTCATTGAGCATGCGGGCCGAGCGCTCCAAAAAGAGATCGAAGCTAACCTCAAGGTTTCCCACCCAACGGTCTCGGGTCTCGTGAGCCGGCTCGAGAAAAACGGCTTTGTGCGCACCTGGGTAGCCGAGGATGACCGACGCAATAAGGTCGTTGAGCTCACGGACAAGGCACACGATGCCGGTGATCGCATGCGTGCCACAATGCGCGAACGCGATCGAGAGCTGCTCGCCGGCCTTGATGAACGCGAGCAGACGGAGCTCATCCGCATGCTCAGGCGAATCTATGCCAACGTCTGCAAACAATAAACAATAGCTTCATCAGCACCCGTCGCCCACCGGATTCGATCCGCCTGCGACGGGCTTCTTTACACCCTATTACGTAGCTTGCTACGTAATTTCAGCCCGATTCGTACAGAAAGGAACATACATGATACGAACGCTTGCGCGGAGTCTGCGGCAATACCGCAAGAGCTCCGTCACCGCCATCCTACTTTCCATCCTGGAGGTGATACTCGAGATCGCCATCCCGCTCGTCATGAGCGACCTCATCGACCGCGGCATCCAAGCCGGCAACATGGGCGAGGTCTGGCGGCTTGGCATCGCGCTGCTCGTCCTAGCCATTCTCGAATTTGGAGTGGGCGCCGGCGGCGCTTGGATGGGCGCACGCGCCTCAGTGGGTTTCGCCGCCAACCTGCGCGACGATATGTACGACAACGTGCAGACTTTCTCTTTCGGCAACATCGACAAGTTCTCTACCGGCTCGATCGTCACACGCCTCACCACCGATGTCACCAACGTGCAAAACGCCTACATGATGATCATCCGCATGGGCGTGCGCGGACCCGTGATGCTCGCGTTCTGCTGGATCGTGTCGTTTACCATCAACCGGCAGATTTCGTTTGTGTTCCTGGCCGTGATCCCCATCCTTGCCATCGCGCTCGGACTCATCATGTGGCGCGTAAGCAGCATCTTCAACCGCGTTTTCGCTACCTACGACACGCTCAACAACGTGGTGCAGGAAAATGTCGCAGGCATCCGCGTGGTCAAGTCGTTCAACCGCGAGGAGCACGAGATTGGCAAGTTCGGCCGTATCAGCCAACGCATCTACGAGGACTTCGCCCGCGGCGAGCGCCTCATCGCACTCAATACGCCGCTCATGCAGGCCTGCATGTACGCATGCATGATACTCATCTCGTGGCTCGGCGCTAAGGCCATCGTGGCCTCGGGCAACAACGCCGCGCTCGGCCTCACCACAGGACAGCTCACCGCACTCTTTACCTACGCCACGCAAATCCTTATGGCGCTCATGATGCTCTCCATGGTCTTTACGCTTATCGTGATTGCCCAGAGCTCGGCCAAGCGCATCGCCGAGCTACTCAACGAACAGAGCGACATCGCGAGCCCCGAGCCCGGTCGCGCCGTCACGCAGGTTGCGGACGGTTCCGTGGAGTTTGACCACGTGAGCTTTGCCTACGCGAGCAAGGCCGAGAAAAACGTACTCGAGGACGTAAACCTCACCATCAAGAGCGGCGAGGTCGTGGGCATCATCGGCGGCACGGGTTCGTCCAAGTCGAGCCTTGTGAACCTCATCGCCCGTCTCTATGACGTCACCGCGGGCACCGTGCGCGTGGGCGGCATCGATGTGCGCGACTACGACCTCGATGCGCTGCGCGGCCAGGTGGCCATGGTACTGCAGAAAAACGAGCTCTTTAGCGGCACCATCGCCGAGAACCTGCGCTGGGGTGACGCCGAGGCCAACGATGCAGAGCTGGTGCGCGCCTGCGAGCTCGCCTGCGCGGACGAGTTTATCGACCAGCTGCCGGACGGTTACCAGACCATGATCGAGCAGGGCGGCACCAACGTCTCGGGCGGGCAGAAGCAGCGCCTGTGCATCGCCCGCGCACTCGTGGCCAAGCCGCGCGTGCTCGTACTCGATGACTCCACGAGCGCCGTCGACACCAAGACCGACGCCAAGATCCAACGCGGCCTTGCCGAGTACCTGCCCGCCACGACCAAGATCGTGATCGCGCAGCGCGTGAGCTCGGTCATGCACGCCGACAAGATCGTGGTCATGGACGACGGACGCATCAGCGCGGTAGGCACGCACGAGGAGCTCTTGCGCACGAGCGATATCTATCGCGAGGTCTTTGAGTCGCAGCAGAAGGGAACGGCAGAGGATGAGTAAGCAGAATAAACGCCCCGCAAACGGAGCGGCACCGGGCGCCGACATGCCCGCGATGCAACTCGACATGGCAACCGTCAAGCGACTGCTCTCGTATATGTCCTGCTACCGAGGACAACTTGTACTCGTCGTCGCGTGCATCCTGATCTCTGCTATCGCAAGCGCCGCGTCGTCGATGTTTTTGCAGGCACTCATCGACGACTACATCGCCCCGCTTTTGGCGACTGACGCTCCCGTATGGACGGGCCTTGCGCACGCGCTCATCACCATCGGCGCGGTCTATGTGGTGGGCGTCGTGGCCACACTCGTCTACAACCGCGCGATGGTTACTGTGGCGCAAGGCACGCTCAAACACATCCGCGACGATATGTTCTCGCACATGCAGACGCTCCCCTTGCGCTACTTCGACACGCACGCGCACGGCGACATCATGAGCCTCTACACCAACGACACCGACACCCTGCGCCAGATGATCGCGCAGTCGCTCTCGCAGCTCGTAAGCTCGGTATTCACGCTGGTCGCGGTCTTTGTGTGCATGCTTTGGATGAGCGTGGGGCTCACCGTGGTAGTCTGCGTGCTCATGGCGGCGGTGCTCGTGTTCGTGGGCCGCATCACGGGGGTCATCGGGGCGTTTTCTATCGAGCAGCAAGATACGCTCGGCGCGCTCAACGGCTACATCGAGGAGATGGTCGGCGGGCAGAAGGTCATCAAGGCCTTTTGTCACGAGGACGCCGCGCGCACCGGAATGGGCAAGCTCAACCGTGCCTGGGCAAAGGCTGCGACGAACGCGCAGGGCGTGGGCAATTCGATCATGCCCATGATGAACGCGCTTGGCTACCTGATCTATGTGGTGGTGGCCGTGCTCGGCGGCTACATGGCCATCGCAGGGACACCCAACCTGGGACTTACCGGTTTCGACACGTTCACGCTCGGCGCCATCGCATCGTTTTTGACGCTCACGCGCAACTTTATGAACCCCGTAGCGCAAGTGTCCAACCAGCTCAACTCGATCATCATCGCGCTTGCGGGCGCCGGGCGCATCTTTACGCTCATGGATGAGAAGCCCGAGTCCGACGACGGTTACGTGACGCTGGTCAACGTGCGCGAGGACGCGGACGGCGCGCTTGTCGAAACGAGCGAGCGAACCGAGCGCTGGGCCTGGAAGAACCCACATCACGATGGCGGCTGCGGGCTCGTGCCGCTCAAGGGGCATATTATGCTCGACCATGTGAGCTTTGGCTATGTGCCCCAAAAGCTCGTACTGCACGATATCGAGCTCGAAGCCGAGCCCGGGCAGAAGATCGCGCTCGTTGGTGCGACGGGCGCCGGCAAGACCACGATCACCAATCTTATCAACCGCTTCTACGACATTGACGACGGCAAGATCCGCTACGACGGCATCAACGTCAACAAGATCCGCAAGGCCGACCTGCGCCGTTCGCTCGGTGTGGTGTTGCAGGACGTGAACCTGTTCACCGGTACCGTCATGGACAACATTCGCTACGGCTGCCCCGGCGCCACGGACGAGCAGTGCATCGAGGCAGCGCGGCTTGCAAACGCCGACGGGTTTATCCGCATGCTGCCGGCGGGCTACGACACCGTGCTTGAGGGCGATGGCAGCGGACTCTCGCAGGGCCAGCGCCAGCTGATCAGCATTGCGCGCGCCGCGGTGGCCGACCCGCCCGCGATGATTCTGGATGAGGCAACGTCGAGTATCGACACCCGCACCGAGGCATTGGTGCAGCGTGGCATGGATGCGCTGATGGAGGGCAGGACCACGTTTGTGATCGCGCACCGTCTCTCCACCGTGCGCAACTCTGACCTGATCTGCGTGCTGGATCACGGGCAGATTATCGAGCGCGGCAGCCATGATGAGCTGATTGCTAAGCGCGGGTATTACTACCAGCTGTATACGGGTGCGTTTGAGCTCGAGTAGGTAAACCCACGGGCTCCGTCTCGGGAGGGCGGCATATTACCTCCGTGCTCAAACATTCTCGCTTCGCTGCGAAACTGCGCGCGGAGGTAAAATGCCGCCCTCCCGAGACGGAGCCCTGCGCGCAGTCAACTCCTCATTTGAACGGAATAAAAGTTAGTGAGGTCCTGGCCAAATGGCCAGGACCTCTTTTCATGGCAGCCTTTTTGGGACGGGGCTTTTTTAGCTGCCTTCAAATTAGCCGTCCTCTGTTACGGGCCTACCGGTCTTCGCGTTGCGGCCCGGCTGGCTCGGCCGTCTTTATGCGGTTCTTGTCGATGTACATGTTTTTATCGGCCTGGGAAAAGAGCTCGCGCATCGTAGGCGGTTCATCAAAATCACTGGAAAGCGCATAGCCCACCGCGTAGCTGATAGGCATGTCGGGGTGAGCCTCGGAATACTCGCTCACGTTCGCACGAATCCGAGCGAGACAGGATTCCACGGCAGCTCGATCGGCATCCCACAGTACCGCGATAAACTCATCGCCGCCGTCGCGGCCCACAAAGCAGGTCTCGGACGCCACGCACCCCAGCTGCTGGGCAAAAGAACGGATGTACTCGTCACCCTTCTCGTGGCCAAAGCTGTTATTGACCGTATGCAGATTGTTAAGATCGAAAACACACAGCGCAACAGGCGCTTCGGCGGAAACGGGATGCCCCTGCCCCAAGATTTCCTCGCACTTGTTCTTGTTGGGCAGTCCCGTGGCTTCATCGAGATAGACTTTGTTCTGCAGCTCGCGATTGAGCGCGGCAGTGCGCACCGCGCGAGCAAGTTCGACCGCAAAGGTCGCCACCAGGCCCACGATGTCGATAATCACCAAACCCTCAAGGCGATTGAGCGCCGTGGCCTTCTCCTGGGAGTAGTCCTCCGCAAGCCTCGTGGCATCGTCACAAATGCCAAAGAACTCCTCGCTCATGGCGATGATGTCGGTGTTCTCGTAGCCGACTTCGCGCACACGGGCAATCTCGGTGCGAAGCTTGTCAAAATAGCTCGCGAGCTCGGTCATCTTTGCCTGATACTCATCGTCATCGAGACGGACGAGATTGAGGTCGTCGCTTCCGTAGCGCAAACCACTAATGTATGAATCAACGGCCTTGAGCAGGTCGTCTTGTGGCTGGCCTGCATCCTCGAGCTTAACGATTCGCTGCGTGGTGCCGCGCACCAGACCGGCGTAGTTGACCACGCGCGCCGTGCCCTGGATGTCGGAGACGAGCAACATGACATTGATGAAGAAAAAGATAAGAACTGCCGTGAGCGCCATCATCAGAAGGCGCACCGCCTGGCTGGCCTTCTTGGCGACAGAAGCATTCACAAGCTCACTCCTCCAAACGGTAAAAGCGCAGATAGCGCGCAGTGTGCCGAAATTCACGCGCGGACAACTCTACCATGATGGACCGAGAGCCTCAAACTTGATGCAGCCTATGGGGCGCAGCTTAATCGGAATATTCAATGAGCTACAAGACCTCTGCTATAAGTGCTCGGCGCCCGTTTGTTTTATCACTGCAGGTAGAAAGAGCGATGATGCGCGAATCAGGGCCAACGTCATCCATGTCCGCATGCACCGCCGTCTGCGAGATATGCGTGAGCAGCGTCTGCATCGAGGCCTGGTCCAGGTTTCCCGGCCCAAAGATAATGTCATCACTCGCAGCAAACGAACACACGGCAACGATGCGCAGCCGGAACGCCCCATCCTTTGTGTAGAGCGTGCCCGTGCGGTGCAGGTCAAAGAAGCCCCTGTCTAGAAACCGATCGACATCGCCAAACATCGCACCGTTATCCATGTGGTGCGCATAGAGCAGATTGTAGGGATCGGTCATCGCGCGGCTGTTGCGCGTATCCAAAAACACCGCTCCCGAAACCGCGGACTCCCCCAACACGTTTTTGTTGAGGTATTCCTGGTTATCTTTTCCCTGAACGAAGGGATAATCGATGTTGGTGCCATCGATGGTGACCCATCCGACAACGTCGGGATTTTTGGCCATCAGATCCTGCAGGCGTGCGCAATCGTTGGTCCCGGTGGGTTTGTAGTGCAGCAGCTCATCGCTGATGAACCCGCCGTTCATAACGTTGTTTGTATCCCACAGCGAATAGCCCCCGTACAGCAGCATGAGCAGCACGAGAAAGCCGGCAAACCACGTAAGCACGCGGTCGCCGGCTCTCGCCAGCCGAGCTATGCGTTTAAGCTCCATCGGCTGTAATCCTCGCTGTTTTAACGACGATTACGACGAGGACGGAAGAAGACCACGCCCATCACGGCAGCAAACGCGACGATTGCCGCATAGGGAACGACCGTCCGAATAACATCGGTCGGAACGGTAACATCCTTGGTGTTGGTAAAGATCACCGTGGTGTCGTAAGCACCGATAGCTTCCTCGGCAATAGAGCTACCTTCTGTCGAATTGGTGCCATCACCAATCTTGTACGACGTCTTATAACCGTCGCCATGATAATCCGCCTCAGTTACGGCGAATTTATCCTCCGATGAGAGACCGTAAACGATGACGGATTCCCCATGCTTAAGGCTTACGGTAACCGCAGTTCCCGACGTAGCTGGAGTTTGGCTCATGGTGGTGGCACCGTTTTTCACAGTGGCGTACTCATAGCTCTCCCCGTCAGCGCCTTTAATCGTGAAGGTAAACTTAAAGTCCTTATTCTTGTCACCTTGGTTGCCCTTGACGACCTTTGTGATGGTCAGCTTATGGGTGACATATTTGTTCAAAAAACCTGCGGTCTTCTCGCCCGAGCCTGCTTCTGTTCTAAGAATACAGCCCTTAACAACATAGCCCGAACCGCCATTCTCTTCGTTTTCTACGTAAACATCCAGGAAGAGCTCCTTGTATGTAACGTTGAGACCGTCCAGCTCTGACGGCGTCTGCGTAATTTTATATCGATAGATACCCGGAGCCTTGAACAGAGAGGTTTTAATTTCGGCACTCAGTTTGGCGGTTATTGTCTTAGTTTTCTCATCGGTATTCTCTGTGCTTGTAAGGCCTTTGTTGGAAAAATTAACGGAAGTCGGCGAAAGCGTGACGGCGTCTGTCACTCCAGCATAAACGGGCATACCGCTCGTGCTCGTAAGCTCACTCTCCTCATCCGCCGGCGCAATCGAATAGTTAAACGTCGCATTAGGCACCACGGCATTCTCATTCATGGTAAGCGTCGAGGTGATCGTGACCTTGTTGTCTTTTACCGGCAGATGCGGTTGAGCGGCACTGTCCTCCGCCCACGCGGGCGCGACAACTCCCACCAAAGCCAGCAGCATCGTGGCAGCCACAACTGCAAATGCTGTCAGTCGTCTCTTTCCAGTTTTCATGTTGTATCCTTCCTCTCGGGCATATGCCCTTAATAAAACCAATCTCCGTGCCTACAGGTTCGACCTGCGCAGCACGCTGATCACGTTGCCCTTGATCTGCGAGCGGGCAATCGGCCCGTACAGGCGGCTGTCGTGGCCGCCCTCACGCAAATCTGCCAGTACAAAGAACTCATCCGTTCCCAGGCGCACGGGATAGTCCACAGCAGACTCATAGCGCGGCGTCGGCGTGGTGATGTCGCTTTCCACAACAACAGCCCCGTTAACCATGAGCTCGCCTTCCTCGGTAATCGTGACCTCATCACCGGGACGGGCAACCACGCGGCCTAGGCGCTCTGCGCCATCCGCGGTGTATACCACCACGTCACCCTCGTTGAAGCTCTGGCTGAACCTCCAGTAGAGCATGACGTCACCCGAACAGATACGCGGGGCCATCTCGCCAGTCGTGACTGCACCCACGCCCAAGACCACGCCAAAGAGCAGCCAGAGCGTCACGACAAAAAATGCCAAGCGCGCCAGAAAACCCACGATATCGCGCCGGTCGTCCGCTTCTCCCAGATCTGGCGCCGCATGGGCGCCCAACCTCACGTTCGACGCGGCCGAATACCGCGAGCCCCGGGGTCTTCCCTGCGGGGCCGCTCGTGCGGCTGGCCCATCACCAGCATTGCTGGCGCCATGTCTTCTCATAGGCGCCCGCCCCTCTTGGAGCCGCGGCGTAAACGCAGCGCAACCATGCCCGTAGCCAACAGCACGCCGGCGGCCAAAATCGCCAGGGCATAGATGGGGTTGCGCGTAATACCCGTAGGCACCGCGACCTGTCGGGAATTGGTGGCCTTAGCTTCAACGGCAACGGTCACACGCGGACCGTTGAGCGTGCCGCTCGCACCCGTAAGCTCGGCGTGGTACCCCAACGACGAATAATCGTCTTCGCTCACGGTATAGACCGCGTTGTAATCCAGCGCCTTAATCGAAACGGTCAGGCCGTCCTTAACGGCAAACGGCACGGTCGCCTTGCCCTGGCCATCGGCCGTAAAGGCCGTCTTGTTTTCCACGGTCTCGGCCCGATCATTCGGTCGCGCCACGAGCGCATGGCTGCCTTGGGCAGACGCATCCGAATACTCGATGGCGTAGGTCTGACCAGCCTTGAGGCCCGTAAAGGTCGCCGTCATCTTAAAGTAGGCACGCTTGTCGCCCATATTGCCCGTAACGATCTTGGAAACCTTGAGTGTGTAGGTGCGCGGGGTGAATCGTGCGTATACGCATCCCGTATGGCGATCTTTTACGTTGTACGTATAGGTGGGTGAAGACGACAGCAGCTCCGGGGCGTCCGGATTCGATAGGTCGTACCAACCCTCAAAGTGATAGCCCTCCTTGGGAGCGGCCACCGCCTCCACAAACGTGCCGTCATCCACAAAGTAGGCAACGCCCGATTTTTTGTACGCGTCCTCGTCCTTGCCCGAGCCATCCCCGGCATCGATGGAGCCCTTTGCCCCCTTAAGCTTGGAGCTGACCGTGCCGCCCGTCGTTACGTTGCTCCACGTGCCATCGGCATTTTTAAGCTGGGCAACAAAGGCCTGACGATACTTCCATTGCGCCACGAACGTCGCGCCCTGGCTCTCGGGAATGTTTTCGACGGTTACCGCATCGCCCACAGCACCGGTATCCGGATTGACCTTCTTGCCCTTAATGGTAAGAGTGCCGGAATCCGTGGTGCCCTCGGGAGCTGTATGGGTCACCGTGTGTTTGGCATCGAAGCGAACGGCTTTTCCCGAGCCCGCGTACTCCCAGCCCATAAACTTCCAGTCGTCGTTTTGTCCAACGGCAGCATGGGAGGTATAGCTCGCTCCAGCGCCAGAAAGCTGCACGAAATCGCCCGTGGACTCATTGTACGGATCGTAGTGATACGCTTTGCCGCCGTTCACATCGTATTGAACGCCTGCCTTGGAAAACACGAGGTGCACTTTGTAGTGCTTTGTGACCTTGTCGACCTCAAAGCGATAGGTACCATCTTCCAATCTGGTCCAATGTGCGTCGTCGTCTGCGGAATAGAACTCGCCGTTGACAAAAGCACCGATAAAGACTGCCCCGTCATCGCGTTTGGCATCGACCATAAAGTAGGAGTTCTTCTCCTGTTTACCTACGTAGTTTTTGGCATAGGTAAAGTCCGCCGTCTTGGTATTGGCGTTATAAAAATACGTTCCGCTTCCGTTGGGCGTCGTGTATGTCTCGATGCGATAGAACTCCCTAAACGAGATATTGTCGAGGAAGTTGCCGGTCGAATTGCTCCCGTTGGCCGTGTTGTAGGCCACAAAAGCAAAGACGCTCTGGTTTTGGCCATCCGGAATGGTGTAGGTATAGTCGTAGTCAACCTTTTTGCTCTGCTCGAGCGCGTTGGAACCGTAGGAAGCCCACGCGTCGTTTTCGGACGCCATGATCCATACGCACCATTTTTCGGTATGCTCCGCATCGGCCGTCCATGAGAACGCGCTTCCGCTGGACGCATTGGCAAATCCGCCCACTTTGTCAAACTTGGTTGAATACAGGATGATCTTTTTGCTGCAGCCCGATTGGGAAAAATTGACCACATCCAAGCCGACATAGTTATCGACGCTCATTTGAATCCATTGAACAATTTGCTGGTACTGATCGAGTGCCTTTTGATTGTCCTTGTACGGCTCGTTTTCTTGTCGCGGACCGATGATAAGGGCCATGGCGTCTCGACCCGAGCGGCCGCGGTGGTCGAGCCCCCACTCGTACTGTTTTCCCGGCTCGGTCGTCACATATTGGTAGAGCGAACTCGCCTCGTGTGCGTTGAGCTCGGCTGCATAGTCACCCTCGGAGGGCGTAAACGTAACAGAATGCCCAACTGGGTCGATATAGTAGTCGTTCTTGGCAACGATCTCGATACGATGGTCCGTCTCGGTCGTACGCCAATGGGGCGAGCACAACGTAAACTTGCTGGGCCTCTGGTTCCCTAGATGTATATCCTCTTCAAAGCTGCCGTTAGCAATGTTCGTATTCTCGTTCTTAAGATTCGAGGTCGAGAACGCATAGTTTGTGAGCGTTGTCATGGTCTCGGACGAATTTTCTTTATACACCTTGGCAAAATCACTATAGATGTCACGTGTGCCCTGCTTTTCCACGTGAACGTCGTTGACCAGATTACCAAACCACTCCCGGTATTGTTCGTTCGCCCCCGTAAGATTTGAATCGTAGCAAGTCAGCGCAAGCATCGTTTTGTCGGACGCTGCGGTATAGTCCGCCTGATAGGCAAACTCATCGTCTTGTTCGGGAAGATCTCGATAATAATGCGTGCTGTTGGTGCCAAAGGAGAACCAACCCTGTCCGTTAGAGCTTACGAGCCACACCGAAAGCGCGATGCGGCCGTCGCTCTGTTCAAACGAAAAGTGAGATCCGTCAGCGCTGTTACCAGCAAAGCCGCCATTTGCGGCAAAGGGATCGCTGTAAACGGTGTACTGCTCAACGGTATTTCCCTGGGGCATCTGGGGGTGCGCCTTAAGCCAAGCCCGCAGCTGCATGAGCTGGTCTTGGCCCGCGCTGTTAATCGACAGATTCTCCTGCTGAGGACCCATCGTGAGCATCAGCACGTCGTGGTCGGTTGCGGCGCGATGGTTGAGGCCCCACTCGTACGTGGCGCCGCTCTGGGTGGAAAAGGTGGTGTAGGTTGATCCAGGTTCAAAATAAAGATTGGTGCCCTGTGGCCTAAAATTCCACGCAAGCGCAAAGTGATTGCCGTTAGCTTGTTTGGTGTTCGTTTGGGGCTTGAGGAGCTGCGTGGAAAGCTCGAGCTTCATCGTCTCGCCGATTCTCTCATTCGGAGAGGTCGTCGACCAGCCAGTAGCTTGGTTAAGAAAGTTTGGGTTTGTTATAAGGTTGCCATCGTCACCGTACGCGCGCGAGGGCAACCCCCCCCGGCCATAACGAACACGCATAAGGCCGCTGCCAACATCATAAAGGTGCGGCGCATCGACGCAATATGACCGAAAGGACCCTGCACGGGCGCATCCCCCCCAGCCGCAGCCCGAGCTTTCGCGCAAGCTGCACAAGTAGTTCGTTTAAGCTTTTTGATTCTACAACCAGCCCAGGGCAAAAGCAAAATCATGCGTGACCGATTTGCAGTCATTTTTCGCATCATTTTTTGCATTGTGCTGGTAGTGCGGCGAAAGTAGCTAAAAAAGCCCCGTCCTAAATTAGCTACTGAGGAGTTGGGCCATGGCGTTGACGAATTTTTGGACTTGGAGGGTGGGCTCGAGCGGGTAGTGCAAATAGACTGGCACCTCACGACCGCACAAGAACGGCACGCCCACAAAGGCCGGGTGCACGCCCGACCACGCTCCGCAGGTGAGCACCGCATCGCCCTTTTCCTCCGCATCGTTAAAGAGCGCAAAGTCAAAGCTGTCCACGTCGATCACGTCCACGCCGCCGTCGGCCAAAAGATCAATACGCAGGCTGTCCATGGCATCGTTACCGTGACGGAGCACGCGCAGGCGCATGCCCTCTAGGTCGGCGACCGTAATGCGCGTCTTGCGCGCGAGCCGGCTTGTGCGGGGCACATCGATATAAAACGGCACGTTGACGATGAGGAGCTTTTGGCAGGCGTCGCCCCAGCGCGGGGTCGAAAAACCCGACTGCACCACATCCACCTCGCGCCCCAGGCTGCGCATGACGGATTCGCGCTCGTCATAGAGATCGCTCACCGGCACAATCTCAAAGCGCAACGACGGCTCCAGCTCGTGCACGTCCGTCCACATCGACAGCGTCTGGCGCCCCGGGCACATCATCGACACGCCCAAGCGCACCGCACCGCCATCGCCCGCCGCACGCCGGGCACGACGCAGTGCGTCCTCGGACTGGCGCATGATCGAGCGCGCGTCGTCCACCAGTAGCGCACCAGCCGGCGTCACCTTAACGCCCGAGTGCGACCGCTCGAACAGCGTGATGCCAAACTCGGCCTCGAATCCCGACACCTGTTTGACAAGCGCCGGGGTCGACACGCGCAGTTTTGCCGCCGCACGCGAGAAACTTCCCAGCTCCGCGGCGGCCGTTATTGCCTCGAGTCGTCGATCGTACACGTTAATCTCCCGTTTCCAGACGTATGTCCATGCGCTGCCGAAGGAGGTTGTTTTGGCAGGCCACACACTCAATAAGGACCAGTCGTCTTGCAAGCTATAAACCATAGGTTTACGCCATTCTAACAAATATGCAATTCACCTGCGCGAACGCTAAGCATACGATAACCAGCGAAAACCACGTGGGTCAATTAATGAGAACGACCCACCAGGAGGCACAAGAAGGGAAGTTCCTATGAGCAATTGGCTTAAGCTCGAGGGCGATGTCTGCGCCGTGACCGGCGCACTCGGCGGCATGGGCGTCGAGATCTGCCGCGAGTTCGCCCGCAATGGCGCCAACGTCGTCCTGCTCGATCTGGACGAGGAAAAGGTCAAGGCCGCTGCCGCCGACCTCGCTGCCGAGTTTGGCATCCACGCCGAGGGCTACAAGATGAACGCCACCGACGAGGCCGAGGTTCAGGCCGCCGTCGACGCCACCATCGCCGACTTCGGCCGCGTCGACGTTCTCGTCAACACCGCCGGCATCCTGCGCTTCGCCGCCATGGAAGACCTGCCGCTGAGCGACTGGAACGAAGTCCTCAACGTCAACCTCACCGGCTATTTCATCACCTCGCAGCGCTTTGGTCGCGAGATGATCAAGGCCGGCCAGGGTCGCCTGGTGCACATCTCGACCGTTGCCAGCCACTCCCCCGAGACGTTCTCGGGCGTGTACAGCTCCACCAAGGCGGGCGTCAACATGATGTCCAAGATGCTGGCTGCCGAGTGGGGCCCCTACGGCGTGCGCTCCAACTGCGTCGAGCCTTGCTTTGTCAAGACCCCGATGTCGGCGAGCTTTTACGCCGACCCCGAGGTCGAGAAGAGCCGCAGCCGTCTTATCGCCACGCGCCGCATCGGCGAGGTCAGCGATATCGCCAACGCCGTCATGTTCCTGGCGTCCAAGCGCTCGGACTTTACCACCGGCGACGCCATCAAGGTCGATGGCGGCTTCTCCAATATGATGGGCGACCTCACCGCCAAGCCCGGCGGCCGCCGAGCCTTTGCCGACAACTACCTCAAGAACAAGGGCGTAGAGCTTTGGTCCGACGAGTCCGGCGTCGCAAAGCCGACTGACCAGTAAACCAGCCCGACAGGGAGGCTCGCGGTGATGCCCGCCCTCCCCGCATCGATTAGAAAGAGTCCCATGACTTCCACCAACTCCAATAAGGGTCGCGCCGTCGTGCTTTCCGCCGCGTGCGTCACCATGTTCTTCATCAGCTCCATCGCGCTGTATTCCGTCGTGAGCAAGAACCTGCTCGCCGTCTACCCCGAGTGGTCCAGTGCCCTGACCTGGGCTTTCCCGGTCTTTCAGACCATCATGGCCGTAACGGGCATCTTCGCCGGTCGCATCTCCGATAAGATCGGCCCCCGCAACGTCGTGATCGCCGCCGCCGTGTGCTACGGCCTGGGCTGGTTCATGTCCGGCACCGTCACTGAGCCGTGGCAGTTCTACCTGTGGTTCTCGCTCGTCGCCGCTGTCGGCAACGGCCTGGGCTACAACCCGGCACTCACCACGGGTCAGAAGTGGTTTATCGACAAGAAGGGCCTCGCCTCCGGCATTACGCTCGCCGCTTCGACCGCCGGCCCCGCCGTGCTGTCCCCGGTGCTCGCCTCACTGCTCATCCCGAGCCTGGGCATCTTTGGCGCCCTCAAGGCACTCGGCGTCATCTTCTTTGTGACGATCGCCGCCTCCGCCCTGTTCCTGAAGGCCCCCGAGGGCGGCTGGCTGCCCGAGGGCTTCGAGGCCCCCAAGGGCGGCGCGCACGCCGGCACCTTCGGTGACCTCACCCCGGGCGAGATGGTCAAGACCCCGCGCTTCTGGGTCCTCATCGTCACCTTCGCCTTTGCCGCCACCGCGGGCACCCTGCTCGTGGGCAAGGTTGCCTCCATCGCCGCCGTCCAGCTCTTCGCCGACCCCACGAGCGCCGCGGCTGTCGCCCTCGGCGGCGTGGTGGTCTCCGTCAACACCTGCGCCAACCTGGTCGGCCGTCTGTCCTTTGGCCAGATCATCGACAAGCTCGGCGCCTACAAGTCGCTGCTCATCAGCCTTGTCGTCACCATCGTCGCGCTCGTCATCATGTCGATGAGCTTTACACAGAGCATGTTCTTTGTGGCGCTCGCCCTGCTCGGCTTTAGCTTTGGCGCCCTGCTCGTCATCTACCCGCCGCTCACCGGTGGCGCCTTTGGCACCAGCAACATCGGCGTCAACTACGGCATCATGTTCCTGGGCTACGCCGCTTCTACCTGGATCAGCCAGCCCATCACCGCCGTGCTGTATCACGCCGAGGCCGGCAGCGCCGCCTACCAGCAGTCCTTCTACGGCGCCATCGTGATCGCCGCCATTGCCGTCGTGCTCACCGTCTACATGATGGTCTCCGACAGCAAGAAGAAGTCCGCCTAGTTTTGCTTGACGCGGCAAGGGCCGTCCTCTTGCCGCATTCCACCGGTCACCAGTATTAAGGAGTCGAAATGTCTGAGCTCAACCCCGTCCGCATTGCCGTCATCGGCGCCGGCGCCATGGGCCGCAACCACATCCGCTTTGTCACCGAGGAGCCCGAGGCCGAGCTCGTCGCCATCGCCGACGCCTTTGAGGGCGCCCGCGCCACGGCCGAGGCCGCCGGCGTGCCGTTCTTCACCGATCCCGCCCAGATGATGGACGAGGTCAAGCCCGAGGCCGTCATCATTGCCACCCCCAACGACCTGCACCTGGGCGTTGCCCGCGAGGCCATCAAGCGCAACATCGTGCCGCTGGTCGAAAAGCCGATCTCCAACGATCTCGAGGACGCCCAGGCCTTCGCCGCCGAGGCCGAGACCGCCGGTGTGCCCGTGCTCGTGGGTCAGCACCGTCGCCACAACCCCTTCGTCAACAAGGCCAAGGAAATCATCGAGTCCGGCGAGCTGGGCAAGCTCACCGTGTCGAGCTTCCACTACATGATCTATAAGAACGACGAGTACTTTGACGTCGAGTGGCGCCGCAAGAAGGGTGCCGGCCCGATTCTGGTCAACCTGGTGCACGACGTCGACCTGCTCCGCTACCTGCTGGGCGAGCCCGTTGCCGTCCAGGGCATGCAGTCCAGCGCCGCCCGCGGTTTTGAGACCGAGGACTCCGCCGTGGTCAACGTTCGCTTTGCCGATGGCGCGCTCGCGAGCATGACCATCTCCGACGCCACCGCCAGCCCCTGGAACTGGGAGGCAACCGCTCGCGAGGATCCGCAGTACCGTCCCTTCGACGCCGACGCCTACTTTATCGGCGGAACCTTGGGCGCCCTGTCGCTGCCCCGCCTGCACCAGTTCTCCTACGACGGCGCTTCCAACTGGCACAAGCCGCTGCAGATGGAGATCCCGGCCGTCGACCCGGCGCTTCCCCACAAGATGCAGCTCAAGCACTTTGTGAAGGTCGTCCGCCGCGAGGTCGAGCCCGTCGTGACCCCCGCCGACAACGTCAAGACGCTCACGCTTCTCAACGCCATCAAGGAGGCCGCCGAGACCGGCCAGCTCGTCGAGTTGTAATGCCTTAAGAGCGGCCACGGCAGAAACCCCATGCCGAGCCCCTCGATCCGCCACAAACAAGCCCCTCTTCTTCGCCCCGCGAGCAGCCTCCTGCCCGCGGGGCATTTTGCTACGTTGTCAATGATTTTTCTGGGACGGGGGACTTTTTGCACCTTAGCTTGATTCGTTCGCCACGAAATGTGCCTATCTACTACGTTTAACCGATCGCCCTCAACCATGCCGAATTTCGCGAAATAAAAACCGCAGGTAACCGGCTTGTCGATTTTCGGAAAACCCAGGTATGGTCAGCCCCTACGGGTAAAACGTAGTAGATAGGCCGTTTTCGTGGCGCGGCCCCAAAACAGCCTTTTGGGACGGGTGGTATCCTTGGTAGCCCTGTGCTGCAAACGCACCTTAAACGCAAGGAGTCCCATGGATCTTATCGCCCAGCTCGCCCGCGAGCTCAACCTTAAGTCCGCCAACATCGAAGCGGCCGTCAAGCTCATCGACGAGGGCAACACCATCCCCTTTATCTCGCGCTACCGCAAGGAGGCCACGGGCGGCATGGACGACGTCGCCCTGCGCGCCCTCGACGAGCGCCTGTCATACCTGCGCAATCTTGAGCAGCGCAAAGAGGACGTCATACTGCTCATCGACGCCCAGGGTAAGCTCACGCCCGAGCTCGAGCAGCAGATCCGCGAGGCCACGCAGCTCCAGCGTGTCGAGGACCTCTACAAGCCCTACCGCAAAAAGCGCATGACCCGCGCACAGAAGGCCCGCGAAGCCGGCCTGGAGCCGCTCGCCAACATGATCATCATGCAGGCCTCGGCCAAGGGCAGCGCGCTCGACGCCGCCGCAACATACGTCAACGAGGAGGCCGGCTTCGACACGCCCGAGAAGGCGCTTGCCGGCGCCGCCGACATCGTGGCCGAGACGGTGGCCGAGGATCCCGAGAACGTCGCCGACCTGCGCGCCTTTACGCAAAACACCGCCGATATCGTCGTCGAGGCCACCGACCCCACGGAGAAGACTCCCTACGAGCCCTACTACAACTTTGACGAGCCGCTGCGCCGTATTCCCAACCACCGCGTGCTGGCTATCGACCGCGGTGAGCGCGAGGGCAAGCTCCGCGTGCGCGTGAACGTCGACGGCGCCGCCGCCACGGCACGCCTCGGCAGCCGTTGGTCCCGACGCCAGGGCGTGTTTGCCCCCATCTTCGATGCCGCCATCGCTGATGGTTACAAGCGCCTCATGGCCCCTTCGCTGGAGCGCGAGGCCCGCGCCAAGCTCACCGTTCGCGCGCAGACCGAGGCCATCAACGTCTTTGCCAAGAATCTCGAAGGCCTGCTCTCGGCACGCCCCGTCCGCGGCGCCCGCGTGCTCGCGCTCGACCCGGGCTACCGCACCGGCTGCAAGGTCGCCGTCATGGACGAGACCGGCAAGCTACTCGACCACGGCGTGGTCTACCCCACCAAGCCGCGCCACGACGTCGCCGGCACCAAGCGCGAGCTCGCCCGCCTCGTCAAAAAGGATGGCGTCAACACCATCGTCATCGGCAACGGCACCGCCAGCCGCGAGACCGAGGAAGTCGTCTCGGAGTTCATTGCCGAGCAGGCGCCCAGCCTTCGCTACACCATCGTCAACGAGGCCGGCGCGTCGGTGTACTCCGCCTCCGAGCTCGCCAGCCAGGAATATCCCGACCTGGACGTCACCGTGCGCGGTGCTATGAGCCTGGGCCGCCGCCTGCAGGACCCGCTGGCAGAGCTCGTCAAGATTCCGCCCCAGTCCATCGGCGTGGGCCAGTACCAGCACGACCTTGACCAGGCCGAACTCTCGCGCACCCTGGGCCACGTGGTGGAAGACGTCGTCAACCGCGTGGGCGTCGACGTCAATACCGCAAGCGCGAGCCTGCTGGGATACGTATCGGGCATCACGCCGAGCGTGGCCAAGAACATCGTGGCCTACCGCGAGGAAAACGGCGCCTTTACCGATCGCCGCCAGCTCAAGAAGGTCCCCAAGCTGGGACCCAAGGCATACCTCAACGCCGCAGGCTTCCTGCGCATCAACGGCGGCAAGAACCCGCTCGACGCGACAAGCGTCCACCCCGAAAGCTACGAGGTGGCCACGTCCGTCCTGGAGCGCGCCGGCGTTCAAGCCAGCGAGCTCAGCCGCGGCGGCGTGCCCGACATCGAGCGCCGCCTGGGCAGCATCTCGGCGCTGGCAAGCGACCTGGACTGCGGCACCCTCACGCTCATCGACATTGTCAACGAGCTCAAGAAGCCCGGCCGCGACCCGCGCGACGATGCGCCCGAGGTGGTCTTTAGCCGCTCGGCGCTTTCCATCGACGACCTGGAACCCGGCATGGAGCTCAAGGGCACGGTGCGCAACGTCGTCGACTTTGGCGCGTTCGTCGACGTGGGCGTGCACCAGGACGGCCTCGTACACATCTCCAAGCTCGCCAACCGCTTTGTCAAGCACCCGAGCGACGTGGTACGCGTCGGTGACACGGTCAAGGTGTGGGTCGAGAAGGTCGACCGCGACCGCAAGAAGATCTCCCTCACCATGGTGCAGGGGAAGTAACAGCAAAGGACGAACCACCGCTGCCCATCGTCGAACTTGCAAGTTTTCTCACCCAATGGGAAAACTTGCAGATACCACAACAAAAAGGTGCCGCCCATCAAAGAGGCGGCACCAACAAAGTCTCATTCAGCTCAGAACCTACTGGCAAGCTCGTGCCGGCAGCCCCGGCCTTCCCTTTCCCTAGCGCGACCCTCGCAAAGCGCGTGAGCGATAGGGAAAGGGAAGGCCGGGGCGAACAGCCCACGGCGCAGCCAGTGTTCGCCCTACGGCAGAATATGGAAGCCCAAAGCGGCGATATCCTTGGCAAAACCGCGCACGGTATCGAGCGAGACCTCGTACGGGTCACGGCCGATGTTCTTACGCTTGGCCAGGATGCTGTTGGGCACCGTGATGATCTGGCAACCGCATCCTTCCGCCTGGTAAATATTGATAAGCTCACGCGTGGACGCCCACAGGACCTCGCAGTTGGGCTTGGCGGCGGCCTTCTTCACCGACTCCGTCATAAACGGAATGGGATCGACGCCGGTGTCAGCGATACGACCGGCAAAGAGCGAGATGATGGACGGCGTCTCGGCGTCAACGGCCTCGACCATCTCGTCGACCTGTTCGGGGGTAAAGATGGTGGTGACGTTGACCTTGATGCCGTCGGCAGAAAGCTTGCGCACCAGCTCGGCAGTGGACTCGCCCTTGGTGGTCACGCACGGAATCTTGACGTAGACGTTATCTGCCCAGGTAGCAATCTCGCGCGCCTCGACCTCCATGGTCTCGACGTCATCGGCAAAGACCTCAAACGAGACGGACACATCGGTGATGTGGGCCAGGACCTCCTTGGCAAACGCGCGATAGTCCGTCACGCCACCCTTCTTCATAAGGGACGGGTTGGTCGTGAAACCCTGAACGTTGCCGTTCTCGTACATGTCGAGCATGCCCTCGAGGTTTGCACCGTCAGCGAACACCTTGATTGCCATCTGCCTGATTCCTTTCGTTAGCATACGGCCGATAAACTGCTAAACACTTTACCTATGTTTATCAAGGCGTGAGCTGCGGGTTTTTATCTTCTCGGCGAACGGTATAAACACCTCAGCGTTTGGATTGATAAATCGATTGAGCATGCAAAAGCAAAGAGTCGCAGTTTGAGCAAACGTCAGAAGGCGAGATTCATTAGATGAGGCCGAAATGCTGCATCGCTGTGACGGTGCCGTCGTGTGCGACATCGTCGGTCACGTAGTCGGCGAGCGCCTTGACTTCGGGCATGGCGTTGCCCATGGCGACAGCCGTCTCGACCGCAGCGAGCATGCCCAGATCGTTGCCCGAATCGCCAAAGCCAAAGGTGCGCGCATTTCCCTCGCGGCCCAGGTACTCCAGCGCTCGCGCCACGCCCACGCCCTTGTCGATACCCTTGGGGCTCAGCTCGCGGTTCGAACCGCCGGTATTGCTCAGCTCAAAGCTACGATCGATAAAGCCGTCGTCGTTGGCTACGCGAGCCAAGCTGGGCGCTTTAAGGCACACCTTGCCCACGCGCAGACGACCGTCGATGCGCATTTCCTCGGCGCTGTGCACCGCAGCAGCGCCGATCAAAGACGACTGCTCAACGCCCGCGGGCTCCAGCGCAAAGGTCGCAGCGTTGGTCTCGAAAAAGGCCTCGAACCCTGCCGCGACAATGCGACGTGCAAGCTCCTCGACAATACCCTCGTCAAAGCAATCCTCGTGCACCACACGCCCCTCGACCTCGAGCGTGGCGCCCGCCATGGCCACGACACCCGCAGGGTCGAGCGCGCGCAGGCTGTCCGCAATCAGCCACAAGGGGCGACCCGTGCAGATAAACGCCTTGTGCCCTGCGTCGCGCAGACGATGAAACGCCTCGACGACCGTCTGCGAAGGGCGAACCGCCGAAAAGTCCTTGTCGGTCATGTTGTCGGGGTCGAACGACGTCAGCGTGCCGTCCACGTCAAAAAACAATACAGCGGAATCGGAGCACGCATCAATCATATGGGTTCCTTTCGAGGGCGATGGCAAACGAAGCATCCATCATATAATGGAGCGACGCAACCAGAGAGGTCACCCATGGAATTTTATGCAAGCTGCCCCGAGGGCTTTGAATCCGCACTCGCCGACGAGCTCAAGTGGCTCGGGCTTTCGCATGTCCGCCGCCTGAAGGGCCGCGCTACGTTTGAGGGCGAGCTCGAAGAAGGCTACCGCGCCTGTCTGTGGTCGCGCCTGGCCAGCCGCGTGTTTGTGGTGCTTGGACGCTTTGAGGCGCAGGATGCCGACGAGCTGTACGATAGCGTTTACGACATCGCCTGGGAGAGCATCGTCCGCCCCGGCGCCACCATCGCCATTACCGCCCGCGGCGTGACCGAGCAGCTGCGCAACACGCGCTTCTCGGCCCTGCGCGCCAAGGACGCGCTGTGCGACCGTCTGGCCGAAGACCACGGGCCGTCGCGCCGATGTCGACGCCGCCGATCCCGACGTTCACCTGCTGCTTTCGCTGCGTCAAGCGCC
>ENA-OQOA01000051-OQOA01000051.1-human-gut-metagenome-genome-assembly--contig:-NODE-51-length-66412-cov-8.216037_pt1 | contig 66412 bp, 56 predicted proteins | sample MGYA00242633_ERZ504888 | MGnify/ENA primary metagenome ERZ504888 (study PRJEB26092, sample SAMD00036372) | human gut metagenome | host: Homo sapiens | study: EMG produced TPA metagenomics assembly of...
CCCGACGCTCCTTTTCTCCCTCCCCCCCCTAAAAGATTTTATTCATCGCCGTACACAGCAATAAAATGAATCAGTGCCTCTGTTTCGGAACTGGCATACTTTTTGGCAGATGCTTCCAGCGGCTGTGATTGATATGCTTCAAACGAATCGCCCTCGTCGCGTCCAGATATGTAGCGATTATCATTTAGTTTCCACTTCCTCATTTCTTCAAAATAAGCAGTATTCGCCATTTCCGAATTCCAGTCCATTCGCTCCAGCAGATAATACTCCATTCCATGATAACATTCTTCGCAAATTCCCGTAAAAAATTCTTCTGCTGTCTGAGATGTTAAATGCTCTGGAGCATACCATATTTCGTTCTCTTCATTATTATATAATGCAACGCAATTCGATGATCCTGTCTCTTTCACATACAGCGGAATTTCGGGAATTCCAAGTCGTTCTGTTTCAAGCCGTACCATCTTCTGCGCTGCAATTGTTCTTTCTTCCAGTGTTTTTTGCCTCCATTCGCTCTCCTTTAAGCTCAGCAGAAATTCTTTATTTTCCTGAAAAATGTTCTCCTGATTCTGGACGAGATTATAGTCCTTTTTTCGTTCGTAAAGTTCTGCCACTCCGGACGGAGACTCAAGCTTCCAATATATCATCATACAAGTCGGTACCATACTCACGCATACTGAAACAAACAGAAATGCGTTTAAGTCACTTCTTTTTAATCTCCAGAATATTTTCGTTTTTTTCTATGTAAATCTCTTAAAACCGTAACAAGAAATATCCCATCCAGCACTGCAAGAAACAACACAATTTTCAGTGAATATTGGGCAAATAAAAACAGCATCAGTATGCTCGGCGGAAATGTATAGAATAAAACTTCATTTGCAGTTCCATCTGCGCAGTAGCTTCGAATGGGTGAGGCCAGCCACAAAATCAGGCACAGCGCATAGGCAAAAAGCATTGTCCCCGACGAAATATGGACGGAACATTCTGTAATATATACCTCAACCTGTTTCACATACATCACATACAAGATACAGATCGGATATAAAATCGAGCTTTTGCTCAACCAGTATGCCGCTGATTTTCTTTCCCGTCTTCTTTTCTGTTCCTCCATATCAGATCCCCCCTGATTTTCTTTTGTTTTATTTGAAATACTTGTATGTTTATTTTAGCGTAATTTTCGTTTTTGCCTATCCTTCGTTTTTCAGTTGAATCTTTCTGTAAAAACCAAAATTGCGAAACCCTGTTTTGGCAGGACTCCGCAATCTCTTTTTCCTATTTACTTTATGATACATGACGGGCAGCATATTTCATTTTCTGGTTTCCGGCGCATTTCTTAAAATACTGCCGGATCGCATCTTCGTTCATATCGTTTCCGATAAACACAGCCTGGCCGGCGTTTTTCTGTTCTGTGCCGGTGATGCTGTAGCGGTGATCGGCGACATCAAATTGGAGAAACTGGTCTCCGGCTGCGAACTGTCCTTTTGCACGGATGATATTTCCAAACGCTCCGCGAATGATCTGTTCCAGAAAACACCACAGGGTTTCCGGTGCCTCCATTCGGATATTTTCGAAGGAGAAGGTCTCCGGCATCTTTTCGCCGCTCTGCGTATCCTGTACTTCTTTCTCATATCGGCCGCCCAGCAGCAGGCTCTGGTAATCTTCCCGTGTCATCGTGGATGCATAATCCGTGATGATTTTTGCCTGCGGGTTAATTTCCTGCAGAAATTTCTGGATGCGCTGTTTTTCTTCCGCCTGGCATGCTTCTGTTTTGGAAACAATGATCGTATCCGCGCTTCGGATCTGATCCTGATACAGCTCGGGATATTCCGCCATATAGCGGCGGTAACTGTAAACATCCACAATAGTGACCGGCGAGAGAAGCTGAATTCTCTCGTACTCGATCTGACGCAGATTTTCTATAATCCGGGCGAGACTTCCGACGCCTGTCGGTTCTACGATCAGGTATTCCGGGTCTACCACATTGGCAATGGTCAGCACGGATGCTGCAAAATCCTTTTTCCCGATGCAGCAGATGCACTGCTCTGTCATTTCCCATACATTTTTCTGCGTTCCTTGCCGGTTCTGGCCAAGACGTGCGCCGTCGATTCCTGCGGCTCCATATTCATTTTCCAGTATGGCAAACCGCTGATCGACGTTCCTGGCCAGCCGTTTGATAAATGTTGTTTTTCCCGCGCCCAAAAAGCCGGATACGATCAATATTTTCATACGTTTCCTTTTTCAGTCAAATTTTCAAATCATCAGTCAGCCAATTTAACGACTGGTTTGATTAAATCCTTCGGTTTATCTCTCATGAGGAACAGTGCTTCTTCCAGATGATCCCATCCATCAAACACATGTGTGGACAGCGGGCTGACATCCAGCTTGCCTGCCGAAACAAGAGCTCCCAGTTTTTCCATGCGGAGTCTTCCGCCAGGCATCAGGCCTCCGTTAATCTGTTTGTGACCCATTCCAACGCCCCACTCTACACGCGGAATATCAATGTTGTCACCGGATCCAAGATAGTTTACATTTCCGATCTTTCCGCCCGGTTTCAGGCATTTTACTGCTTCTGCAAAGGTTTCTACACCACCGCCGGCGATGACTACTTTATCAACACCTTTTCCATCTGTCATATCAAGTACCTGCTGGAAAATCGGTCCGTTCTTGTAGCTGACAAAATCCGTTGCGCCGTATTTTTTTGCCGTTTCTACGCAGACCGGTCTCGTTCCGACAGCAATGATTCTCGATGCGCCGCGCATATTCGTTCCGGCTACCGACATCAGACCAACTGGTCCGATTCCGATGACAAGAACTGTATCACCAAACTGTACATCGGCAAGCTCTACGCCGTGGAATCCGGTCGGCACCATATCGGAAAGCATGCACGCGTCGACAACATTGATGTTTTTCGGAAGCAGCGCAAGGTTTCCATCGGCATCATTTACATGAAAGAATTCAGAAAAGACACCATCTTTGAAGTTGGAGAATTTCCAGCCTGCCAGCATTCCGCCGGAGTGCATGGAATAACCAGCCTGTGCTTCCAGAGAATTCCAGTCCGGAGTGATGGCCGGCACAAGAACCCGGTCTCCCGGTTTGAAATCTTTTACGAGCTCTCCGACTTCCACAACCTCTGCACAGCACTCATGGCCCAGAATCATGTTATGACGGTCACCGATGGCCCCTTCCCATAAAGTGTGGACATCTGATGTGCAGATGGCAACTGCCAGTGGACGGCAAATGGCATCCATCGGCCCGCATTTCGGGCGTTCTTTCTCGATCCATCCGGATTCACCGATTTTCAGCATTGCATAACCTTTCATATCTTTTGCTCTCCTTTCAGATTGTTAATGATTTATCGATTCCTATGATTCGAATATATCACTAATAGGTTACTAATTCAACAGAAAAGTCACGGAATATCGTAGAATATTCCGTGACTTTTTTATAGCTTTTGCACAATAGATTACTTATAGATACTTTTTATCAAATTCTGTACCGACCGCATTCCCATACCGAAACGGCTACAGCCGGCTTTCTGCATTTCCTGTATAGTTTCCAGACTGCGGATTCCACCGGCGGCCTTGATCTGAATGCGACCGGCGGCTTCACGGCTCATGATTCGAACCTGCTCCACGGTGGAAGGACAGCCGGGATACCATCCGGTGCTCGTCTTTACATAATCCGCACGGCCTTCCACACACAGATCCACTGCCTGGCAGATTTCCTGCTCCGTCAGCTGCGGTGCCTCGATGATCACCTTAAAAATCGCCGAAGGCACCTGCTCCCGGATGGCCAGAAGTTCTTCTTTTACATAAGAAAATTCGTGGCTTCTGAATGCCGTAAGATTCATCACCATGTCGATTTCCCGGCAGCCAGCCTCCCACAGTTCTTTTGCCTGCCGCTTCTTCTGTCCGGTCGTATCTCCGCCGCCCGGAAAGCTTACCACGCCTCCCGCATGGATTTCTCTGGTGTCCTGCAGCCGTTCTGCCACATGGGCGCTGAACGCCGGCAAGGTAAACACAGCAGCCAGACGATATTTCTTTGCCAGCTCCACCATCGCATCAATTTCATCCATTGTATGAAATGCCTGTACACAGCTGATATCAATCTGCCGCATCAGTTTCTTCTGTTCTTCTGTCTCATCGCTCATTTACTCCGTCCTTTTCCCGAAATCTCCACCTCGTACTTGCTTCCGATGATCCGCACGTGGTCAATGCTCACCGGCCGGTTCTGCCAGTAGGTGACTCTGTGCACCACAAGAAGCGCATCCTTCGGCTCCGTTTTCAGAACCTGGGCTTCCATAAAGGTCGCGGATTTCGCTGAAATTCTGTCTCGTGTCTCATCAATCTGCAAGCCGAATTTCTCCTCCAGAAACTGATACAGCGCTACAAACTGATTCTCATACGCCTCGATGCCAGGGACTTTCGCATATTCGATATAATTTTCCATCAGCGTAACAGGCTCTTCATCCGCAAGCTGCAGCCGCTGAATCCTCGCCACGCTGGTTCCCTCCGGAATTTCCAGTTCATCGGCGAGCTGTTTGTCCGCCGAAATGATGTCGATCATCATATCTGACGTCGTTACCCGATATCCTTTTTTCATCAGGGATTCCGTGACCGATGTGACCTTGTTATAATTCTGAATTGCCTTATGATTCAGCACCCTCGTTCCAGAACCCTGGCGAACCTCAACCAGTCCCTCCTGCACCAGCATCTTTACTGCATTCCGTACCGTAGTACGGCTGACCTGATAGATTTTCTCCAGTTCACACTCCTTCGGCAGAAATCCCCCGACAGGATATGTTCCCTTATTGATCTCGTTTTTCAGTCTGCTGTAAACCTTCACATAAGCCGGTGCATTTTTCATCTTCTTCCCCTCCCGTGAAATATCAATATCCGCTTTTTGATCCTTTTTGCAGTATACCATATTTTGACGGCACAATCGAGTCCCAAAGAAGAGTTCCTGTTTTCTGCTTTGTCACCGACACATACTCTGCCAGACGCACAGAAAAAAGGCAGACGCATGTCATTTCTTTATGACTCACATCTGCTCTGCATGAATCTTCTTTTTTCTGCTGTCTGCGAAATACTTCCATTCTCCAGAAGCAAATCTCTCTTTCTGCGGTGTAAATTTTTGTTACAAATTTTTTATTGTTCTTTTCTATTTTTTCGTATCAAACCGCATCACCGCCATGTGCACCACGTACGGCACCAAGATGACCGGGATTGCCAGGTATGCCAGGATGCTGTACACCTTCTGGATCAGCGTCAGCAGACCAAACTGTGCGATAAGGAAGTCCGCGATGCAGCAGACAAGCGCGGCAAGGATCTGGGTGCGGCTGATTTTGCCTGCGGTTTCTGTTCTGCTGCTTCGTTCAGCGAGACCGGCGTGGATTCGTTTGACCATGGCGGCAACCATGTTGACGGCTGTGGATACGGCACCGAGGATGATCAGTACGGAAATCAGCGGTGTCATGAATTTACTGCCGACGCCCTGCTGAACCATAAATAATGTCGGGACGCTCTGCTGGATCATTTCCGGGTTCTGGTATACGGTCATGATTCCGAGGACGACCATGATCATCAGAAGGGCATTTAATACGGCACCGATTGCCATGCTCTTTCCGGCATCCTGCGGTTCTTCGAAGGACTTGGCATGCTGGACGAAGACTGCGACATTGGCAAGCTGGAAGGTTCCGTAGAGGAATGCGGCGTACAGGGCTTTGCCGAATGGGAGGTCTGCGGTTTTCATGGTGTTTACAGTATCGCCGATCTTTCCGGCTCCGGCGATGATGTTCGGGACGTAGACGATCAGCAGACCGGCGATAATGCAGATGGACAGCACTGACGCTACTTTCCGCACCAGATCCGTTCCGAATACCGAAACGACGAAAATAATTTTCCAGTTTCATAACGATTCTCCCTTCTTCCTAACAAGCAAAAGGGCATACTGACCTTCTGTTGGTCAATACGCCCTTGTATCTCCGATGTGCTTTAGTATATCACAGTTTTAACGCGAATGCACTCAATTTTAAGCAAAACGCAAAAGATCCCGGGATTTTTCTCTCCCGGGATCTGAAAATTCTTACTATGTAATTCTTTTTTAAACCACACGTCTTACCGCAAGAATCGTGGTATACGCTGCGTTGCTGCTGATCTTGATACCGTCGCGCTCATTGCTTGCGTGTACGATTGCACCGCCGCCGATGTAGATGGCTACGTGGCCGCTGTAGCAGATAATATCGCCCGGCTGAGCCTCTGCATAAGATACACCGCGTCCTACACCACGCAGTGCACTGGAGGAATGCGGAAGGTCGTATCCGAAGTGTGCGTAAACGCTCATGATAAAACCAGAGCAGTCAGCTCCGTTGGTAAGGCTTGTGCCGCCCCATACGTATGGATTTCCAATAAACTGTGTTGCATAGGATACGATGGCACTTCCGGTTGCGCTTCCGGTGCTGCTGGAGCTGCTGGAATCATCCGAGCTGCTGGTATCGCTGGACGAAGAATCATCGTAAGAGCTTCCTCCGTTAGACGGTGTTGTTGTCGTGGTGGAGCTTCCTGTGCTGGACGGTGTGTTGTCTGCCGTTGTTGTATTATTTGCAGCACTGCTTGCGGCTGCTTCTGCTGCTGCCTGTCTTGCTGCTTCTGCCTGGCGGGCTGCCTCGGCTGCTTCTGCTGCCTGACGGGCCTCTTCGGCTTTTCTTGCTGCCTCTTCGGCTGCAATCTCCTCCTGGATCTGCTGGATCTTTGCGTTCTGCTCTGCCAGTACTGCGTTGTACTGTGCAGCCATGTCGTTCAGGTCTGCGATCTGGTTTTCGTAGTCATCGGAAACGGCTTTTTTCTGCTCAAGCATTGCCTCAAGGGACTGCTGCTGTGCTTCCTGCTCTGCCTCACTAGCTTCGAGATCTGCTTTTTCATCTGCAAGCTGATCGCTGTAGTCTGTTACCTGCTGTACAAGATCCATGTACTCCTGCAGGCACTCTCTGTCGTATTTGTATAACTTCTGGGTGTACTCAGCCTGGTTGAGAATGCTGCTTAAATCTTTTCCCTCCAGAAGAAGTGCTGCCCAGCCGTTGTCTCCGCCGCTCTCATAGAGGAACTGGATTCGTTTTTTCATCAGCTCGTACTGCTCGTCCTCTTCAGCCTGGGACTGTGCCAGTTTTTCCTGTGTTGTTTCAATTTCTGTCTGTTTCTCTGCAATTTCATTTTTCAGATTTTCCACGGATGCCATGGTTACGACAAGCTGTGCGTCCAGGTCATCAATCTCGCCGGTAATCTGATTCTTTTTGGTTTCCAGATCGTCGATTTCTGCTTTTGCGTTGTCAAGCTGTGCGCTGGTCTCTGCCTGTGCTGCCTGCTGCTGCTGTAACTGCTCCTGTTTCGAGGCGCTTACTGTCATTACCTGAGCTGCACTTACGATCACTGCTAAACTTAAGGCAAGAAATTTTTTTCTCATTCTTTCACTCCCAAATTGATTCGTTGTATGTAGGTTTCTTTGTTTCAGATTTCCCTGTTTCTTAGAAATTCAATTATTCTGTAACAATTTTGAAATATTTTTCCCAATTCTTTTACATAATATCACAATTCACAAATGGATGCAAGGAAAAATATCCCGACTTTTTGTAAACAATTCGTGAACAGTAACGATACATGTTATTTTACCTTCTGTACACTCACACAACTCAATTTGTATTGATCCGGCGAGGAAAGCGCATCGCCGTCAGGGATTGAAAAGTCCTCTGCGGAGAATTTCGCACAGAGTGCCCGGTACTGATCCTCTGTAAAGTACGGCACCGCATCCTGATTCCATTCCAGACTGATTTCCTGATCGGTCACGCCGCGCGTTACAATTTTCCCGCCTTCAAAATCCTTTTGTTTCATTTCTTTTAACGCATTGTAAACTGCAGTTCCATAGTCCAGACGTACTTTCAACACGGCATTGGCGTACTCCTCCACGCCGCCGTTTGCGATCAGTGCTCCGCCTGCCGCAGATGCTGCTGCGCCAAGTACATTCTGATACGATGCACCGTCCGAGAAGAGAATCTGTCCGCCCTCACCATACCAGCTTTTGATTTTTTCCAAATACGACGGTGATACGCTGCTGCTTTTCCGATACGTATAATCCAGCGTGATGCTGTTTTCTCCAAGGCCCAGATCCGCAGCGGCCGCCTCTGCACCGAGTGCATAACCTGTCCCGTACTTTGTTCCGTTCTCTTCGTTTTTCTGTCCGATATAGCCCAGGTGCGTGTAGCCGGCCTGTACTGCCGCATATCCTGCCAGGTAGCCGGCCTCTGATACATCAATTTCCAGGCTTTCTGTATTTCCGCGGAGACGGCTGCGGCCGCTCTCACTGACCGGTTCTGCCTCCAGCAGCAGAAAACGGACATCCTTCCAGTCGCGCTGTGCATCGTAAACGGCGCGGCTCATGCTCGTTCCGGCACAGACGATAACGGATGCTCCCTTCTGCGCCGCCTCTTTGATGGTGTTTTCATAGTCCTCTGTTGTCCGTCCTGCCGGAACACTTGCTTCATATTTCAGACCGCTCTCGTCTCCATACTGCGCAAGACCGTTCCATGCTGACTGATACACGGCATCGGAAGCTACCTCACTGCCGTCGGTTACCAGCACCAGATCCACTGGTTCCGTCTTTTCTTTTCCGCAGCCGCCCAGCAGCAGCAACGACACTACGCCAAGACAGAGCGCCCATTTCCAGCTCTTTCGCATGTTTACTCCCCTTGTATTTTTATTTTCCAGATTTTTTCTTTTGTATTTCTGATCTGCGTCTTTCACGCACCTTCTAGTATAGACAATTCCAGCGCAAAAAGAAAGAGAGAATACACGAACTACAAAGTTTTTTTGTATTCTCTCTTATTTTTTATAGAAGATATTTTACTGGAACAGATCGTTCAGGATTTCTGCCGGTTTCTTCCTGCGGTAGCCTTCACTGTCACTTAAGATACTGCTGCTCCAGGTGAAATGATTCACACCGGTCAGATAGGACCGGTCAAGAACTTTTACACCATACCGCTCATACGCAACCGGATAATACATTTTCATGTATTCATTTGCCAGCTCAATAGCTTCACTGTTAATGCTTCCTGTTGAAGAAACGGTTCCGCCAAGCTGAATATACGGCGGTGTCGCATGAATGACAACCACGCTGCCGTCCGAGCACTGGCCAATGACAATCCAGACATGACCGCTCTTGCTGACCACATCACCCGGCGTAAATTTCTGGGATGTATCGCCTGTCACGCAGGTTCCCCAGCCTTTTCTTGCAAAGTAGGCCGGCATTCCAGTGGAGGTTGTCGTTGCATACTCTTTCGTCACCTGATGTGCGGTCCATCCGACATAGCCGGAACAGTCAAGACCTTTTCCGTACTCATACAGATGATCGGAATAGTTGTAGGTGGAATTCTGTGTATTGAAGAATTGTTTCCACTGCGCATTGACGCCGTAACTCTCTGCCTCTGCGTCTGTGTGGCCGCCTCCCCAGATATACAGGGTGTTTCCAAGCGGAAGCAGTGCATTTTTCAGAAAGTTCCGTACGGTGCGGACACCGATCTGCGCGGACGGTTCAAATCCGTCCGGACTCTGTACCAGCTTGCCGTCCTCATCGAACACATACGTTTTTTCCGTCGATCACCTGTTTTCCAGTTATCATGCCGCCCCAGTTTCGGAAATAGTATGTATTTCCGCCAATCGACTGCCAGCCGATTGCCATTTTCGAGTCAGATCCAAGGTAATAGAGGTTATTATCATAGGTAATAAACGCATTCTTGTACATGCCGCCCCAGCTTCGGAAATAGTAGCGGTTTTTGTCGTAGGTGATCCATTCAGACGATGCCATCGTACCGTCTTCTTTCATCCAGTACCAGTTGTTGTCATATTTCACCCAGCCGGTCTGAAGCGACGTATCCTTGTTGATCCAGTAATACGTTCCGTTGGTCAGATACCAGCCCTCTTTTGTAATCTGCTCGCCGTCTTCCAGAAAATAGTATTTCTTTCCATTGATATCGCAGACACCTGTATAGAAGGTTCCGTCATCCTTTGCCCAGTATTTCTTTCCCTGCCAGGTAAAAGATTCGTTATGGTAAACGCCGCCCCAGCTGTGGAAATAATATCTTGTTCCGTCAACCTCTTTCATTCCGGTGTACATCACACCGTCACCGTCGAAATAGTATCGGTTGTTGTCATACGTGATCCATTCAGATGCAGCACGTGTGCCGTCCGCTTTCAGCCAGTACCATTTGCCTTCCAGCTTCAGCCAGCCGGTCTGAACAGAACCATCCTGATTGATCCAGTAAGTCTGATCTCCCAGCTGAACCCAGCCGGTCTGGCTGGCATGATAGATCGATCCGTCATTCTGCGCTATGTAGGTTTTTCCTTTTACGGTAAAGAAGGTGTTTCGATATACACCACCCCAGCTCCGGAAATAATACTCGTTTCCTCCGATGCTCTGGAAACCGTTTTTATAAATGCCGCCCCAGCTCCGGAAGTAATACAGATTGTTGTTGATTTCTTTCCAGCCGGATGCCATCATGACACCATTATCATCAAACCAGTACCAGTTATCATCGTACAGCAGCCAGCCGGTCTGCAGGACGCCGTCTTCTCTTACCCAATAATATGATGTGCCTTTTTTCAGAAAGCCTTTTTGTGTGATCTGCGCTCCCGTAGTATCATCAAATGCGCAGAGATCACCATGTCCATTCATTGTTCTGACTATTCCACGGGCAACGATACCATTTTCCTGTACATAGTACATTTTTCCACTGATGCTGAGATACACATTTCTCTGAATGCCGCCCCAGCTCTGGAAATAATAAAGGTTTCCATCTACTTCCTGAAAACCATTTTTATAGATTGCTCCGTCTCCCTTGGCATAATAAAAATTATTATCGTATGTGAACCAGCTGTTTTCTGCCATGCGGCCGTTCCGGTCCGGATCCAGCCAGTACCAGTTTCCATTCCGGTAAAGCCATCCTGTTTTCAGCTGTCCGTTCTCATAAAAATACCAGCCGCCGTCGCCTGCCTTAACCCAGCCATTCTGACTGGCCCGCACAGCAGCACCGCTGTCCTGTGAAGCCTGTGTCTGCGTTTCACTCTGTATCCCGCTCTGCTGATCCTCTGTCTCCACAGACTGGTCCATCACCGTGCTGCTCCCCACAGCACTCGCGGAAACAGTCGTCGGATGTACGCTGAGCATCAGCACCATAAAAAGTGTACCGCCCAGAAGACTTCTCAATTTTTTCTTCGATGTCATTGGCAAGTAACTCCCTTACTATATTATATCTGCTTTTCTCTCCATGTTATCATTAGAAATTATATTATCTTTTGTAATATTTTGCAATAAAACGTAAAAAAGAGACATTCACGAAGGAATGTCTCTTTTTTTCTGTGTTTTATTTCACGCTTTATTCTGTCTTTTCAAGACAATATCCTGTGTTATTAGAACAATCCTGTAATCTTTCCAGTAGCGTCTACATCGATACGCTCTGCTGCCGGAACTTTCGGCAGACCTGGCATGGTCATGATGTCACCGGTCAGGGCTACGATGAAGCCTGCACCAGCGGAGATTTTCAGGTTACGTACGGTAACTTCGAATCCGGTCGGTGCGCCGAGTTTGGTCTGATCATCGGTCAGGCTGTACTGGGTTTTTGCCATACAGATCGGGCAGTTGCCAAATCCGAGAGCCTCTAACTGTTTTGCCTGTTTCTGTGCATTTGCGGTCAGGACAACTCTGCTTCCGCCGTAGATCTTCTGAACGATGGCGTTCAGTTTCTCTTCGATGGAGCCTTCCAGATCGTATGCATAGGTGAAATCGTTCGGCTGCTCGCAAAGACGGACAACTTCTTCTGCCAGGGCTACGCCGCCCTCGCCGCCTTTTGCCCATACCTCGGACAGAACAACGTTGACACCGAGCTCTTTGCATTTCTCCTCAACCAGCTTCAGCTCTGCTTCGGTATCGGTCGGGAATGCGTTGATAGCAACGACACATGGCAGTTTGTATACGTTTGTGATGTTGCTTACGTGTTTCAGAAGGTTCGGCATACCTTTCTCCAGAGCTTCCAGGTTCTCGCCGTTCAGTTCTGCTTTCGGAACGCCGCCGTTGTATTTCAGGGCACGAACAGTTGCTACGACTACAACTGCATTCGGTTTCAGGCCTGCCATACGGCATTTGATGTCGAGGAATTTCTCAGCACCAAGGTCAGCACCGAAGCCTGCCTCTGTGATAGTGTAATCTGCTAATTTCAGGCACATTTTGGTTGCTGTTACAGAGTTGCAGCCGTGTGCGATGTTTGCGAATGGTCCGCCGTGAACGATAGCCGGAGTTCCTTCCAGAGTCTGTACCAGGTTTGGTTTCAGGGCATCCTTCAAGAGTGCTGCCATAGCGCCCTGCGCATGCAGATCTCCTGCTGTTACCGGTTTCTGCTCGGATACTTTTCCGTAGGTATATCCGATGATAATTCTGGAAAGTCTTTCTTTCAGATCTGAGATGTCGCTTGCCAGACACAGAACTGCCATGATCTCAGATGCTACCGTGATATCGTAGCCGTCTTCTCTCGGCATTCCGTTTGTCTTTCCGCCAAGGCCGTCTACTACATTACGAAGCTGACGGTCATTCATATCTACGCATCGTTTCCAGGTGATCTTTCTCGGATCGATATTCAGAGCGTTTCCCTGGAAAATGTGGTTGTCGATCATAGCTGCCAGCAGGTTGTTTGCTGCACCGATTGCATGGAAGTCACCGGTGAAGTGAAGGTTGATATCTTCCATTGGAACAACCTGTGCGTATCCGCCGCCTGCTGCTCCGCCTTTTACACCGAAGACCGGTCCAAGAGATGGCTCGCGAAGTGCAACCATTGCTTTTTTACCGATTCTGGAAAGTCCGTCTACCAGACCTACAGAAGTTGTTGTTTTTCCTTCTCCTGCCGGTGTCGGGTTGATGGCTGTAACGAGGATCAGTTTTCCATCCTCCGCATTGGTGTCTTTTAACAGATTGTAATCAATTTTTGCTTTGTACTTTCCGTACTGCTCCAGATATTTGTCATCAATACCTGCTTTTTCTGCGATCGCTGTGATCGGCTGCATGGTACATTCCTGTGCAATTTCAATGTCTGATTTGTAACCCATTGTTTTAAAATCCCCTTTCTTTTTTCCGCTTTGTCCGCCGATTGATAGCCATATTTTACCATGTTTTGTAAGATGATTCAATTGATAATTATTTATTTCACAATCTTTATACGTTTTGTACCAAAAAATGCAGAAAATTCCGCCAAAAGGCGGAGCGGCACAATTCTGCATTAAAAAAAGAAGGATTCCCGGCTTTTTGCTGCCGAAAATCCTTCTCTTTTTTATTTTTAAGAATACTGCGACTCATCCACCTCAAACGGTTCGTCGCACGGTCCTTCGAGGAGGCGGTAGCTGCCCTGTGTGGAGAAGTAATACCATTTTCCGTCGATCAGTTTCCATCCTTTTACGGCGTAGCCGTTTGCGTCAATGTAATATCTCTGCTCGGTGTCGTTTGCATAGCGGTGCGGGTTCAGGGAAACCCATTCGCTTTTGGCCCATCGGTCTTCGTCTTCGATATAGAACTTCCAGCCCTCATCGGTTTTGGTCCAGATGGAGGTTACCTGATCTTCCATTTTTTCGAAGAATTTGGATTTCTGGGAGAGATCATCATTGAGCTGGTCGAAAGTCAGCTTCTCTGCAAGCGTCTGTTCACCTGAAAACAGGTTCGTTCCAAGACCGAGGCGGTCACCCTCAATGGTAGCTCCGAGACTTGCGATGGTGGTCGGGAACATGTCCATGGTGGTGAAACTTCTGTTTTTCTCCTGCTGCGGCTGGATCGGAGAGTTGATGATCACGTTGTATACGGTTCTGGTGTAGTCCGGATCAATGTTCTCACAGAAATCGGAATCCATCGTCAGATGGTCGCCAGAAATTACGATCGTTGTGTTCTCGTAGAAATCCTGCTGCTGAATCCAGGAAACGAACTCGGTGACCTGCTTGCTGGAGCAGTGCAGAACCATTCCGTACTGGTTGTCACCGTCGTTTTCTTCATCGCAGAGCTCACACGGATAGCCATCCTCAAAATGGGTGTCTGCGGTCAGCATGGTGAAGTTGAACGGCTCTCCCTCTGCTGCGATTTCGGTCAGACGGTCTTTGGCAAAGGAAAAGAGTTTTTCATCCTCATAGCCCCACCATTCGTAATATCCTTCCGGGATCAGGCCTTTTTCCATAGCCCAGTTGTAATCGTCTACTTCGTAGTCGCCGTGCTCTTTAAAGTACTCTTCCCGGCCGCCGAACTGTCCGATTGAACCGATGAAGAAATACTGCTTGTAGCCTTCATCCGCCAGGACATCACCCAGGGTATTGATTTCCGGGAAGAAGCTGGCCTGATATGCCATCTCATTTCGCTGGATTCCGATGCTGAGAGGCAGACCGGAGGTCTGTGCGAAAATTCCGGCAATGGTCCAGGTTGCGTTTACGGTAGGCTGGCCGCCGCCGAGCAGCTCCGAATTGGAAAAACTGATGTTGTCTGCGGCAAGCTGGGTCAGCTCCGGGATATAGTTTTTATCGAATGCTCCGCCGGAAGCTTTGTCTGCGTAGGTGCTCTCCATGGATTCCAGATAGAGATAGATCAGATTTCGTTTCTGTTCCGGGAACGTGATATTCACGCGGTCCGGATCTACGTAGTTGTCTTCTACCACGGTATTGTACGTGCTCTGATTTTTCAGATAATCTTTTACGTCCAGTGCTGCCCACACGTCATTGATGGAATAGACGATGCTGGCGGCTCCTGCCGCGATACAGATCATCCCGAACGCCACATGGGCTTTGCGTTTTTCCCGAAGAAAAATGCTGACCAGAATCAGAAGGATGAGTGCTGCCGCTGCGATCAGCGCACTTGAGCAGATATAACTCATCAGAAGATCATGGCTGGTTCCGGCAATCGGGGCCTTTAACTGGTAAACAAGCTCTTCCATGCTCAGATTCGGCCATGTTTTCCGCATCCAGCGCTCGGACGTAAACAGCAGCACGCCAAGCGTTCCGATCAACACCGCAAACACAGCCAGCAGAATGCGCCCTGCTTTTTCGTTTTTTCTGTTTCTTGTGTTTCATCTTCCTACCTCCAAAAAGCATTACAGCTTACAAAATCTTAACTTTTCTTTACAATCGCCTTACGTATTATAGCAAAGACCGTTTTAAAAAGATAGAAAATTTTTATAAAATTTTTGCACAAAAAGTGCAGCCAAAAACATATTTTTTGCATGACACATAAAAACCCGCCCGGCACCGCAAATCTCTTCGCGACCCAAGCGGGTTTTTCATCTCTATTCCGGGAAAGCCTTATCAGCTTGCCTTGTTCTTTCTCTGTTTGATGACTTTCAGTCGTGTGAACTCCTCGCGCTCCTTCTCCTCCAGTGCGTCCGCGATATCCTTGGACAACTGGGTGTAATGCGGAATCGTGATGTTCTTCAGCGCATTGGCGCGCTTCTGTGTTTTCTTGATTGCCGCAGCAAGGCGGTATGCCGAGTTCTCAATCATGGAAAGGTTTAAGGTCAGGTCTTTTACTTTTTCAAAGGCCTGTCTTGCCTGATCCAGGGACTCCTTCGTGCTGTAGTAAGCATAAGTCGGGGCCTGTCCGGACGGATCAGCCTCTACCAGCGGAATTTCCACGCCCATGATACTCCTTGTCTTGATCCGGATAGATTCCTCCACCGGAACGGTATAGGACACGGTCTGTACGTTGGTGATACCGATCTCCATGTTCGCAATCTGCAGCGCCGCATATGCTTCGCGGAATGTCACATCAATCTGACGCTGAATATCTTTTGCCTCATCGATCAGGCCCATGAGCTCGCGGATCAGAATATTCCGCTTCTTGTCCATCAGCTCGTAACCCATGTGGGCAAGTTTCAGAGAGTTCTTTGCAAGAATCAGGTTTCCCTTGGTAGGAAAGGTATTCGGGTCCATTCCGATCTCACTCCTCTCGCTTACTCATTCATGGCATCGGCTTCTGCCTTTGCTTTTGCTACTGCATCAATGGTGGTCGGATGATAATACTGATCCAGAACCTTGGTGTTGACACGGTCGAGCTCTTCTCTCGGAAGCAGTCCAAGAAGCTCCCATGCCTTGTTCAGCGTATCTTCCATGGAACGGTTTTCATCCATTCCCTGGCCGATGAATTCATGCTCGAATTCATTACCGAATACCAGGTACTGTTTATCGATCGGAGAAAGCTCATCCTCACCGATAACGGATGCCAAGGAACGCGCATCTCCTACCTTTGCATAGCAGGAGAACAGCTGGTTCGCTACGTCCTGATGATCGGCTCTTGTGTAGCCCTCACCGATACCATCCTTCATCAGACGGGAAAGACTCGGCAGTACGCTGATTGGCGGGTAAATAGACTGGCCGTGAAGCTGACGGTCCAGTACGATCTGACCCTCGGTGATGTAACCGGTCAGGTCAGGGATCGGGTGCGTGATATCATCGTTTGGCATGGTCAGGATCGGAATCTGTGTTACGGATCCCTCTACGCCCTGTACGATTCCGGCGCGCTCATACAGCGTAGCCAGCTCACTGTACAGGTATCCAGGATAACCTTTACGGGAAGGAATCTCTCCACGGGAGGAGGAAACCTCACGCATAGCCTCGCAGAAGGATGTGATATCGGTCAGGATAACCAGGATATGCATGCCTTTCTCGAATGCAAGGTACTCGGCAGCTGTCAGTGCTACCTTCGGGGTGATCAGACGCTCTACAACCGGGTCGTTTGCCAGGTTCAGGAACATAACAACGTGGTCAGATACACCGCTTTCCTCAAAGGTCCGGCGGAAGAACTCTGCTACGTCGTATTTAACACCCATAGCGGCAAATACGATTGCAAACTTCTCATCGGAATCTCCAAGGGATGCCTGCTGTACGATCTGTGCTGCCAGCTGGTCGTGCGGAAGTCCGTTTCCGGAGAAGATCGGCAGCTTCTGTCCACGAATCAGGGTGGTCAGACCGTCGATTGCAGAAATACCGGTATGGATATAGTTTCTTGGGTATTTACGGGTAACCGGGTTCAGCGGCAGGCCGTTGACGTTTCTTCTTACCTCTGCGTCAATCGGTCCCATGCGGTCGATCGGTTTTCCGATACCGTCGAAGGTACGTCCAAGGATTTCTTCGGAAAGTCCGATCTCCATCGGATGTCCGGTCAGACGGGTATGGGTATTGGTAAGAGACATGCTCGAGGTTCCCTCAAATACCTGAATAACGGCTTTGTCTTCGTATACAGCAACGATACGTCCCAGTTTTTTCTCATTGCCGTCTACGGTAAATTCTACGATTTCCTCGTAGGAAGCATTTTTTACACCTTCCAGAACAACCAGAGGGCCATTGACCTCACTAAGGCCTAAATATTCAATTGCCATGATGAATTCCCTCCTTAACCATTCTTCTCGAGTACCTTATCGTAGAAGGTGTCGATATCTTTTTTGTATGTGTCAAACAGATCCAGACGGTCATTCGGTACATCGTATTTAATAGAAACGACGCGGTCGAAGATCTTGTCCTCTTTCAGTACGGACATTGGCATGCCCATCGTCACGAGCGCTTTGGATTTCTTGTACAGATAAAGAATAACTTCCATCATCTTGTACTGTTTTTCCAAGGATACGCAGGTGTCATCTGGATGGAATGCGTTCTGCTGCAGGAAGCCCAGTCGAATAACTCTGGCGATTTCCAGGGTCAGCTTCTGGTCATCCGGAAGAACATCGCTACCGATCAGTTTTACAATTTCCATCAGGGAGCTCTCGGAGTTCAGGATTCCCATTAACTGGTTCCGCATATCTACAAAGTTTTTGTTTACGTGATCTTTGTACCACGGCGACAGATCCTGCAGGTATTCACTGTAACTGGTCAGCCAGTGGATCGCCGGGAAATGACGGGCGTAAGCCAGAGATTTATCCAGTCCCCAGAAGCAGCGGACGAAACGTTTGGTGTTCATGGTAACAGGCTCGGAGAAGTCACCACCCTGCGGAGATACGGCTCCGATGATGGATACGCTTCCCTCTGCGCCGCAAAGGGTCTGCATCATGCCGGCACGCTCATAGAAAGCGGACAGACGGGATGCCAGATATGCCGGGAAACCTTCCTCGGCAGGCATTTCCTCCAGACGGCCGGACAGCTCACGGAGTGCCTCTGCCCAACGGGATGTGGAGTCTGCCATGATTGCTACATCATAGCCCATATCGCGGTAATACTCAGCCAGTGTCAGTCCGGAATACAGAGATGCCTCACGGGCTGCAACAGGCATGTTGGATGTGTTGGCGATCAGGGTGGTACGGTCCATCAGCGGGTTGCCGCTCTTCGGGTCGATCAGTTCCTGGAACTCCTCCAGAACCTGTGTCATCTCGTTTCCACGCTCTCCACATCCGATATAGATGATGATATCGGCATCAGACCATTTTGCGATCTGGTGCTGGGTCATGGTTTTTCCGGTACCGAATCCGCCAGGGATGGCTGCTGTGCCGCCTTTTGCGATCGGGAACATCGTATCCAGGATACGCTGTCCTGTGATCAGCGGAACGGATGCCGGATATCTTTTCAGGGTTGGACGCGGTACACGGATCGGCCATTTCTGTGCCAGTGTGATCTCTTTTTCGGTGCCATCTTCCAGTTTCAGTTTTACAATCGGGTCAAGGATGGTGTACTTTCCGTCTTTGGCAGCCCAGATAACCGTGCCGTTGACATCCGGCGGAACCATCGATTTGTGTACGATGGAACGGGTCTCCTGTGTCTCTGCAATGATTGCGCCGCCCATCAGCTCTTCGCCTTCTGAAACAGTTACATGGACATCCCATTTTTTCTCTGTATCCAGAGAATCTACGGTAAGACCGCGGCTGATATATTTACCGGACTGCTTTGCAATCTCGGACAGCGGACGCTCAATACCGTCAAAAATGTTGTTCAGGATTCCAGGTCCCAGTGTAACAGAGAGGGCATCTCCGGATGCGGTAACTGTTTCGCCTGGTTTCAGTCCTGTGGTTTCCTCGAAAACCTGTACTGTAGTGGTATCCTTTGTCAGGGCAATAACCTCGCCGACCAGACGTTCTTTACCAACGTAAACCATCTCGGACATTTTAAATCCGGTGTTTCCTTTCAGATATACGACCGGACCGTTGATTCCATAGATAACTCCGGTTTTATTCATGCTCTACACCTCCGTGAAAGATGAAATTCTCCCGCTCTTCGTTCAGAAGGGTCTCGAAGGAATTATCGATCAGAATATTTTTCTCCGGAATGACCGCGCGCACGCCGCCAAGGAACGGCATGGCCGAAATGGTAAGGGTTACGGAGAGTTTCTGCTCCAGGGAAGCCTTATGAGCTTCGTCTGACGGATCCAGATATAAGGTCAGTTTGTCATTTCCGGCAAACGTAACGGCTTCGCGGATTTTGCGCTCCAGATACTCCTCATAGGATGGATCCTTTTTATAAGCGGTAAGTTTTTCACGAACTTCTTTAAACAGTTTTTCTTTTAATTCCAGATTTTTACGGGACAGCTTCCGTCTGATATGAAGCTGATCCGCTGACAGTGTCTTATTGACATCACGTTTTGCTTTCTCGGTCTCGGCAGCAATTTCTTCTTCTGCCTGACGTCTTGCAGTTGCTTTATGCTCCTCGAAGATCTTATCCAGAGCTTTCTGGTGATCGCCGATCACACGTTCTGCTTCACGGTTTGCACTGTCCAGGGAATGATTATAAAAATTCTGAAGTTTCTCCTCAGTAGTCAATTGTGTCACCTCCAGGGCATTCTTACAGTTTTAATCCAATAGATTCATTTACAAAGGAAGTGATAAAGTCCGGCGCTCTTCCGGTACCGTGACGGTCCGGAATTTCAATGAGCAGCGGAAGCTTATGGTTGAGGCGGACATCCTCCAGAATGTCCGGGAATTCCTTCCCGAACTTTTCTGTAAGGAGAATAATTCCGATCTCTTTGTCTGCCAGTGTTTTCTGCAGTGTATCATAAAGCTCCTCGCGCTCATGAACGACAACGCCTTCCACTCCGGCCAGGCGCATGCCCGTCTGAGTGTCTACGTTATCACTGATCAAGAACATTTTCATTTATGATTCCTCCAACTTAAGGTGAAGATCAATACCTTCCGGTTTTGGAATCAAAGTTTACCAAGAATCATGAAGGAGATGATCAGACCATACAGAGCGATACCTTCGGCCATAGCTACGAAGATCATGGATTTACCAAAGATGCTGCCGTCTTCGCTGATTGCTCCAAGAGCTGCGCTTGCGGAAGATGCAACGGCGATACCGGAACCAATACCGGAAAGACCTGTAACAAGAGCTGCACCGATGTAACCAAGACCGGTTGCAAGACCAGCGCCTGCTTCTGTTGCAGCAGATGCAGTTGTTGCGCCTGCGAAGGAAACAACGGTTGCGATCAGCAGAAGGCCGAAGAAGCCGCTTACATTGGCTGCCAGAGATTTTTTGTAACGATTTTTGTTGTGCTCACCTTTGAAGTAATAAGTCATAGGAACAACGATGGTTAATACCATTGCGATTGCAGTAAGTACCTGTACAAATGCTGAGTTCATAATAGTTTTCCTCCTGAAGTTAATTCATTAAATTTACTCTTTGCTGCGATCCGGAGCCATTTTCACTTTTTCCTGATACAGCTTCCCGCCATATTCGCTTCCATTTTGCATGGCTCTGAATCCTCTTTTATTTCTCGCCTTTTTTCAAAAACGGAACAAACGGTTTTCCGTCTCCTTCATAGAACCGGCTGAACATCTCGTAATACTCCAGACGCAGTACCTGGATCGCTACCAGCAGTGCCTCAAGGCAGGCAACGAAGACATTTCCGAGAACAATAACCGGCCAGCTGATGCTGCCGCCGCCTGTTGCTCCGCCGAGCATCAGGACAACCTCCATCATAGCCGCATGGCTGACTGCATATGCGCCGACACGGACAAAGGAAATTGTGTTGGAGAAGTAGCTCAAAAGCACATCGAAGAGTTCGAAGAATGCCTGTACAAAGAACATTCCCTTTCCGGTCTCCGGAAATGCATTGCCCTTCTTCTCTACCATACGCTCCAGTGGCTCTTTTAAGAAGATCGCAAGAAGCGGAATACCGAACATGACTACCATCACGCCGACAGCCGGAGCTTTATGGCCGCTGAACAGGAGAACGAGTGTAACGGCAAGGGCTCCGTAGAAAATGAAGCCTGCCAGGGAGTTCTGGCTGAACAGAAGCTCGCCGAGCTTATGGTTTCTTGCTGCATTAATCATATGCAGAACCATTCCTGTCAGAATCATGAACATACCAAATGCAACCGCTGCGACAAATACGGTGTTCATCGAACCGATGAACGGAAGCGTTGTCATCGCTTCCTTCGGATGCAGCCAGAGTGCCGGTATGACATTCTCAAATCCGAAGAAGCTGCCGAACAAGAATCCGAAGATCACAGAGAATACCGCGCAGGTACTCATGATCGCTGCCAGATCCATCTTCTTGTAGTGGTACAGCAGTGCGCCGCCAATCAGCAGACACAATCCCTGTCCTACATCGGCAAACATGATTCCGAAAATAAAGGCATAGGTGAGTCCTACGATAATCGTAGGGTCAATTTCATTGTAATTTGGCAGTCCGTACATCTTCACGTACATCTCAAACGGACGGAAGATTTTCGGATTTTTCAGCTTTGTCGGCGGCTGACGCAGAACGTTGTTTGCATCATCCTCGATAAAGCAGAAGAGATTTGTGTCGTTTTCGATGTCCTTCTGGAAGGAATCGGCATCTTTTTCCGACATCCAGCCGCACAGAATATAGAAGGTTTCCTTCTTGGATTTCGTGCAGGCTGCCAGGCGACGGACATCAAAGTTGCCGGAGAGCTGCTCTAACTGCTCTTTTGCTGCAACCAGATCCTCTGCGGAATCCGAAAGGTATTTTGCCAGTTTCCGTGAGCACTCGCTGAGTGCATCGTCTGTCTTTTTGATTTCTGCCTGAAGTGCTGCGTAAGCATCCTCCGGCGTTCCGCTGTACTCGTCCGGAACGTAGATTCTTTCGAAGTGCAGGGATGAGAATACGGCGTCCACTTTCGTGACCTGATCTCTTGGGCAGAAGTAAATGCCCCATACATACTGCTCATCGGAATGGCAGCGGTAGAATACCGTATCGCTGTTCTCATAGCAGTAGCTCTCAAATTTGTTGTAATACTCTTTTGTGATCTTTCCGAATCTGAATTTAATAAAGTGGAAATCCAGAATGGAGGAAAGATTGCAGTGCAGATCCTGGAACGGCTCGATTTTCTGTGCTTTTTCCATCAAGTCTTTCTTTTTTGCTTCCAGTTCTGTACGCTCCTGGTTCAACTGGCCAAGGGTGTGATCCAAACCATGGACACAGTTGATGGCATCTTCCAGGGAAAGTCTTTTCGTGGTGGTACGCTTCTCTTCCGGCAGAAGTGCTGTAAAATCTTCCGCCTGTTTTAAGGTCTCTTTGTATGGGTTGATCTGGATATACGGTGTGATATTCTGCATCGTAGACAGCTCCGTCAGAGCGTTTTCCAGATGTATCTCATATTTTGAGAGATAAGTGTTGACCACACGGTCAATGTCGGCTTTCGGCCCGGTGATGCTCAAAAATTTCATCTTGACAATCAATGAGTACACCTCCCCGTGTATTAAGTTTTTGCGATATGCTGCATTGCCTCGTCAGCGCTGATACGGTAACGTACGCACTCGAGTGCAATAATAAGCCGGTTTACCTCGTGCTCTTTGTGATAGAGGTATGAGTATATTGTGGCAACGGAATAAGGATCCTGTCTGGATTCACTGGAAAGTATGTGCTTCATAATGGCTGCATACATGGATTCCAGCGTATCGACCTTGAAGGAATCATACCGTTTCGCATAATAGGTTTGTTCCAGCAGCTGGGAAAATGCACTCATATTCTCGGCTTCTACCAGTGCCTTTACCACATCCTTTTTCAGCCGGTGATGAACCGGAATCAGCAGGGCGTAGATTTGTGCGCTGGTCATGTGATAATAGCGTTTGGAACGGTAGATCCACTGAAGGTTCAGCATGTCAAACTTGCTTCCCCATGCAGCGGTCAGCTCTTCCAGATCCCGCTTTGTCACTACTTTTGATCTGTCTTTCCACATCTGTGCAAAGTAATACAGATCCAGGGTCATCTCATAGTCGAACAGGGTCGGACGCTCGATATCCGCGAGCTGCGACAACGGGGCATAATATTCTGTCCCTTTCAGGTTCGCAATCAGTTCTTCGATCGTCCTGGAGGACGCCAGAAGATTGATGTCCAGCTGGGAATGCTTGTTAAAGAACTCGTCGAATATGGACAGGTTCAATACCACATCACGGTGATCAAATACCGTGTTCAGGCATTCTTTGATAACGGACACTTCGTATCGTTTAAAGTAGAGCGCAAGGAACTTTCTCTGCTCCACATTTGCAAAACGGTACAGCTTGGAAAAATCCCGGTATACCGTCAGGCGCAGCATTTTCTCGATCTGACCTCGGTGAAGGTCAGCTTCGTTGTAGCCCTCAAACAGATCCTCATAGCTTTTATGCTGCTTGAGGTAAGAAACTGCCTGCGGTACACTCTCCAATTCCACGATTTCCCGAAAATTCTGGTCGTTTAAAAGATGGCTCTGCATGGCTCTTATCTTTGTGGTAAGGCCGCTGTAGGATAATAGACCGCTCATCGTTTCACTTCCTTATAATGTTTTCGTAAATCTGCGTGGACAGTGTTCCGTGATTCTGTTCGTAATAAGCGTCCAGTGAAGATAGAAGTTCGGCGGCAGAGTCCCGCTGCTTTTTCTGATCCGCATCTGTAGTAGAATGAAGTTTTGTTGTGATCTCTTCAATCCGCTTTGCCGTTTCCGCTTCCAGATCTGCATCGAATTTTGCAATCCGCTCTTCCTGCTGCTCATCCTGGAGCTTCTTCTGATTCTCGGCAGCCTGCATAATCTTGGTAGCAGCCGTTTCGATCTCTGCAAGTTTGTTAATTACAGATTCCATAGCATCGCTTTCCCTCCTTATTTATTTAAAAGACAACAAAGACGAGGAAAACTCCCCGCATCTTTGCTGTTAGTATTCTACACCTTTTTTTCCAAAGTTGACATATTGAAATCGTAAAAAAAAGTGGGATTTCGATCGACTTTTTGATTAAAAATAGACAATGGGTCATATTTTTTCTTCCAATCTCAATAGCCAAAAGATGGTCCCTCATATGATTTCGATATGGTTCCAATCCGATTGTCATATTGCTGATAAGAAATGCTATGTGCAGGTTGATATTGTATATAGTATTTTGAAAACTTCGAAAATTTGAAAACGGGATTTTTCTGTTTTGCTTTTTCGGGAGCTATGATATACTGGATATGATTGGCTTTTATTCTAATATTTATCACTTAAGAAAGGAATTTTACGCATATGCGCCTTAGAAATATCAGAGGATCAAAAGATGTGATTGCTTCCTGTCCGTTCGTTGTGCAGGAGCCGGAGAGCTGCCGGGGACGGTGGGCTGAAATTTTTGGAAATGAAAATCCGATTCATATTGAGGTCGGTATGGGAAAGGGTCGCTTTTTGATGGATATGGCGGTTCTGCATCCGGAAATCAACTACGTCGGCATTGAAATGTACGACAGCGTGCTGCTCCGCGCAGTACAGAAACGGGAAAAACTGGAGACGGAACTCAAAAACCTGTTCTTTATCCGCATGGATGCACGCCAGCTTCCGGAAGTGTTTGCTGAGGGCGAGGTAGACCGCATTTACCTCAACTTCTCCGATCCGTGGCCGAAGGACCGCCATGCGAAGCGGAGACTGACGTCACATGAGTTTCTTGCACGGTACGAGAAGATTTTAAAGAAGGACGGAACACTGGAATTCAAAACCGATAATAAAGATCTGTTTGACTTCTCTCTTGAAGAGATGAAAAATGCAGAGGGATGGGAACTCACTGCATTCACATACGATCTGCACCACGATGTGGTTCTCTCAGAAGGAAATGTAATGACGGAATATGAGGAGAAGTTTTCCTCAATTGGAAACCCGATCTGTAAGATGGAGGCACGGTTTCTGTAGCGGAATGCTTTCGCAAATGATTTGATTCCCATCCAAAATACAAACCGGCAGCAGAACGGTCTCTTGAAAAGTAAGACCGCTCCGCTGCCGGTTTTTCTCTGTTTCTATCGCAATGTAAAAAAGTTGATACACAGACTTTTGGTATTTTGCTTGTAAAACAAGAAAAACACCGTCCCCGCAGCTCTCAGGTCTGCAAAAACAGTGCTTTCGATGCGCCTTCAGGGACTCGAACCCTGGACAAATAGATTAAGAGTCTACTGCTCTACCAACTGAGCTAAAGGCGCTTACTTTTGTTTTTCTGTGTTTCATTGGATGATCCACTCGCTGAACACAAATAAGATTATAAAGGATTCTGCCGAAAAAAGCAACCTTTTTTTCACTGTTTCTTTACTTTTGTTAAAAACAGCGAAAACAGGTCTTATAATTCTATTAAATTTCACAATTTTTTCGTATATTTCCGTTTGTTTCGATGACGGCTCCAATGGCAGCCGAACCTACTTCCGTTTCTTATCTTTCTTTTTCAAAAGCTTCTCCAGCTCCTGCATGGATTTCTGGATTTTATAAAGACAGCCGCTGCCGGCATATTTATTCTGATAGCAGAAATCCTGGAGTTTCTGCTGAAGGAAACATGATTTTCTGATCAAACTTCTTCTCCGCTTTCCGGCGTACCGGACACGGGCACCGGAAAAGTTCTTTTTCTTCTATATTATACAGGGAATGTCAACATTGACCAGAAAATAGCTTGTTTTAGCCATTGTTTTCCCATTTTCTTTCCGCTATAATACAGCAAAAACTACTATTTATACTTTGGGGGAATTTTTATGAAAACACGAATGAATTTTAAGGATGAATTTTACCAGAAACTAAAACTCCTCGTCCTTCCGATTGCGATCCAGAATTTTATGCTGGCTCTCGTCAGCGCAACGGATGCGATCATGCTGGGCTGGATTGATCAGACTTCGTTGTCTGCTGTTTCACTGGCCGGACAGGTGCAGTTTGTTTTGAGCCTTTTTATCTCAGGCATCGCGGCGGGCGCCGGTATTATGGCAGCGCAGTACTGGGGGAAACAGGATGCCGCTTCGATCGAAAAAGTGATTCCGATCGCACTTCGCACCAACCTGCTGTTCTCCGGCCTGTTTACCATCCTTGCCGGTTTCTGTCCCGAAATGCTGATGCGCATCTTTACAAATGATGCGGCCCTGGTTGCAAGCGGAAGCCAGTATTTACGCGCTGTTGCACTCTCCTACGTACTCTGCGGTATTTCGCAGGTCTATCTGATCCTGCTGAAAAACACCGGTCATGCAGCAGTCAGCTCCCGCATCAGTTCCACTGCGGTTGTACTGAACATCATTTTAAATGCCATCCTCATCTACGGTCTTTGCGGTGCTCCGGCACTTGGGATCCGCGGAGCAGCTTATGCAACGGTAGCTGCCCGCGTTGTGGAACTGATCTGGGCTTATCTCGAGACAAAGAAACCGGAGCGTGTACGGATTCTCTGGAACCGCCTCTTCTCTTCCGCAGGGAAAATACTTTCAGAAGACTTCTGGCGCTACACGCTTCCCGTGCTTGCGGCCTCCCTCGTCTGGGGAATTGCCTACGTTCTGTACTCCGTTATCATGGGCCACATGGGAAGCGATGCTGTTGCAGCAAACTCGATTACCTCGATTGCAAAGAGCCTCCTCTCCTGCCTGATCCGCGGTGTGAGCGGCGGTGCCGGTGTTCTGATCGGAAACCTGCTCGGTGCAGATGAACTCGAGAAAGCACGCGAATACGGCGGCCGCCTGACGCATCTTGCAATTGCCATCGGCGTTGTGACCGGCGGTCTTCTGATGTTGATCTCTCCTGCAATCGTCCACTTCGCTCCGCTTACCGATACCGCGGCAGAATATCTGCAGTACATGCTTCTCTTCTGCGGTCTGAACTTGATGGCACAGTCGGTCAACACCACCGTTCTCGACGGCATCTTCTGTGCCGGCGGCGATGCGAAATTCGATATGCAGGGAAATATCGGCGCGATGTGGTGCTTTTCCGTACCGCTTGGTTTCCTCGCCGCGTTCTGGCTGAAGCTGCCGGTCATGGTTGTCTACTGTATCGTAAACCTCGATGAGATCGTGAAACTGCCTGCGGTTTATCTTCATTATAAAAAATACGTCTGGGTACGCAACATCACCCGCGATATCGAAGAATAATTGCCGAACTATAAAATCCCCTGCGGAAAATCCAAACCGAATGGATTTCCCGCAGGGGATTTCGTTCTTTTATCGTATTACAAATATCGCAATGATTTTACATCGATTTTCTCTCTGCAATTTCCGCCATCTTTGCTTCATTCAGACGTGTGTCGCCATGGACACGGCTGTAGGAAAGATAGCCGTTCATACGGTCGATCTTTGTCAGGTTCTTGGAACCGCAGACCGGGCAGACATCCATGTCGAGTTCCTGGTGGCCGCAGTCATCGCAGTAAGCCAGGGACAGGTTGACGCCCTCGTAGTAGCCAAGCTCCATCGCACGCTCGATCAGTGTCTTGATCGCGCCTTTGTTGTAGCCGACCGGATAGCGCACGTACTGGATTTTTCCGCCGTTGCAGAGCTCCCAGAAACGTCCCTCGAGATCCTGTTTCTGGATCGGGGTAATGTCCTCGGTTACGTGGCAGTGGAAACTGTTGCTCACATACGGGCGGTCCGAAACGTTGCGGACGATGCCGTACTGTTTGCGGAACTGCTCTATCTGCAGGCCGCACAGGGATTCTGCCGGTGTGCCGTAGATCGCATAGAGGATGCCGTCCTCTTTCTTAAACTCGGCAACCTTGTCGTTGATATATTTCAGCGTGTCGAGTGCGAACTGTCCGTCCTCAACAAGAGATTTTCCGTTGTACAGCTCCTGCAGCTCGTTCAGCGCCGTGATACCGAACGATGCGGTCATCGGCTTTAACAGCGGGCGGATCTTGTCGGACGGTTTTAAGTGGCCGCCGTAGAAACCTCCCTCGCAGTAAGCCAGCGGGTTCGTGGATGCACGCATCTCGCCGAGGTAATCGTAGGTCCGTTTGTGCAGATCGCGGATCATCTCGAGGTAGAAGTCGAGCACTTCGTGGAAATCGCGGTTCTCGGAACGGGATTTTGCCAGGATCATCGGAAGATGAAGGGAAACGGCTCCGATGTTGAAACGTCCGACAAAGACCGGTTTGTCGTTCTCATCTGCCGGCTCCATGCCTCCGCGCTCGTACCACGGGCTAAGGAAAGCACGGCATCCCATCGGGCTGATGACTCTCTTGTATTTCTTGTACATCTCGGCGATGTAGCCCTCGCCGCTCATCGACAGCCAGTCCGGATACATCGTCTTGGAAGAACAGTCAAGTCCTGCCTCGAAGACATCTTCTGCGATGCCGCCCTCTCCGTGAATTGCCTTGTCATATAAGAAGACGATTTTCGGGAAGAGCACCGGCTTTTTGTGGCCTTTCTTGCCCTGTCCGTTTTTGTGGACCTCGAGAAGGGAGATGGAAATCATCTTCTCGAACATGCTCGTTCCAAGGCCGAGGGTCACGGTAACGAACGGATAATCACCGCGGGAAGATCCAACAGTGTTCAGTTTATACTCAATTCCCTGCCATCCCTGATCGCACTCTCTTCTTACTTTGTCGATCGCATACTCGATGGCTTTCTCCTGTGCACCCTCCCAGGATGCGTCGGTATATTTCAGGAACTCTTTTACGTAGTAATCGTAGCTCTTCTGTGCGTACGGAGCAAGGATCTTGTCCACCTCCGGCACGGTAAAGCCGCCGTACTGCTGTGCAGCGGTGCTGAGGACGATATCGCCCATGACATCAAATGCGGTGTCGAGTGTCTTCGGCTCGTTGTACCAGACATTTCCCATCTCGAAGCCGCCTTTTAAAACGTTTCCGACATCGAACAGACAGCAGTTCATGGTATCGAGACGTGCGGACTGGTCGTGGATGTAGATGTAGCCGTCCTTACAGGCCTGCAGCTCGTTGCGGTTCATGAAGAACTTGCGGTACAGCTCTTTGTTCAGCTCGTTGAAAATCAGGCTTCGCTTCGTTGCAACTAGGGCGCTGTCGGTGTTGGCATTGCTCTTGTCGCCGATGTAGCGGATGGACTGGCTCTTCGTGTAGACCTCGTCCATCATATGGATAAAATCAGTTTTGTAATTGCGGTAATCGCGGTAGCTTTTTGCCACAGCCGGGTTTACTTTTTCGAGTGCTCCCTCCACGATATTGTGCATATCGCTGATCGGAATTTCGGTCTTTCCAAGAGAATATACATGCTCAGTTGCGAACTTACAGATAAAGTCAATCTCCTGCTGTGAGAAGGTATACAGGATTCTCTGTGCGGATTTATTTACGGCACGGACGATCTTCTGCGCGTCGAATTCTTCTTTGGTGCCGTCCTTTTTGATAATATAAACCATTGTGGTGTCCTCCAAATCAAACACTATATCTTGTGTGTCCCCCACTCTTTTCTTGTAGCGGGTACCACATATTGTAGCATGTTTCTTTTGAAAAGAAAAGGCATTTCCTGTAAGTTTTTATTTTCAGAATATTGCATACTGCTCTTTCGTGCAGACAGAAATCTGCATTTTTCAAATTCGTTCTGCAAGCGTTCCTTCAAAAACGGTCTCGGCCGGGCCGGTCAGAAGGACCTTATTTTTCGTCCGGTCCCATGTAACGAAAAGCCTGCCGCCGCGCAGTTCTACGGCAGTTTCTCCCTCCGAAACACAGCCGGAAAGCATCGCCGCGACGGCTGCCGCACACGCTCCCGTTCCGCAGGACAGCGTTTCACCGCTCCCACGTTCCCAGACTCTCATTTTTATTGTGTGTTGATCTAAAATCTGGATAAACTCTGTATTGATACGGTCCGGGAAGCAGGAAAGGTGTTCAAAAGCGGAACCGGTCTTTGCAATGGATATTTTTTCCACATCTTCCACCGGAATCACCGCATGCGGATTTCCCATCGAAAGGCAGGTCATCGTATAATTTTCCCCGCACACGGTAATTTTATGCTCCAGCACATATTCCCCCAGAGAAACAACGGGGATCTGTGCGGCGCGGAATTCCGGCGTTCCCATCTCCACTGTCACCTGACAGATCTCATTTGGATTCTCCCCCGTCTGCAGATGAATCACACGGTTTCCGCTGCCGGTTTCGATAGTCAGCGTCGTTTTTCTCGTCAGCCCATGCTCGTACACGTATTTTCCCACACAGCGGATGCCGTTGCCGCACATCGCGCCCTTCGAGCCGTCGGCGTTGTACATTTCCATCGAAAAATCTGCTGTTTTGGATGCCCCGATCAGAATCAGCCCGTCCGCGCCGATGCCGAAATGGCGGTCACTTACCGCTTTTGCCAGCCGTCCCGGACTCTCCACCCGCTCCTCCATGGCATTTACATAGATATAATCATTTCCGCAGCCCTGCATTTTTGTAAAACGCATACACAGCCTCCTCCCAGACTTCTGCCCTTTCCAGTTCCTTACTAAATATGTATTCCGTACCGCGCTTTTGAAAAACCATTTTTCTCAAATCCGCTTCAGACATTGGAAAACGAAGCGGAATGTGATAGAATAGGGGGAACTGATATCGTTACTTACATGAAGTAACTCTCAAATATTTTTAACCATTTATTATGAGGAGGTTTTGATGAAAAAATACCGTTGGGTTTTAACAGCAGTATTTGCCGCTTTCCTCGTGGGAACGAGCGGCTGCGGAAAGAAAACAGAAACGATTCCGATCACAACCATCAGTCAGAGTACCGACGATGACGACCCCAAAGACAATCTGGCGGCCTCCGGCGATTCCGATGAGATTCCGGAATACGATGTGGATCTCTCGAAGAACCTGAACAGTTTTCAGCTTGCCATCTGGGGCGATACATACGAAATTCCGGAATCCTACGCGGATTTTACAGCGCTTGGCTGGGTCTACAGCGGCGACGACACAAAGGAAATCCAGCCGGAATCCTTCTCAGAGGGCGAAAGCTTTGAAAAGGACGGAAACCAGATTACCGTCGATATTGCCAATCCGGACACCACGGCAAAGCCAGTGGCGGAATGCCTGATCGGAGGCATTCACATTGATACCTCGACCGCTGAGGGTCAGAATATCTATGTCGGCCTGCCGAACGGCGTCACCCTGCAGCAGTCGCTGATGGAGGATGTGGAAAGCATCTACGGTGCGCCAAAGGACCGTTATGAGGCCGATACCTCTGTGCAGTTCACGTATGAATACGGGCTGTACCAGACGATCACGCTCGGCTTCGATAACGAAACGGGAATTCTGTATTCCCTCGATATGCAGAACTTTACGACCACGGCTGATGCAAAAGCGCTCGATGGTGTCAGCGATGCCACAACACCGGAAGTGGAGGCCTACCAGGCACCGGAAGCCGACAGCAGTGAAATCAACGACTGGACCGTCCGCTTTGACGATGTACTCTATCATCTTCCCGTTCCGGTCAGTGAACTTCTGGACCACGACTGGACCGTCAATACGAAAGAGTCCGATACGGCCGTTTTAAACGGAAAATACGGCTACGTCACGCTGGAAAAGGGCGGTCAGAAGCTTTACTGCACCGTACATAATTACGGCGCGGAGGCGACGACAGTGCGCAACTGTTTTGTTACTTCGCTGTACGGCGATCTCGATACGACAAAGATTCCGATTTCAATCACAAACGGCATCACGCTCGGCACTTCCGAGAGCGATTTTCTGGCGAAGGCAGGGGATGCCAAATCAGAAAAAACGGAAAAGAGGATAGTAACCTGACACTCTACACATTCTATAGTGATGACGAAAAGCTGGACTACACTGAAATCGGCATCGACAACGATCTGAAGCTGGTACGCAGCATCAAGGTGGTTCACAACCAGCCGGAAGCGCCGGAAGAAGAAGCCAAAAAAACTTCCGCGGAAGATTCATCTTCCGTTTCCGACAGTCAGGAACCGTCCGAAACACCGGCTCCGTAACGATACTTTCAGAAAAATGGCTGCATGGCAGCTTACTACAGACGAAAACGAGGATTTTTATGGAAAACTTATACGACGTTATCATCATCGGCTCCGGCCCGGCGGGTCTTTCTGCCGCGATTTATGCGAAACGCGCAAAGCTCTCCTCTCTTACGATTGAGGCAAACTTTGCAAGCGGCGGCCAGGTGCTGAATACCTATGAAGTAGACAACTATCCCGGCCTTCCGGGCATCAGCGGCATGGATCTCGGAAGCACGCTGCGCGCACACGCTGAAAAAATGGGCGCGGAATTTTCCCGTGAGCGTGTGAAGGAGCTTGTTCTTGACGAAGAGATCAAGATTGTCCGCACGAGAAAAAATGAGTATCATGCCAAAACGGTCATTCTTGCAACCGGTGCGGAGCACCGCGCGTTAAATGTACCTGGTGAAAAGGAGCTCTCCGGCATGGGCGTCTCTTACTGTGCAACGTGTGACGGCGCATTTTTCAAAGACAAAACCGTTGCCGTTATCGGCGGCGGCGATGTCGCCGTGGAGGATGCGATTTTCCTTGCCAGAACGTGCAAAAAGGTTTACGTGATCCACCGCCGCGATGAACTGCGGGCAGCCGGTGTTCTCCAGGATGCACTGCTGGCACTGCCGAATGTGGAAATGGTGTGGGATACGGTTGTGGATTCCATCGAAGGAAACGAGATGGTGTCCGGCGTGAAGGTAACGAACAAAAAGGCAGGGGAAGCCGGTGTGATCACGGTAGACGGCGTGTTTATTGCCGTCGGCATCGTTCCGGTCTCCGCACTGATCGCAGGCATCGTAGAAACCGATGAGGCTGGCTACATCAAAGCCGGCGAAGACGGTGTGACGAGCGTGCCGGGCGTGTTCGCCGCAGGCGATGTCCGCACGAAGCAGCTCCGTCAGATCATCACTGCAGCCGCCGACGGCGCGAACTGTGTGACTTCGGTAGAGAAATATCTGATCAGCCACTGATGGCTTCTTTCGAATAGAATACGGCAAAAGCAGGCATTCTTCGTATTGTACGGAGAACTGCCTGCTTTTTTCTGTTTTTCCGTAGTTTCTGAAATCTGAAAAACCTTTCATGTCAGTCGTGTAAAACTTTAAAACCTCTTTTTGTCGAAATTGCACAAAGAAAACCGGTTTTTTCCCACACGGGCCAATTTTATAAACATCCCGTCCACAAGTTATCCACATAGTTAACCACCGAAAACATGCCTAAAAACAAGTTATACACCGAGTTATCCACATTATCCACGAAAAACGGTGTGGAAAGCATGTGTTTAAATTTTGCGAAATCAGAACGCGTGTTTTGGTCATAACAGAGAAAACCGTTATTTCGCCAAAAGATTTTACAAAGCACTTGACTTTTTAAGTGTCAATCTCTGTTGGTTTTTGACTTGAATTGTGTGAATTTTTCGTACAATTTAATATTACATTTTTCGTGTTCTTTTGCTGTTTTTACAATGGCTGCAAAAAGAAAATCTCCTGTTCGGAAAACGATTGTTTCGTTCCCAGACAGGAGATTTTGATTGGATTTTTCTTTGTTTTACTCTGCCAGCTTTCCAAGCCGCTTTGCTTCTGCCCTCAGCTCTTCGATCCGGCGGTTGCACATGCCCACCGGGACGCCGGTGTCGATGACACGTTCACAGCTCTTCATCAGCTCGCAGGCGCGGGCAAATGCCTCGTCGCCGATCTCCTGAAACGGTGCTTCGGTTACCGTCTCCATCGCCAGAATGCGGGCGAGCTGGTAATCGATATCGTTCGTATACAGGACGCCTGCCGCAAACGGGACATTTTCCTTCTGCAGTTTCCGGAACACCGGGATTCCCGTTCCGCCGCCTGCGAGGACAAAGACGCGCGGTGTTCCCTCCGGCCGCGGCAGCTCGATGCTTCCGAAGCACGGGTCAAACGAACCATTGTCAATCTCGTATAGTTCGCGGATGATATCCTCGCGGAAAATTGTCTCCGGTGCGCCGAAATGGGAAATAGCATCGCCCTTGACGCAGATGATCTTATCTGAAATTTTCTGTGCCAGATCGATCTCATGCAGCGACATGATGACGGTGATGCCCTTCTCCTTTGCCATGCGGCGCAGAATCGCGAGCAGTTCCAGCTTGTGGCGGATATCGAGGAAAGAAGTTGGCTCGTCGAGGATGATGACCTCCGGCTCCTGACAGATCGCACGCGCAAGAAGCACTCTCTGGCGCTGGCCGTCGCTGATGGCGTTGAAATCGCGGCCGCCGAGCTCTTCGGCATGAACGGCGCGCATCGCCTTCTCGACCTTCTCCTCATCCTCGCGGGTCAGCATGCCGAGCCGTCCGGTGTACGGATAGCGGCCCGTTGCCACAATATCGTGGCAGGTCATCAGCTCCGGCTTCATGCGCTCCGTCAGCACAACGGCCATCTTCGTGGACAACTCGCGGAACGAAAGCTCATGCAGGTTTTTCCCATCAAACTCCACATTTCCGCCGACCAGCTTTAACTGGCGGGTGATGCTTTTCAGAATCGTTGATTTACCGGAACCGTTCGGTCCGATCAGCGTAACGATCTCGCCTTTTTCGATGCTGATGCAGATATCTTTGATCAGCGGCTTCTTATCATAGCCGACCGTCAGGTGGTCCAGATGAAAATAATATTCATTCATATTCTCTTACCCCCTTTTCCGGCGCAGCATCATGAAAATGACGACCGGCGCACCAAAGATCGATGTGACCGTACTGATGGACAGCTCCAGCGGTGCAAACGCCATACGCGCGATCAGGTCGCACATCATACAGAAGACGGCTCCGCCGAGGAACGTTCCCGGGATTACGACGAGCGGACGCGATGTGCCGAGGCTCTGTTTGACGAGGAACGGGACGGCAATGCCGACAAACGAAATCGGACCGGCAAATGCGGTGACGCATGCGGAGAGAATACTCGAAAGCAGAATCAGCGCGATGCGGAATACTTTGATGTTGACACCCATGCTCTGCGCATACGCCTCACCGAGCTGGTATGCACCGATCGGTTTTGCCATCAGGAACGTGATGACAAAGGTGATGCCGATCACAGCCGCAGAGATCGCTACGTTGCTCCAGCTCATGCCGGAGAAGCTTCCCTGTGACCAGCCGTGGAGGTTGACGATATCGGAATCCTCCGCGAAGGTGACAACAAAATCCGTGACCGCCGAGCAGATGTAACCGATCATAATACCGCCGACGAGAAGTCCTGCCATATTTTTGATCCGTCGGGACATCAGCAGAATGAAGCTGACGGAGAGAAGGGATCCTAAGAATGCTGCAACAATCATCGTGTAAGATGTGATATTGCGCGCCCGCTCCAGATAAAAGATCATGGTCAGCGCCACGACCATTTTGGCTCCCGAGGAAATTCCAAGAACAAACGGACCGGCAATCGGGTTTTCAAAGAAAGTCTGTAAAAGGAAGCCCGACAGGGACAGAGCACCGCCTAGGATTGCCGCCATCAGAATACGCGGAAGGCGGATTTTCCAGATAATATTGTACGCTTTCCCCTCTCCGGTCCGCCGCAGCAGAATCCGGAAAATTTCCGGAATCGAAATATTTACGTTTCCGGAATTGATATTCAGCACGGTGATGGCGGCGAACGCCAGAATCAGCACCAGGAACACAGCGGCATACCGCGAACGGCGCCGGAAGTTTTCCATATGGAAACTGTTCTCTTTTCCTGTCATATTTTTTTTCTCTGACATACGTTCCTCCATCAGGATAATTTTCTTAAGAATACCATCTGATCCGGATCGCCGCCCGTTACCAGAAGGTTAATGTCGTTGGTAAACTGTGCAATTTTATCGGTTGCCTGATACATGGATTTCTCGGTTGTCCAGACGTTGCCCTCTTTGACTGCTTTGTAATCGGCAAACATGGAATCCTTTGCCAGCAGGTCGTCCAGGGTTTTGACGGTGGAATCGATGCTTGCGTTGTAGATCAGGTAGTCCGCATCTTCGGCCGTATCGTAGAACTGCTCCATCGTGATCGGCACGGATGTTTTTCCGCTGTCGTCCTGGAGATCACGGAAGGCGTTGCGCGCACCGCCAAGCTCGATCATGTTGGAAATATAGTCCTCCGGGTTCCGCACAACGGCAGCTCCGCTCGTATTAATATAGAAGAAAGCGACCGTTTTTTCGGTATTCTGGAAATCCTTCAGATTTTCCACAACACTTGCCTGACTTGCAAAGAAGTCGGCTGCCTCCTCCTCTTTGTCCAGCATGGCACCGTAGAGTTTGATCCATTCGGTTCTGCCAAGAGGCTGGGATTCGTAGCTGGAACGGTCGATGAAGACCGGAATATCGAGCATCTCGATCATCTCCTGTACCTTCGGGGAATGGAGGATCATCGTGGATTCAATGGCCAGATCACAGTTCTCACTGACCAGAAGTTCGTAATCCGGCTCACTGTATTTTCCGGCGAAGATCATCGTTCCGGCATTCATCGCGTCAACGGCATCCTGTACGTACCAGTTGTCTGCGGTTTCACCGGAGAGACGAATCGTATCGAGGGAGTCGATGGCATCGAACAGCGCCATCGGAGAGGTTGCTGCCATGTAGATGCGTTCCAGCGGCTGATGGATTACAATTACGTCGGAATCGAGGTCATCCGGCGCCTCTTTTCCGTCCGGGACGAGCAGATACTGCGCGCCGTCTTTGACATCGATCAGTTTATAGCCGTCTGTGCAGTAGTATACGTTAAAGCACTCGGCGTAATTCAGGACCATCTTGCTCTCGATGGTGATTCCGGTGATGTCCGGTGCGTCGCTGACATCGTCTGTCGTTGCGAAACCATCCGCGGATGCGGTATCACTCCCGGAGGTGCTGCTCGCAGCAGTGGCTTCGGAGGTGCTTTCACTTTCAGCCGTACTTTCCGAGACGGATGTGCTCTCCGTCTGGCTTTCGGAAACATCTGCTACGGATGCTGTGGATGTGCTGCTCTCAGAAACTGCCGAAGTGCCCGACGCGGACGATGTGCTGCTTCCCGTTGATGCGGTGCTGCCGCAGGCCGTCAGTGACATCGCTGCTGCAAGAAAAAGTGCAGCCCATTTTTTCAGCTTTCTTTCGTTTTTCCTGTCATTTGATATTCCTTTCTTAAAGAAAAAGCCGCTGCCATACGGCAGCAGCCCTTTCTCATTTTTTGCTGCAAATTATTGTACTTATTTATTCTCTTCTGCCTTTACCATCTTCTGGAACAGCTCATTTGCCTGATCCTCGCATCCGAAGATCACGCCGTAGACTTTCAGCCACTCTGCTTTCGCAAGATCGGTCTTCTCGTCTGCGGAACGGTCAACCAGCATCGGAATGGTCAGGGTTGCCAGACGCTCTGCGGTGTCGGACAGACGCTCATTTTCCTCTTTCAGAAGTTCTTCCGGAGTCTTGTCTTCGTCTGCTTTCTCATCCGTTGTCTTATCGTCTTTATCGTCCTTCTGATCCTCAGCTTTGGTATCTGCGGTCTCGTCGGCTGCATCAGCATCTTCCTCATCTTTTGCATTTCCCGGAAGGAACTCAGACGGAAGAATTGCAAAGTCGATTTCATCTTTTACCAGAGCTTTGTAGTCCAGATCATCGAATGCTCCGTCGAAGGAGATTTTTTTGTCTTCCATTGCTTTTGCAATGTTTTCGATCTGGCAGTCTTTCTGCTCCATGCCGACTGCTTTGATGCTCTCTGCTGCGTCTAACTGCTCGTCGAGAAGTTTCAGGGCATCCTCAGATGCTACGTATGTTTTCTCAACCGGAAGCTGGATCACAATCATATCTTTGTCCAGTCCTGCCGGAATCTCAACATCTTTCGGAACGATCAGATATTTGACAACATTGCCTTCGTACAGCTCTTTTGTCTTTTCGGTCAGATCTTTCGCTTTCTCAGTGCTGGTTTTTTGGAATCGGATGCTGCTGCCGCTTCTTCCTCGTCGGTTGCTGCTGCGGTATTCTCTGCTGCTGCGGTATCGGTATCTTCTGCTTTCTTGTCGTCCTCGGTCCGTTTCTCCGGATCACGCTCGGTATCTTTTGTCATATCGATCTCCAGCAGGGTGATGCCTTCGTCGTAATGATACATCTTGAAGTACTCTGCGTAAGCAAGTTTTGTCTCTGCTTTGTATTCCAGTCCCATGATCTCCGGAGCGGTGGTATCCAGCTTGGAGTTATCGGTGCTGATCGTGGAGGTTGTTCCGTCTGCTTTTACAAATCCTGTGCTGAAAGAAGTGCTGCCGCCCTTCTTTGCTGCTGCCAGGGAGATGAAGATGTTGTAGGAAATCTCATGGGCAACGGACATTCTGGTGGTCATACCGATAATGGTATTGTTCTTGTTCAGCTCAACCGGAATGGTGAAGATGCTGCTTCCGCCGCTGACATTTGCCATGTATTTATTTCCGTTTGCTTTTACATATCCGTAGTACGGACTGCTGAATGCGATCGTTGCATAAGCCTGTCCGTTCGTTACAGTAATCTTGCTGCAGGAGATGGTTACCTTTCCGGATCCGCCGGAGAAGGAGAATCCGTCTGGTGTGTAAACGCCGTCTGCCAGTGTGGTTGCACTGTCTACTTTGGATGTGCCGCCGCTTAAGTCAGACTCATATTTGGATTCCTGCTCCGGTTTGGTATCGGCCGGTTTCTGGGTCGGTGCCGGAGTCGGGGTGCTGGTGGGTTTTACAACCGGTGTCTCAGATGGAGATACGGTTGGGGTATTGGTCGGAACGAGGGTTGGTTTCGGAGTATCGCCCTTGTTGTCATCCGACGGAAGGTCTCCGGTCTTTTTCAGGCTGGAAGATGCAATCGTGATGGCTCTGTCGTACCATTTGCCGCTCTTTACTGCATGAGCTGCTACAGCAAATTCCTGATCAAGTGCCTCTACCGGGATTTCAAACTGCATTCCGGTTTTGGTTTCACCGTCTAAGGTGTAGTCCACTTTTCCGGTGGAAGCGATCCATGCGCCGCTCTCTGCTGCCGCATCTTTTCCGGTTCCCATATACAGATAATCATAGCCGCTTCCGCTTAAGGTGATAACTGCTGTCATTTTTCCGTTTTTCGCGGTCAGTTTTACGCCGACTACCTTGAACATTGCTGCATTAGTTGTTGCCTCTGCACTGTAAATACCATCTGCTACTTTATTGGTCTCATCTGCCGGAAGATCTGCGGTCTTTTTCAGACTGGAAGATGCAATAGTAATGGTTCTTGCATACCATTTATCCCGTTTTGCAGAATGGGAAGAAACAACAAGTGCCTGATCGAGTGCTGCTACTGGAATATCATACTGCATTCCTGTTTTCGTCTCGCCGTCTGCTGTTGTGTAATCAACGGTGCCGACGCCTGCAATCCATGCACTCTTGTCTGCGGCAGCTGCCTCTTCCGGTGTTCCCATGTACAGATAATCGTAGGCAACACCACTTAACGTGATGCGTGCTTTCATGTCGCCGTCTTTTACGGTCAGCTCTACGCCGACTACTTTGAACATAGCTGCGCCGGTCTCCGCGGTTCCGCTGTAGATACCGTTTTCTACTTTCGCCGGTTCCGGAGTTGGAGTTGCGGTTGGAACCGGAGTCTCACTCGGAGTCGGGGTTGCAGTCGGGACCGGAGTCTCGGTCGGCTCCGGTATCGGAGTTACTTCCGGTGTTTTACTTCCCGGAACTGCAAAATAAAGCTGCTGTTTGGTGTACCAGGTTCCATCTGGCTTTCCAAGAACGATCGGAACGGTTGTGCCGGCTTTGTCCGCATCTACTTCAAATGCAAAGGAATAACCGCCGTTTGCTTCCTGCATTCCCTGGATAGCCGGTGTTTTTGCAAGGTCATCGTTCTTTCCAAGATACAGTTTATCAAATGATACGTTGTTTGTTTTCAGTGTAAGAACGAGTTTATCGCCCTTGTTGATCATTGTTGCCTCGGAGATGACGAACATTTTGAATACGCTGCCGTCCTCTTTGGTAACCGGTGCTTCTACACTGGCTGGCTTATTCGAGGAATCCTCACCTGGATTTTCGCTTGGAGTCTCGGTTGGTTCCGGTGTTACCGTCGGGATTGCATCGGTGCTGTGGATCGTAACGGTTTTATCAGCCCATGTTTTTTCTTGGCTGAGCGAACGGCAACATCCATCTGTTTGTCAAGCTCTTCCACCGGAATTTCAAAACGATATCCGGTCTTTTCTGCACCAGTCTTCGTATCCGTATAGGTTTCGCTTCCTGTCGGAGCAATCCAGCTCTTTTCATCTGCTGCGGCAGCTTCTGCTGCTGTTCCCGTATACAGGTAATCATAGCCGGTTCCACTCAGCAGAATGGATGCTTTCAGTTTTCCATCTTTTACGATGAGTCTGGAAGAAATCACACGGAACATGCTTCCGGTTGCTTCTGCAGAAGTCTCATACTCACCATCTGCCGGTTTTGCTGCTTCCGCTGCTTTTGTTTCTTTCTCCTCGGCTGTATTGGATGCCTCATTTTTGGTTGTTTCTTTTACTTCCGTTTTCGGCTGTTCTGCCGCCGGACTGGTATTCTCTTTTACAACATCTTTGGTTTCTTCTTTTGCCGGTGTTCTTTTTCAGCATCTTGGGAAGTCTCATCTGCTGCTTCCGGCTCTTTTTCTGTGGTATCGGCAGTCTCTTCACCGTCTTTTGCAGTGTCCTCTGCAGTATCTTCCGAAGCATCCTCATCTGCGGATGGTGTCTCGGTCTCGTCAGATCCTGCCGGTGTCTGATCCTCTGCAGGCGCGGCCGGTGTTTCCGTCGGCTCTTCTGCCGGAGTCTCTGCAGTGCTTTCACTGCTCTCGGTTTCTGCCGGTGTTGTTTCCGGTTCTGCCGTCTCTGCTGTTTCTTCGCTCTGCGGCGCTTCCTCTGCGGCTGCGCTGCTTTCTGTCTGTGCTGCTTTTTCCTGCGTATCTGCTAATACGCTGGCAGTCGGGCTCATGATCATGGACGCCGACAGCAGCAGTGCCAGAAATTTGCTTGAATTTCCTTTCATAACTTCTCCTTTTCTTCGGATCTCCTTCGCGCATCTGCTCCGGATTCCGTCTGACTTTTTCAGGCAGCTGGGCGGTGCCTGTCCCCGTCAATGATGTCTCCCTGCAAGTAATCTTGTTTTTGAGGACACATTTTTTCTGCGAAAAGACAAACAGACATCTGCTTTTTCTGCAAAAGAGTTTCTCCACCGAAGCTCTTTTTCGGACGCATGGCGACAAAAAAGCAGATGTCCGATTTTGCTTCGTACATCTTTCCATGAATATATGCTTTCATCGGAAGCGATTCACTAACCTTTCCAGCAGGTTTCCTGACTCGCAGATCTTCACGGCAGCCGCGCCTTCTCATGCGTTTCGCACAATGGCATTTCTGCAGCTAACACTCCCTGCTTACAGTGACCGGATCGCTCAGGATTTCCACCCGATTCCCTTTTACCTTCGCGGATTCTTTTTCAAATCCGTTCCGCACTGAAAAGTCCCTTATTTCATTCGTTACTGATTATAGCAAAGCCGTTTTGGAAAGTCAAATGAAAGGCCACGGAAAAAGCGCATAAAATCAGCATTTTTTACATACTTTATGATAACTGTCCGCACCGGAGCCTATTCTATGAAACCAGCTTCTCTGCACCGCCGCATCCTGTTCCCTCTGCTTCTGTGCGGCGGACTTCTTTTCGCCCTGCTGTTCTGGTATTTTTCCCCGTTCTTTTCCCCTGGTGAGAACCGCCGGTTTTCCGCGTATGTGGAGGAACGGTTCCACTCCGAGGTAACCTCTTCTGCCATCACGCTCCACTATACCCTCGCCGATCCGGCTTCCCGCGGAATTGCCCCCGGCACCGCCTCGTTCGGCACGGTTTCCATCCCTGACCGCACCTCGTATGATGCCCTGCTGCAGAGTGTGGAAACAACGCTCACATCCTTTCATCGAAACCGCCTCTCCGCGGAAAATCAGATCACGCTCGATCTTCTGCTCTACGAGCTGGACTGCGAAAAAATGCCGAGCAGCACCAGCCTTCTTGCGGAACCGCTCGGTCCGTCGCTTGGGATTCAGGCACAGCTTCCCATTCTGCTCGCGGAGTACCCGTTCCGCACACAGCAGGATATCGCCGACTACCTCCATCTTCTGCAGGATCTCCCGCGCTATTTCTCCGACCTCATCGCACTCGAGCAGGAAAAATCCCGGCAGGGCGTGTTTCAGAATGACCTTGCGGTCGATGGCATTATCCGCCAGTGCAGTGCTTTTCTCGCCGACGCGGATACACCGGAAAGCCATCTGCTCCACACCGTTTTTCAGAATAAACTGCAGGCGTCTTCACTGTTTTCTGAGGCGGAAAGGAATCTCTGTCTGCAGACGCATGAAAAACTCCTTACCTCCTGTGTTTTTCCCGCCTACCGCTCTCTTTCCGATGCGCTTTCTTCACTCCGCGGCAAAGGACACAGAACGCCGGTGGTCTTTCCCGGCAGGAAGGCGGACTTTCCTACTATGCGTATCTTCTCCGCAGCCGCGTCGGTGTTGATGCTTCACCGGAGGAGCTGACCCGCCTTTTAACACAGCAGCTTGCGGACCAGTGTGCCGAAATGCAGATCATTCTCGATCAGAATCCGTCGCTCTCCCTCTCCGAGCAAGCGCTCGTGCTGCCGTTCTCCACGCCAGAGGAAATGCTTGCCGATCTGCAGAATGCCGTTTCTGAAGATTTTCCCGTTCTTTCGGGTATCGCATACGAAGTAAAGACCGTGGATGACTCCCTCAAGGATTTTTTAAGCCCCGCCTTTTATCTCACACCGCCCGCCGATATCAATTCACCCAACTCCATTTACCTGAATCCCGCGGATGAGATGACCGGCATCGAGCTGTATTCCACACTTGCCCACGAGGGCTTTCCCGGCCATCTGTACCAGACCGTCTCGTTCTCGCGCTCCGACCCGCTTCTGATCCGCCATCTCTACGCGCCGTCGGGTTATGTGGAAGGATGGGCAACCTACGTTGAATCATATGCCTGCCGCTACGCCGCACGTAATCTCGATGCAAACACGCAGGCGCTCTGCCGTCTCTGGTATCTGAACCGCTCGGTGCATCTTACCCTCTGCTCGCTGCTGGATCTCGGAATCCACAGCCAGGGATGGCTCCTCTCGGATGCGTCAGCCTTTCTGGCGCAGTTCGGCATCACGGATGCGTCGGCCGCTGCCTCTTTATATCAGTATATTCTCGAGACACCGGCGAACTATCTGAAATACTGTGTCGGATCGCTCTCGTTTTCGCAGCTCCTCTCGGAAGTGCGGGAACAGGAAGGTGACTCATTCTCATTGATCGGTTTCCATGAAAAACTGCTCCGTCTCGGGCCTCTGCCGTTTCCGCTCGTAGAAAAATATCTGTAAACGGTTCGCCCTGCTGAAAAAAAGATCCCACAGACTTTCTTCTATAAATAATAGAAAGTTCTGTGAGATCTTTTTCATTTTCAAAATTCTTTAACCTAAATTGTAAAGAGATGGATCTGTCGGCCGCTGCGGATCAATAACAGAGGCAGAATCAAACAGATCGCTTGTTCTGTCCTCGCCGCCTCCGTAGAGGTTCTGGTACAGACGGTATCCATCCAGGTTTCTTCGTCCCATACGCAGGTAATTGTCTCTTACCTGAACAAAATACTGGGAGGAATCTACGTTGCAGTAGATGTTGAAGCCCTGGCTCTTTAAGTAAGCAAACTTCTCATTGTCCATCGTGTAATCGTGCCAGTCGGAAAGATCCTGTCCATGTGCAAAGATGATGATATCGCTTCCGCCGATGAGCGGTGCAACATACGTCAGCCATTTCTCGGTATCCGCCTGGATCGTCTCGATCGGTTTGTCGCCGACACGGATATGGCCCCAGGTATGGCTTGCGAATGTCCAGCCGTCTGCTTTGATCGCATCGGCTACTTTTTTCGCCTCCTCGCACTCTTTATCCCAGTCGAAATCCGGGTGTGCATCAAGCCATGCTACCTGATCATCCGTCAGATCTTCTCTCGTCTTGTAATCACCGTCGGTGCGGTATCCGAGGATTCCATCGTAGCCGGTCAGTGCTACGGTTCCGCGCGCATTGTGGTATACGGCATCCGGATGCGCTTCGATAAACTGATCCATCAGCGGGATACAGTCGTAAGCACCGGTCACAACAGTTCCGTCATCCTGAATATATTCGCAGGTCGGTTTTCCGTCGTCGCCGACTACCATCTTGCTGGCAATACCGCGTCCGTCGTAAGAGTGGTAATAGGAAAGGTCATCCAGAGAAAGAACGAATGCTTTCTTGCCCTCCGGCAGGTAAATGTCCCCTTCCTCGTAATGAACGGTTCCGTCATCATCTACGGTCTTTTTCACGAGATCGTTGATCGAAACCATGACATATCCTCTGTCGTACATCTGCTGGGTAATCGCGTTGAACTCATCCACGGTGGTCATCCACTGGCAGAAGCCTGCGGTCTGTGCGTTGTCCTGATAGAACGCTTTCTGCGGATCGACTACAAGAGAATGATAGAAAATGTGGGTTACTTCGTTGACGTTGACGCGCACACAGGCATCTCTCGTGCTGGTGTACTCTGCTACTTTTGTGATGATATCCGCGTCGGTCGCTGCGCCCTCTACGCTCTGGAGCTTTTCAATGGCTCCATCGTAATCGTATGTCTGCGCAAGTGCATCGGCTTCCGCCATAATCTGTGCTTTCGTTGTCGGCGCTTCAGCACTTCCCGTGCTGTCCGACGATACGGAACCGTCCACCTCTGCTGTTTTCTGATCCTCTTTTTCCTGTGCTTTCTGCTGGATTTTTTCTGTTCCTCCGGCCAAAGCCCAGATTCCAATGCCGAAGATGACAAGCAGAACACATAGAATTCCTGTTTTGATCATCAGCGCACGCTTCCGCTTTCTTCTTCGGAGCTCCTTTTTACTGATGTTTTTTTTCTCACTCATTTTTCCTTCCTCCCAAAACAGCTTTTGCTTTTCTGGCAAATATTACAATTTTACCGGACTGACAGAAATTCAGCCCGGACTCTGCTCTTTCTATTTTAGCTCAAAATACCGGTTCTGTCGAGTAGGTTTCCGGCAGGTTAAGAGAAATGTAAGAAAACCGGTAACGCTCTTTCTTTTATGCGCGCTGGCCGTGTGCCTCATACATCAGAACGGCGGATGCAATCGCTGCGTTTAACGACTCCACTTTTCCTTCCATCGGAATACGGATCAGGCACTCGGCGGCCTCTGCCATTGCATCGGTCAGGCCGTTTCCCTCATTTCCGATCAGGAATGCCGTTCCTTTTGTGTAATCCTCCTCGCGGTAGGAATGCACGCCGTGCAGATGTGCCGCGTACGTACAGATCTTCCGCGCTTTTAAGCCTTTTACAAATCCGACCGCATCGTCGACGATCAGAAACGGCATACGGTAGATCGAGCCCATCGTCGAACGGATCGTTTTCGGATTGAAGATATCCGCGGTACCGCGGCTCATGATGATGCCGGTGACTCCTGCGCCCTCTGCGGTGCGGATGATTGTTCCAACATTTCCAGGGTCCTGCAGATCCTCAAGTACCATCAGAAGCGGTGTCTTTCCGTTGTCCATCACCTCCTCTTCGGTGTAATGCGGCATGCGGATCACACTTAAAACACCCTGCGGCGTCTTCGTGTCGCACATGGACTGGAACACGCGGTCGTCCACTACTTCGTATTCTGTCCCGTCGGACGGCATTTCATGCATTTTGCTGCCGCTCTCAGACACATATACTTTTTTCAGCCATTCCCGCGGCGCTTCCTGGAACATTTTCCAGCCCTCCGCCACGAAAACGTCCTGCTCCCGGCGTTCTTTTGCTTTTTTGTTCAGCGCAATAATGTTTTTTACCTGTGCATTGCTGCTGCTTGTAATCATGAATGGTCCCCTCATTTCCTGTTTTTCATCAATTTGGCAAGTTCTTTGTTTTCGCCGATCAGAATCAGCACTTCCTCTGCGCGGAGCAGCGTCTTCGGATTGACCGTGACACGGATGTCTTCCCCGTCCTTGACGGCGATTACGTTGATACTGTATTTCTTCCGCAGATCCAGCTCCTCGAGGTTATGCCCCGTCCACTCTTCCGGCACGGGAAGCTCTACCATGGAGAACGAATCCGACAGCATGAAGAAGTCCTGGAAGCCACCGGAAATCAGGCTTTTTCCGAGGCGGATGCCCGTCTCACTCTCCGCCATCACGACGCGGTCCGCGCCGACTTTTTTCAAAATATTGGCATGCATCTGGCTCATGCCCTTTGCGATGACGAGCGGCACGCCCGCCTCTTTTGCCTGCAGGGTGGCGAGGATGCTCGACTCCATATTTTCAGAGATGCCGACGATCACGACATCCATGTTGCTGATGCCAAGCGATGCAAAAACACGGCTGTCGGTGATGTCCGCGCGCGCCGCATATGTGACGAGATCGGCGATCTCCTGTACCAGCTCCGGGTCTTTATCGACCGCGAGCACTTCTTTTCCTGCCTGTGCCAGCGTCGTCGCCACGGCGAAGCCGAATTTTCCAAGTCCGATGACTGCGTATTGTTTACTCATGTTTTTTCTCCTCTTTTATCCAATCAGCACCCGCTGTTCCGGGCGCTGGATATCCACATCTTTTCTTCCGCTTCTCCGCCGCAGTGCAATGGCCAGCGTAACCGGTCCAAGACGTCCCATGAACATGACCAGAATTACGATGATTTTTCCCGCCGCCGGAAGTGTCGGCGTAAGCGACCGCGTCAGTCCCACGGTTGCCACAGCGGAAACGATCTCATACAGGCAGTCCAGCAGAGGACTTCCGGTGACAGAGATCAGAAGCACCGTCGCGGTGAATGCCATCGTCAGTGCGAAGAAGAAAATAACGACCGCGGTGCGGATGTTTTCTTCCATGACCTTCCGTCCCCAGACCACGGTGTCGGAATCGCCGCGGATGTAGGATGCGACGACCACGAGCAGAATCGCAACAGTCGTCGTCTTGACACCGCCCGCCGTTCCCATCGGAGAGCCGCCGATGAACATGAGGATCATACTTACCATCGCGGAGCCGTCCGAGAAGTTTGCCTGCGGGATCGTCTCAAAGCCGGCGGTTCGCGTCGTCACGGACTGGAAGAAGGCCGCCATAGCCTTCTGCGCCGGTTTTAAGCTGCCAAGCGAGGATGCGTTGTTCCAGTCCAGCGCGAGGATCAGAAGCGCCCCGCCGAACAGAAGAATGACGGTTGTCGTCAGAACCAGTTTGGTGTGGAGCGTGAAGCCGCGCACGAAGTTTTTCCGGGTCCGTTTTCCTTTTACAAGATCCTGCACGCGCTCCAGCACTTCCCACCAGACCGGAAAGCCAAGGCCGCTTAAGAAAATCAGGCCCATCGTCGTAAAGTTGATGAGAGGGTTCGTCACAAACGGGGCGAACGAGGATTCCCCGACGAGGTCAATTCCGGCGTTGCAGAAGGCGGATACGGAGTGGAACAGGCTGTAGCCGATTCCCTTCCAGAAACCGTATTCCGGCACAAACCAGAAGCTGTAGAAAAAGGCTCCCGCCAGCTCCACCGCCGCCGTGCCGATCAGCAGCTTCCGCACAATACCGACGCTGCCCTTTAAAACCGGCAGATTGTAAGTGTCCTGGATCAGTTTACGGCTCTGCAGACTGATTTTCCGGCGCAGGATCAGAAACACCATCGTCAGGCACGCCATGATGCCAAGACCTCCGAACTGAATCAACCCGAGGATCACAATTTTTCCAAAGGTACTCCATGTCGTCGCCGTCGGAACGGTGACAAGGCCCGTCACGCAGACAGATGTCGTTGCGGTAAACAGGGCGTCGAGCCAGTAAACGCTTTTTCCGTCCGCCGCAGAAACCGGCAGGCAAAGAAGAATTGTCCCCAGCAGAATCACCGCAGCAAACCCCAGCATCATAATCCGCTCCGCCGGTGTGTGCCATTTATTTTTGCTTTCTTTTTCGGCCATCGCTCCTCCTATTCTGCCGCTTCATTTTCTGCTTCACTGCTGTAGTAGAGCTTTCCGGTCTCACTGTCCGTCACGGTAATATCCGCAAAATATTCCCCGCAGGAACCCTCACACTGGTAATAGACGTCAAACGAAACCGTCATGTCATCTTCTCCTTCCAGGTATTCCGCGTGAACCTGATTTTTCGCAGTCCGCGTCGTTCTGCTCCACACTTCATCATCCGCAAGAAGCTCCTTTTTGATCTTCACAGGAAATTCACTGGATGCAATTTCGTGCTGATTGGACTCGTTTTTGATCCGGTAATAGAGATTCATGTACAGCCCGTCATCTTCCTCATGGAAAAGCCAGCCGTAGATATCATCCTCCGCAACAATCGTCGGCTGGATCAGCTCAGCGTTTGTTTTAGTCGTGAATGCATTCATCTCATGCGTAAACTCATTCTGCATCCGGCGATGCTTCATCAGCCAGCTGCCTTCCTTCACACCGGCCACAGCCACGGCAAGAACGACAGCGCCGATGCAAAGGCCAATGATTTTCTTTTTTGTCATTATTTAATTTCCCCTTTTCTTTTTGAAATACAAAAATAAGATACCCATAAGAACATACTTATGAGTATCTTATCAGTTTGCACATATAAAGTCAACGGAGCCGGTGGAGACTTTCCTGCCACCGTTGTGTGTAGTTTAAAATTATCCTGAAGCGAGGAATATCCCCGTCAATGACGAGGATATCTTCGATGCTTGTGTTTAATAATCTGCTTAAAATGAGAAAGTTGTCCAGACTTGGCAGGCACTTGCCGGAAATCCATTTATAGACCGCCTGTGGATTTTCAAAACCCATGGCATTCTGAATGTCTCTCACGGTGTATCCGCTTTCACGAAGAAGGGATTTGATGCGGCTGCCAGTTTCTTTCTGCTGGATTGACAAATAAATTGGTTCCATCCTGCACCTCCATATGTTTAAGCCATCCCGAAACACAGTTTTATCTTATCATCCGGTACTGGAAAAATCCAGTTTTTTCTTCCTGTTTCTACACAACCCGAATGATCTGTTCATACAAAAGGATTTTCTTTTCATCTACATTCCGATTGTCGTGTGCTGCAAGATTGTTCCGTCCCTCTTCCATCTCTTCTTCGGATGCAAGCTCCTCTTTCCACCAGCTCAGGTGATTGATCCGGTACGGCTTCCAGCCGCGGTCAAAAATCTCATCTCAACGACTCTCTTGCATATGCGCTTTCCTTTTTACCGGAAGAAGATGTTTAGCTCTCCTGTTTCTTTTCTTCTATCAAATGATGATTCAGCCATTTTCCTGATTTGAACCGGATGGTAAAGAGAATGGACCGCAGGCTCCAGTCTGCCGCCATGCCGATCCAGACGGCGATCGGGCCGAATCCCCATACGCGGCACAGATAAATGCAGAGACTCACACGGCACAGCCACATCGTACAGCAGGACGTGATCATGGAGAATTTTACATCCCCGGCAGCCCGCATGCCGTATCCCGGGACAAACGCCATGACCCAGCAGAGCGGCTTTACAATCGTGATAAAGATCATCATCTGCATGCAGAGCTTTGCACTCTCTGCCTCCATACCGCCGATCATCGTAATCGGTTTTGTCAGCACAAATACCAGCAGACAGCTTGCAACGATAACCACTTCTGACAGCCAGCACAGTTTTTTAATATAGTAGATTGCTTCATCCTTCCGGCCCGCGCCGAGACACTGACCGACTACCGTCATCAGTCCGATGCCGACACCGATCGCAGCGACACCGTTCAGGTTCTCAAGGATGTTCGTCATCGCCTGCGCGGCAATGGCAACCGTGCCAAGTGTGGACACAGTGGACTGAATCGCCAGCTTTCCAAACTGGAACATACTGTTCTCGATTCCCGATGGGATACCGATGAACAGTATTTTTTTGATCAAACCAAAGTCCGGCCGAATGGAAAGATACTGCTTCACAAAAATCGGTTTGCTTTCATCCCGAAGCTTCCACAGTACGACAACCGCACAGAAAATACGCGAAATTAAAGTCGAAATCGCGGCTCCTTCGACACCCATATGGAAGCCGAAAATAAGAATGGCATTTCCGCCGATGTTCATAAAGTTGGAAATCACCGAAATCACCATCGGACTGCGGCTGTTGTTCTGCGCCCGCAGAATGGATGCGCCCGCATCGTAAAGACCGATAAACGGGAATGACAGCAGCGTAAACAGGAAATACACCTGTGAATTTTTCATAACATCCGCTTCCACTGCCCCGAAAATCACGCGCAGCAGCGGAACACGGAAAATCAGACAGCCCGCGGATAATGCGACGGACAAAACTGTCATAACAAAAAGCACCTGTTGTGCCGAACGGATTGCTCCATCCCGTTTTTCGCTTCCAAGATACTGCGAACAGAGAATCGCTCCTCCTGCCGCCAGCGCAGAAAGCGCCTGAATGACTAAGATATTAATGGAATCCACCAGCGAGACTGCCGAAATTGCGGCAGACCCGACATTGCTGACCATCATCGTGTCGACAGTTCCCATCAGGGAAGAAAGCAATTGTTCAATGATGATCGGAATTAAAAGCTTGCGAAGATCCGTGTTACTGTATAAATGAGTTTGTTTTGTTGTAGTTTTCATTGTTTTGTTTCTGCATGACCTCATCTGCCGGATATGCTTTGCCAGCCCTGCCTTTTCCACACCTTTCTTTTTTCTCTCCATTCTATTCCATTTGACGATCCATTGCAATCATTTCGCGAATTTTGCTCTTATCTGATTATTTTTATCAAGCACAACATACTTTTCTATCTCATAATGACTTTTTCAGTCTTTCCAAATCTTCGCTGTCCGGGTGTGACAAAGCACGGTCAAAATTTTGAATCAGCAGATCAAGATTGGCCGGATGTTCCGGGTTTTCTTTCATTTTCACATACCGTTCACGCACAGACTGCGGCATCTTTCCCTGGCACATATACTCACCGATGACCGTATTGCTTGCATCGATCGACTGTTTGACTTGTCCGAGAATCTTTTCAAAATAGGCATCACTTCCGCCAAATCCAGCTGTTCCAAACAGAAAAATCTTTTATTTTTAATTTCGACAGCAATTCTAATGTCTTTTGGTCTGCATTCCCTTTGTCCGTCCAAAATCCGATATAGCATACGTCGGATTGCGGTACCTGCGAATCGTTTGTGCCAAAATAATCGCATTTGTCCTTTGGCAACGTTTCATAGATTGCATCAGCCAGCTTCTTTGTATTACCCGTTAAGCTGCAAAACAGGATCGAATAATGTTCTTTTATCATAGCCCCTACACCTCCAGTTCAGGTATTTATGTGGAAAATCCACTTTTTCGTAAATTGTATTATCTCTTCAGATCACATCTCGATTTCGCTTACGCTGCATCCCGATGTTGCTTCTCACTATTTCCTCTCAGGCTTTTAAGTCAAGCGGATATTCGCAATCCGCTTCGCTACTTGCTCATAACCGAATAGCTGCTTTGCAGCTTCAGTTAAACTTAAAAATATTAAGTCCGGTTTCCTCATCATGAACTCTGTCCACTCTTCCGTCAATTACCGTGATGACCAGCTCACAGGTTGCACTGACAATCGCTCTGTTCAGATGTCCTCCAAACACCTCGCCCTTCTGATTTCCGGCACTCATATGAAGATGTGCATAGTATTCTCCATCCATTGTATTGATTGTACCTGTCAGTGATGTAATTTCATAATACCCCTGGAAGCTGTTTGAATAATATTTCTTTTCGTCTGTCTTGTATACTCCGACTGTGAAATCATTGATCGCTCCAAGAGCCTGGACACTGGCAAGCTTTATATTCTCCTTTATGGCAATTACCCTCAGCTGCTCCAATATTTCCTCGTCTTTGTCAATCCTTGCTACTATAACATTGTCAAATTTTCTGTATTCCATTTTATTCTCCTTTCTCTTTCCGCCCGGTCACTTTTCAGACATTACTGCAATAACCTCAATATTTATTCAGAAAATGCTCCCTGTTCGGATACTCCTGCCGATATGCCCGGAGGGCGGCTTCCCGGAGCAGGGTGAATTCTTTTTCCATGTGAAGCAGGCGTGGTGCCTTGAACGCGATCACACTGATCTGTTCGGCGATTTTTTTCGCGATTCCTTCTTCGGACAATTGTCCCATGCCGAATACCAGAGAGGTAAATCCTCTGCCTCCTCTGCTGACCTGAATAAATTTCAGGAATACATTGTACAGTTCATCTGCAAGAATTTTCTGGTATCCCTCATCTGACTGCATGGCTTCCGCCAGGCACAACGTGGAGAGAATCCGGGCTCCCGTCTTTCTTCTGTCGCCTCCCAGATCAAGGGAGGTTCCTTCCGCCAGATACTTCAGTTCCATCAGGCATTTGACAAATTCATCCTTCTGGAGCCTGCGTTGTCCGTATCGGACCGTCCAGAGCCGAGCCCGGTATTCTTCTTCCCAGGCTTCCTCCTCTCCGATATGTTCTTTTAAGATCTGCTGCCGTTTCGCCGGATCTGTCTCCTGATAAAAATCTTTGGTCCATGTATGTTCCATCTGTTTTTCCTCATTCTGTCAGGCGGATATTCGCAATCCGCTTCGCTGCTTGCTTGATTGGTTTAAAATAAAGACACGTCTTTACTTACTCTTTCTGCCTGCAAACGCAGTCTTCCTGCTTACATTCCGGAGTGGGAAATCGTCTCTTCTGCGTTCAGGTACTCATCGATGTTGCTGCCGTCTACCTTCTGATATTCTGAAAAATAATACCGGCCTTCTTTCAGGCTTTCCTGGTCAAATTCCTCTCCCTCGAACAGCTCCACTGCCATTTTCGCCATTTTCTTTGCCTGATCCACTCTGTCATTTAGGATGCTGCCCTGCATCTCTCCTGCCTTTACGGCTTCCAGAGCCTCTTCCAGGCCATCAATTCCGAAGATCACCGGCCATTCTTCACGGACATAGCCTGCTTTCCGATAGGCCTCCACAGCCCCAAGTGCCATCTCATCGTTGTTGGACATAACAAGTTCAATCTTTTTTCCGTACTGGCTGATCAGACGGTTCATGCGGTTTTCCGCCTGTCCCCGGTTCCAGTCCGCTAACTGATAGCTTAGCTTTTCCAGTATAACATCATTCTTCATCAGTGTCTTTACGGAATACTCTGTTCTGCTGATGGCATCCTGATGGCCTGCTTCTCCTTCCAGAAGCACGTATTGGATCTTTCCATCCTGATTTTTATCGACTTCCGGATGGCTCTTGATGTATTCTTCTGCAATCTCGCCCTGCATAATCCCGGACTGTTCTGCATCACAGCCCACATAATACAGCTTTTCCCACTGCATCAGGTCTTCCCTTACCGGTTCCCTGTTAAAAAAGATCACAGGAATGTCTTCATTCCTTGCCATTCGGATGATCCGGGACGGAGCTGTCCGGTCCACAAGATTGATACAGAGCACATCACAGCCGGCATCAATCATCTCTTCCACCTTTTCGTTCTGTTCCTGCTGATCGTCGTTTCCGCTTTTTGTCGATACGATAATCCTTCGTTCTTTGTTTTCCATGGCTTTCAGCTGCGCCTTCAGTTCATCCGTCAATCCATTGATAAAAGGATCATCCTGAGTGTAGGTTATCACTCCGACCCGCAGGGTTTTCTCTGTCTGGTCCGACTTGCCGGAACACCCCGACAGCACAAGCACCGCACTCCCTATCGTGGCAGATAATAATACTGCCACCCTTCTTTCTTTTATTCATAGGAATATAAAAACCTTTCTAAATCTTCGTCCATAGAGAAATTTTCCTTGCCAAGTACCTGATATTCGGTTATATATCCTTGCATTTTATAAGACCTGTGCTCGATCCTTTTGGTTATTTCTTCCACACTTTTATAGCCGATTTCATATCCGTCCGGCACAGCCAGCCCCTGAATGTTTCCGTTATCCAGAAGTGCAATTGTCTTCAGACTGTAACCCACTCCATAGAGCTCCGCGCCCTCGTATGTTCCATTTTCTGCCTGCTCTCCAAACTCTTCCAATATTCCTGCATCCAGGATGACAAGAGCATCCGCCTCTGTTTCCTTCTTCATCCGCTCCACAATGTCCTGTTCTTTTCTCCGGTAAATACACCAGCTGATCTTGCTTTCGCTGCCTTCCAGCGCCTCGTTCAATCCACAAATCTCCGCCTGTACAGCCTCGGACATTTTCCAGTCGGCGATAATTCCGATCTTCTGCTTTTTTGTTCTCAGCCGTTCTCCCAGCCATCTTCCGATCTCCCGGTAATCCGGCTGGATCGTGGGACTGGCAGTTTCCCCTTCTTTTACCGCCAGACCATCTGCAATCAGCAGATACGGTTTCTTTCCACACTCTTTTTTCAGCATATTTTCCGTCTCATGACCGGGTGCCGGATATATGATAAAGCCATCAATATCGTTGTCCTTCTGTTCCCTGATAAATTCTCTTTCCGCCTCCGGCCCGTCGATCTCTTCCGTATTGCAGATGATCATATGAACGTTGTTCTCTGCCGCAGCCTGCTTCATTCCCTTGATCAGGGCATCCCAGCGTTTGTCACCGGACTCCGGAAGAATCACCGCAATCCGGGGCTCTGCTACGTTCTGATCGAAAATCTTCCATACAAAGAATACTGCCAGCAGCAGCAAAAGAAACTCAATTATAAGAAATTTCATTCTGTTCTTTTTCATCCGCCTGGTCTCCTCTGTATGTATTTTTGTAATTCCAATGCTTCTGCGTTTTCCGGTGTATATGGGATTGCCGGAATACGGATCGTAACCCTTGTTCCTTCGTCCGGTTCGCTTTCTATGGAAAGTCCGTATTCTTCGCCAAACATCAGCCGGATTCTGGAATGCACATTGATTACGCCCACACCGGAACCATGCTTCGGAACCTTGCTGTTATCCGTCAGAATATTTTCCAGGACTTCTTCCCGCATGCCCATCCCATTGTCTTCGATGGTGATCAGAATGTCCTCGTCTTTCTTTTTTCCGCTGACGATGATCATGCCGCCATCATCCTCATCCATATTGCCAACGCCATAATAGATGGCATTTTCCAGGATGGGCTGGATCACCAGCTTTACGATGCAGCAGTTTTCGATCTCTTCCTCGATTCGGAATTCTGTTTTAAACCGCTCTTTGTACCGGGCCAGCTGGATATTCATATAGCTTCTGCTGTGCTGCAGCTCATCCTTAATGGGAATGATGGTCTTACCGCGGGATAGACTGACACGAAGTAATTTTGCCAGTTCAGAAATCATACGAACCGCTGCTTCATTTTCCTGGGCTTCCACCATCCACGTGATGGATTCCAGTGTATTATACAGAAAATGGGGGTTGATCTGGCTTTGCAGGGCATCCAGTTCACTTTTTCTTCGTTCATTTTGCTGCCGGATGATCTCGTCCATCAGTTTTTCGATCTGTTCATAGGACTTCTGCACAGAATGTCCCAGATGGCGGATCTCCGAGGAGCCGCCGATATAGATATCCGGTTTTCCTCCTGCCTCGTGGGCCTTGACGGAAGCATCCAGCTCCCGGATCGGTTTGGATATCTTCCGGGATACCAGCTGATTTCCCTCCAAAAGCATGACCAGAAGAACCAGAATCGTGGCAAATACATAGTAACGGAAGTTCTTGTAGTTTGCCGCCTGCACACTCTCCGGCACAACACCGATCATTTTCCAGCCTGTATAGGCTACGCTGCCGACGATCACGGTCTCGTTCTGACCGCCGGAACGGATCTCGTAGGTTCCGTCCTCGTATTTTGCCGCGTCCAGACTGTTTTCTTCAAATAATCCGCGGTTTAACTCCGTTCCCCGTGGATGATAGATCATCTCTCCGTCCTGACTGGTCAGATAATAGTAGATTCCGCCGGAACAGTCATTGATCTGCTTCATCACGTCCCTGATCACAGAATATTTCATATCCAGTAAAAGAATACCGGTTTCCGGTGTCTCTCCCTTGTTGACATCTACATACCTGCTCAGGGAAACTACCCATTGGTACCGATAAGAGCCGTCCTCAAACAGCTCCTGGATATGCGGTGTGGAAAAGTGTATATTTTCAATGGCATCTTCCGCATTTTTATACCATTCCTGCGTCTGCACCTTCACATTTTTCTTTTCTGCCGCCACCGGCTCCGATGCAATCAGATTTCCTTTGGGGTCATACAAAGCCAGGCTCTGGATCTTATCGGAGTTGGTCTCATAGAGCAGACTGAACTGCTCCGAGAATTCCCCGCTGGATATATCAAACTGCTGGACCACGTTGTAGTTTGCCCCGTTTATAATCTGCCGGATATCCAGCAGGTCTGCATCTAACCGGTCCACGGTAGCCTCTACAGTAGCTTCCGTGTTGTCCACTGCTGTTTTTCCAATGCCAGCTTGAATCGATGGTAAAGCAGCAATCCCATTACAATGATCGTAACCAGTGAAATCGCCATAAGGACAGACAGGATAATCGACTGTATGTTAAATACGATGTTCTTCCGGGAATCCGGCTTTCTTTTTCTATCTTTCATGTATTTTCCCTTTCACCTGTTCCCTATTTTCCGGAAGCTCTGTATTTGGAAGGGGAAACACCGAATTTCTTTTTGAATACATAGCTGAAGTAGTTCGCATCCTGATATCCCACTTTTTCTGCGATCTTATAGCTTTTTTCATCGGTGTTCAGCACCATTTCTTCTGCCCTGTCCATTCGGTAATCCGTAAGATAGGAGACGAAGGACTGACGGTTCCTTTTTAAAGATGGACGAAAAGTAAGAATTGGACACCCCAAGATCTGCGCACACATCATCCAGCGAGAGCGCCGGTTCCATATATCTGTCTTTTACGATGTTCTGCGCATCGGTGATGATCCGTCTGGAGGTACTGTTTCTGGTACTTCTCAGTTTTTCGCTGATCGCCATAGACATATTGATGATCCAGTTTGTCATAGAGCTTTCATCCAGCTGAGTCACTCTTTCGTAAAGATTCTGTACATTTCCGGAAATTTCATTGAAATCCATGGAATTATTGGCACAAAATTTGAAAAAGCCGCTGACAATCTCCATGGTGGCCAGATTGTACTGGCTGATGGTGGCTGCATTCTTATGGAGCTTTTCTGTCTCTTTGATGGCTTCTTTCCGGATCTTTTCCTGATCCCCTACATGGATGGCACGAAACAGCTCCTGCATCTTTGTTTCTTCTAAGGGAACCGCCTTTTTTGACTCTTTGGGAACGATCTCTGCGATATTGATGGCTCGTTTCGTTCCGTACAGGACACGGTAGGATACCGCCTCTCTGGCTCCCTCGTAGGAAATACTGATATCGTACAGATTGTTGCAGACGGTTCCGACCCCTGCGGTAACCGCCGCCCCCATAATTCTCCATGCCCAGCGGCAGAACCGGTCACACTTGTCCGTCAATTGAGCTATCTCATCTTCTGAATGGAGTTCCATAATCAGAATGGTATTACCCATATAGATGAATTCCTGGCAATTACAGTTCTCCATCAGCCGCTGTTTGATCTCCCGTTCCACGGACATGGATAATAATAAGGGATTCATCCCATCCGGCACATCATTTTCCGAGGTATGAAAGATAATACAGCAAAACAAAGGTCCCTTCATATCCACCTGATAATCCAAAAGGAATCGTTCATATTCCTCTTCTCTGACTCTTCCTTCAATCAGGGAAATGAAGAAATTGGACTGCAGCTTTGGTAATACCTCCTGGAAATAGTCTTCCAGTTTTTTTACATTTAACTTTTCTTCCCGTTCCCTGTCCAGTGTGGCTTTCAGCTTCATCAGGCTTTCTGACAGCTCGGTGGCGCTGATGGGTTTCAGCATATATTCCTTAATTTCCAGATGGACGGCCTCTTTTGCATATTCGAATTCATCAAAACCGGTGCAAAGCATAATGTAAATATTGGGATAGTCCTGGTTCAGCTTTCTTGCCAGCTCCAGTCCATCCATATAAGGCATCTTAATGTCCGTCAGCACCACATCAGGCTGAAGCTTTTCCACCAGCTCCAAAGCCTTCACGCCGTTGGTGGCACTTCCCACTACGTCAAATCCCAGATCATTCCAATGGATCTTTTTTTCATAACATCGATGACCTCTACTTCATCATCGACAAGAATCACTTTATATTGTTCCATTCTTATCCCCCTGTTTTCCGGAGTACGTTGTTGTTCCTTCATTATAGCAGAAGATTGCTCTCTGCTGAATGAATAGTTACAAAAATTTTTGCCAGAACAGAATAAAAGACCGCCCTAGTCATCCATCGGACGACCGGGCTGTCTTATATTCTATCTGTTTATGAATCTTTCATTATTTTTTCTGTACATATTTCAGACAGTCAAGTGTTACAGCTGCCAGAATAATGATACCTTCGAAGATGAACTGAAGGTTGGTATCAATACCCAGAATCGTCAGGGCATATGTCAGGGAGGTAAAGATCAGTACACCGGTTACAACTCCGGAGATCTTACCGATACCACCGGTAAAGGATACACCACCAACTACGCAGGCTGCGATGGCATCCATATCCCATCCCTGTCCGTAAGCTGCACTACCGGAACCAACCATACGGTTACATTCCAGCCAGGAACCGAAGCCATACAGGATACCTGCCAGCATAAATGCTCCCATTGTTACTTTAAATACAGAGATACCGGATACTGCTGCCGCTTCCGGGTTTCCACCTACCGCATACAGGTTTTTGCCAAAAGTTGTTTTGTTCCAGATAAACCATACAATGGCAACTGCTGCAACAGCCCACAGAATGATGGTCGGGAATTTTCCGATCTGCGGAATGAAAGTATTCGGGATGGCAGAATCAATCGCACCGAAGGATACACCCTTGGTCGCATAGGTAACCAGACCGAAGATGATCAGCATGTTCGCCATGGTAGAGATAAACGGATGCATTTTGAATCTCGCCATGAAGAATCCGGCAATCATGGCAAATGCTGTCGTAAGGATTACACACATTAACAGTGCAAACAGTGCTTTCGCTGTAGCAGGCATAGCGGAGAAGTCAAATACATGTCCGAATACAGCACCTGTATTGATTCCGTTATGCATGATGATGGTTGCTGTAACCATACCCATACCAACCATACGTCCCACGGAAAGGTCGGTACCTGTTAACAGGATCAGACCGGCAACACCAAGTGCAAGGAACATACGCGGGGATGCCTGCTGTAAGATATTCAGGATGTTGGTAACAGTCAGCAGCTGTGTATTTTTAACGATCGGTGTGATGATACACAGTGCGATGAAGATCAGAATGATTACGATATACAGACCGTTTTTGTACAGGAACTGAGATAAATCGAAGGTATATCTGTAATTTTCCAGTTTCTGTATTCTCTGCTGCGGGAATGTAAATTTGGAAGCCCGCAACAGGTCGATCAGGTGATATTTATGCATGAATGCTTCATGTCTTCTGTCCTTGATCTCCTGAAGCTTCGATTCGTGAGCCATCTGTGCATCAAACAATTTATTTTTGAGCACATATTTCTCAGCCTTAATCTCTTCTGCATCCTTCAGAGAAGCAACCTTTTTCTGATGCTCGCTCTTTAGATCTGCTTTGACCTTCTCATATCTGCTGTTTTCTTCTGCTTTTGCAGCTTTGCAGCTTTTGTTTACTACGTCGTAATAATCCTTTTTGTAATGCGCGGCCAGATAGCTTTCTGCCTCTGCGATCAGCTTTTTGATTTCTTCTTTGTTGTCTGCTTCTACTTTTTTTGCATTTTCCAGCTCTTTTTTGCTGTTTTCAATGATCTTATCTCTCTGTGTTGCGGATAAGTTCTTGTTTTCTTTTGCGATCGCGATCTGTTTTTTCAGATCGCTCACTTTGTCAAAGCCGTCTGCACGTAATGCATCGATTTTTTTCTGGATTTCTTCCACATATTCATCGATCGGCTTCAAAAGCTTTGCTTCTTCTTCCGACGAAATAATAACGCTGTTTTCTGCCATTTCCAATTTTCCTCCTGTTACAGGTATTTAGCACTGAGTCTCAATAATTCTTCCTGGTTTGTTTCTTTGGTATTTACGATTCCGGCCAGACGTCCGTTAGACATAACACCGATTCGGTTGGTAATACCAAGAATCTCCGGCATTTCGGAAGAAACAACGATGATTGTTTTTCCCTGTTTCGCCATATTGATAATCAGTTCATAGATTTCATATTTTGCTCCAACATCGATTCCTCGTGTCGGGTCATCCATCATGAATACGCTCGGTGAACGTTCCAGCCATTTACCAAAGATAACCTTCTGCTGATTACCACCGGAAAGGTTGGCGATCATATCATCCGGTCCCATACATTTTGTATGCATGATCTTGATTTCTTCAGCCGTTGCACGCACCATCTTGTCATGCGACAATGCGATTCCGCTCTTATAATGTTTCATATTCGCAATGGTAGTATTGAATGTAATATCGCCCTTCAGGAACAGACCATTGGCTTTTCTTTCCTCTGTAATCAGAGCAAATCCGTGATCCATGGCATCCTTCGGGGAGGAGAAATTCAGTACTTTTCCATCATATACGATATTTCCTTCTGCTTTTGTACGAATTCCGAAGATTGTCTCCAGAAGTTCCGTACGACCGGCACCGACCAGACCATAGAATCCGAAAATTTCTCCTTTTTTGATATCAAAAGAAATATTCTGCAGTTTCGGTGCATATTTTGTTGATATATTCTGTACGGAAAGAATCGTTTCTCCCGGTGTATTGTCTACAGGCGGAAATCTGTTGTCCAGAGAACGTCCAACCATGGCGGCGATCAGTTCGTTCATATCCGTTTCTTTACTTGGCTTGGTCATGACTAGGCTTCCGTCTCGCAGTACGGATATTTCGTCACAGATTTCAAATATTTCATCCATTTTATGTGAAATGTAGATCAGAGCAATTCCCTGTGCCTTCAGCTGACGCATCATCTTAAAGAGTTTTTCAACCTCCGGTGCAGTCAGGGATGATGTAGGTTCATCCAGTACAATAACTTTGGAATGATACGAAATCGCTTTTGCGATCTCGCACATCTGTCTCTGAGATACAGACATTTTCTTCATTGGCTGCGTCAGATCAACTGTAATTCCCAGTTTTCTAAACAGGTCTGATGTTTCTTTTTCATTCTTCCTTCGTCGATCACTCCAACGGAATTCTTTGGGTATCTTCCAAGGAACATGTTATCTACAACACTTCTTTCAAGACACTGGTTCAACTCCTGGTGTACCATCGCCACTCCGTTTTCCAGTGCATCCTTCGGACCGGAAAAATTTACTTCTTTTCCGTCCAGTACGATGGTTCCTTCATCTTTCTGATAGGTTCCAAAGAGGCATTTCATCATTGTCGATTTTCCGGCACCGTTTTCACCCATCAGTCCCATAATGGTTCCAGGTTTGACATTCATGCTGATATGTTTCAGAACCTTATTTCTACCGAACGATTTGCTCATGCCGTTAATCGATAAGATATATTTATTCTTATCATCTGTCATAGCTGCGCTTCCTTTTCTTAGTAAAGAAGGGTATCATTGCTGACACCCCTCTATAATTTCATTCATTTACGGTAACGATTCAGAGACCTCATCTCGATTTCGCATGGCTCCGAACCGTTACCATTTACACTCTTATTCTGTCTCTAAATTATTTGGAGAGAAGTGATGTATATGCTGCTGCATTATCGGTCTTAACCATGTTAATTGCAAAAGCATCATACTCGCTCGGGTTTCCAAGACGGTTTGTGATATTGGACTCTGTCTGTCCGTCTCCACCGATGTAATCTACCTTCAGGTTCAGCAGATCATCATATTTCTCCAGCAGTGGCTGATAGGTAGAGCTCAGGAAGTTATCCGATGCGTTGTAGATATTCAGCCATACTTTTTTGGATGGGCTCTTGCTTTCATCCAGCTGTTTTGCAACTTTATCGTAAACTTTTGTGGAATCTGTGAAATCGTTGTAGTTATCGGCTGTTACAGCAATATTTAATGCGTAGTAAGATCTCTCTTCTTCGCTGTATCTGTAATCCTCACCCTCTGTCAGGCAGTTGCCGGCTTCATCTGCTGTACCGATACCGGTATCAATGTCTACACCGTCCAGTGCGTTACGCAGAACTCTCAGTGTCAGGTAAGCCTGAACGTCTGCATGCTGAGAAATTGTTCCGCCATATCCTTCACCGATTGCTGCTACAGCATCGCTGTTTGCATCGTAACCGAAGGTAGGAACTTTGTTGTCTTTTGCCCATGCATTGAACATTGACATTCCCATACCATCGTTATTGGAAACTACAACATCGATCTGATCACCGAAGGAAGCTGTCCATGTTCCGATCGCGTTACCAGCTGTTGCAGCATCCCATGTTGCACCTGCTGAGTTTTTCATTTCCTGAGAAGCCAGCTCACGGATGGTATATGTTTTTCCGTCTACATCCAGAGTTGCATCCTGCACAACCTTTGCTTTTCCGTCTACGTTTGTTCCGGCCGGTGTAGAATCTACTCCGCCGTCTGCATCTACACCTGTTCCAAGTGCGGAACGAACACCACGTGTACGGGCGATAGAATCGTTATGTCCGATATCACCGATTGCCAGAACATATCCGATTACGCCGTCACCGTTTCTGTCGATCGTGTCTGCGTTTTTCTTGATGTAATCCAGAACCATCTGTCCCTGCAGCTCAGCACCCTGGTTTGCATCGAAACCTACATAATAAGTATTTCCGTTGAAGTTCAGAGCATCTTTGTCCAGTTCGCCGGTAGCACTGCTGGATGGCTGACGGTTGAACCAGCACAGAGGTTTGTCCTTGTTTTCTACGCTTCCGCCCGTTGATGCCGTAGAATCTGCTGTTTCTGTTTTCTGGGTAGAATCTTTAGACTCTGATGTGGATCCTCCACAACCAGCCATGGATACTGCCATAGCTACTGCCATAATTGCTGCTAATGCTTTTCTTTTCATTTTTATTCCTCCCGTTTGGTGATTTTGCTAGATTCGCTTCGTTCCTAGCTGATGAATTCATTATAATCACAAGCGGTCTGAAAAAAAATAGAATATTTTTGGATTAGTTATTGAAATTTTTGGTTATTTCTTGTCGTAATTCCCCAAAACTCCAAGAATCATGCAAAAAAGCAGTCCCACAGAGCGCAAATTACCGCATGACAGATTTTTGTCGTACCTCGGGTACGCCTTCCCATCTGTTTCCTGTAGTTTGCGTTCTGCAGCACTGCTTTTTTTGTATTATTTCTTACTTATGCTTTAAGCGGGGTAAGAGATCTAAAATCCTCTTGCAGGCGAGACTGCATCAGCTTTCTGACGTTTTAGCATCTTTATATTTTCGTATCAGAATCATATAGCTTATGATCAGTAAAACAGCCGCACTGCTCCATGCACAGATCTCGGCATAGTATATTCCCTCTTCGCCGATCCATTTCGGCAGCAGCAGCGCAACGCTGACACGCATCACAAATTCTGCAATGCCGCTGGCAAGCGGAATCAAAGTATTGCCCAGCCCCTGGATCGCGGAACGATACACATGCAGCAAATACAGTATCCACAAAAAGACAGCCATGATAAACAAATACTTATATGCAATATCTAATACCTGTCGGATCTGCTCCGGTTCACCGGATACAAACAGAGACAATATATTACGCCCAATCAGCACCATCATACCGGAAATGAAAACAGAAGTGAGCACTGCCATATACGTACCGCTGCGCACACCTTTTCGGATTCTCTGATATTTCTTTGCGCCAAGATTCTGCCCTACATACGTTGTAATCGCATATCCATAGGAAACGGCTGCCATCTCCAAAATTCCATACAGCTTGTTCGTTGCCGTAAATCCGGCTACAAACAGAAAGCCAAAGCCATTGATCACATACTGCACCGTAAGTCCTCCCACAGAAATGATCACGTTCTGTATGGCAAGAGGAGTCCCCAGCTTCAAAAGCCGCAGACTCATAGACGGCTGCCTGTAAAAATCCTCCTTTTCCAGTCGGATATCCCTGATTTTCCGTAATACAAGCAGACAGTACAAGGCTGAAAATCCCTGTGCAATAACAGTCGCCACGGCTGCTCCGGCTACGCCCCAGCCAAAAACTGCCACAAACAGCAGGTCAAGTCCCACATTGATCACTGCTGCCACGGTCATTGCAATCAATGGAGATCTGCTGTTTCCAAGTGCCCTTAAGATCGCCGCAAAGATATTATAGGCAGCTATAATCGGGACTCCCGCAAAAATCAGCCGCAAATATAGCATCGTCAGATCAATAACATTATCCGGTGTCTGCAAAAATAAAAGAACGTGATAAACTGCGCCTTCACTTACTGCAAGTACAATCACAGACAGTAATGCTGTCATAATATAGCTTTTCGCCACCGCACATTTCAGATTTTCCTTTTCCCCTGCTCCATAGTACTGCGATACAAGAATCGAAAAGCCCTGTGTGATACCTGTCATGATGCCCAGCACCAGCCAGACCAGCCAGTCTCCGGCGCCTACTGCCGCCAACGCTTCTACTCCTACCACCTGGCCAACAATCATGGTGTCCGCCATCGTATAAAACTGCTGGAAAATATTTCCGAGCATCAGTGGTATGGCAAACGTTATGATCAGTTTTCCGGGGGATCCCGCAGTCATATTCTTTTCATTTGTTCCCATAAGATTAAGAATCTCCTTTTCTCTCTTTCTCCTCCTGCCCGCTATTTTACAGGGGACCCTTGCGAAACACAATTCTATTTTTTCACAAAGTTTTTCCGATATTTTTGGTGGCTATTACTTTCTTTTTCCGAAGAGAAGCTAGAGCGTGTCTGAAAAATCATTTCCGCAATCAAGAAGAATCAACCGATTGTATCGTAATGCACAGGAGGAAGCGCTATGAGAGAGGTAAAAAGAGATTTTCCTTGGTTTTCCATTACAGAGTATGAAAAAGAAGCAGCGTATTTGAGACGCAGACATAATATGCATCCAATTACGTATCGAATTCTACATCTTAATTCCGCAGTATTCCCATGTCACTGTATCGAGCAAGAGGAACTCCTCTGTTCCAATCGGCTTTCCATCTCTGTAAGTTGAAAACACATCCGTGCTAATCAGATTTCCCTCTTTCGTAATTGCATCCATAGGTGTATGACCTACAACCTGCAACAACTTACGTGGCTTATATAATCTCATTTTTGAATGCTGTGGTCTCAGCCAGATCGGCGATGCATCATTCCACATCTCGATTCTTCCGAGCTGATTAATCGTCTCTAGCACAGCATCCACATCATTATATTTTGCTCGCGGAACATATTCCTCTACAAAGAAATTCAGTACGCCTCCATGAGAAAAGAGGACATTGTCTATTCTCTGAACATATTTAATGGGATTATCTTCTGGAACAGCCTCTCGCAAATCCAACAACTTTCTTTGCACTGTCATTGAAGCCATGGAGCTATAACCGCTCTCCAGACAATGCCACAGATAACTCAAATCGTGATTCCCGTAGCACCAGGCCGTTTCCGGAAATGCTTTTGCAAACCGAATAGCCTCATCATAAGTTTCTTCATAAAGTCCGACATTATATTGCTTGTCCCAATCATCAGGGATGTCCATCAGACATACCGCTCGATCAGCAATTCCCTGATGCATAAGAGCTGTAGCCTGTTTAAACATCTGCGGTTTAAGATGAACATCAGGAATTACTAATATCTTCATACCATCATACCTTCTTATACTATTCTACTGGATATATCACCCTTTGTCCGGATATCTTCCAACTGATACCGCATTTGCAATGTCTTAATCCAATGAACTGCTGTTTCATAGCACCACCACAGACAGGACATCGTTTTGCTTTTGATCTCATCGCTTCTTAGTAAAGCTTTGCGCCTGCAGGAATCTCATCGCTTACCATGCTCAAGTTAAGCTTCTCTTCTCCATTTACCTGAGGTACAGCTGATCAAGATGCCGAAGCGATGACACAGCCGAACGTTCTGGCAAACAAAACTTTCTGCACATCATCGGGGTAGAATTTGACCCAAAACATTACAAAGGAAAGTGACCCTGTACGACAAAAACATTATACAACAAAAAACACTGATTGGTAGACTTCATCAATATTTTTTTCTACAAATATTTTTATATTATATCATCCACACATGAAATCAAATACATAGCACTGTAAAATCAAAGTAAATATTTCGATCAACAGAACCTTTTATGACAACATCTCTTTCACACAAGTACTTCGATAATCACTTGGTGATATTTTATATCTTTCTTTAAATACTCGGTTAAATGTTCTCTGACTTTCAAATCCACTATCCAGACAAATATTTGTAATAGAATCACTCGTATTTTCCAAACGATGGCATGCATAGTTCAGCCTTGCATCGTTAAGATATTGATTAAAGTTTCTATGGAATGTTTTGGAAAAGAGTCTGGATAAAACATATTTGCTCA